>Ga0136611_10003123_pt1 | contig 11576 bp, 11 predicted proteins | sample AntDrymUQ2232306_2_FD_106645 | JGI IMG/M metagenome (GOLD analysis project Ga0136611, IMG submission 106645) | Polar desert sand microbial communities from Dry Valleys, Antarctica - metaG UQ223 (23.06) | ecosystem: Environmental > Terrestrial > Soil > Desert | place: Antarctica: Dry Valley... | reverse complement strand
CCTTTGCAGAATCGTTTCGCAGGCGATTTGCGTTGCGCGTCCATTTAAATCGGCGGCGGCAGACGCGGCGGTCGGCGAAGTGTTGGCGATTCGCAAAGTATTCGTTGAATGAACTCTGATTCTTTCAATCGGCAAGGAGAAAATCCGCGCCGCAACCTGCGCGATTTTCGTGTTTACGCCCTGCCCCATTTCCACCGCGCCGGTCGAAACGGCGACCGAACCGTCGGTGTAAACGTGGACGAGCGAACGCGCCTGATTCATCGGCGTTTTGGTGAACGAAATGCCGAAACAAACCGGCTGAATCGCCACGCCTTTTTTGACGAATTTATTTGCGCGGTTAAATTCGTCGGCTTCTTTTTGTAAACCGGCAAAATCGAATTTTTCCTCGGCTTGCGTCCAACTCGTGACGGCTTCGCTTTCAGCAATTTGACCGTAAGGAAATTCGTCGCCGTCAACGATTAAATTCGCCCGCTGAATCTCGCTCGCCGAAACATTTAATTTTTCAGCCGCGTGCGCGATTGCCGATTCGATGACGAACATTCCCTGCGGTCCGCCGAAGCCGCGAAACGCCGTGTTCGGCGGCAGATTTGTGCGGCACGAATAAGCCGTCGCGCTGACGTTCGGAACGAAGTAAGCGTTCGTGCAGTGAAACAAAGTCCGTTCCAAAACCGGCGGCGACAAATCGGCTGACGCGCCCGCGTTTTGATAAAACGTGACTTTGTAGGCGACGATTTTCAAATTCTTATCCAGCCCGATTTTATAATCCGCCGAATACGGATGCCGCTTGCCCGTCATTCGCATATCTTCCATTCGGTGCAGCGCATATTTCACCGGGCGTTTCGTCAACTGCGTCCCGACCGCACACAAAGCCGCCCACGCGTTTGCCTGGTCTTCCTTGCCGCCGAAACCGCCACCGAGCCTGGTGACATCAACCTCAATCAAATTCATCGGCAACGCCATGACCCGCGAAACGGCGCGTTGAACCGCCGTCGGACCTTGCGTCGAAGAATAGACTTTCATTCCGCCCTGCTCGGTCGGCAGCGTGTATGCGCCCTGCGTTTCGATATACAAATGCTCTTGCCCGTTCACATCGGCGCGACCTTCAAAAATGTGTTCGCAATTTATAAAAGCCGTTTCCGCATCGCCCAATTTGAAATGTTTCGGCGGCACGATTAAATCGTCGTTCGCAAAAGCGATTCTTGGGTCAGTAACGATTTCAAGCGGTTCGATTTCCGCTCGTATTTTCTTCGCCGCGCTTCTCGCCTGTTCTTCGGTTTCCGCCAAAACGAGCGCAATTGGCATTCCCTGAAAATGAACTTCTCCGTCCGCAAACAAAGGCTCGTCGGGGATAACACCGCCGATTTGATTTTCGCCGATTAAATCTTTCGCCGTAATAATTCTGACCACGCCCGCCGATTTTTCGGCTTCTGCCGTGTCGAGATTTTTTAATTTCCCGTGCGCGATTGGCGAATCGTAAACGCAGGCGTAGAGCGTTCCTTGAATCAAAGGAATATCGTCGAGATAAATTGACTCGCCGCGAACGTGCGATTTTGAATCTACGTTTTTCATTACTAATTTTCTTTCGGTTGACAGTCAAACAACTCGACAAAATGCGCCATAAAAAGTTGTCGCAATAATAATCTTTTATATTCCGCCGAACCGCGCACGTCGGAAATCGGATTGATTTCCGATTGAATAATTTCGTTTGCTTCACCGATTGTTTCATCTGAAATTTCCCTGCCGCGCAAAAATTCGGAAGTCTTTTTCAAATACAACGGAATCGGCGCAACGCCGCCCGCCGAAACGTGTGCTTCGACTATCAAATCATTTTCGACGCGCAAAGAAATCGCCGTATTGACCGAAGCGATGTCCAAAAAAGTTCGCTTGCAGACTTTTTCAAAATTGAAGTGCGTGAAGTTTTTGCGAAAGCGAATTTTTACAATAAATTCATCGGCGGTTTTCTCAAGAGTTTTGTAGCCGAGATAAAAATCGCGCAACGGAATTTCGCGCTGCGTGTTGAAAACAATCGAAGCGTCAAGCGCGAGAAAGCACGCCGTCATATCGCCGATTGGCGAAGCGTTGACGAAGTTTCCGGCGAGCGTCGCCATATTGCGAATCGGCGTTGAGGAAACGAGTTTCAGATGTTTGTGCAGATTCGGAAACAACTCGCGCATCACGGGTGAAACGAGCAAATCGGTAATGACGGCGGACGCGCCGATTTCGATGTGTTCGCCATTTTCCGCGATAAATCTCAAATCAGGATTATCAAAAAGGCTTTCAGCCGGATCGTGAACCATTTCTTCGGGACGCTGCACGTATAAATCAGTTCCGCCGGAAACAAAATGATTGGTTTTTGGGTGTTCGGGCTTCGGGCTTCGATCTTCGCCGTTTGAAAATTCAGATTTCAAATTTTCGATTCTTTGCGCGATGCCGAAAAAGTAATCGGGAACGATGCCTTTTTCGATAGCGAAATTAAGCCGCGATTGACCGTTTTTTGAGTTGAGGGTTTTCGTCAAACTTTCGGTGGCGCGTTCGATTGATTTGTAGCCGGTGCAGCGGCAGATGTTTCCGTCAATCGCGGAAATCGCCGACTCGCCGGTTTTCGGCGTTTCGTCAACGCAAAATCCGGTCAGCGACATCACGAAACCGACCGTGCAGAAACCGCATTGCGTTCCCGATTCGTCAACCAACGCCTGTTGAACTTCGGTCAATTCGCCGTCCGCTCGATTGATTCCTTCGACCGTGACGATGTGTTTGCCGCGCGCGTTGGCGAGCGGCATCAGGCAGGAAGTTTGCGTTCGGTAATTGACCGCATCGCCGTTTGATTCGCCGACCAGAATCGTGCAGGCACCGCAGTCGCCTTCACGACAGCCGATTTTCGTTCCCTTGAGATTTTTATGATAGCGAACGAAATCTAAAACTGTCGCGCCTTTCGGCAAATCGGTTTCGATTAATTGATTGTTTAAAATAAACTTAATCATAAAATTTATGCCACGAATTACACGAATAACACGAATGAGAGAACAATAATTCGTGTTATTCGTGTAATTCGTGGCTAATTTCTTAAAATTTACGAATCAAAATCACGCCAATCGTAATCAGCGTCGCGCCGAGAACGCGCCACAAATTTATCGGTTTTTCGGGAACGCCGAGCCAGCCGAAATGGTCTATCAGTAAAGTGACGAGCATCTGCCCGCCAATCGCCAGACTAAACGCGAGCGCAACACCGAGGCGCGGCACAATCATCGCCATCACCGATACGAAAAACGCGCCTAAAAATCCGCCGATCCAGACGAGCGGCGCGGCGTTTTTCGCCGAAGTTAAATTGTTCAGCGGAATGCCGGTCAACAGAATGTAAACGAACAACGCGGCGGTTCCGACGGCAAAAGAAATAAACGCTGCCAGTATCGGGCTGTTGACCGATTCAGCAAGTTTGCTGTTGACGGTCGCCTACGTCGGCATCGCCATTCCCGCAAGAACGGCGAGGAAGATGAAAAAATAATTGTTGAAAAAAGCAGACATTCAGCGATTTGCGATTTTAGATTTTGCGATTAAGCTTTAATTTCTGGTTTTCGGTCTTCGGCGTAAAATTAATTTTTTCAATCGCAAATCGCAATTTGAAAATCGCAAATTTCAATATTTCGTTTTGTCAGTTTTATTCGTCCAGTTCTCGAAAACCCTCAAGCCTTCATCGCGCAGCACGTTGACCAACTTCATCCGGCGATGCTCAAAATTCTTTTCGATTTCTTCGTAAATAAACTGGTCATCGAAGCCGATTTTTGCCGCATCTTCGCGCGTCGCGGCGTAGAAAACTCTAAGCGGTCGCGCCCAGTAAATCGCGCCGAGACACATCGGACACGGCTCGCAGGAAGTATATAAAACGCAGCCGTCGAGTTGAAACGAATTCAAATTACGGCAGGCGTTTCTGATCGCGACGACTTCGGCGTGTGCCGTCGGGTCGTTGGTCGAGGTAACCTGATTGTAACCTTCGCCGATAACTTCATCGCCTTTGACGATAACCGCGCCGAACGGTCCGCCCGCGCCCGCGTCAATTCCCTGTTGCGCCAGAGCGATTGCCCGCTGCATAAATTGTTCGTCTTGCTCAGTCATTGTTTCGGTTTCAATTTTATCTCAAAAAGCCGCTTCCAGTTTTTGCCCGTCACGAAAATTCGGTCGCCCGCCGCATCATAAGCGATGCCGTTCAAAGTATTCTCGCTGTTGCCGACATCTTCCGGCGAAATGCCCGCCAGATCAATCCAGCCGACGACGCGCCCGTTTTCAGGGTTTATTCGCGCGATGTAATTCGGCTTGCCGATATTCGGCAGCCGCCCCTGCATCGTGCTGGTTTCTCTTTCTTCCGAATGCCAGATGTTCGCCCAGATTTCGCCTTTGACGTGTTCGAGTTCGTTAAGCAAAAACAGAGGTTTTCCGGTTTCCTGAAAAACCGGCAGCGTGCGGACGGTTTTGAACGTTTGCGGATCAACGAATTTAATGAGATGCGTTCCGTCGCTCATTATCAAATTCGTGCCGTCATCGGTTAAACCCCAACCTTCGCCCGTGTATCTCAATTCCTGAAGCAGCTTGAAGTCGTTGAAATCATATACAAAACAAACGCCGTCCTGCCAGGTTATCTGATAAATTTTACCGTTTAGAACAGTCATTCCTTCAGCGAAAACGTCCTCGTCCACATCGTGATTCTGCACAACTTTCCCGCTTTGCAGCTCGACTTTTCGCAGCGTAGATTCGCCCGTCTGCCCGGTGCTTTCATACAAAAATCCGTTTTCAAAAACCAAACCCTGCGTAAAGGCTTTTCCATCGTGTTTGAAAGTGTTGACAATCTCGTAACCGTAAACCGGAACTTTGTCCGCCGTTTGATTCGGCGCACTGACGGTTTTATTAGCGTTGGCGGCGGAATTATTGTTGACACTTGAACGATTCACTGGCGGAGTTCCGGTTTTACACGAAGCGGCGAAAACGGCAAATGAAATCAGCAGAAAAAAACGCATTGTAAACATCCTTATTTGTGTAAATTCAAAATCGTAAACTGTCTGAAGCTATTTTTTCAACGCTTTGTCAATCGCCTTTCTAAAACTCTGCGGCGAAAGTTGCCGAACTTTCACGCCGTTGACGAAAATAGTTGGCGTTGAACTCAAGCCGTAACGTTTGCCGTCCTCAATGTCTTTGCGAACTTCGTCGGCGATTTTCGAATTCGCTAAATCCGCTTCAAACTGTTTGAGATTTAAGCCTAAATCGGCGGCGTATTTTTTTAATGAAACCGCGTCGAGCGCATTTTGATTTTTATACAGAACTTCCGCGTATTCGTAAAATTTCCCTTGCGCGTTTGCTGCGCCCGCCGCGATTGCCGATTGAAAAGCGTTTTCGTGAATCTGCACGAGCGGAAAATCGCGCACGACGAAACGAATTTTATCCGCGTATTCCGCCAGAACTTTTTTCAAAACCGGATGCGTCGCTGCGCACGCCGGACATTGAAAATCCGTGAACATCACGACAGTAACGGGCGCGGTTGTTTTGCCTTGCGCCGGATCGTCGTCGGCTGAAATGTTCTGCACGACCGGCGCGATTTCTTTCAATAAAAACTTCGCGTTGTATTTGCGGAAAAGTTTTTCGCGCAGCGCATTCTCCAACGAAAGGCGTTCTTCGTCGGAATAATCTTTCATTTTGCTCGTAATTTCGCGCTCAATTAAATCGCCCGCGCCGATGTTCTGCGTTTTGGCTTCATCAACCAGCAAGTTGGAATAAACGATTTGTTCGAGTGCATCACGCGTGCGCTCGTAAACTTCGGCTTCGATTTCGGTGAGCGTCGTTTTATTTTTCGCATCGTAACTTCTGGTCGAAATTTGCTTATCGGCGGCGGTCGCTAAAACTTCAAATCCGGTCAGGTTCGCCGCGTTCACATCTTTGCCGAGCGTCGCTTTGTATTTAATTTTCAAATTTGAAAGATAACTGTTGTAAGCCTGCTGCTCCGGTTCGCGTCTCAAAAAAGCGACGATTTGCGGGCGAATTTCTTCCAGAGTTTTACCGCCGACAGCGGCGCGATTCGCGTCGTAAACGGCTTTAATTTGCGCGTCGGTCGGCACGGGGATTTTCGATCTGATTTCCCTTTCGATCAACTTTTCGACGCTAGTTTTTTGCGCCGCCGCTTCCGCTTCAAACAAAATGTCGTTGATTTGCTGTTCGAGCAGCGAGAGGCGAACATTGGCAATCGTCTTCGGCAGATTCTCAAACTCCTGCCTGGCTTCGGGCGCAAGGTCAATCGCAGTGTAATTCTGCCCGTTAGCCGTTGCTAAAATCTCGCCCGGTTTTTGGGCAAAAGCCTTGAAACTTAAAAATAATAAAAGAATAACTGAAAATAATTTCATATATAAACTGAAGTTAACAGGTTGAATAAAAATTGACGTTCCTCTGAAAAATAGCGAACAGTGAATAATTAGTAATGAACAGTTTTGCGCCTAAAACTGTCCGCCGTTCGCTGTTAACTGTTCGCCGCCTGCCAGTTAATTTAGGTTTTCAACAGAGTTTTATTCTGTCGCATAGATTGATACTTCCAACTCAAGCTCAAACTCGCTCGCTAAATGTATTATCTTCAACGGAAAAAAGTAACTTTGCAAAAAGCTATTTCTTTCGTTCACGCCAAAATCAAGACTCATTTCTTCAAGCCCCGCAATTTGTTTTAAGCGTAATAACTCTGCGCGATTGGTCTCAAGAAAAGTTACAGCATCACGAACTTGCGCTGAAAATTCGTCTTCCGAACTTACGTCAACCGTTATGCCCGATGTGTCCCAAACGCTTGAAGCAGATTTGCGTTCGCCCTTGCGAAAGATGTTACACGGCTCAAAAGTGCTGTCGCGCAAAAAGTCCGAAGGTTGAAAATTGTCGCCTGTTGCTCGCAACATACAAGAAGATGCCATAAAAACCTATTCAAAAAGAAGCGCGTCTTAAAATAACAAGAGATGCCCAACTTATAATTAAACAGAAAAAGTTCCGATACAGAATAACAATTTAATCGGAATCGGCGAAATTTAACCGCACCCGAATCGCTTCCCGTTCGTCCGGTTCGCCAAAAGTATCGGAGTGGAAAATTTTCGCCAGAATTTCCGCGCCGTCCACGACGCGCGGCGCGGGACGCGAAAAATACGCGCTCGCGTCCATCGCCCAGACATTGTCGTTTTTCACTGCTGGAAGTTCGCGCCAATTTGCCGGAAAGCGTGTTTGTTCGAGCTGGCGCACGATGTCTTTGGTGTAATAACCGCACGGAATTAAAACGATAATCTCCGGCTGAGATTCGTAAATCGCGGCGTAAGTTGTCGCCAGCGATTTCTTTCCCGCTTCGCCGAGCAGCGCGATGCCGCCCGCAATCTCGACTTGTTCCGGCACCCAATGTCCGGGCGCGAACGGCGGCTCAAGCCATTCGAGCATAAAGACGCGCGGTTTCGATTTCGGATTTGTTTCGTTTTCCGAAATGCGCTTTCGGATTACGTCAAGACGGCTTTGTAATTCAGCGACAACCGTTTCGGCTTTACCTAAAACTCCGCAAAGCTCGCCGACGGTTTTGATGTTCTCGAAAATATCTTCAATCGTGTTCGGTTCTAAAGAAACGACTTTGGCATCGGCGACATACGTTTTCGCCGCTTTCTGAACGGTTTTATAACTGACGGCGCAAACTTCGCAAAGTTCCTGCGTGATGATTAAATCGGGTTTTAATTCCGCTAGAAGTTTCTCGTTCAAATCATAAATCGAGCCGTGTCCGTCCAAGTTTGAACGCACGGCGTGGTCAATCTCCGCGCTCGACATCGTTTCGTGCGAAATGCGGCTCGCGGTCAGCGGCGGTCTTCCGGTAATTGACAAAGGATAATCGCATTCGTGCGTGATGCCGATTAAGTTTTCTTCCAAACCGAGCGCGCAGACGATTTCCGTCGCCGACGGCAACAATGAGACGATTTTTATTAGTGAATTTTCCTGCATAATAAATTTCTTGGGAACGCCAGCATCTTGCTGGCAAAGATTGCGTGAGCAATCCAGAACGTTTCTTTACAGTCAAAATTAATTTTAACCGAAACTCTTGTTCACGCTTCGCGCTCATTGCCAGCAAGATGCTGGCGTTCCCGGCAATTGAAGAGTTTAGCGAACATTTAGTATGATGCCAATTATGAAAACACTTTACCCAGAAATCGAACCGTTTGATTCGGGAATGCTGAAAGTTTCCGAGATTCACGAAATTTATTATGAGCGCGCCGGCAATCCCGACGGCATTCCCGTCGTTTTTCTGCACGGCGGACCGGGCGGCGGTTTGATTCCGATGTATCGCCAATTTTTTGACCCGAAAGCGTATCACGTCGTCCTTTTCGATCAGCGCGGTTCCGGGAAATCAACGCCGCACGCCGAATTAAAAGAAAACACGACGTGGGATTTAATAGGCGACATCGAGGCGTTGCGCGAAAAATTCGGCATCGAAAAATGGTTCGTCTTCGGCGGTTCGTGGGGCAGCACACTGTCGCTGGCTTACGCCGAAACGCATCCCGATAGAGTTTCAGGCTTAATTTTGCGCGGCATATTTTTAACGCGCAAAAAAGAACTCGACTGGTTTTATCAATACGGCGCGTCGGAGATTTTCCCCGATTTTTGGGAGCGTTACCGCGACGCGATTCCTGAAGCGGAACGCGGCGATTTTATGACGGCGTATTACAAACGCTTGACCGGCGAGGACGAAGCGGAGCAGCTCGCGGCGGCGCGGGCGTGGAGCGTCTGGGAAGGCTCGACCTCGAAACTTTATCCGAGCGCGGATTTGATGGAGCACTGGGAAGGCGCGCACGAAGCCCTGCAATTAGCCCGCATCGAATGTCATTATTTTATGAACAATTCGTTTTTCCCGACGGAAAATTATTTAATCGAACACATCGAAAAAATCCGCCATATTCCGACCGTCATCGTGCAAGGGCGTTACGATGTCGTCTGCCCGATAACAAGCGCGTGGGAATTACACAAAGCGTTTCCCGAAGCCGAGTTTATCGTCGTTCCCGATGCGGGACATTCCGTGAGTGAGCCTGGAATCACGGCGGCGCTGGTTGACGCGATGGATAAGTTTCGGGATTTAAAATAATATGCCGAGATTGAAAATTGTCGGTTGGAAAACAGAATTAAAGATGAAAAAAAGGTTAGGCGGCTGGCGAAAGACCTTAAAGAAGTTGGTGCGATTGTTTAGGTAAAACCTTATTGATGGGAAAAATGACCGGACGAGTTTTAGTTTTAAATGCTTCTTACGAGCCCATCAACATCTGCGCCGAACGTCGCGCGGTGGTGATGATTTTTAAAGGTGTGGCGCGGATGGAAGAACACAACGGTCATCTTCTTCATTCGGCGAAACTGACGATGCACGCCCCTTCGGTTATTCGCCTGGCGGAATACCGCCATATTCCGCACGAGCGACGTTCGCTGTCGAGAAAAAACATTTTGTTGCGCGACCAATTTACCTGTCAATATTGCGGCAAAGTTTTTTCGCCTGCGGATTTGACGCTCGACCATATCGTTCCGCGCTCCGGCGGCGGCAGCTCGACTTGGGAAAACCTCGTCGCCTGCTGCAAAAAAGGTAATCACCGAAAAGGCAGTCACACGCCGGAAGAAGCCGGAATGACATTATTAAAAAACCCGCGAGCTTTTTCGATGCACGTCAGCCGACAAATTATGCGCTATCTCAGTCAAAGAGATGAAACTTGGCGTAAATATCTGTATTATGAAGATTAGAAATTTGCGGTTTTCAATTTTGAAAACTTTTTAACCGGAGATTGCGTCACACGAATTATCATAGGAGAAAATTATGGGTGGTTTAGGAACAACGGAAATTATTTTAATCGTTCTCGCTTTGTTTTTGCTTTTCGGCGCGAGCCGTCTGCCGCAATTGGCAAAGTCGTTTGGTCAAACGCGCAAGGCTTTTAAGGATGGAATGCGCGAAGCCGACGAAGAAGAACGGCTTGAGCAGGAACAAAAGCAACTCAATTCAACGCCCGTCGCCGCGCCGCAAATCAACAGTATGACCGACGAGCAGTTGGCGGCGGAAGGGCGCCGCCGCGCGGAAGTCAAGCAGTAAAATAATTGCGAGACAACACGAAGAATAATTGAAAAATTTTCGTGATATGCGCGTGCATTTTTGTGGTCATTGCTTTTCGCCGACAACCAGCGTCGCTTTGACCGAAAAGCTGAAATTCATTTCCTGACATTCATTGTCAATCGTTTGAGCAAGTTTATTTGTGACTTGCTCTTTTTCATTTTCGTCTAAAAAGTTCAGCCATTCGGGAAGCAAATAATTTTCGACGAGTGGCGAATTAATAAACGCTGCGCCGTTATCGAATTCAAAAAATTCGTTTTTCGTCTCCGTCTGTATTTTCGCCAAACCTAAATTTTTCGCTGTTTCTTCTACTTTTAAAACGGTTGGAATGTCAGTTATCAGGCGTTCGACTTCAGCGCCTTTTTCTAACAAATTCAAATTCAGCAGCGTTTCCCATAGAAACGAAAAAACATCGCCGAAGCTGCTTGCCGTCGGCAGAAAAAAAGCAACTTGTTTTTTCGATGATTTTGTAATCTTCGTCAGGAAATTTTTCAATTCCGACGGTCGAACGAAAGTCGCGTCCGCCAAAACCGCGTCGAATTTCTCCGCCGGATAGACAATCGAAAAATCTACGTTCGCCTGAATTAAGTCAGCTTTGGCGCGGGCGATGTTCAGCAATTCCTGCGTTTCCGACACGCCGAAAATTTCAACTTCGTCGTCAAACTTTTCGCGCAGGGCAAGCGCGTGATTGCCCGCTCCGGCGTTGACATAGAGAATTCTTTCTTCGCCCGAGAATTTGAAATTATCGTCAAAGAGATTTGTGAAACGCTCGGTCCAATCCGTCTCAACGTAAAGGTCGCGCAGAAAGGCGAGTTCTTTTTCCGTTTTGCTCATATCAAATAATTTAGCGTAAAGTGGCGGCGAGGCAAAGTTCGGCGGTCGGAGGCTGGAAATTGACAAAGACTGAATTGATCGTGCCTGATTGCAGAAATTTCTTAAAAACCTTTCTGCTTCAACCATCCTGCGGCGACGTCTCTCGCCGCAAACTTTTCACCGTCAACTGAATAATTCAAGCGGCGCATCTCGTCAGTTGAAATCGAATTTTCTAGTTTCGCAAAAGTCTCGCTTAAAATTCCCGATTTATCGTCTCGCGCGATGAAGACGGCTTGATACGGCGGAAAATATCGTCTGTCGTCGGCGAGTTGAAACAAGTCGAGGGCGGAAATCAAACCGTCGGTCGAGTTACCGGCAATCAAATCAATTTGCCCGGAAGCAAGCGCGCGATACGTTAAACTCAAATCCATCTCGCGCGGCTGTTTCATAAAGTTAAAGTTATACGCTTTGGAAAATCCGGCGTAACCGTCGGCGCGCGACATAAAGTCCTGACCGAATCCGGCTTGCCAATTTTGTGAGAGCGGCACAGCTTCGGAAATCGTTTTCAGATTATTTTTTCTGGCGACATCGCCGCGCACGAGAATCGCAAAATCGTTCGAGAAACCGAGCGGCGGGCTTAAAT
>Ga0136611_10003122_pt1 | contig 11579 bp, 13 predicted proteins | sample AntDrymUQ2232306_2_FD_106645 | JGI IMG/M metagenome (GOLD analysis project Ga0136611, IMG submission 106645) | Polar desert sand microbial communities from Dry Valleys, Antarctica - metaG UQ223 (23.06) | ecosystem: Environmental > Terrestrial > Soil > Desert | place: Antarctica: Dry Valley... | reverse complement strand
TGCTCCGGCGACATATAGGCCGGCGTCCCCATCGTCTGGCCCTCGACGGTCAGCGAGCTGCTGTCCCCAAGCCGCGCCAGCCCGAAGTCGGCGACTTTAACGGTGTCTCTTCCAGTGCCCAGATCGTGTTTGAGGAGCAGGTTGTCCGGCTTGATATCGCGGTGGACCATCCCGCTGCGATGGGCGTAATCGAGCGCCTCGGCAGCCTGGCGGATCAGATCGAGCCCAACCGCGAGCGGCAGACGCTTCTGCTGTTCGGTGTACTGCTTGAGGAGTGAGCGCAACGAGCCGTCCGGCACGTATTCCATGACGAGGTAGAAGACGCCTTTGTCTTCATTAAAGTCGAGGATATCGACGATGTTGGGGTGGTGCAGCGCGGCGACTGCCTGCGCCTCGCGCAGAAAGCGCGCCTGGAAGGTCGGATCGACGGCGATCTGGTCGTGCAGCACCTTCACGGCCGCGACGCGGTTGATGTGGATGTGGACGGCGCGAAAGACACGCCCCATCCCACCGACACCGAGCGCCTCCTCAATGCGGTAGTTCCCGATCGTCCCGCCCAGCCAGTCGTTCATCCTGTCCTCTGCAAGCGGTGTCGCTCAGTATCCGGTCAATGCGGATTGTATGCTCATGTCAGGATAGCCCGAACAGGCGGCTGATGCTCGTCGTTCACGCAAGGCACCGTGCTTGCGTCCGACTCAGCAGAGGAAGCAGCGGCTCGTGAATAATGCATGTCGCACATCAACGTTTTGCACCGGGCCGCGTTCGGTCGCGAAAGGGGCCAACAATGGAGCGATGGGGAAAGCACGTTCTCCGCGATGGCACTCCGCGTAGCCTGCGTGAGACGCCGCTGCTGATGTTGGGCGGGGTGGCCGTCTTCGTCATCTGGGCGGTTGTCTTCGCCAGCATACTCTTCAATGACGACGAGCCGGACGCCGTGGCAGGCGTTGCTACGGATCAACCGACGGCAACAGCAACGGCAACCGCATCGCCCACTCCATCCGAATCCCCAGCGATCGCCACCAGCACGACCCAACTCGCAACGATACCGCCGGTCGCAGTGACGAGCGCTGTGACCCCGCCAGCGCCTACGGCAGAGACGGTCGCTTCGGAAGCTACGGTTGCGCCAGCGCCGACAACACCGCCCGAGCCGCAGGCGACAGCTCAGGTGACGGAGAGCGACGACGCCGTGTTGGCCGTGTTAGTGGAACTGCTGCCAACCCTTGAAGACCTGCCGGATGGATTTGTCGTCACGAACGAAGGCTCGCTGGCGCTGGATGAGTTGGCAGCAATTCACCCGGACCCGGACATGCAGCGCGAGCGGCTGCGCGACTGGGGCTTCACCGGCGCGATCGAACGCCAGTTCGAGATTGAGGATGGGTCGGATACATCCCAGGTGGTGATGACACTTCTGACCGCCCTCGTCGTCGAGTTCCGCACGCCAGATGACGCCCGCGCCGCCGTCGAAGCGAGCCACGCCGACGCGCAGGCCGCTGAGGAAGCCGACATCAGAAACGTCGAGATTGAACCGCTCGGCGACTTCGCCCGTGCCGCCAGCGGCACGCTGACGATCAACGGCGAACCGCTGCATGTTGCCTACGTTATCGTCCAGATCGGGAACCGCGTCATCTCGTTTGCTGGCGGCGGACCAGCCCAGGACCCGATCTCCGAAGTGGTTGAAATCGTCAGCCAGACGCTGACCTGACGCTGGTTGGTTGGGTCACTGGACTATGCTGGAGCCAACACGATGAAGCAGGACACGAGCGACTCATCGCGATCGTCCTACCGGGGCAATGCATGTCGTACAGCGATATTGGGGGTATCACATGGCAAGGTCAATCCGGGTACTGATCGAGACAGAACTGGGCGAGATTGAAGTGGAGATCGAGGTCGAGCGAGCGCCGGTGACAGCGGAGAACTTCCTGCGTTACGTCGATGCTGGTTTCTACGAGGGCGGGCGCTGGCACCGGACGGTCCTTCCGGATAACCAGCCGGACAACGAGATCCGGATCGAGGTGATCCAGGGCGGTGTCACCCTGGAACGCGAGGACGAGCGCTTCGCGCCGATCCCGCTCGAACGGACAATCGTTACTGGCCTTTCCCACCGCGACGGGACGATCTCAATGGCGCGCTTCGCGCCCGACAGCGCCGTCGCCGACATCTTCATCTGCATCGGCGACCAGCCAACGCTCGATTTCGGCGGCATGCGTAACCCGGATGGTCAGGGCTTCGCCGCCTTCGGCCAGGTCACCCGTGGGATGGATGTCGTCCGGGCGATCCAGCAATCAGCCCACAAGGAGCAACGGCTGACTCCACCAATCACGATCATCCGCGTCGGTAGGTGTTAGGTGTCAGGGGCTGGTCCCGCATGGATCGAACCCCTGATACCTGACACCTGTTCCCTACTCCAGCATGTCGTAGACGACGGCTACCACCTCACCATAGACCAGGTTGATGCCGCCCATGAAGGCGTTCATCGCCATTGGCTGCTCGGTTGGGGGTGGTGCCAGGTTCAGGGCCGGAACCAACGTTGAGGCCACGCCGCCGATGACGCCGCCGAAGAGTGCGCCAGCTAATGGGGCCGGAAGCTGAAGCTGGTGCTGGGCGACGCCGTAGGCGGCTCCCCATAACGTCCCGTAGCCCCAGTGAATCGCCTGACCGGCGGCTGTCTTCGTGCTGTCGCCGAGTTCGGTGTTGAGAGCGCCCTCTGCAATATTCTCGGCCAGCTTCTCAGTTGGCTGCTCGGCGCCGGTAGCGCCTTCCGGCAGCGCGCCCGACCGCTCCAGTAGCCTCGGACCAAACTGGAGACCAACCGACATGATAGCTGGTTCCGGCGAGTCCCGCTATCGCGCCCTTGACCGCCGCTGAGAGCAAGCCGCCCTGCTGCCGACCGTTGCCATAGCGCCAGCGCTGGTCCTGCCAGTCGTCGTAGTGTCCTGCCGCTCCGTACTGTTCATACTGCCGCATTGTCTGTCCTCCGTGCTACGCATCTATGCGCATGGCGAGTCGTATCGCATCATGCGTTGCAGCAGGTATGCCATCAGATAAAGGAACGGGGTAACGATGGACCTCCGCAGGGCGTCTGCAAACGACTATGAACTGCTGCTTCCGTTATTTTTGGGACTACGAGAGTTCAGTCGCGCGGGACATCCGCCACAGCGCGATGACTTCGCGCTGGTGCTGGCGGCCAGCCATGCGTATCTGCGTGAGGTACTTGCGCGTGGACTGGAGTGCCAGACACTGCTGGCACTTGCTGGCGACGGCAGGTTGGCTGGATATCTGATCGTCAGCGTTCACGAGCCGAATCCGCTCACCAGTTCCGGAGCGATCCGCACCGGTTCGATCGATGAACTGTTCGTGAGCGCAACACATCGCGGTTCCGGAGCCGGAAGCCTGCTCGTTGAGACAGCCTGTAACTGGCTGGTCGAGCAGCGGGCCGAACGGGTTGAGGTCGGCGCTTACGCCTGGAACACAGCCGGGATCGGCTTTTACGAACGCGAGGGGTTCGCTGTCTGGTCCGTCACACTCATGAAACCGCTCGGTAGCGACGATACGTGATTGCGCTTGATTCGTGCGACGACTCCGGCCAGGGTGCGCAAGTTGAATGGAGGAGCGAGTGACGGCAACGGTGACTGAAACGGAGACAGCGCCGCCGGACCAGGCTGGCTCGGTGCGCGAGGTAGCGCTGCTGATGTTCCGGCTGGGCTGGACGGCCTTTGGTGGTCCGGCAGCCCACATCGCGATGCTGCGCGACGAGATCGTCAACCGGCGCAAGTGGATGGAGGAGCAGTACTTCCTCGACCTGATGGGGGCAACGAACCTGATCCCAGGCCCGAACTCGACCGAGATGGTCATCCACTCCTCCTACCACCGCGCGGGCTGGCGCGGGCTACTGGCGGGCGGCACACTCTTCATCCTACCGGCCGTCCTGCTGGTGCTCGGCTTCGCCTGGCTGTATGTCGAGTACGGCACGACGACTGAGGGCGAATGGCTGCTCTACGGCATCAAGCCGGTCATCATCGCCGTCGTCGCGCAAGCGATCTGGGGGCTGGGCCGGACTGCGGTCAAGGGTGTCTTTCTGGCCGCCATCGGGTTGGCCGTCCTTACGCTCTACATCCTCGGCGTTAACGAGATCCTGCTGCTGTTCGGGGCCGCCCTGCTGGTGATGCTCGTCCGCAACCGCGGCCGGCTGCGGCCAGGTGGAATGCGCGTGCTGAGCCTCGCGCCGTGGTGGCTGCTGGCGCTGCCGCCGCTGCTGGCCGTCGCCGCCGACGCGAAGGTGCCCTACTCCGATTCGCGCATGTTCCTGACGTTCCTGAAGATCGGCGCGGTCCTCTATGGGTCCGGTTATGTCCTGCTGGCCTTCCTGCGCAACGACTTCGTCGACCGGCTTGGCTGGCTGACCGAGGAACAGTTGCTGGACGCCGTCGCCGTCGGCCAGTTCACGCCGGGACCAGTTTTTACGACGGCAACCTTCGTCGGCTACCTCAGTGGCGGTCTCAGCGGCGCGCTGCTGGCGACACTCGGCATCTTCCTGCCGGCCTTCGTCTTCGTCGGTCTCTCGATCCCGCTCCTGCCGCGCCTGCGCCGTTCGCGGTGGACGGCCGCCGCGCTCGACGGCGTCAACGTCGCCGCGATCGGCCTGATGGCCGCCGTCGGCTGGGAACTCGGTCGGGCCGCCATCGTCGATGTCATGACCGTCATCCTCGCTATCGCTGCTGGCGTCCTCCTCATCCGCTACAAGGTCAACTCCGCCTGGCTGGTTCTCGGCGGCGGCATCATCGGCATCGCCTACAAGTCCTTGACGTGATACGAGCCGTACAATACGTATGAGACAGTTGAACAAGGAGTTGGGGCCTCAACCATGCAGGCGCGTCTTGCAGTCGATCACAATCTGATATCGCCGGATGCGGATGAGCTCTCGGCGCTTCGAGATGCTCTGCGCATCCTTCAAGATCTACCCGATGACCTGGTCCAACTAGACGTTCCCCACGGGACAAGCGTCCAGATACCGGTGTCTGCCGTTCACGCGATGCGTCACGTCATCGACGTACTGGCGAATGGCTCAGCAGTTGCCATCACCCAGGTTGGCAGGAGACTAACGCTCGGTCAGGTTGCGACACTCCTGAACCTGCCGCTTTCCCATGTCACCCGTATCATCGATAACGGCGAACTGGCAGTCAGTCACGATGCTGGCATCCCCGGCGTCGCACTCGACAACCTGCTGACGTTCGTCAATGCCCGCGCAGCCCAGCGGCGTGAAGCGCTCAACGAGTTGACGAGGCTCAGCGAAGAGTTGGGCTTATATGACCTGGAAGAATGACTCCTGAGCCGGGAGTTCTCCGGGCTGTCCTCGACGCCAACGTTCTGGTTCCTGCGTCTCTGAGGGATACGCTCTTGCGAGCAGCCGAAGAAGGGCTGTTCGTTCCGTTCTGGAGCGATAGTGTCCTCTCTGAAGTCCACCGCACCCTCGTCAATAACCGGACGGCAAGCGTTGAATCGGCAACCCGGTTGATTGTGGCGATTCAGCGCACGTTCCCTGACGCCACCACAACAACGGAGCGGTCGCTCACTGACCAACTGACGAACGACCCGAAAGATCGTCACGTTCTGGCTGCCGCAATAGCAACGGAAGCTGCACTGATCGTTACATTCAATGTGCGCCATTTCGGCGAACGTGATCTGAGTCAGCATCTTGTTAGTGCCTGGACCCCCGACATGTTGCTTCAGCGATTGCTTCGCGATCATCGGGATGACGTGGTCGCCCTGCTTGTGAAACAGGCGGGCGAATTGAAACGGCGGCCAACGACCGTGGAGGATGTTCTGCGGCGCCTGGATCAACATGCTCCTACGTTTGTACGTGCGATTCAACGTGACATCACGAATGGTGGTTGACCGATGCGCAGGTCACCTCCTCAGCATCATTCCGGCACCAATCGATGCACCTCCATACCTGATCTAACCTGTTATTGTACTTACAGTAGTTAGCATGAGCGAAGCCGGATTAGGATGGAGCGGACCATGAGCAACGCAGTCGAACGAGTCGAGGCGAGTTGGGCGGAGTTGATGGATGCGATCGAGGGGATCGCGGAGGAGCGGATGACTGAGCGGGGCGTCGCTGGCGACTGGTCGGTCAAGGATGTGCTCGCGCACGTCGCCTATTGGGAAGGCGGGGCGATTGGTGATGTCGAACGCGCGTTGACCGGCGAGCCTGAGCCATCCGATCACGATCTGGATGTCGAGGCCGTCAACCACGGCGTCCACGCCGAGCGTGCGGACTGGACGGTCGAGCAGACGCTCGACGAACTCCACGGCACCCACAAGCGTTTCATGGCCGCCCTGCGCCAGCACCCCAACATCGATCCGGACGCGATCGAGGGCGATACCTTCGAGCACTACGACGAACACGCCGCCGACATCCGCGTCTGGCGCGAGCGCGCTGGCATCTGACACAGGACGATGCGATGAGAGCAACGACAAGCCAGCCGTCGAACCGCTACCAGTTCGTGGCTGGCAACCTGTCCTTGGACTTCGCCAACACGGTCGACTGGCGCGAGAGTCAGCAGCCGGTCGAACTGCTGCCCGCCTACAGCGACCTTCTGGATTGGGGCCGGGAAGCTGGTCTGCTGGATATCAGCGATGCCGGGCGGCTCCTGCACATCGCTGGGGACGAGCTAGACGCGGTAGTGGCTGTCCATGCACGTGCCGTTGCAGTCCGCGAGGCGATCTTCCGCATTTTTCGGGGGGTGGCCCGGCAGGAGCCAGCGACGGCGGACGCTCTGCGGCTGCTCAACGACGAGTTCGCGCGGGCCTGCCAGCACCGCCGGATCGTCGCTCGTCCTGACGGCTACACCTGGGAGTGGGCCGGTCAGGGCGCGGCACTCGAACAAGTCCTCTGGGATGTCGTCCATTCCGCCGCCGAACTGCTGACATCCGATGGACTGGTACGGGTCCGACAGTGCGCCGGGGATCCCTGCGGCTGGCTCTTCTTCGACACCAGCCGCAATCGTAGCCGCCGCTGGTGCAACATGGACGGCTGCGGCAACCGGGCCAAGGCGCGCCGCTACTACGAACGCCAGCGCGTCCGACGAGACGTTCAGTCATCCATCAGGCGCTGAAGCCGCTTCAACGAGGAACTTCCTCCCTCTCGAATGGAACCCATTCCCGCTCATCGGTGTATGGATGTGTAATGGAAGATATCGACCACATCCTGGGATGGCCGGTCGCTGGAGGTACATGCCCACGGTCTACGCGCAACGGAGGCCGGTGGGTACGATACAGAGGGCGTAGCAGTATGCAGCGCGAGACACATCGCCCATTCAGGGCGATCCACGCAGCACCGGAAATCTCGCCGCAACGCGTCACGACAATCGGCGAACTGGTTGACTTACTCCCTGGCGCTGTACTGGCTGGTAACCCAGCGACACCCATCAGCGACCTGACCTTCGACAGCCGGACAGCCTGCCCGGACGCGCTCTTTGTCGCGCTGCGCGGTGGTTATGTCGATGCACATCGGTTTCTTCCGGCCGCGCGCGCCGCCGGAGCAGTGGCGGCGCTCGTCGAGCCGGACACGCCACATGAACTGCTCAATGGTTACGAGGCGATCGTTCGCACGCCAGATACCCGTCTGGCACTGGCGCCCGTCGCGGCGCGCTGGTTCGATGATCCGAGCCGCGCGTTGACCCTGATTGGTGTGACCGGCACCGACGGCAAGACCACAACTTGTTACCTGATCGAATCGCTCTTGCAGGAGCGTGGCACCACCAGCGGACTTGTCAGCACCGTCGCCATCCGGAGTGCGGGCCAGCCGATGCAGCGCACAAGTGGCCGGACCACGCCTGAGTCGCTGGATGTCCAACGCTACCTGGCCCGGATGCGTGCCGCTGGCGTAGGTGCTGCTGTGCTGGAAAGCACATCACACGGACTTGCAATGCACCGTGTCGATGGCTGTCACTTCGACATTGGTGTTGTCACGAACGTCACCCACGAGCATCTCGACTTCCACGGCACACTGGCGGGCTACCGGAGTGCGAAGGCCGGGCTGCTGCGCCGCGTTGCCGCTGCACGTGCGTCCGGGAAGCGCGGCGTCTGCGTGCTCAACCTGGACGACGCGGGGACGCGCTCGATCGCGCACGCGGGCCTCGGCGCCGAGTTGCTCTGGTACTCAGCGACCGGCAACCGGGATGCGGATGTCTGGGCGGATGCGGTCGAGGTTCGAGCCGAAGGGTGTCGCTTCGAGTTGCACACGCCGGACGGTATGGCGGTCGTCAATCTGCAACTCCCGGGGAGCTGGAACGTCGCCAACGGGCTGGCAGCGGCGACGGTCGGACACACGCTCGGGATGACACCCGCGCGAATTGCCGCCGGGCTTGGGGCGTTGCCCGCAGTGCCTGGCCGGATGCAGCGCGTCGACATCGGGCAGCCGTTCACCGTGATCGTTGACTACGCTCACACCCCGGATGCCTTGCGGGGCGTCCTGACCGAGGTCCGCCGCCTGACAGACGCGCACGTGCTGGTTCTCATCGGTTCAGCAGGTGAGGCCGACCGGGGCAAGCGCCCGCTCCTGGGAGCCACGGCACAGGAGCTGTCCGACCTGGCGATATTCAGCAGCGATGACCCACGCTACGAAGATCCAGACGCCATTATCGCCTCGATCACGACCGGGGCAGCGCAGGCTGGCGGACGACAAGGGACAGACTTTGAGTGCATCGAGAATCGCGAGGCGGCGATCCATGCGTTGATCGGCCATGCCCGGCCGGGGGACGTTGTGGTGCTGGCTGGCAAGGGGCATGAGCGTAGTCAGATCTATGGCGAAACGCCCCACCCGTGGGATGATGCGGCGGTTGCCCGTGACGCCATCGAGGCGACACGACGGACTGGACGTGGTCAATCCTGGTACGACGCCTGATCTGAGTCCATGCGAATGTCACTGACGTGGCAACGCCGATCGAAGGCGGACTGACCGCACGTCAGGTCGCGGCGATCCGCTGGCTGCGGCTCAGTCGCCGTACGCGCCGGATGGCAAGGGCGATGATCGCCAGGGCGTGAAGCTGGAACACGACCGGCAGCGGCGCGAAGGTGAACCCTGCGATCATCGCGGCCAGCGCGAGCAGGGTGGTTCCCAGGCGCGAGCGGTATCCGGTCAGCAGCAATCCTGCCAGCAGGAACTGGGCGTTGATGAGCGAAAAGATGCCGACAAACGCACGCCAGTTTTCATCGCCGGGCGGATAGCCCAGGCCGGTCAGGTTGGCGATCCCGAATCCCAGCAGGATGAGCGTCAGCGCGCCGGTCGTCCAGAACAGGCCCGGTGATGTCCGCCACAGATCCAAGGATGTCCTCCGTTCCATGCGACAGTATCGCCCAGAAACGGACGAAACGGCCAACCTTCAGGAATCACCAATCCGTCACCCAGCGTTCATGCATGCTTCAGGATTGGCAGCTATCGTTATAGGTCGAAGGGGAGTAGCCTGCAGAGTACCCCTCTGTGCCGCGGTCGTCATTTCGAGCAAGTGCTCCGGCCCGGCGCCCAGACCTTTGATGGTGATGGGGGCAAGACCTTCGCGACTGGTGAGCGTTCACCGGACGCGGGGTCTTGCCCCTGTTTGTATTGCCGTCATCGCGGCTGGGTTCCGGAAAGGATGTTTCGTGACGGAATCGATCGGTACGCCGATCCTCTGGGTGGGGTTCACAGCCGTGATCCTGACGCTGTTGACACTCGACCTGTTCGTCTTCCATCGCAAGGCGCACGCGGTCACGCTACGTGAGGCCGGACTCTGGACGGCTGGTTGGGTGTCACTGGCGCTGCTTTTCAACGCCGCCATCTACCTCTGGGCCGGTAGCGAGGCCGGGCTGTCATTCTCGGCTGGCTATCTGGTCGAGTTGGCGCTGTCCGTTGACAACATGTTCGTGTTCGCGCTGATCTTCGGTGCGTTCGCGGTGCCACCCGCCTATCAACACCGGGTGCTCTTCTGGGGTATCCTCGGCGCGCTCGTGATGCGCTTCGTGTTTATCCTGGTCGGCGCGGCCATGCTGGATGCGTTCCACTGGATCATCTACGTCTTCGGCGCGTTCCTGATCTTCACGGGTATCAAGATCCTGCGCCAGCGCGAGCACACGATGGACCTGGAACACAACCTCGCGCTGCGGATCTTCCGGCGCTTCGTGCCGACGACAGCGGAGTACGTCGGGCAGCGCTTTACGATCGTCAAGGCTGGCAAGTGTTATGCGACGCCGCTGCTGGCAGTGCTGGTGCTGGTCGAGGCGACCGATCTCGTCTTCGCGCTCGACTCGGTTCCGGCGATCTTCGCCATCACTAACGATCCGTTCCTGGTCTACACCTCGAACGTTTGTGCGATCCTCGGCCTGCGTTCACTCTACTTCCTGCTGGCCGGGATCATGGACCGCTTCCATTACCTGAAGCTCGGTCTGGGAGCGGTACTGATCTTCGTTGGCGTCAAGATGGCTGGCGCGGAGGTCTACAAAGTTCCGGTCGCCGCATCGCTGGCCGTCATCGTGCTCCTGATTGGTGGCTCCGTCGTCCTCTCGCTGCTTCGACCACAGGCAGAGGCCATCGAGCTGCACGAGCGCCAGAAGAAGCTGGAGACATCCATGCAAGCCGACTAAGTGCGCAATGAGTGGCGATGACTGACTGACTAGCTGACCGGCTGACTGACTGACTGACTGAAAGGCTCGACATTGCCTGACCTCGAAGACCTCGGATGTTTCGTGATTGGTGGGATCGCCATCGTCGTGATCCTGGTTCTGGCTGCCTGTGTGATCGGCGTGGTGGTATTTGGCGCCGCACTCACCTAGCCTTGTCCCGGCATTGCACACCGCTACGGCGCGGTAACTGGGATGCGATTCGCCACCACTTGCTACGATTGACGATAAGACGAATACCTGAACCGGATTGAACCCGGACAGGCAACAAGGAGGAAGCAGACATGAGCACGACGATGGAAATGCTGTGCCCCAAGTGCCAGGCTTCGATGCGCGTGATGGAGCGCAACGGCGTCACCGTCGAGCGCTGCACTGAGTGTGGCGGCATCTTCCTCGATCGCGGCGAGCTGGAGCGGCTGTCGCGCGCCGAGGGCGAGTACAACGAGCGCACCTACACGGGCTACCGCCGCGACGATGACGATGACGACGATGACGACCACAAGCGTGGTTACAGCGAGCGTGATACTCGCGACGGCGTGCCGCACCAGGGACGCCCGCACAAGAAGAAGAAGAAGAACTTCCTCGAAGACCTCTTCGACTTCGGATAGACCGTCACACAGGACCATCTGTAGACAGGCGGGGCGCACTGCCCCACCTGTTTTGGGTCTGCCGGGACGGTAGTCCATGTTCCCCTGTCGTCCAGAGCCGCAGCAAAGGACCTCCCCGCCTTGAAGACTCGGGCGGCTAACGCGGGGAGGTCCTTCGCTGCGGCTCTGGACGACAGGGGAACATGGACTACCGTCCCGGCAGACCCAAAACAGGCGGGGCAGTGCGCCCCGCCTGTCTACAGATGGTCCTGTGTGACGGTCTATCCGAAGTCGAAGAGGTCTTCGAGGAAGTTCTTCTTCTTCTTCTTGTGCGGG
>Ga0136611_10003121_pt1 | contig 11581 bp, 10 predicted proteins | sample AntDrymUQ2232306_2_FD_106645 | JGI IMG/M metagenome (GOLD analysis project Ga0136611, IMG submission 106645) | Polar desert sand microbial communities from Dry Valleys, Antarctica - metaG UQ223 (23.06) | ecosystem: Environmental > Terrestrial > Soil > Desert | place: Antarctica: Dry Valley... | reverse complement strand
CTTCGTCGAGCTTTTTGCCCTGCGGCGACCAGAGGGCGAAGTACCACACGGCGGTGAGGAGGAGGGCGGCGCCCACCCCGATGAGGATCAGCTTGGGTTTCACTTGTACTCCGTCGCAATGAAGCGGTCGGACCGGTTGGACTTGGCCGCCGGCGAGATGTTGGCGTTGCTCGAGAAGGTGACGCCATTGCCGCCGGGACCACCACCTCCCTTGGTCGAGGAGGGCACCCACAGGTCGGACAGGATGCCGAGTTGGCGCATCTTGGTGATCCAGTGGGCCGTCGAGTCCTGGCTCAGGCCCGAGGCCGAGACGGTGACCGTGCCCATCGGAGCTGCGAGGGCTCCCGGTGCGCCGGGCGCTCCGGGAGCAGCCGGGGCTGCTCCGCCGGCCCCGACGCTGAAGGTGAACGAGGACAGTCCGACGTCGGTCGGCATCTGGGCCGTGATCGTGTCCATGAAGACGGGGATGTCGACGTCGGTGGCCAGCGCGGACTGCACGGCGGTGCGCAGGGCCGTGACCTGGGCCTCGGCCTGTTCGAACGGCAGCAACACCTGCACCTTGGCGTCGAGGGCATTGGCCTGGGCCGTCGCCTGCTCGGCGTCGTTGCGGGCCGAAGCCACCTGGGCGATCTTGACCACGCCGAGACCGGCGAGGGCGGCGGCAACGACCCCGACCCCGACGCCCGTGTAGATGCGGGCCCGCTTCTCCGCACCTGCGGCGGCGTACTCCTTGGGGAACAGCGTCGTGAGACGGGTGGCTGGCCCCGCGAGGGGGGCCATGGCCAGCCCGACGGGAGCGGCCAGCACGGCGGCCGCGGCGGTCAGTTGTTCGTCACTGAGCCCGGTCTTGCCGAGCTTCAGGTATTCGAGCGGCGATGCCTGCTCGACGGGGACGCGTAGCTCGGTGGCCAGTCGGGCTCGGAGGCCGGCCATCTTGGCGCCGGCGCCGGTGAGCAGCACCCGCCGCAACTCGACGTCGTCGTTCTGGGCGGTGAAGTAGTCGAGGGATCCCTGGATCTCCTGCACGAGCGGATTGAGTTCGCTGGCGATGACATCGGCGGCCTGGGCGGTCTGCGGATCGGCGAGGGCGATGCCAGCGCCACGCTTGAGGGCTTCGGCCCGCTCTTTGTCGACGCCGAGGGCGCGGGTCAGGTTCTCGGTGACCGAGGCCCCGGCGCGAGGCGTCATGCGGACGAGGCGGGGGGTCCCGCCGGTGTGGACGACCACGTTGGTGAGGCCGGCGCCGACCGAGACGATCGATTCCGACACGCCCGGCTGGCCCGCAGGGACGAGGGCCCGGACGAGCGCGAACGGCGTGAGGTCGACGTGGGCCGGGGTGAGGCCGGCCCTGCGCACGGTGTCGAGGGTCATCGAGACCATCTGGCGTTGCGCCGCCACGACGAGGATGCGGAGGAAGTCGCCACCTTCAGGTCCGGGATAGCGATCCTGGATGACGAAGTCGACGATGGCGTCCTCTTCGGCGAAGGGGATCACTTCCTGGGCTTCGTAACGCAGGGAGGTCCGCACTTCCTCGGGGGACAGCGCCGGCACCTCGGCCTGGCGTACCTTCACCCAACGGTTGGCGATGCCGACCGTGACCTTCTTCGACTTGAAGTCGCCGCGTGCCCAGAGCGCTTTGATGCCCTCGGTCACGGCCAGCGAGTCGACGATTTCGCCGTCGACGACCGCACCCGGCGGAAGCGTCAACTGTGCGAATCGATGCAGCGTCCAGTTGCCCGGTTCGCCGGAGATCTCGGCGGCTCGTACGGCAAAAGATCCGATGTCGAGACCGACATAGTGCTCAGCCATGTCGCGCCTCCGTCGTGCTCGTCATGGACAGATCATCGGCAGGTGAGGCCCCGGACTTAGGGACCAAATTCTCCTTTCGGCCGGGGGGCTCTCGTGAACGCCTCGGGCAGGGGGAGGGAGAGGGCCGACGGGAGGCGCTGCAGGTACTCGTCTCGCTCGATCTCGATGACGCCGAGGGAGGCCAGGTGGTCGGTGCGCCACTGCACGTCGAGGAGCCGGGGCTGGCCGTCGTCGAGGAGGCCCACGAGGCCGAGCAACGCCACCTTCGAGGCGTCGGTGCGGCGGTGAAACATCGACTCGCCGGCGAACAGACCACCGATGGCCACGCCGTACAGTCCGCCGGCCAGCCGCCCGTCGTCGAGCGACCACGCCTCGACGCTGTGCACCCATCCGAGCTCGTGCAGGTGCAGATAGGCGGCGCGCACCCCAGGCGTGATCCAACGGCCCTCGCGCAATGGGTCTCCGCATCCGTCGATCACCTCCTCGAACGCCGTGTCGACCCGGACGTCGAATCGGGCGGCCGACCTGCGCAGCGAGCGACTCACCTGCAGGTTCTCGAGCGGCAGAATGGCGCGCGGGTCGGGTGACCACCAGCCCAGATTTCGCTTGTCGACGTTCATCGGGAACAGTCCGGCGCGATACGCCGCCAGTATCGTTCCCGGCTCGAGGTCGGCCCCGATCCCGGCCAGATCGCCATCAGCCGCAAGCGGATCGGGGAGGTGCCACGGCGATCCCGGCGGCTCGATCGGCATTCCTCGATCAGCTGACGGTGATCGAGAGCACGAACCGCCACGCTAGATCTCGAACGACAGGTCTCCAACGACCGAGAAGTAGCGTGGGAGGCGATGTCCGATCACCCCATGACCGAGCGGCTCGAGGAGCTGGCCAAGAAGAAGGAACAGGCCCTCCACGCCGGCTCGGAGGCCTCGGTCCAGCGCCAGCACGACCGGGGAAAGATGACCGCCCGCGAGCGGATCGACTACCTGCTCGACGAGGGCTCGTTCCAGGAACTCGACATGCTGGCCCGCCATCGGGCGGGCGACGATCTCAAAGAGCGTCCCTACACCGACGGCGTCGTCACCGGCTTCGGCACGGTCGACGGCCGGAAGGTCTGCATCTTCAGCCAGGACTTCACCGTCTTCGGCGGCGCGCTGGGCGAGGTGTTCGCCGAGAAGATCCACAAGGTGATGGACCTGTCGGCCTCGCTGGGCGTGCCCATCGTCGGCCTCAACGACGGCGCCGGCGCCCGCATCCAGGAGGGGGTCGTCTCCCTCGCCATGTACGGCGGCATCTTCCACCGCAACGTGCTCGCCTCGGGCGTCGTCCCTCAGATCAGCGTGATCATGGGCCCATGCGCCGGTGGCGCCGTCTACTCGCCCGCGCTCACCGACTTCGTGTTCATGGTGCAGGAGACGAGCTACATGTTCATCACCGGGCCCGACGTCGTGAAGTCGGTGACCGGCGAAGTCGTGACCCAGGAACAGCTCGGCGGGGCTATGACCCACGCCACCAAGTCCGGCGTCTGCCAGTTCGTGGCCAGCGACGACAAGGCCTGCCTCGACGAGGTGCGCTACCTGCTCGGCTTCCTGCCGGCCAACAACCTCGAGCTGCCGCCTCCGGTCGAGACCACCGACGACCCGCTGCGGGAGACCCCCGAATTGCGCGAGCTCATTCCCGCCAGCAGTCGCATGCCCTACGACATGAAGAAGGTCATCGCCGCCATCGTCGACGACGGTGACTACGTCGAATACGCCAGCCACTACGCCATGAACATCACGTGCGGCTTCGCCCGGCTCAACGGTCATGTCGTCGGTATCGTCGGAAACCAGCCCCAGATCCTGGCCGGCGTCCTCAACATCGACGCCTCGGAGAAGGCCGCCCGCTTCGTCCGCACGTGCGACGCCTTCAACATCCCGCTCGTCACGCTGGTCGACGTCCCCGGGTTCCAGCCGGGCACCGACCAGGAGTACGGCGGCATCATCCGCCATGGCGCCAAGCTGCTCTATGCGTACTGCGAGGCCACCGTGCCCCGCATCCAGCTCATCACCCGCAAGGCGTACGGCGGCGCCTATGTCGTCATGAACTCCAAGTCGATCGGCTGCGACCTCGCCTACGCCTGGCCATCGGCCGAGCTGGCCGTCATGGGCGCCGAACAGGCCATCAACGTGCTGCACAAGCGCGAGCTCTCCGAGCACGACGACCCGGACATGCGCCGAGCCGAGTTGATCGACGACTACAACGAGCGCCACGCCAATCCCTACGAGGCGGCCGAGCGGGGCTACGTCGACGACGTCATCGACCCGGCCGAGACCCGCAAAGTCCTCATCCGCTCGTTGGAGCTCCTCCGCACCAAGCGAGAAGACCTCCCCCGCCGCAAGCACGCCAACGTGCCGCTGTGAAATTGGCTCGCTCCGCAAAGATGCCGCTCCGCTCCCATGTCGGCTGCTCGCTGGCGCTCCCGACGTCGACCTCTGGTGGCGTCGGTGAGTGACCTAGGCGCGGGAACCACCGCGTTGAAGTTGCCCTTGCGTACCCCGCAGGGGCAACACCAATGCGTTTGGACGTCTGGAAGGGCAACATGAACGCTCCGGGTTGGCGTGGCTGACCGGAAACGGGATCCGTCGCCCGAGGAGCTTGCGGCGATCGTTGCGGCGATCGAGGTGGCGTGGCCGCGCCCGGTGATGGTCGTCGACGACGGTCCGCAGGCCTCGCCGTGGCGGTTCTCGAACCGGTGGTGGACGCCCCGACGCTCGCCCGCGAGCACTCGCGTGCGACCCTGACGGACATGGCCGACGCATCCGACGCAAGAGCGCCGCAGGTCACGACGGTGGCCGACGACCATGCCGTCGTCCACTGGGGGCCGGCGTGGAAGCAGTACGACGACCTGCAACCCGACACCGACTACACCTTCGACGGCGTCGAGTTCCGCACGCTGCCCCGTCCGCCGGGCGAGCGGTTGTCGACGGTGGCGACGGTCAACGACGTCCACTTCGGCGAGACGGTCTGCGGCTACGAGAGCGAAATGCCCCAGGCGGGCCCCCACTTCTCGAGCGAGCCTGGCGAACCTCCCTACCCCGAGACCATGAACGGCGCCGCCGTCGACGAGATCGTCGCCCTCGATCCGGACGCCGTCGTCGTCAAGGGAGACCTCACGGCCGATGGACTCGACGAAGAGTACGAGGCCTTCCTGCGCTGCTACCAGGGGGCCCTTGGCGACAAGCTCCACCACATCCGGGGCAACCACGACGCCTATCGGGGCCAGACCTACGCGCCGTCCGACCCCTTCGCCGTGACACTGCCGGGCGTGGTGCTGGCCGTGCTCGACACCACCACGCCGTTCTCGGCCACGGGCACCCTCGGTGCCGACCAGCTCGACTGGCTGGATGCGGTCGCCGCCGACGCCGACCGCTCGGTGCTGGCCTTCGGTCACCACCATCCGTGGGCGCCCGGATCGAGAAATCGGGCCGAGACCTACTTCGGCATCCGGCCTGATGACTCCGAGGCGCTGGTCGCCGTGGCCGAGCGCCGGACCGCCATCGCCGGCTACTTCGCCGGCCACACCCACCGCAATCGGGTGCGTCATTTTGCGGCCACCGGCAACATGCCGTGGGCCGAGATCGCCTGCGTGAAGGACTTCCCCGGGGCTTGGGCCGAATACCGCATCTACGAGGGCGGCATCCTCCAGGTGTTCCACCGCATCCGGCGACCCGATGCCCTCGAGTGGAGCGATCGCACCCGGGTCATGTTCGGAGGGCTCTACGAGGGGTACGCCTTCGGGCAACTCGCCGACCGCTGCTTCGAGGTACCTGTCCGCCTCTAGGGGCCCGTTTAGGCAGGTTTCCGTTTGATGAACGGAAGGACAACGGGTGTGACCTGCACCTTTTGTCCAGGTGAACGGAGAGTTATCCCCGGCATGTGGACCGAGCTGGGGAAATCTCTGCGAGGTTCAGCGAAAATCGACGGTGGCGACCTCGACGGATCCCAGACCATGGCCGGAATCCGCCGACACCGCCCGGTTCAACGCGCCACGTCCCCGGGCGAGCACCTCGGTCGCCTGGAGCCCGTGCGTGGGGTAGCTGGCGACCCCGGCCGCCAGCCCCTCGGCCCCGACCTCGTCCTTGGCCAGCGCCATCTGGAGGCGCTCGGCCGCCCAGACGCCCCCGGCCTCGCTCGTGTCCTCGAGGACGAGGGCGAACGTGCGGGGAGCCACCCGACAGGCGACGTCGGACTCCCGCAGAGTCGAACGCAACAGGGTGGTGAACGACGCGATGGCCTCGGCCAAGCGGTGCTCGGGATGAGGCGTGAACTCGAGCAGCACGACGGTGATAGGCCAGAGGTGGCGCCGAGCGGCGGCGATGCGGGTCTCGAGTGCCACCTCGAAGAAGCGCACGTCGGGGAGGCCGGTCTCGGGGTCGAGGACGGTGCGCTCTTGGAGCGGCCCGGAGAGTTCGATTTTACGCAGCGTGGTCAATTCGGCGACGGCGACGGACGCCCGCTTCTCGGCCCGACGGGCCCGTTCGAGCAGAGCCAATGACGAGGCGCCAGCCAGCAGGGCGCACCCGGCGGCGATCACCGCCAGCAGCGGCGACTCGAGAAGCGCACCGGCGACGCCGAAGGCGCAGCCGGCCAGACCGCCGAAGAGTCCTGGGAGGGCACGCCGATCCATCTCCCCCTCCATCGGCTCTTGCGAGGGTCGAATCAAGGCCTAGTTGGCCCGGAACTTGGCGGCGAGCTCGGCCATGTCGCCCATAATCTGGGAGAGCTCGAAATCCTTGGGTGTGTAGATGGCGGCAACGCCGGCCTCCCGCAGTTTCGCCTGATCCTCGCTTGGGATGATCCCGCCGACGACGACCGGAGCCTCGACGCCGGCCTCCCTGACGAGACGGACGACCTCGGGGACGAGCTCGAGGTGGCTCCCCGAGAGGATGGAGATCCCGATGATGTCGACGTCCTCGTCACGGGCGGCGGCGGCGATCTCCTCGGGGGTCAGGCGGATGCCCTGGTACACGACTTCGAACCCGGCGTCTCGAGCTGCGACCGCCACCTGCTCGGCGCCGTTGGAGTGCCCGTCGAGCCCCGGCTTGGCCACGAGTAGGCGGGGCGGACCTCCGTCCATCGAGCTGGTGACCTTGCGCACGGCGTCCATGCTGTGGCCCCGCGCGCCGACCGCTCCGGCCACCCCCGTCGGGGCCCGGAACTCGCCGAAGACCTCCCGCAACGCACCGGCCCACTCGCCCGTCGTGCCGCCGGCGTGGGCCAGCGCGATGGTCGCCGGCATGATGTTCTCCTTCGTCGTTGCAACCCGGCGCAACTCCTCCATGGCCTTGGCCACGTCCCCGGCGTCGCGCTGCGAGCGCCACTCGGCGACGTCGTCGAGGGCTTGGCGTTCGGCCACTTCGTCCGGCCGCTGGATCAAGCCCTCGCCCTCGAGGGGCGACGGTTCGGTCTCGGTGTAGCAGTTGACCCCGACGACCTTGCGCTCGCCGGACTCGATCTTCGACCGGTGCTCGGTCTGACTCTGCACCAGGCGCGACTTCATCACATCGATGGCCTCGAAGGCCCCGCCGAGCTCGAGGATGTCATCGAACTCGGCTTTGGCCGCCTCGTAGAGCTCGTTGGTCTTGGCTTCAATGACGTGGCTGCCGTCGAAGATGTCGTCGTACTCGAGCAGGTCGCTCTCGAAAGCCAGCACCTGTTGCATTCGCAGGGCCCACTGTTGATCCCACGGGCGGGGGAGGCCGAGCGCCTCGTTCCAGGCGGGGACGGCGAGCGACCGGGTGCGAGCCTTCTTCGACAAACTCACGCCGAGCATCTCGAGCACCATCCGCTGGACGTTGTTCTCCGGTTGCGCCTCGGTGAGGCCGACCGAGTTGACCTGCACGGCGTAGCGGAAGCGGCGCAGCTTCGGGTCGTGGACGCCGTAACGCTCGAGGCAGATCTCGTCCCACCACCTGGTGAAGACCCGCATCTTGCAGGTCTCCTCGATGAAACGGATGCCGGCGTTGACGAAGAACGAGATGCGCCCGACGACCTCGGGGAAGTCGTCGTCGGCGACCTGGCCCGACTCTCGCAGCGCGTCGAGGATGCCGATGGCCGTGGCCATGGTGAAGGCCAGTTCCTGCACCGGCGTGGCGCCGGCCTCCTGCAGGTGGTAGCTGCACACGTTGATCGGGTTCCAACGGGGGACATGGCGCACTGTGTAGGCGACCATGTCGACGATCAGGCGGCGGCTCGGGATGGGCGGGAAGATGAACGTGCCGCGGCTCAGGTATTCCTTGACGATGTCGTTCTGCGTCGTTCCCGTGAGCTTCGTCGAGTCGATGCCACGGTTCTCGGCGTTGGCGATGTAGAGGCCGAGCACCCACGCCGCCGTGGCGTTGATGGTCATCGACGTCGAGATCTGGTCGACGGGGATGCCGTCGAGCAACTCGTCCATGTGGCCGAGGTGCACCACGGGTACGCCGACCTTGCCGACCTCACCCTTGGCCTCGGGCGAATCGGGGTCGTATCCGATCTGGGTGGGGAGATCGAAGGCGATCGACAGGCCCGTCTGTCCCTTGGCCAGGTTGGTGCGGTAGAGCACGTTCGAGGCCCGGGCCGAACTGTGACCCGAGTACGTCCGCATGATCCAGGGCCGGTCCGGATCGTGGTTGACGGCCATGGCACATCTTCCCCCTCGGATCCACGGTCTGTCACGTTTGCTCGCATACCGTCGTCGCTCTATGACGTGGGAGCCAGGCGACATCCTCGACTTCGATCGCCGGGCCCGCACGATCTACCCTCCGTTCGAGGCCGTGGTCGGGCTGGCCGTGACCCACCGGGCGTCAGGGTTCAGCGGCAAGGTCATTCGCTTCGACCCCGGCGATGCCTTGGTGCTTCGCAGCCCCATCGGGTCCGAGCGGTTGTTCGCGCTCGTGCCCGGTGCATTCGCGGTCGATGGCAAGGCCGTCTCCCTGGTTCGCCCCCGGGCCACAGTGGCCACGGGAGGACGGAAGTCGACGGCGTCGGGGTCCGTTGCGATGCTCGGTCGTCGGGCGCAGGTGGCGCGCGCGTCGCGCATCCTCGTCGAGGGCGTGCACGACGCCGAGTTGGTGGAGAAGGTGTGGGGCGACGACCTGCGGGCTGTAGGTGTCGTCGTCGAGCGCCTCGACGGACTCGACCACCTGCCCGACGTGGTCGACGCTTTCCGGCCCGGCGCCGATGCCCGTCTGGGCGTGCTCGTCGACCATCTGGTCGCCGGATCGAAGGAGGCGCGGCTGGCGGCGTCGGTGCGCGATCCCAATGTCTTGGTGACGGGCACGCCCTTCGTCGATGTCTGGCAGGCGGTCCGGCCGAAGGTCGTCGGCATCGACGCGTGGCCGAGCGTGCCCATGGGCGAGTCGTGGAAGGAAGGCATCTGCTGCCGCATCGGTGTCGACGCCTCGGCCCACGGCCAACGCGCGTTCTGGCGTCGCCTCCTGTCGTCGGTGTCGTCGTACGCCGACCTCGAGCCCTCGCTGGTCGGAGCCGTCGAACGACTCATCGACTTCGTCACCGAGACCGAGGGGTAGAACGGACCCATGGCCCTGTCCGTAGGAGACCTCGTTCCTGCGATCGAACTCCCCGATTCCACCGGCGAGCGCTGGAAACTCGACGCTTTCCGAGGCCGGCCGGTGGTGCTGATCTTCCACCGGCACCTCGCCTGACTGCCTTGCAAAGCCCACGCGGGCGCCGTGCGCGACCGCCTCGAGGAGTTCGGTGATGCAGAGATCGCCGTGGTGCTCTTCACCCGCCAGCGCAACCTCCGGGGTTACCGCTCGCGCTACGTCGATCCGCTGAGCGTCATCACCGATGAGGACCGTGCGATCTACCGAGCGTTCAGCCTCGGCAGCGGTTCGCTGTGGCAGGTCTGGGGTCCCAAGGTCTGGCTGAAGTACGCCCAGCTGCTTCGGGGCGGCGCGTCCTTCGAGAAGCCGACCGAAGACACGTCTCAGCTCGGCGGCGACTTCGTCATCGGCCGCGACGGCCGCCTCGTCTACGTCTTCCGGTCGAAGGGCCCCGACGAGCGCCCGTCGGTTGACGACCTGCTCGACGCCGTGCGCCGGGCCTGAGCCCTACTGACCTACTTACTTGCGCGAGTAGTCGTAGAAGCCCTTGCCGGACTTCCGGCCGAGCTGCTCGGCCGCCACCATGCGCTTGAGCAGCGGACGGGGCGCGTAGTTCGGGTCGCGGAACTCGTCGTAGAGGGCCTCGAGGATGCTGAGGCTGGTGTCGAGGCCGACCAGGTCGAGCAAGGCGAACGGGCCCATCGGGAAGTTGCACCCGCCCTTCATGGCCTCGTCGATGCCCTCCTTGGTGGCGACGCCGTTCTCGAACATCCGCACCGCGTTGTTGAGATAGGGGAAGAGCAGGTTGTTGACGATGAAGCCGGCCTGGTCGATGACCTCGACGGCCGACTTGCCGCACGCCCCGACGAAGTCGTGGACGGCGGCGATGGTCTCGTCGCTGGCGGTGAGGGGCTTGACGATCTCGACGAGGGCCATCATCGGCGCCGGGTTGAAGAAGTGGACGCCGCACACCTTGTCGGGGCGGCCCGTTTCCATGGCCATCTCGATCACCGGGAGGGTCGAGGTGTTGGTGGCCAGGATGGTGGAGTCCTTGCAGATACGGTCGAGCTCGTTGAACAGTTCCTTCTTGGGGCCCAGGTCCTCGACGATCGACTCGAGGACGAGGTCGCAATCCTTGAGCTCGTGGAGGTCGCTGGTGGCGCTCACTCGGGCGACGGTGGCGTCGCGATCCTCCTCGGTGAGCTTGCCCCGCTCGACCTGCTTGGCCAGCGACTTCTCGAGTCCGGCGATCATGGCGTCGGCCGTCTCCTGCTTGCGCGAGCGGAGGATCACTTCGAGTCCGGCTTTGGCCGCCACCTCGGCGATGCCCGAGCCCATGATCCCTGATCCGACAATGCCGATGCGCTTGATTGCCATAGGAAGCGCAGGCTATCGACGGATAGCCTTTCGGCTCCAATGAGCGCCAGCCATCCTGTCCACGCGTTTCTCTACGACCCCTTGATGGGCGTCGTGGATCGCATGGGCATGGCCGAGAAGCGGCGCCGGCTGGTGGCCGACGCCCGAGGTCAGGTGGTCGAGGTCGGCGGCGGGACCGGGCGCAACCTCCCCTATTACCGCGACGTCGATCGGGTCGTCGTGCTCGAACCCGATGGGGCCATGCGCCGGCGGATGCTCGAGCGGGTGACGTCGGCAGCCGTGCCCGTCGAGGTCCACGAATCAGGGATCGACGATTCTCGACTTCCCGACGAGTTCGCCGACACGGTGGTGTCGAGTCTCGTGCTGTGCACGGTTCCATCCCAGGCGACGGCGCTGGCCGAGATCCGTCGCCTGCTGAAGCCCGAAGGGCGCCTGCTCTTCCTCGAGCACGTCGCCGCGCCGGGCCTGCGGGGCCGACTGCAGGGTGTGGCGACTCCCCTGTGGAGTCGCACGCTTGGCGCCGGCTGCCGCCTCGACCGTCCCACCCTCGACGCCATCCGCCACGCTGGGTTCGCCATCACCGACTGCCATCGATCAGGAGTGCTCGTGCAAGGCACCGCCACCAAGTCCGACCGCTTCGGATCGGGGTCGGCCTCATGAGCGGTCCCCTGGCCCTCGTCGGTGGGATGGAGTGGCGCGACGGCTGCGTCTTCGACCAGGAACTCCTCGAAATGTCGGGAGGCTCGGAGGTGCTCGTGCTCCCGACGGCCGCGGCCTATGAGCACCCGCAACGGGCCGTCGACACGGCG
>Ga0136611_10003120_pt1 | contig 11582 bp, 11 predicted proteins | sample AntDrymUQ2232306_2_FD_106645 | JGI IMG/M metagenome (GOLD analysis project Ga0136611, IMG submission 106645) | Polar desert sand microbial communities from Dry Valleys, Antarctica - metaG UQ223 (23.06) | ecosystem: Environmental > Terrestrial > Soil > Desert | place: Antarctica: Dry Valley... | reverse complement strand
TCCTCTCGGACGAGGCGAGCGTGCTGGCAGGGTCGCTCGGGCTCCTGCCGTCGGCATCGCTCGGCGAACGCCGCACGGAGCACGGCCTGTTCGGGATGTACGAACCGATCCACGGGTCCGCGCCGGACATCGCCGGCAGGGACATCGCAAATCCGATCGGCACGATCCTGTCCGGGGCGATGCTCCTGCGCTGGTCGCTCGGTCGCGACGACGTGGCCTGGGCGATCGAGGCGGCCGTCACGGCGGCGCTCGACGCGGGCTGGCGGACGGGTGACCTCGCCGACGCGTCGGATCCCGCGGATGGCCTGGTCGTCGTCGGGACCACGGCCTTCGCCACCGCAGTCGTGGACCGGTTGCAGCAGGCCGGCGTCGCCGCGGGCGCGAGGACCACGGTCCCGCGGTGATCGACCTGCCGGTCGTCCTGTACGACACGACCCTGCGCGACGGCACCCAGGGCGAGAACGTCACCCTCTCGCTCGCGGACAAGCTGCGCGTCGCGCGGATGCTGGACGAGTACGGCATGCCCTACATCGAGGGCGGCTGGCCGGGTTCCAACCCCAAGGACATCGAGTTCTTCGCCGCGGCGAAGACGATGCGCTGGCAGACGGCCAAGCTCGCCGCCTTCGGGTCGACGAGGCATCGCGCCAACAGGGCCGCCGACGATCCGAACCTGCGCGAGCTCGTCGCCGCCGAGACGCCGGTCGTGACCATCTTCGGCAAGTCGTGGCTCTTGCACGTGACCGAGGTCCTCGGCGCGACGCCCCAGGAGAACCTGGACATGATCGCGGACTCGGTCGGGTTCGTGGCCGACCGCGGGCGCGAGGCGGTCTACGACGCGGAGCACTTCTTCGACGGCTACCGCGCGGACCGCGATTACGCGCTGGCCACCTTGCGGGCCGCGCGCCAGGCCGGCGCCCGGACGCTCGTCCTGTGCGACACGAACGGCGGGACCCTGACCGATGAACTGACCCGGATCATCGCCGACGTCCGGGGGGCGCTGGACGGGGACGCGGCGACGCCGGCAATGACCTGGGGCATCCACACCCACAACGACGCGGACCTCGCGGTGGCGAATTCGATGGCCGCCGTGGCCGCCGGGATCCGTCACGTCCAGGCCACGATCAACGGCTACGGCGAGCGGGCGGGCAACGCCAACATGGTCTCCATCCTGGCCAACCTCGCGCTCAAGACGCCGCACGTCCTGGTGCCCACGGGCGGCGGACAGCTGGAGAACCTCACCCAGCTGTCGCGGAGTGTGGCCGAGATCGCGAACCTTACGCCCAACGACTACCAGCCGTACGTCGGGCGGTCGGCCTTCGCGCACAAGGGCGGCGTCCATGGAGCGGCCGTCGCCAAGGTGGAACGGTCGTACCAGCACATCGAGCCGGCCTCGGTCGGGAACGTCGGTCGGCTGGTCGTGTCGGAGCTCGGCGGACGGGCGAATACGTCGATCCGGGCCCGGCAGCTCGGGCTGGAACTGGACGGGGTCGTGGACGCCCGCGAGCTCTCGCGGCTGATCAAGCAGCTCGAGTCGGACGGTCTCGCATTCGAGGGCGCGGAGGGCTCGTTCGAGCTGCTCATCCGGCGTCACGCCGCGGATTACGTGCCGCCCTTCCGGATCGTCGACTACACCTGCCTCGTGGAGCAGCGCGACGGACGCGAACTGCTGGCGGAGGCGACGGTCAAGGTGGCGGTGGACGGCGAGACGCTGCACACCGCCGCGGACGGCAATGGACCGGTCAACGCGCTCGATGCCGCCCTGCGCAAGGCGCTGCGCGCGTTCTACCCGGCGATCGACGACGTCCACCTGGTCGACTACAAGGTGCGCATCCTCGATGGCGACGCGGCGACGGCGGCGCGGACCCGCGTCATCATCGACTCGCAGGACGGCGCACGAACCTGGTCCACGATGGGCAGCGACACGAACATCATCGCGGCGTCGGCCTCGGCGCTCGCCGATTCGCTCGAGTACGCCATCTGGAAGTCTGGCGCGGAGTTGCGCCGTCGCGATGAACGCCACTTCACCACCTCGCCGGTCGAGCCTCGGGCCGACCCGGCCACGACCCGGAGATAGACCGGATGCCGGACGACCGACCGACCGACCTTAAGCCGACGCTCCACCTCGCGCGCTGGACCGTGACCTCGGGCTCCAACGCGCGCAGCCGAGGCGCCGTCATCCTGGATGCCGGCGAGCATCACTGGCGGGCATCGGCGGAGGGCAACGGCGCGATCGATGCGCTCTACCGCGCGGTCGACAAGGCCCTCAGCGAAGTGCTGGACGGCCACCCGCGACTGCTCGCCTACGACATCCACGCCCTGGGGGAAGGGACGGACACGATCGGCGCGGTGACGGTCCGGATCGCGCCGCCGGAGGCGACCGGCGCACGTGGGCGCGGCGAGTACGACGGCGCGGCACGGGGGACGAACATCATCGCCGCGTCGATCGAGGCCTACATCGTGGCCCTCAACGCGATGCTCGACGAGGCGCACTGGACCGGCGCCCCGGAGGCCGCCGCCGAGACCGGGAAGCGCGCCCGCCGAAAGGCGCCCGAGGCCGCGGCCGGCAGCGCCCCGGACCAGCGCACTGCCATCGACGAGGACGAAGGCCAGCACGACACGACCGCCTGGTTCGAGCGGTAGGTCCCGAGGGCGGCGAGTTCGTCGTGGCGGCTAGACTCGCGGGCACGATGCCCACCCTGCCGCCGCCCCCGTCGACCACGACGCTCCCGATCGCGTACGCCGGGGAGTCGGGTGCGTTCGCAGAGGACGCGGTGCTGGCCGCCTTCGGGGACGTGCCACGGACGGCGCTCGGGAGCTTTCGGGCGGTCTTCGAGGCCGTGGCGACTGGCACCGCGAGCGCAGGCGTCGTCCCGATCGAGAACGTGATCAACGGCACGGTTCGCGAGAACTACGACCTCCTGCTGGAGCACGATCTGGTCATCCGCGGCGAAGTCGCCGTGCCGGTTCGGCTGTGCCTGGCCGCGCTCCCGGGACAGCGCCTCGAAGACATCGAGCGGGTCTATTCGCACATCCAGGCGCTCGGCCAGGCCGAGATGTTCCTCCGGTCACGGCCGTGGCAACTCCTGTCCACCTACAACACGGCCGGGGCGGGCAAGGCCATCGCCGACCGGGGGGAGCTGGGGGCTGCCGCCGTCCTCTCGCCACGCGCCGCCGACCTGTTCGGACTGGAGATCCTGGCAGACGAGATCGGTGATCTGCCCGGCAATCGGACGCGCTTCGTGGTCCTTGGCCGCACGGCTGATCCGACGCCGCCGTTGCGGACGCCCGGCACGGACCAGCGGACGACGATCGTCGTGGCCGTGCGCAACGAACCCGGTACCCTGCTCTCGGTCCTTCAGGTCATCGCGAACCACGGCCTGAACATGCGCAAGCTCGAATCGCGCCCCAGCCGCGAGCGTGCCTGGGAGTACGTGTTCTGGATCGATCTGGACGGAGACGCAGCGGATCTTCACATGGCCGCGGCCCTCCACGAACTCGCTGCCGTGACGACCAAGACCCGGGTGCTGGGCAGCTACCCAAGCGCCGACGCCTGACGAACGAGGAGACTTCATGGACCAGGCCTTCAAGGACGCGATGACCGCCGGCTACGGGCTCGAGGCCTCCGAGCCCGCGATCGTCCTGGGCAGCGCGATGCACGACGGCGCGCTGTTCAACGACACCCGGGTCCAGGTCGCGCTGTCCATGCTGAACCGGCACGGCCTGATCGCGGGAGCGACGGGCACGGGCAAGACCAAGACCCTCCAGCTCATGGCCGGCCAGCTCTCGAAAGCGGGCGTGCCGGTGTTCGTGGCGGACATCAAGGGTGACCTGACCGGCCTCGCCGCCCCCGGCGACGCGACGAACCAGCGGGTCCAGGAGCGCGCCACGTCGATGGCCTGGACCTTCCAGGCCGCCGGCCACCCGGTCGAGTTCCTGTCGCTCTCGGGCAAGCTCGGCGCGCAGGTCCGGGCCACCGTCCATTCGTTCGGGCCACTGCTGCTGGGCAAGGTCCTGGACCTCAACGAGACGCAGACCAGCATCCTCGCCCTGGTCTTCAAGTACTGCGACGACAACGACCTGCCACTGCTGGACCTGAAAGACCTCGCCGCGACCCTCAAGTTCCTCGCCTCGGACGAAGGCAAGCCGATCCTGGCCGAGTACGGCGGGATGTCCAGCGCCTCGGTCGGCGTACTTCTCCGATCGATGGTCGTGCTCGAGCAGGAAGGCGCGGACGTCTTCTTCGGTGAGCCGGAGTTCGACGTCGACGACCTGCTGCGCACGACGCCCGAAGGCGAAGGCGTCATCACGATCCTGGAACTGTCCGACGTGATGGACCAGCCCCGGCTGTTCTCGACGTTCATGCTCTGGATGCTGGCCCAGCTGTACGAGCAGCTGCCCGAAGCAGGCGACCTGCCCAAGCCCAAGCTGTGCTTCTTCTTCGACGAGGCGCACCTGCTCTTCGATGACGCCTCGGAGGCGCTGATGGACCAGGTGGAGCGGACGGCCCGGCTCATCCGCTCCAAGGGGGTCGGCGTCTACTTCGTGACCCAGGCGCCAACGGACGTGCCGTCGCCCGTGCTGGCCCAGCTCGGCAACCGCGTCCAGCACGCCTTGCGGGCCTTCACCCCCGACGACGCCGACGCGCTGCGCAAGACCGCCCGCACCTTCCCGACGACCGACTATTACGACGTCGAGAAGGCGATCACCTCGCTCGGGACCGGGGAAGCGCTGGTGACCGTCCTTTCGCCGAACGGCGTGCCCACGCCGCTCGCTGCCACCCGGCTGATCCCACCCGATTCGCTGATGGCCCCGATCGACGCCGTCCAGTTCCAGGGCCGGATCGCGACCAGCCTGTTTGCCGCCAAATACGGCGCCACCGTGGATCGCGACAGTGCCTACGAGCGGATCACCGCACGGATCGCCGCAGCCCGCCAGGCCTCTGCGGCCGCCGCGAGCGAGGCGGCCATCCGTGCCGGCGTCCCGCCCACGACCGAGGCCGGTCTCAACACGATGACCCCCGCCCAGCAGCGCGCGGAGGTCACCCGCCAGGCGCGTGAGATGGCCCGTGCCCAGCGAGAAGCGGAGCGCCAGCGCAAGGCGGACGCACGAGCAGCCGCGACCGCCGCGCGGCAGCGCCAGCGCACGATCGACTCGGCCATCCGGACCGGCGGCAAGGTCGTCACTTCGCGCTTGGGTCAGGACCTCGTACGCGGTATCTTTGGCACGTTGTTCGGGGGAGGGAGGTCGCGCTAGGGCGAGGGCCCGGGACGCGAGCATCGGAGGGACGTCGATGCTACAGATGAGCCGTGTGGACGGCCTGGTCGAGGCGGCGAGGACGCGCCTGGATCGATTATCGCCGGAAGCGGCGTACCGCGAGATGACCGAGGGGGCGGCGCTGGTCGACACCCGCTGTGGGGATGCCCGGCGGCGGACCGGCGGGATCCCGGGCTCGATCGCCATCCCGCTCTCGGTCCTGCCGTGGCGCATGGATCCGGCCTCGGATCATGCCGACCCCCGGGTCTCCGACCCGACGCGACGGGTGATCCTCCTGTGCGCCCATGGCTATTCGTCGAGCCTCGCCGCGGCGACGATGATCGACCTCGGGTTCGAGCGCGCGACGGACGTCGTCGGTGGCTTCGAAGCGTGGGCCGCGCAGGGCTTACCGGTCGAGCGACTCGAGGCCCAAGCCGAACGGCCGCGCTCCTCGGCGCGGGTGGGTCTCCGCAAGTCGGCGCGCCGCGACGAGACCTGAGGCGACGGTCAACCCGCCAACGGTGCCGATCGCGACCGGCATCCCGAATCGATCCGCGAGGAGCCCCGCGAGGATGGCACCGACGGCAAAGCCGAGATCCCGCCACAGGCGATAGACCCCGAGCGCCGCCCCGCGCCAGGCCGGTTCCGCGACATCGACGATGACCGCGAGGAGGGTCGGATAGACCATCGCCGTCCCCACACCGAGCACGATCGCCGCGAACAGCCATGTCCCGAACCCCGAGCCGAGGGCGATCGTCACCAGTGCGATCCCCTGGATGACCATGCCCCCGACGATGAGGCCCTTGCGCCCGATCCGGTCCGAGAGCGCCCCGGTCACCATCTGGCCCAACCCCCAGACGGCCGGATACGCGGCGGACAGGATCGCGATCTCGGGCAGGGTCAGGCCGGCCGAGGCGTAGAACAGCGGCAGGAGTCCCCAGGCGAGGCCGTCGTTCAGGTTGTTGACGAGACCCGCCTGCGACGCCGCGGACAACGATGGGTGCCCGAACGTCGTGCGCCGGAAGACGGCCATCCATGGCGACCTCGGGCCGGCGCCGCCGCGATCCCGCTGTTCTGCCGCCGCATGACCGCGTGTCTCGCGGACGAGTAGCACGGAGGCCGCGAGCCCCAGGCCGGCGAACGCGACGCCCAGGAAGAACGGGGCCGGCCGAAGGCCGTTCGATGCCGCGATGAATCCCGTCGCGAGCGCCGTCAGCGCCACGGCCCCGTACCCCGCCGCCTCGTTCAGCCCAAGGGCGAGTCCGCGCCTTGCGGAACCGACGAGGTCGATCTTCATCAGCACCGTCGTGGACCAGGTCAACCCCTGGCTCACGCCGAGCAGGACGTTGGCGACGACGATCCAGGCCCAGGTCGGCGCCCAGATGATGAGCAGCGGCACGGGCAGGGCGAGCAGCCAGCCCGCCACTAGGACCGGCTTCCGCCCGTAGCGATCGGCGAGCTGCCCGGCGACCACGTTCGTCGCCGCCTTCGTGATCCCGAATGCGACAAGGAACGTCAGCGCGACCGTGGCCCCGGTCAGGCCGAACGCGTCGCGGCCGAGGATCGGAAGGAGGGTCCGCTCCTGGCCGACCATCCCACCGACGAGCCCGTTGATGCCGACGAGGAGCGCGAACTGGCCGGCGTTGGCCCGAAGGCCAAGTCGGATCGGCGACGGCACGTCCGTCGACGGCGGGCGCGGCGACGACACGTCCGTCCGGCCTCGCCTCAGGCTTCCTCGCCCTTCCGCGGTGGAGGCACGGCCGCCGCGAGGGTGACCAATGCGTCCAGCCGCTGGTTCTCCGTCGCGAAGCCCCCGGCGTTGAGCATCAGGTCCACGGGCAGCCCCAGGGCCGTCGAGATCTTGGTGATCAGGCTGGAACTCGGCCCCACGAGGCCATCCTCCAGGCGCCCGAGGAAGCCGATGCCGGGCGTCCCCCCGATGGCCGCGCACAGCGCGTCCAGGTCCAGCCCCCTCGACTCACGCTGCCCGCGCACCATCGCACCGAATTCGATGCCGCTGACCTTGCCGATGTCCATGTCGACCTGCTAATCGATGACGAGGCCGGGTGGCACGTCGGCCGCCACGGATGGGTAGCTCGGCTTGAGCTCGGCGATCGTGTCCGCGAGGATGCTCGCGACGGCCAGGTTGCGGAACCAGTTGCGGTTGGCCGGGATCACGTACCACGGTGCCACATCCGTGGACGTCTTCGTCAGGGCCTCGTCGAACGCGGCCTGGTAATCGTCCCAGCGCTCGCGCTCCTCGAGGTCGCCCATGGCGAACTTCCAGCGCCGGGCCGGGTCGTCGCAGCGGGCCTGGAACCGCTCGCGCTGCTCGTCGCGATCGATCGACAGGAAGAATTTCACGATCGTCGTGCCGTTCGCGCTGAGCATCGCCTCGAAGTCGTTGATCTGGCCGTAGCGCTTCGACCAGACCTTCCTGGGCACGATGTCGTGGACGCGCACGACGAGCACGTCCTCGTAGTGCGACCGATTGAAGATGCCGATCTCGCCCTTGCGCGGCACGGCCTTGTGGACCCGCCACAGGTAGTCATGGGCGAGTTCCTCGCTGCTCGGCACCTTGAACGAGGTGACCGGGCAGCCCTGCGGGTTGAACGCCTCCATGACCTTGTTGATCGTGCCGTCCTTGCCGGCCGCATCGATGCCCTGGAGGACGACGAGGACGGATCGTTTCGCCTCTGCCCAGAACCGGTCCTGGAGATCGGCCAGGTGGGCGAGCTGCTTCTCGAGCTCGGGCGCCGCGGTCGCCTTGTCCCAGCCGAAGGTCGCCCTGGGATCCAGTTTCGCCAGCCGGACCCGGGAACCGGGCTTGACGCGCAGTTCGTCGCGAAGATCGGTCATTCGACTTCGACTCCGCCGCTCACGGCCGTAGTTCGATGAAGCCGGCCGCCGCGAAGTCGCCATCGAACGCGAACGCCTCCCGGACGCCGAGCCGCCGCATCAACGCGAAGCTCGTCGCGTCAACATACGAATATTCACGCTCGTCATGGCGCTTGAGCCAGTTGATGGCGTCACGTTCCGTCGCCTCATCGACATGCTCGACATGGAGCCTTGGAGCATCATCGACGAAGTCGAGGAACTGCGCGGCGGAGGCGTAGCCGGCGCGCCGTCGCAGGAAAGTCCACGTCTCGCCGCAGACGTGATTGGTGCTGATGAGCGGTGCCGCCGCGTTCGACCGAAACAGGTCGCGGGCGGAAGCGTGATGGTCATCCTTCCGATTTCGGAGCGCCACCCAGAACGAGGTGTCGACGAAGATCACCGGTAGACGACGTCATCGATATCGGTGGGTGTGAACGAGTCCACGCCGGCCATCTTCCAAAGCGGATCCTGCTCCAGTGGCGGAAACGGCCGAAGCGCATGGCGCATGTGCCGACGGATGAGCGCCGCTTTCGACGTCCCCTCGCGTCGGGCCTGTGCGCTCAACGCCTCGTCAAGGTCCTCCTCGATCATCACCTGAAGTCGCTTCATGGCTCGACCTTACACCACTTTGTCAATGTGACGTCACCACGCCCGATTCGGGCCGTTGGAACGGGGCCGAGACGTATGATGGAACGCACGATCGTCAGGCCGCAGGAGCGCCATCCCATGACCATCACCGCCGGCACGAAGCCGCATCCGATCTTCCTGGCCGGTCGCTGGGTGGAGTCGCCGGACGTCCTGGAGATCGCCAACCCGGCCAACGCGGACGAGCCCGCCGGCGCGACCTACAACGCGACCGAGGCGCAGTACGAGGAAGCGGTCCAGGCCGCCGTGGCGGCGTTCGAGGTCACCCGCACGCTGCCGGCCTACGAGCGGGGCAGGATCCTGCGCGAGATCAGCGCCGGCGTCCGCGACCGCCGCGAGGAACTCGGCCGACTCATCGCCACGGAGTCCGGCAAGCCGATCCGGGACGCACTCGTGGAGGTGGACCGGGCAGTCCTGACCTTCCGCCTCGGCGCCGAGGAGGCCGAGCGGATGACCGGCGAACTCATCCCGCTCGACCTGATGCCCAGCAGCAAGGACCGGGTCGGGATCACCCGGCGCTTCCCGATCGGCCCGATCGCGGCGATCAGCCCGTTCAACTTCCCGCTCAATCTCGCTGCGCACAAGCTCAGCCCGGCCATCGCCAGCGGCAATCCGATCGTGCTCAAGCCACCGTCCAAGGATCCGCTCACGATGCTCGCCGTCGCCGAGATCATCGAGGCCGCGGGCCCGCCCCCGGGCTCGGTCAGCATCCTGCCGATGACCCGCGAGCTTGGCGATCGGATGGTCGCCGACGATCGATTCAAGTTGCTCACGTTCACCGGCAGCCCATCGGTCGGCTGGCGGATGAAGGAGCGCGCCGGCAAGAAGAAGGTCGTGCTGGAGCTCGGCGGCAATGCCGGGGTCATCGTGGATGAGTCGGCGGATCTCGACTGGGCCGTCAGGCGGACGCTCGTCGGCGCCTTCGCGTATGCCGGTCAGGTGTGCATCAGCGTCCAACGGATGTTCGTCCACGAGGCGATCTGGGACGCGTTCATGGAGAAGTTCCTGGCGGGGGTCGCGGCGCTGAAGATGGGCGACCCACTCGACCCCGCGACGGACCTCGGCCCGATGGTGGACGCGAACCAGGCCGGCCGTACCCAGCGCTGGGTGGACGAGGCCGTCGCGATGGGCGGCAAGCTCCTCGCGGGGGGTCATGCCGACGGCACGTACTTCCCGCCGACGGTCCTGACCGACGTGCCGGTCGCCGCCCAGGTCTGCTCGAACGAGGCCTTCGCGCCGCTCGTCGTCGCCTTCAAGTTCTCGACACTCGACGAGGCCATCACGCGCGTGAACGACTCGATGTTCGGGCTCCAGACGGGCGTGTTCACGAACGATCTTGCCGGCGCGTGGCGGGCGTTCGGCAACCTCGAAGTCGGTGGCGTGATCGTGAACGACACCCCGACCTACCGGATCGACCACATGCCATACGGTGGGGTCAAGGACTCGGGCCTGGGCCGCGAAGGTTTGCGCTGGGCGATGGACGATATGACCGAGATCCGGATCATGGTGCTCGCCCAACCTGGCTGAGTCCCGCGTTCCAGCCATGTGGCCTGCGTCAGCCCGCCGCCGCCTCGCCGCGGGTGCGACCCAGCGCCACCGCCCCCACCGCGACGACCATCGCGCCCGCCGCCACGGCGAAGGCCAGCGTCGGGCTGACCAGCGTCCAGAGGAGACCCACCACGGCCGAGGCGCACAGGTCGCCCATCGACTGGATGCCCGCCAGCAGCCCGAACGCGGAGCCGCGCAACTCCGTCGGCGCGAGGGCTGCGACGGCAGCGTGCTCCGCGGTCTCCGTCGCGCCGCTCGCGATCCCGGCGGCGATGAATCCCCCGGCGAGCAGCGCGACGGACGGGCCGGCCACGGCGAAGATCGCATACGCCAGCGCGAACAGGACGATCCCGCCACCGAACGCGAGGCGCGGCCCGCGCGCATCGGCCACCCGCCCGGCGGGGATGGACGCAGCGGTCGCTGCGATGTTGTAGCCCACGTACAGCAGGATCGCGGTCGACGTCGCAGCGGCAGCGCCAAGGCCCGGTGACAGCAGCTCGGTCGCGCGCAAGATGAGCAGCGTCGCCGCCATGTTCGCGGCCTCGAAGATGGCGACCCCGACGAGCAGCCTGCCAAGGCCGCCTCGGAGCAGCGGCCGGACGACGATCCGGATCGGCGCGGACCGTCGCTCCCGCGGGCGCTCGAGGTGGCGCACGGCGTACACGATGGCGGCGGCGGCGAGGAGGCCCGGGATGACGGACAGCAGGATCGCCTCGCGCAGGCCCACGACGGCGACGAGGCCGAGGGCCAGCAGCGGCCCACCGACGGCACCCAGGTTGTCCATCGCGCGCTCGAACCCATAGGCGCGCCCGTATGCTCGCGGGTCCACGGCGTCCGCCAGGAGCGCGTTGCGGGCCGGCGAGCGGATGCCGCGAGCGGACCACGCACCGGCGCGCAGGACGCCGACCTGCCAGGCGGCCCCCGCCAGGCCGATGAGCGAGGACATCACGGCGGTCGCCGCATACCCACCCACGGCGATCGACCGACGGCGCGCCGGATCGTCCGCGATCGGGCCGCCGGCAAACTTGGCGACCCCCGACAGCGCGTCGGCGATGCCCTCGATGAGTCCCAGGACAAAGGCCGGGGCGCCCAGCACGGACGTCAGGAACGAGGGCAGGAGGGCGGTCGGGATCTCATGACCCAGGTCGGACAACAGGCTCGCGAGCCCGATGCCGCGAACCCCGGGCGTCAGCCATCGATCCTCGCCCGGTCGCGGCTCCCTCATCCGTGCGGAGTCTAGCCGGACGAGGCCCTCGCGC
>Ga0136611_10003119_pt1 | contig 11586 bp, 7 predicted proteins | sample AntDrymUQ2232306_2_FD_106645 | JGI IMG/M metagenome (GOLD analysis project Ga0136611, IMG submission 106645) | Polar desert sand microbial communities from Dry Valleys, Antarctica - metaG UQ223 (23.06) | ecosystem: Environmental > Terrestrial > Soil > Desert | place: Antarctica: Dry Valley... | reverse complement strand
GGAGGAGACCTCGCGGCAGGGTCGGGGGCCGAAGGGGACGCAGGGAGGGGCGGCGGCGCTAGCCGGTGCCCGCGAGGACCTCCTCCTGGTCGGCGAAGGCCTGCTCCTGCTCCGCCTCGTAGGCCCGCCAGGTCTCGGCGTCCCAGATCTCGAGGTGGGTGTTGGCACCGATCACGACGCAGTCGCGGGACAGGCCGGCGTAGGAGCGCAGGCCGGCCGGCACCGTGACCCGGCCGGTGCGGTCGGGGGCCTCGTCGAAGGCGCTCGCGAAGAAGATGCGGCGGTAGTCGCGTGCCGCCTTCGTCGTCGGCTCCTCCTGTTGAGCGGCGCGAGCAGCGAACGCCTCGGCGGTGAAGACGAACAGGCAGCGCTCCTGACCCTTGGTGATCACGACGCCTCCTGCCAGCTGCTCGCGGAACTTCGCCGGCAGGATCAGCCGGCCCTTGTCGTCGAGCCGCGGGGTGTGGGTGCCGAGGAACACGGCCCCTCCTCGCTGCTCGACCCGACCTGTCCGACCGGTGGTGCGTGTGGTCGTGCGGATCGGGAGCGCTCTTGCGCTCCCGATGTCCCCACGCTACTCCACTTTCCCCCAACGTCAACGATCCTGCCCACATAGAACCCCACTTTTCCCCGAAGACCGCCAGGTCAGGGACGGTGGGGCGAGGTGGGGGACCTTGCCCGGCCCGGTGAACCGCACGCGGCCCACCGGAACGCCACCGGCGGTCCGGACGTCGGAGGAGGACGGGCCGCCGCCGGTGGCGTTCCGTCGTCGGGCTCGCCCCGCCGGAGGGCGGATGTCAGACTCGACACGACTCGACACGACGGGGGCTCCGGTCCAGGACGGGAGGACGCAGTGGCACGTCCAGCAGGCGATGTCGGCATGACCGGATACGGCTCGGCAGACGTCAGCGCCCCCGTCGGTGCCGGCACGGGGCTCGACGCGCTCCAGGAGTCGGCGTCCCGGATCCGGCGCAACGTCGAGCAGGTCATCGAGGGCAAGCCGGAGGTCGTCCGCATCGCCCTCGTCGTGCTGCTCGCTGAGGGGCACCTGCTCATCGAGGACGTCCCGGGCGTCGGCAAGACCATGCTGGCCAAGTCGCTCGCCCGCTCGATCGACTGCTCGGTGCGGCGCATCCAGTTCACGCCCGACCTCCTGCCGAGCGACGTCACCGGTGTGTCGATCTGGGACCAGGAGTCGCGCGAGTTCGAGTTCAAGCCCGGTGCGGTCTTCGCCAACATCGTCGTCGGCGACGAGATCAACCGAGCCAGCCCGAAGACGCAGTCGGCGCTCCTCGAGGCCATGGAGGAGCGGCAGGTCTCGGTCGACGGGATCACTTACCTGCTCGAGACCCCGTTCATGGTGGTCGCGACCCAGAACCCCATCGAGATGGAGGGGACCTACCCGCTCCCGGAGGCCCAGCGCGACCGCTTCACCGCGCGGGTGTCCATGGGCTACCCGTCGACCGCTGCCGAGCTCCGCATGCTCGAGGCCCATGGCGCCACCGAGCCGATCCACGACCTCGAGCCGGTCGCCGACGCGATGGAGGTCCGCAAGCTGATCGAGGTGGTCCGGGGCATCCACGTCTCTCCCGACATCCAGCAGTACGTCGTGAGCCTGCTCGCCGCGACGCGCACCGCCCCGGAGCTGCGCCTCGGTGCGTCCCCCCGCGCGGGCCTGCAACTGCTGCGCGCCGCCCGGGCGAGCGCCGCCCTCGACGGTCGCGACTACGTGGTCCCCGAGGACGTGCAGAGCCTCGCCGGCCCGGTCCTCGCCCACCGCCTGCTGCCGACCGCGGAGGCCCAGGTCTCCCGGCGCACCGCGGAGGACGTGGTGGCCGGGCTCCTCGACCGCACCCCCCTGCCCGGCTCGTCGGCGGACCCGAGCCGCCGGTGAGGGCCCTGTCGAGCTCCCGAGCCGCGCTGTCGGGTCTGACGACCCGCGGCCGGTGCCTGCTCGCCTCCGGGGCTGCGCTCGCCGCCTGCGCGCTGCTGCTCGGTCAGCCCGACCTGCTCCGCGTGGCGATCTTCCTCGTGTGCCTGCCGCTGGTCGCGGTCGCCCTGGTCGTCCGCACCCGCTACCGCCTGGCCTGTGCCCGGCAGCTCGACCCGGCCCGGGTGGAGGCCGGGCAGCCGACGACCGTGCGCCTGCGCCTCGACAACGTGTCCCGGATGCCCAGCGGAGTGCTGCTCATGGAGGACGCGCTCCCGTACCTGCTGGGCAGCCGGCCGAGGTTCGTCCTCGACAAGGTCGAGCCCCGAGGGGTGCGCGAGGTCGCCTACCCGGTGCAGTCGTCGCTGCGCGGCCGCTACCGCGTCGGACCGCTGTCGGTCCGGCTGAGTGACCCGTTCGGCCTCTGCGAGCTGACCCGCTCCTTCGCGGCCTCCGACGTCCTGACGGTCACGCCGCAGGTGCTCGCCCTGCCTCCCGTGCGCCTCGGCGGCGACTGGGCCGGGGGCGGCGAGGCGGCGTCGCGGTCGCTGGCGAGCAGCGGCACCGACGACGCCGCCACCCGCGAGTACCGCCACGGTGACGACCTGCGCCGGGTGCACTGGCGCTCGACCGCCCGCGTCGGCGAGCTCATGGTGCGCCGCGAGGAGCAGCCGTTCCGCAGCCGGGCGACGGTGCTCCTCGACATGCGCCGGACGGCGCACCGGGGGGACGGGGCCGGGTCGTCGTTCGAGTGGGCGGTCGTCGCCGCCGCAAGCATCGGCGTGTCCCTGACCCGGTCGGGGTTCACGCTGTCCGTCGTGGACGACACCGGAGAGCCGCTCGTCCCGGCCGGCACGGTCGTCACCGAGCGCGTGCTGCTGGACCGGCTCGCCGTCGCGGGACTCGGCGCCGGGACGACGCTCGACGTCGCGGCGGAGCGGGTGCGCCGGGCGGGCCTCGGGGGCGTGCTGATCGCCGTCGTCGGGGCGCTCGACGTGCCCCAGGCCGAGCGGCTGGCCCGGCTGCGGACGGGCTCGCAGGTCGGCGTCGCGGTCCTGCTCGACACGGGCGACTGGGCTCCGGCGAGCGCCCGCAGCCGCGCCGAGGCCACCGGCGCCCACGCGCGCGTCGGCGCACTGCTCACCGCGGCCGGCTGGCGAGTGGTGCCGGCGACGGCCGGCACCACCCTGCCCGATGTGTGGCCGCAGGCGGGGGCCCGGACGGGGCGTCCCGCAGCCCCCGCCGTCGGGACACCCGTCGGTGCCGGCAGCCTCTCGGCCGGGCGGTGGTCATGAGGACCTGGGAGCGACTCACCCTCGCCGCGGCGCTCGCCACGGCCCTCGCCGCGAGCGCGCTGGCCCCTGTCTACGCCGACCTGGGGTGGGTGGTGAGGGTGCTGGGTGCTGTCCTCGCCGTCGCCACCACGGCCGCGGTGGCCCGCTCCGTCGGGGTGCCGCGCGCGGTGCAGCCGGTGCTCGCCAGCGCGGGTCTCGCGGCGTACGTCCTGGTGGTCTTCGCACGGACCACCCTGCGGTTCGGGCTCGTGCCCAGCGGTGACACCTTCCGGCTGCTGCGCGCGACCCTCGACCAGGGGCTCCTCGACGTCCAGGAGCTGGCCCCGCCGGTCCCGACCCGTCCCGGCCTCGTCCTGCTCGCTGTGGTGGGCGTCGGCGCGGTGGCGGTGGTCGTCGACCTGGTCGCGGTGCCGATGCGACGCGCGGCCGCCGCCGGCCTGCCCCTGCTGCTGATGTTCGCCGTTCCGGCCGCGGTGATGCCGGGCGGAGTGGGAGCGGTGCCCTTCCTGCTCGGGGCCATCGGCTGGCTCGTGCTGCTCCTGACCGACGGCAGTGACCGAGCGGCGCGGTGGGGAACGTCCCTGCAGAGCGCGGCGCAGCGCCGCTCGACCGCCGCACCGAGCCTGGGCCGCACCGGTCGGCGGATCAGCGCGGCAGCCCTCGGCGTCGCCGTGCTCGTGCCGGCGCTCCTGCCGGGCCTGGACGGCCGCCTCCTCGGTGGCAACGGGGACGGTCCCGGGTCGGGGGACGCCCGCAGCACCACGACGTACAACCCGCTGACCCGGTTGGCCGGACAGCTCCGCCTGCCCGAACCGCAGACCCTGCTGAGCTACCGGAGCGAGGCGACGGCGGACTACCTGAGGCTCACCACGCTCGACGTGTTCGACGAGGAGGACGGCTGGTCCTCCTCGGAGCTGTCGGGGGACGTCGAGGACGACGCCGTGCAGTCGGGCATCCCCACCCCTCCCGGGCAGTCTCGCACCGCCACCCGGACCACCAGCACGGAGATCACCGTGACGTCGCGCCTGGACGGGCCGTGGCTCCCCGTGCCGTTCCCGCCGGAGCAGGTCGCCGTCGACGGACCGTGGCTCTGGGACGCCGAGGCCGAGACGGTCTTCTCCACCCGCACCGAGGTCTCTGACCTGGACACGCCCTACGTCGTCCGCGCGACCCCGGTAGAGCCCACGCCGGTCCAGCTGCGCCGCGCGTCCACGGCTCCCGAGGGCATCCGCAAGACCTACGGCCAGCCACCACAGGTGAGCGACTACGTGCGCGAGCTCGTGGCGCGGACGACAGCCGGTCTCGACAACGACTACGACCGCGTCGTGGCTCTGCAGGCGCTGTTCCGGGACCCCGCAAACGGGTTCCGCTACGACGTCGACGCCTCGAGCCCAGGCGAGAACGCCCCCGATGCGCTGGAGAACTTCCTGCGCGGCCGGGTCGGCTTCTGCGAGCAGTACGCCTCGGCCATGGCCGCGATGACCCGGTCGCTCGGGATCCCCTCACGCGTCGCCGTCGGCTTCATCCCCGGACAGCTCCAGCGCGACGGGAGCTACGAGGTCACCACCAGCGAGGCCCACGCCTGGCCGGAGATCTGGTTCGGCGGCGCTGGTTGGGTGCGGTTCGAGCCGACGCCGCGCGGCAGCCAGGTGAGCACTCCGGCGTACTCCACGCCGTCGGCCGACGCCGACGAGCAGACCGCACCGGCCGGGGGCAGCCCGAGCGCCCCTGCCGCTCCGGCACCTGCAGCGCCGTCGGAGGGGGACCTCCTCGACCGGGCCGGTCAGGACGGCGTCGCCGGCGCGGCCGACGCCGACGACGGTGCCGGCCGCGGCGGCCAGCTCCTCGTCGGGCTGCCGGTCCTGCTGCTCCTGCTCGCCACGCCGGCCCTCGTCGCTGCCGCCCGGCGCCGGCACCGGCTGCGGGCAGGCGGTCCGCGGGTGGCGTGGGAGGTGCTGCAGGACGACGCCGTCGACGTGGGTCACCGGTTCCGGCCGGCGGACTCCCCGCGGGCGGCCGCGCAACACCTGCTGGCGCGCCGCCGGCTGGAGACCGCGGGCGAGGCGGCCCTGCTGCGCCTCGCAGCCGCCGCAGAGCGAGCTCGCTACGCACGGCCGGACGCGGCGGCGACCGGTCCCGGCGCAGACGCGGACGCGCGCGACGACCTGGCAACGGTGCGCGCGGGCCTGCTGAGCACGTGCGGCCGCGAGCAGCGGTGGCGCGCTCGGCTGCTGCCGTCGTCGCTCCTGCGCTGGTCCGCATCGCTGCTGGACAGCGCGGGCGCTGCGGGGCAGGCCCGGCTCGACCAGGGTCGCGTCTCGCTCGCTCGCCAGGTCAGGTCGCGGGTGCCCGGCCGCTCGGCCAGCTGAGGGCGCCCCGGCGCGACCGTCCCGGATCCCACCCGGTGGGCGGGTCGGCTGGTGCCTGCCGGCCGCGTCGGACGCCGCTGGCCGCGGTCAGGCGGAGCTGACGGGGTCAGACGGTGACGGGCGGGCACCGTGCTGGGATGGAGTGCTAGCGCTGCGCGGCGTCTCGCCTCGGGTCGTGAGCACAGCGACCGCAATGTCGTGCGGCCGTGCCCGTCCGACCGTCAGCGACCTTCTTCGCCGCGCTCCTCCCAACGGCGCTTCCAGCGCTGCTCGAGCTTGTCCTTGTACGAGCCGCTGGACCGGGTGCGGTGGACGCTCTTGCTCGGCTTGCTGCCCGTCTTGCGGCTGGAGTCGGGCGACGACCCGGCGATGTAGAGGTGGGGGGCGCCGCCTCCACCGCCACCGGGCTGCAACCGCTTCCAGCTCGTCATCGCGAGCAGCAGGGCGCCCACCATGACGAGGAACCCGGCAATGCCGATGGCGTACTGCTGGATGACCACGCCGGTCAGCAGCAGGATGAAGCCGAGGGCGAGCACGAAGGCCGCCCGCCGCAGCCGGCGACGCATGTGGGTGCGCAGGTCGGTGGCGCGCACGGTGGACGCGAACTTCGGGTCCTCCTGGTACAGCGCGCGCTCGATCTGGTCGAGCAGGCGCTGCTCATGCTCAGAGAGCGGCACGGCGCTCCCTCCCGGAGGACGTCGGCCACGGGGCCGAGGGCGAATTCAACGGCGTCGGTAGGCCGCCGTCACCGGCGGGCCCACCTCTACGATACGAGGGCAGCGGCGTCACGTCACGGCGAGACCGAGAACTGGTTCCTGACGACGCTGCTCGCACAGGACCTCCAACGATCGGCACACCGTCAGTGTGCCCTTCTCGGCGTCCTTGTCACCCCACTGGAGCCGCCGAGAGCGGGATCGACGAGGGTGGCCGGACGGACGACCCCTGCGCCGAACCGCCGAGCTGCCTGGTCCACGGCCAGCTCGGCGTGCCGCCACCCGTGCTCGCGCTCCCCCAGCTCCAGCTGGTGCACCTGGTCCTGCGCGTCCAGGATGCCCTCCACGCGGACCCCGACGAGGCGGATCCGTGCCCGCTGCAGGCCCAGCGCGTCGTAGAGCCCCATGGCGGTGTCGTAGACCTGGCGGCCGACGTCGGTCGCCTCGGACAGCGTGCGGGACCGGGTGATCGTCGTGAAGTCGGCGAAGCGGACCTTGATCGAGACGGTCCGGCCGACCTGTCCGCTGGCCCGCAGGCGCGCCGCGGTGCGCTCGGACAGGCGCAGCAGCTCCCGGGCGATCAGCGCGGGGTCGTCGATGTCGGTGGAGAACGTGTTCTCGGCGCCGATGCTCTTGTCCGGCTCGTGCGGGACGACCGGCCGCTCGTCGCGTCCCCAGGCGAGGGCGGACAGGTGAGCCCCGGCGGCCGGCCCGAGCGCCCGGACCAGCGTGGCCGTGGGCGTGTGGGCGAGGTCGCCGACGGTGTGGAGTCCGAGCTGACGCAGCACCTCCTCGGTCTTGCCGCCCACCCCCCAGAGCGCGCCCACCGGCAACGGGTGCAGGAACGACACGACGTCCGTCGCCGGCACGACCAGGAGCCCGTCCGGCTTGCAGCGGGCGGAGGCGAGCTTGGCGACGAACTTGGTGCTCGCGACACCGACCGAGCAGGTCACCCCCTGCTCGTCCTCGATGGTGGCGCGGATCCACTCCCCCACCTGTGTGGGGCCGCCCAGCCGACGGGCTGCCCCGCGGACGTCGAGGAAGGCCTCATCGAGCGAGATCGGCTCGACCAGCGGGGTGACCGAGCGGAAGACCTCCATCACCCCTGCGGAGACGCGGGCGTAGGCCTCGTGGTCGGGGGGGACCACGACGGCCTGCGGGCACATCCGCCGGGCCCGCATCATCGGCATCGCGCTGTGCACGCCGAACCTGCGCGCCTCGTAGGTGGCGGACAGCACGACGCCTCGGGTGCCCCCACCACCGACGATCACCGGCTGACCGCGCAGCTCCGGGCGCTCGAGCAGGGACACCCCGGCGTAGAAGGCGTCCATGTCGACGTGGAGGACGTGGCAGCCGCGGTCCTCGCCGGGCGGTCCGGTCGGCCGGCCGAGCGGCGGGACCGCGCCCCGGCTCACGACCTCACCTCGTGTCCTCGACGTGCACGACGCGCGGATCCCGTGCGCTCAGCGCCGAACGGCGAGCAGGTGCAGCTGCGTCGCGACGTCCCGGAAGGGGGTCCGGTCGGACAGGGCGCGCTCCAGGGCGAGCAGCGCTGCCGCCGCACCGGGCTCGGCGTCGAGGGCGGCACTCGGGACGAGGTCGGCGACCACGCGCACGCCGTGCACCTGCTCGACGTCCAAGCCGGCCGCCGACACGAGCTGGTCCAGCTGCTCCGGGGTGAAGCGGCGGCGCACGCCGTCGGCCGGCCCCCACCGGCCGTCCGGGTCGGTGAGGACGCGGGCGGCCTCGTCCGGGTGGCCGGCGAGGGCACGGGCGAGGACGGCAGCGGCGCGGTTGGCGACGAGCAGGCTGAGTCGGCCGCCCGGCCGCAGCACGCCGGCGACGGCCGCGAGCGCCTCCGCGGGGTCGTCGACCACCTCGAGGACGCTGTGGCACAGCACGAGGTCGGCGCTGCCGGGTGCGACGAGATCAGGCAGGTCGGTGAGGTCGCCCTGCTTGCCGACGACCCGGCCGGCCAGCCCGCCCTCGGCCACCCGGCGCTGGAGGGCGGCCAGCGAGTCGGGACTCGGGTCGATGACCGTGACCCGATGACCCGCGGCGGCCAGCGGGACCGCGAACCCCCCGGTGCCACCACCGGCGTCGACCACGTCGAGGCCGGGAAGCGGGTCACCGCCCGGGGACCTCCCGCTCGCGGAGGGGCGGCTGCTCGCCGCGGCCTCGGCCAGGACGGCCGACAGGACCTCCCAGACGACGGCGGTGCGGGCCGAGCCGGCCGGCCCGGTGACGCGGGGAAAGCCAGGACGGGACGGCGACGGCTGGTCGGCTGGCGGCACGGCGCTCCTCCCGGCGCGGCGAGGACGACGCGCTCGCCCCGAAGCCTAGTGAGAAGCGGCGTGAGCACGGCACTCGTGCGCCGCTTCGTGCACAGCCTCGCGAGCACGGCACTCATCGCCCCGAGCTGCCGGAGCTGGCGTGCCAGAGCTTGCGCGGTGGCGGAAGCGCCAGACGACCCCTCCCGGTGCCGGCCGCGTCGCCGGCTGGCTTGATGTCGGCGTAGGGCGACTCCTGGAAGCCCGTCGCGTAGACGTGGACCGCCCCGCCGACCCCCGAGTGACCCGTCCCGGCTCCCGGAGGGGAGACCACGACGGGACGGGTCGACCGGCTCGCCGCTGCCCCCTGGACAGCGGCCTCGGTGACCACGGCAGGGGTGTCCATGAGAGCCCACACGGCGTCGAGGCCGCCGTCGAGCCAGGTCGCGTGGAGGATCGGGAGCTCCCAGCAGCCGACCGCCTGCATCGACACCCCGCGCGGACCGGTGCGGCGGACCAGCCCGGCGATCACCAGCAGCCAGGAGTGGAACACCGTGGTGGCGTAGCCGACCTGGGCGTCCTCGAAGAAGGTGGCGTCGAGCGGACCGGTGGCGTCGTCGAGCGTCACGAAGATCACTCGGCGTCCGGAGCGGATCGGCGGCGTCTGCGTCGCCACCTTCACCCCGGAGACGAGGACCTGCTGACGGCTCCGGCAGCCGAGCAGGTCGGACGACCGGGTCACTCCCAGCTCGTCCAGGAATGGGGCGTAGGCGTCCATCACGTGGGCGCTGACGTCGAGGCCGAGCACGTCGAGCTCGGCCCGGACCCGCTCGGCGGAGCTCATCTCGGGCAGACCGCTCGAGACCGTCTGCTCCGGGGCGTCACCGAGGTCGAGGGTGAGCTGGACGTCGACCGGCGCCGGGGCCGCCGGCGCCCGGGACTGGCGGGCGGCCCGGCCTCGTACGTCGTCGAGCGACAGCGGCGGGGCCGGTTCGTGCCTGCCTGCGGTGCTGCGGTCCCAGGTCGAACCCGTCCCGCCCCGGGCTGGCCGAGCGGCCGGTCGGGGCCCGGCCTTGCGCGCCGCTGCGGCCGTCGAGCGGCTCCAGCGGTCGAGCTCGGCCACCTGCAGCAGCAGGTCACGCCGGGTGACCTGGCCGCGACGACGTCCCGGCACGGTCGAGCCCAGCCCGTAGAGGGAGTCGAACCCGCCTGCCACCACGAGGCGTTCGGCGACCGGGCGCGACACCTGCGCGCGGTGCCAGAAGTCCGACAGCCCCGCGTAGGGCCGGCCCGCGACGATCCGAGCGATCTCCGCCTCCGAGATCCCCTTCACCTCCGCGAGGCCGATGCGGATGCCGTGACCGCGGCCGTCGGGCAGCCGCGGGTCCGAGGGAGCGCTGCGAGGACCGCTCACGCCACCGAGCACGCCGGGTCCGTCGAGAAGGTCCGGTGACCCGACAGCTCCCAGCGCGTCTGGACCCACATCATCGTCGGGACCCGGTACGTCGGGACCCGGTACGTCGGGCCCCGGTACGTCGGGACCCAGCACGTCGGGACCCAGCACGTCGGGACCCAGGTCAACGGGACCCAGGTCAGCGGCGGTGACCGGCCGGGCCGGACTGCCGACCTGGTCGAGGACCGCTGGCGGCGGCTCGTCCAGAACACCCACCCGCTCCACCCGATAGGAGGCGTCGGAGAGGTTGACGTCGAGCGAGAGCACCGCGATGCCGAACTGGCGGGCGTCGTCGAGGATCAGCCGCTTGGGGTACATGCCGGGGTCATGGGTGAGCACTCCGGCGAGGAACGCCGCCGGGTGGTGCGCCTTCAGCCAGGCCGACTGGTAAGTCGGCAGGGCGAACGCCGCCGCGTGGGCCTTGCAGAAGCCGAACGACCCGAAAGCCTTGAGGACCTCCCACATCTGCTCGACCACGGCGAGGTCGTAGCCGGCGGCGAGCGCGGCCGGGACGAACCAGACCTGCACCTCCTCCTGGCCCTCCGGGCTGCCGAGCGCGCGGCGCACCTCGTCTGCCTCGGCCAGTGAGCAGCCGGTGAGGGTGCTGACGATCTCCAGCACCTGCTCGTGGAAGACGACGACGCCGTGCGTCTGCGCCAGCACCCGCTCGAGGTCGGGGTGGGGGTAGACCGCCGGCTTCCACCCCTGGCGCGCCTCCAGGAACGGCCGGACCATGTCGCTCTTGACCGGTCCCGGCCGGAACAGCGAGATGTCGATGATGAGGTCCTCGAAGGTCTCCGGCGCGAACTTGCCGACGAGCTCGCGCTGACCCGGCGACTCGATCTGGAAGCAGCCGAGGGTGCGCGTCGACTGCACGAGGGCGAAGGTCGCCGGGTCGTCCCGGGGCACCTCGTCGACGACCACGTCGACCCCGTCGACCCGTGCCACCTCCTGGACGGCGTAGGACATCGCGGACTGCATGCGGATGCCCAGCACGTCGAGCTTGAGCAGCCCGAGCTCCTCGACGTCGTCCTTGTCGAACTGGCTCATCGGGAAGCCCAGCCAGCTGGACTCGACCGGGGTGCGGTCCAGCAGGGTGCGGTCGGACAGCAGCACCCCGCACGGGTGGAGCGCGACGTGGCGCGGCAACCCGTCGAGCCGCTCGACCATGCGCAGCAGCAGGTCGATCCGACCAGCGTTCTCACCGCGGCCCAGTCCGCTCGCGCGCAGCTCGGGCAGGTCGCGCATCGCCGCCCGCACCTGGTTGGCCCGCAGGTGGGGGAAGGCCTTGGCAAGGGCGTCGACCTCGCCCGGGGGCAGGCCGAGCGCGGCACCGACGTCGCGGATGCCGTGCCGGGCGCGGTAGGTGTCCATCATGGACACGCAGGTGCAGCGCTCCCCGCCGAACCGGTCGAGGATCCGCTCGTAGACCTCGGTGCGGCGGGCGGACTCGACGTCGAGGTCGATGTCTGGCAGCTGCTGGCGCAGCGGCGACAGGAACCGCTCCATGAGCAGGCCGTAGCGGATCGGGTCGACGTCGGAGACCCCCAGCAGGT
>Ga0136611_10003118_pt1 | contig 11587 bp, 10 predicted proteins | sample AntDrymUQ2232306_2_FD_106645 | JGI IMG/M metagenome (GOLD analysis project Ga0136611, IMG submission 106645) | Polar desert sand microbial communities from Dry Valleys, Antarctica - metaG UQ223 (23.06) | ecosystem: Environmental > Terrestrial > Soil > Desert | place: Antarctica: Dry Valley... | reverse complement strand
GAAGGGAAATTGCCAAAAATCCAGGTAGATCTCGCCGAGCGTATTGGTGACGATAAGCGAAATAAATGTGCAAACAAGTAGTACGATGCCAATGGACCGGCTATCGTTTATAAATTCGAGGAAAGGGTTTAAAAATCTTCGTCTCAGTGTTTTGAGCGGCATGTACTTACGGGGTTTACAGCTAGATAACAGGGATGCGAAAGTAAGCTGCGGCAAATAATTATACCTCCACTTAATTGTCGAATAGTTCCAAGCGACTTTTCGGTCTTCGCTCTTCTAGCCACTTGAAACCTCTCAGGCGCAGCTCGTTATGGTTTACTTGCAACATAGGCGAGGTGGTACCTTTCAGGTTACTTCTAAAAACCACCTTTTTTGGTCTGCGTTCTTTGAAGTACATGTCAATTACATCGCTGGTAGACCTGTTTACGCCAATGTATTTTCCTTCATCATCCACTGCGTAATAAATATTTTCGGCACTGCCCCGAGCCCGTATATTGTCGATGTTGCCATTTACAAAAAAGGCATTGATTGTATTACCTTTTACCTGGTTATAAAATTGGTCTACTTTGTTTACAGCGAGGGCATTCTCAAAAACATACATCCGGCTTGGCTTACGATTGTTTATATAAAAGTAAATCGTGTCGCCTGTTATCTGGTTTTCCTGTGCCCATACTACCGGGTTTTTAAAAAGCCGGAAAGCAGAATCTTCAAACGAGTAGAAGAGACTGTCGCCAACGGCTTGCATGCTGTCAGAATAGATTTTCACGTTAAAATAAGCTTCTACAAAACGGTCGTTGCTACTGTCCTTAACGGGCGTTCCGGGGGCTGCAACACGTAAGGTTGTGTCGCTTGCTGTATTGTTACCTGTACGGTTTACAGTGTTAGTGTCGCGGGTTGCTGCCATTGCCGATCGGGATGGTGGCGAAAAGGGGACCGGGTTAGGTACAGTGGGCTCGTCAGCCGGGTTAGGTACAATAGGTTCTTCAGCTATTGCACTTACACTATCCCTTGCAGCGGACGTAATACCCGGCAACACGCCGGAGGCACTGTTTGCATTTCGCCTGCTATTATTTGGTAGCGTGTTTGTTGCTACTACACGGGCTAAGGCGGCGGATACCGCTGGCCGCGAAGTATCGGCAGCGGCTGCTGGTGCAGTTTCAATGTCAGGTACAATGCGGGATTTGCGAAGGTTAGACAGTTTAGCGGTAAACAAAGTATCCGCAGCTATGAAAATACTGTCTGCGCCTTGTTTAATGATCATAACAGGCTTTTGCGTAGCCAGCAACGCACTCGTATTGCTGTTCGACTGAAGGCGGTTTGCTATAATCGTTGCCGGGTTTGCTGTGTCCTTACTCTTGTAAATAGCATTGCCCAATGCATCACCAAAACCTGATTGTTCATCTATGGCAATATCGTCTGCTGTAAGGGTATAATCTTTATCGTTGATAAATGGCCGCTTGCCAAATACCGCCTTCTTATTCTTCATATCGTAGTAGCCTTCGGAGGTGGTTACTGTACGCTGCTTATTGGTAATAACCGTGGGCACAGTAAAACGGGCGATTTCGGTAAAGGTGTTGTACAACAATGTATCGGTGGTTACTTTAAATTCAGGATCGGTCATCACCACCTTCTTTTTAAAATAGATGTCGCGTGTTTCACCATAGTAAATGCCTTCGGTACTGGTAAGTACAGTGCTTCCGGTTACCACTTTACCCCCATTTTCATAGGTGCCTATTTTAGTGATGGTATTGTAATGAAGTTCGTTAGTGGTCAATACTCCCTTACCATCGGTAAGCTTTACTTTATTCTTAAGTATAGCGTCTTTCTCGCGGCCATAATACTTTAGGTATTGCGAGTAGGTGTGTATGCTGTCCTCATCGTTGATGTGGATATTGCCAAATGCTTCAAATACGTTCTGCTTTTGATCGAGCACGGCACTATCACAATAAAACAGAGTGTTTCCCTGCCGTATGCGCACACTACCTGCAAGCGAAACAAAGTCGCCGGTGCTGTCTTTTTTTTGAAAATTGTAGCGCCTGGCTTCCAGAATTTCGAGGCGTTTGCCTGAAGTGTCGCCCACAGATAAAACTCCTGCAGGTGGCTGGCTATAAACTTTTGCTGCGGTTAAAAAAAGGCCTGTAAAAATGAAGTAAACAATACATAATAATCTAAACATCATTGTTGTTGCATTACAGTAGTGTCGGCTACTGTAATGGGCGAAGTTAAAGGCTGTCCTTTGCTTTTGCCGCCAAAGATGGAAATACTAACATACCTTTTTGGATTGATCCTTATGTCGTCCATTAATGTATTAAGGCTTCGTGTGGTGCGCTCCAGGTTGCTGTATAATTGGCGATCGTTTAGCAACAAACCCAATGAACCTTCTTTACTATCCATTTTTGAAACGGCAACATTCAGGCGTTCTACAGTACTTCTAAGTTGGTTTACCGTTCCATCAATGTCCGCCTTTGCAAAGTTCCCTGTAGCCGTTTCTATGTTGCCCAGCATGTGGTCTACTTTACCGTTATTGTCTGATAGGGTTTTTGTAAATGTGTTTACATTCTTCAGGCTTTTTGCAAGGTCGCCAGTTTGGGCGTTTAGCAATGCATTTAGTTGGGCCGAAGAGTTGACGAGGTAAGCCATTGTTTTATTTGCATTTGCTACTACATCCTGCATATTATTCTTTGTGTAGGGGTCAAATATGGTGTTGATATTCCTCATAACCGAATCCAATGTACTAAGGGTAAGTTTAACCTGGTCGAAAACGGGGTTGATTCGTTGTGTGAGGTTTCCCAGCACTCCGGGGCTGTCAAGTGTAGGAACGGTATCGTTTCGTGCAAGCAGTTGTTTGCTGTCGCCCATTTCTATTACTATACTGGATGAACTCAGGGGATTAGTATTGATGCTGGCAACAGAATTAGCCGGTATATTAAGTTCCTTGTTAAGCTTAATTGCTACAATTATTGTATCGATGTTTTTATCTTTTTCCTGCAACTCGTATACGCTGCCTACCTGCAGGCCGTTTATAACCACCGGGTTAGAGATCATGAGGCCCTTAGTGTCAGCATATTTGGCGTAAATAAAATTACCAGACTTAAACAGGCTTTTGCCTTTCAGGAAATTAAAACCAACTATTAATAGGGTGATGGCAATAGTAGTGAGTGCGCCCACTTTGGTCTCATTCGTAATCTTCATGTGGAAAAATTGTAGTAAATAAAGGTTTAGTACTGCTCGGTTGCAAAATTCATGCTAAGGCAAAAATATGTTATTACTTATTGAATGCGAGACCGTTTGTGTATGTGCTGTAATTGCGTAGTATAACACTTCTGTATTGCCTGAATGATAATTTTGATAAACCATTGTAGCCCGGATGGTGATACAGGTAGGGATATTCTTTAGCACTTATAAGCGGCCTTCTTTCTTTAATGCCTAATAGTTTTTCATACCCGGGGTTTGAATGATTGGAAAACTGAAAACATAGCAATAGGTATAAGGGAATGTAAAAAAAAGTAAAAAAGCAAATGACACCTTATAATTACAGCACTCCTTACCTCATGCAGATTAACAATGCATATTTTTTTATTTTTGGTACCCGGCAATTGAATACAGATAGGGCTTTTCTTCCGCCAGCCGGCGGACTCTTTTACAGCATTGCTTACATCGCCTTTTTTAGACTACGAATAATACAACATGTGTACTAACAGGTAAGGAGTTCTGACTTAAAGGAGTACGACATGATACAGTAACCTTAAACTCAAAAACATGCAGGAGCAAAAACCACTAATATCGGCCTACAAACTATACATGGCAGATGAAATGGAAAAAGCTGCTATGGTAGGATGCGGTACAAGGGAGCCCCGCCGCGGCGGGGAGGATGTACCACAATGTTGTGTTGCTCGTTCCCAAAAATGTATTGCAAAACGGGAATACGAAAAGAACGAGCAATATTATTGGTAGATAAAATGCTGCGTAATACCAGCGATCAGCGTATTGTTTCCAGGCTGGCCTTGTATTTCTGCAATGCATTCACAATGCAGTCCGCAATTTCATTCTGCCCTTTTTCGCTATTAATGTACGCTTCTTCCTGGGGGTTTGTGATAAAGCCTGTCTCTACCAGCACACTCGGCATAGCCACTGCCTGCAGCACCCAAATACCAACCTGCCGCTGTTGCGCCTGGCGACTTATACGACCCACTTTCTTAAATTCTTCTTCTACTGTAAGTGCGAGGCTGGCGCTTCGATTAAAATATTGCTTAGTCTTAAGCGAGTAAAGGATCATTTTTTCCGGAGAATTCGGATCGAAGTCCCGCACAAAGTTTGCAGTTGCGCTATCAAGGTATAATGCTTCATTTTCACGCATGGCCTTTTCCTTCAGGTCATTCTTGTGGGCTCCCCATATATAAGTTTCTGTTCCTTTGGCAGGGTTTGGGGTGGACCACGTGCGGTATTGCGGCACCTTACGGGAATGCTTTTTCCTTTTCTTGCCCTTCCCGGTATAATACACTTCTGTTTTGTATCCTTTTAGTTCAGAATGCCTGATATCGGGAGCTGCGTTGCAGTGTATAGAAATAAAAAGATCGCCTTTATTGAAGTTGGCGATATTGGCCTTGGTAACGGGGCTGTGGTAGATATCGTTTGTACGGGTATACACTACCTCCACGTCCGGCATTTCTTGTCGTATTGCTTTGCCTAGTTTCAAGGCAACGGCCAGGGATACATCTTTTTCTTTGGAAAAATTGCCCAGGGCACCCACATCGGCACCACCATGACCGGCATCTATAATAATCTTTTTTAGCTTGGGTACCTGGTAGCGATAACTGGCCAGCCGCGAATTAGAATGGAAGCTTACAATAAGCAAAACGGTTAAAACACATATTCTCTTCATGCTTATACTGCTTGGTTCAATGGGCAATAATACCCATGCTATTGATCATTTTTTGTGGCTAAAGTTTACTACCTGTATGTACTAAGGCGTAGAAGCCGTTTCGGCCACAGTAGTGGTTTGCATACCGGTGTCAAGAGATTGTTTGTAGCGGAGTACAGCACGCATTACGGCGTAGCCTATTTCGTTCTGTCCTTTTTCACTATTCATATAATCTTCCTCTTCCTCGTTACAAATAAAACCTGTTTCTACAAGTATGCTGGGCATGTTGGTAGCCTGCAATACCCAAATGCCTGCGTGGTTTCTTTGCTTAACGCCTTCACTTTTGCGGCCTACTTTTCTAAATTCATCTTCTACGTAATTGGCCATCATAAGGCTCTTATCGAAAAACTTTTTTGTACGTAACGATGCGAGGATCTTGAAATCAGGAGAGTCCATGAAACTGCTGTCCATTTGTTCACCATTTATTTCATCACTTTCTCTAGAAGCTATAGACTGCATCTTTTGATCGTTCTTATTGATGGCCCAGATGTACGTTTCGGTACCCTGGCGGTTACATGGAAGTTTATACGATTTATAAATGGGAACAGTTCGTGTTTTTTTAACCTTTTTCCGTTTTTTTCCTTTGCCTACATAAGCGGTGTACGTTTCTTCCCGGTAGCCCTCAATGCGCCGTTCGTAACGGTCTGCCATTGAATTTACATGAATAGAAATGAAAAGGTCGCCGTGATTGTCGTTGGCAAATTGTGCACGATAGCGATTGGCTTTATTTAGATCGGTTAGCCCGTTGGGCAGGTTTTCATCGGTACGCGTAAAGAGGATATTGCACTCGGGCAGTACTTCTTTAAGCCGCGCACCAATCTTTATGGCCATCGCTAAAGTGAGCGCCGACTCATAACTGTATTTGCCTTCTGCATTGCGGTTGGGCAAGCCATGACCTGCATCAATTATAATTGTTCTGAGCTGTTCTTTTGAAGGTTTTACGGGGTCGGGCGTGAATGCGGAGAAGACAAATATTAGCGAAAAGCTAAATGAAAGGAGGATCAATCTTCTTACCATTTTATAATCAGTTTAGGGGGGTAATCTTCACATACCGTTAAAGCATTAATCCATTATTTTTGTTCAACTTCTTATGAACAAGCAGCGTAAAGTTAGACCAAAAATATTTTTAGCGGGGTTGATAAGTGCTATAGTTTTCTTAATAACGAATACAACAAGTGCAAAGTATCAGGTTAAAAATAAAAATAAAGTTGCTGCTGAAATAACGTCCGATACACTATCCAACACAAAAAAAAAACTTCCTGCTGATACTACAAAAGGAAGGCGTAATCCGCTGAGTACCCTGCCGGATAGTCTTGCTTTTCGCACTCCATCTACCCTTGCCGATACTACCAAAAAAAGAGCAGATACCCTTGCACGTGATTCTGCCGGACGGGTAATTGTAACCGATACCCTAAATTTCAAAGCCTCTAAAGATTCACTTGATGCACCGATAGAATATAGTGCCGAAGACAGTGGTGTACTTGATATAGACTCCCGGCAATTTATACTGTACGGTAAAGGAAACACGCGCTACTCCGATCTTGACATGAGTGCCGCGGTGATTAAACTGGACCAGCTAAACCAAATGATGTATGCCTATGGTGCCCTGGATACAAGTGGTAACCCGATGGACAAACCAAAGTTGGTACAAGGTGAAATGACGAGTTATAGTGATTCAATAATGTTTAACCTGAAATCGCAAAAGGGGCTTACTAAAAGCACTTACCTGCAGGAAGGGGAGATGTATGTGTATGCAGATGCGGTAAAGAAACTAAACAGTGATGTGTTGTATGCGTGGCGGGGCAGGTTTACCACGTGTAACCTTGATGTGCCTCACTTTGCCTTTCGTACCCGCAAAATGAAAATCATTAACAAGAAGCTGGCCGTGTCGGGCCCGGCGTTTCCTGAGTTTGAAGGGGTACCTATGCCCATTGGTATACCGTTTGGAATTTTTCCCCTTAACCGTGGGAGGCATTCAGGATTTCTTGCGCCATCGTTTGAAGCCAATGAAGACTTTGGACTTGGTTTGGTAAATGGAGGATTTTACAAAGTGATAAACGACAACCTGGATTTTACGCTGCGCAGCAACCTGTACAGTTATGGGGGTTATACCCTTAATGGCTCGTCGCGTTACCTGAAACGCTATCGTTATACGGGTGGACTTAGCCTGGCTTACCAGCATACAAAAATTCTAAATCGTTCGGGCAATACCAAAGAAGAGTTTACCCAGAACAATAGTTTCATGATTAATTGGAACCACAGCCGCGATCCGCGGGCCCGGCCGGGTACTAATTTTTCAGCAAGTGTAAATGCAGGTAGTACACAATTCAACCGTTTTGTTTCTAATAACCCTGTCGTCAACTTCAACAACAGTTTAAACTCATCCATCAATTATACTAAAGATTGGCGAGGCAAGTATAACCTGTCGGTAAATGCCAACCACAGCCAGAATAGTGTGTCGAGGTTGGTAAACCTTAGCCTGCCCACAGTAAACTTTAGCGCTGTAACCTTTTATCCCTTTCAAAAGCAAGAGCAAATAGGCGAACCCAAGTGGTACGAGAAGCTTGGTGTTGCCTATACGGGTAACCTTCAAAATCAGTTATCCTTTTATGATTCTGCCATAAACTTCCGCCGGATATTAGACACTGCACAATGGGGTGCAACGCATAATGTGCCTATTACACTTTCTTTACCATCGCTTGGGCCGGTGCAAATATCACCTAGCGTATCGTACGAAGAAAGGTGGTACGGACAAAAAATAGTACGATCGTGGAACGATACGCTGAAGAAAGTAGATACCACCATTTCGCGTGGGTTTTATGCAGCGCGGCAAATGCAGTTTGGCCTCTCTGCAAGCACCCGTATTTTTGGTACTTACCAGTTTGGCAAAAACAGTAAGATTGTAGCTATAAGGCATGAAGTGCGGCCTACGTTCAGCATTAATTACAAGCCGGACTTTATGAAGCGATACTTTTATGACCTGCAAATAGACTCCACGGCCAAAAACTATTTCCGTTTTTCTCAATTCGACGGCGGTCTCAATGGCTCGTTTAGCGAAGGTACATTTGGGGGTATTGGTTTTGGCTTAGACAATACGTTGGAAATGAAAGTGCGGGACAGAAAGGACACTACCGGCTCCACCCGAAAAGTAAAGCTGCTTGATGGTTTTGGATTTAATGGTTCGTATAATATGGTTGCAGATAGTTTCAAGCTATCTCCACTTAGTTTTTATGTGCGTAGCAACTTGTTCGAAAAAATTAGCATCACTGCAAACGCAACCCTCGATCCGTATGAATTTGATGCGCGGGGTTTTAGAAAAGATAAGTTGATGTGGTCGGGCAGCAACTTTAGTCTTGGCCGTATTACCAATGGAAGCGTGGCTATGTCTACCTCGTTCAGAAGTAAATCAAAAGATGGTAAAACGCAGGAGGAGCGCTTGCCAATGGATGAATACATGACCCCCGATGACCAGCAACGGCAATTGGAAATGGTTAGGAACAACCCGGGCGAATACACCGACTTCAACATTCCCTGGAGCGTACAGTTGTCGTACTCGCTCAACTTTAGCCGGCAATTCGCCTCCAGCTATACCAACCTTACCACACAGGTTTTTTCTAACTTAAGCGTCAATGGCGATTTTAGCTTAACCGAACGGTGGAAGATGGGTGGCTCAACCTATTACGACTTTAGCACGAATAAGATACAAACGCTCACCATGTTCATCTCCCGCGAAATGCATTGCTGGCAGATGTCCATCAATTTAAACCCCATCGGGTTGTATCGCTCCTTCAATATTACCCTTAGTCCAAAATCGGGTATACTGCGCGATTTACGGGTAAACAGGACCCGCACATTCTTCAACCAGTAAACGGCGCTTACTTGTTGTGCAGCAGGTAGTAGTCCCACATCAGTTTAAAAACTTTTTCCTTCAACCCTTTGGGCGTAACACCAATGCTGTTAACAGCGGGAAGAAAATGCATTTGTAAAGTACAGGGCCATAGGTAAAAAAATTTGTTTGTCGGAAGCACCTTATTAGTATTAAAGAGTAAAGTGGGTATAATTTTCTTCTCTGTTACAGTTGCCAGCCTAAACGCGCCATCGTAAAAAGCTTTCAGGGGCTCATTGGTTCGGTTGCGGGTTCCTTCGGGATAAATAACCATGTGCAAGCCATTGGCAAGGGTTTGTTTCATCGCTTCAAAACTTTGGCGCCTGCTCTCATCACTCTGCCGGTCTACCAATACCGCTCCGCGGGTATACACCCATCCAAACACGGGTATTTTGGCCATTGATTTTTTTGCAATCGTTTTATTAGCCCCTGGTATAAATGGGGTTGTCACCGGCACATCCATAAATGAATTGTGGTTGCACACAATTACAAAACTTTCGCCCTTCACCAGGTGTTCGCCACCTTTAATTAGTAATCTGCATCCGATCATTGTTAAAAAAAAATGCATCCACGCTTTCGATATCCTCCTGAATATTTCAGTGCCTTGCGGTTCTTTTATAAAAAAGGTGAGGCATATGGGTATGACAACCACAAGCAGACTTGCTGTAAAAATGATAAGTCCCCAAATGGCCCAGATGCGCCCAAAAATTTCTTTGAATATTTTCATTATTTCAAAAGGCTTTTGCGGATGAGTTTTTTATTATGGCCCATAAAACTGGGATGTAGACTTATTGTACCCGGTACAGGTTCAATTGGGGCTGGATTCGCCGGCATTTTCAATTGCTTGTTTTTCGCAATAAGACACATTCCAATCTATAGGATCAAGGCCCTGTTTCATTAGGATCTCGTTTGTTTTGCTAAAGTGTTTGCAACCAAAAAATCCTTTGTCGGCACTGTAGGGTGAGGGGTGCGCCGCCTTTAGCACAAAGTGTTTTGTTTCGTCTATCAGCGCCTGCTTCTCTTGTGCAAACTTGCCCCAAAGCAGAAAAACGACACCAGTTTTTTCGTCAGACAACCTGGTTATAACTGCATCTGTGAACTCGGCCCATCCAATTTTTGCGTGGCTGGCTGGCTCATTTGCCCGAACAGTTAACACCGCGTTCAGCAGCAAAACGCCTTGCTGTGCCCAGCAGGTAAGGTTACCTGTGGTAGGGATGGGCATTCCTATATCGTTTTCAAGTTCTTTGAAGATGTTCACCAGGGAAGGCGGCGGTTTTATCCCGTCCTGCACAGAAAAGCTTAGCCCATGTGCCTGTCCTTTGCCATGGTAAGGGTCTTGCCCAAGTATCACCACTTTTACCTTATCAAAAGGCGTTTGATCGAAAGCATTGAAGATTAAACCGCCGGGAGGGTAGATGAGCTTACCCTGCGCCTTTTCCACTTTTATAAAAGTGACCGCCTGTTGAAAATAAGGGCTCGTAAATTCCTGCTTTAATATTTTCTTCCAACCTTCCTCTATTTTCACGTTCATACAGGCAACTTTGGTTTGGCTGCAAACTAATTAAAAATTACTTTTGCAGCCGTCGAAAAACGGGTTAATTGCTCCTTCAGTGTTAGAGCATCCCGTCTTCGAACAGGGAGGTTATTGGTTCGGTAGCTCAGTTGGATAGAGCAACAGCCTTCTAAGCTGTGGGTCATTGGTTCGAATCCAATCCGGATCACATTAGTGCCGCTTCAATCAAAACTTGAGCGGCATTTTCTATTAGCTCAGTTGGATAGCGCATCCCGTCTTCAAACGGGAAGGTCATTGGCTTCAATCCAATCAGGACCACTTGTAAGCCGCTACAGATAAAATACTAAAGCGGCTTTTTAATGTTAGCAATGTTCAGTCACCTGGCGCATCCCATTCAGGAGCAGCTGCATTGTAGGTTTAAAAGTTTTTTGGGGGCCAGCAGATGATCTTTTTTGGAACATCCTCCCCGCCGCGGCGGGGCTCCCTTGTACCGCATGTTTCCATAGCAGCTTTTTTTACCAGGTTTGGTTTGGTGAACAGGCTCCTGCAAAACCAATACAGGCAGGGGTATGTGGGTGCCGGGCTTTGTTTCTTAGCTCATCTATACCTGGGCTTCAATTTTTAATTACTGGGGTGTAAAAGTTTACCTCCTCTTGAATAATCGCATGAAAGTCAAGAAGAAAAATGTAAATTTATACGTGATAAATAAATTGATATGGCAGAACAATTAATCATGGAACGGCCCTCTTTATTAGGTATGATTGTTACTGAAGTTGAAAAGCTGAACGATACAGAAAAAAAGAAGTTGCTAATTCAATTACGCAAGGATGAAATCTTAAATAAAACGAAGAATTTGGATGCTATTATAGGAATTGAAAAACCTGGTGCGATGACAGATGATGAGGCTGATCGCTATATAAGTCAACAGCGTAAATTGAAGTATGAGCAATCCAAAGTTTAAGCATTTGGTTATTGATACCAGTGTTTATATTAATTACACCCGTCACTAAAAACTTTATCGTCTCGTTGGTGCCATTCTTACTTACGATTTAGTTATCTATATATCTTCTTATTTGATTGATGAATTGGAACGCAACATTCCTTTAACCAGTGCAGTAGAGTTACCACAATTTGTTTATGACGGATACCTTAACACCATAAAGTCTATTTGTATTTTCTTTCAACCTGTTTCGCAGTATAATGATAGTCCTGATCCAAAAGATAATTTTCTTTGGGACCTAGCATTGCAAACCAATAGTGAGATTAT
>Ga0136611_10003117_pt1 | contig 11587 bp, 11 predicted proteins | sample AntDrymUQ2232306_2_FD_106645 | JGI IMG/M metagenome (GOLD analysis project Ga0136611, IMG submission 106645) | Polar desert sand microbial communities from Dry Valleys, Antarctica - metaG UQ223 (23.06) | ecosystem: Environmental > Terrestrial > Soil > Desert | place: Antarctica: Dry Valley... | reverse complement strand
GGGTAAAAGGACGCCCATCCTATGTGCGATCGATCACCTTTTGGCGAAATAGCCGTGAAAATACGTATTTGACGGAAATTTCAGGCAGAGACTGGTTCGCCCGAGACTGCGTCGAACAACACTATTCAGAGCGCGCCACAGGACCGCCAATTGGTGGCGGATCATTGCATTGTCTCATCGAATAATTCGAACCTTCAGCCGATCCCGCGAAAGGTCGGACCACAAGCCGGGGACGTCACTAGTAACCTTTCCTCGTGTTCGACCGAAACCAGATCGTCGCATCACGGCGACAATGTCGCGCCGGGCTCGAATGCTCGCCCGATAGGAGGTTGCACCATGCTCCAATCGCAAGCGGATTGCGTCCCGGTGGACAATCCTGTTTCGGCCATCCAGTGGGGCGCCTCATTGTCATCGGGTCCCGACCTGTGCAGTGCTTCGAGCGGCTGGCGCGGCGCGCTGTTGCGACGCTGGGTCGATACCCCGCCATTCGTTGACCAGCCCAAGCTTGATCAGCATTGTCTCGTCCTTCACCTCGGCGGGGCGAAGGAAGTAACGCGTGTTGGTGAGGGCTCGACGACCAGGGCCGACGTTCCCCTCTTGTCGCTCACCTTGATACCCGCCGGGGCTGCGTATCGATGGAACACGAAGGGGCCGATCGCATATGCCCACATTTTCATCGATCCCGGCCTTGTCGACCGCGCCGTGCAGGAGCATTTCGACCGCGATCCGCGCCACGTTCAGCTCGTCGATTGCGTCGCGGCAGAATCGCCGCTGGTCCGAGCCTTGTTCATGGCGATGCTGACCGAGATCGAAGCGCGCGGCCCGTTGATCAGGCTCAAGCTCGACACCCTGCTGCAAACGCTGCTGGTGCAGCTGGTCTGCGAACGCTCGACACTCGACGCGGCGACGCCGGGGGTGCCGCACAGCCTTGCGCCATCCCGGCTGCGTCGCGTGCTCGATTTCATTGAGGCCCATCTCGCGGAGGAAATCGATCTCGACGACCTCGCGGCGGTGGCGGGCAGCAGCCGCTTCCACTTCAGTCATGCCTTCCGCGACGCGACCGGCTTTCCTCCGTACCGTTTCCTCGTCCATCGCCGCATCGCTGCAGCAAAGCCGCTGTTACTCGAAGATAAACTGTCGATCGAGCATGTGGCGATCCGCTGCGGATTTAAAAGCAGCGCCCAATTTGCAGTGATGTTCAAGCAGGTTTTCGGGACGACCCCGAGTCGCTTTCGGCGCGAGCGTTGACCAGCGTCGCAGCAAGGCAGTTTGTTTGCCGCAAACAATGCTTGATTGCGAGGAAGCTTTGCTCTGGGCGTCAAAAGTGTGTCCATCGCCGACGACCAGCCTAACCGGAGCGGGGCAACGACCTGAGCAACCGGCCTTGAACGTTGGACGCGCTCGCTAAAGGACCTTCGGAGCCGCCATGATCAACGCTTTGACCCAGCATTGGCAGGACTACCTCCTGGAGGCTGCGGGCCTGATCTTTTTCATGCTGGCCGCGGGCGCATTGGGCACGCTGTTCCTTTACCCCGGCTCGGTCGTCGCGCAAGCGGTTCCCTCGCAATTGGGCAAGCATGCTGGCCTGGGTTTGTGCATGGGCTTGGTCACATTTTTGATCGTTTCGGTGATTGGCGGGCGGAGCGGCGCGCATATCAATCCCGCGGTGACCTGGTCATTCTGGCGCGCGGGCAAGATCCACACCTGGGACGCGCTGTTCTATACCGTGGCGCAGTTCGCCGGAGCGTGCCTCGCACCGATCGTGCTCGTCGCGGCCATCGGAACGCCGTTTGCACACGACGAGGTCCGCTACGGAATGTCCTTGCCCGGTCCCGGCGGCGAAGCGGTCGCATTCGCGGCCGAGTTCGGCATAGCCTTTGTCCTAATGCTCGTGCTGCTCGTCACCGTGAACTCACGACGGCTCGCCAAGCACGCGCCCGCCATAATCGCCGCGCTGATCGCGTTGTACATCACGTTTGAAAGCCCGCTATCCGGGATGAGCCTCAACCCGGCGCGAAGCTTCGGATCGGCGTTGATCGGCGGACATTGGGAGGGACTGTGGCTCTACTTCGTCGCGCCGGTGGCAGGCATGTTCCTCGCGGTCGAGGTTCACAAGCTTCTGCGTGTTGCCCAGCAGCGGCTGGTGACCAAAGATTACGTGCCCGGTCCGCATTATCCCGTAGCCCAAGGAGCATAGCCATGGCCCCCGAGTACAGGCCCCCCGCGACCGAGATGCGCGGTCAGAAATTGCCTTTTCCCGCCAAGCAGTCGGACATGGAGCAGCAGCCCGACAGCGACCTGTCGAACTACCGGCCCGCGGACAAGCTGGTCGGCAAGGTGGCACTAGTCACGGGGTCGGATTCGGGCATCGGGCGAGCGGTGGCGATCGCATTCGCGCTTGAAGGCGCCAAGGTCGCGGTGCTCTACAACGAGAATACGTCCGACGCCGAGACCACCAAGAAGATGATCGAGGAGCGCGGCGGCGAATGCCTGTTGCTCAAGCACGACCTGCGCGAAACGAGCCAGTGCGAGGCTGCGGTTGCCGCGACGATCGCTCGCTTCGGCAAGCTCGATATCCTGGTCAACAACGCCGCGTTCCAGAAGGCGGTCAAGCGCTTCGAGGACCTGACCGAGGAACAGTTCCGCCGCACGCTCGAAACCAACATCCTGGGCTGCTTCCGGATGATCAAGGCCGCGCTGCCGCACCTTGGGGATGGTTCGAGCATCGTCAACACGGGCTCGATCATCGGGCTGGTCGGCCACCCGATGCTGGTCGATTACACCGCGTCGAAGGCCGCGATCCACGCCTTCACCAAAAGCCTGGCGATCCAGTTTGGGCCGCGCGGAATCCGCGTCAACGCAGTGCTTCCCGGCCCGGTCTGGACCCCCGCCATTCCCGGGACGATGCCGATCGAGGAGGTCGAGCATTTCGGTCACGAGGTCGCGCTTGAGCGGCCCGGCCAGCCCGAGGAACTCGCCCCAGCGTTCGTCTTTTTCGCGTCTTCGGACGGCAGCTTCGCGACCGGCAGCCTGCTCGAGGTCACCGGCGGCAAGCTCGGTTGATGGCCGCCAGCGAAACCTACGCGCCAGGCACGGTCAGGATGCTGATCGAATCCGATCTCGTCACTCCCGCCACGCGCGCGGTGCTCAAGGCGCGACTTGCCGTCCCGCCGGTGGTCGAGCCGCGCTTCTTCAGCCGCGACATGTTCGGGACGATCGGCGCGGTGTGCGACCGGCTGATCCCGCAGCCCGAACGTCCGCGTCCGGTCGACCTGCCGGGTGCGCTCGACACGCGGCTTGCCGACGGGGCGAGCGATGGCTGGCGCTATGCGACGATGCCGCCCGACGAGGAGATGCATCGCATGGGGATGACCGGGATCGATCAGGCTGCGGCGGCAATCTACGACCGCACTTTCATTGAGCTACCCACGCTCGAACAGGATGTCGTCCTGCGCGGCGTCCAGGCGGGCACCGCGTCGGGTTCGATCTGGGCGGAGATGGATGGGGCGCGCTACTTCGAGGAGTTGCTCAGCCTCGTCACCGAGATCTACTACGCGCACCCGCTCGCGTCCGAGGAGATCGGCACCGTCGCCATGGCCGACGCTCATGGCTGGCAGGCGATCGGGCTCAACGAACGCGAAACGCATGAGCCCGTCGCGGCGGCTAGAATGCTGGGCGCGGAGTGACCGCGATGCGAGACCCGACGCCTTCGATGCGGAGTTATTCGCCGTCGGAGAGCGTCGATGCCGTCGTCATCGGCACCGGGGCAGGCGGGGCGCCGCTAATGGCGCGGCTGGCGTCGGGGGGGCTTAGCGTGGTCGCGCTGGAAGCCGGCCGCCACTGGTCTCCTGCCGACGACTTCTCGACCGATGAGTTCGACCAGAACAAGCTGTTCTGGATGGACGAGCGGTTGTCGGGCGGCGGCGACCCGATTGCGTTCGGCAAGAACAACAGCGGCATCGGGGTCGGCGGATCGACACTCCACTACACCGCTTACACGCCGCGCGCGCAGCCCGACGATTTTGCCTTGCGCAGGGATTTCGGCGTGGGTGCCGACTGGCCGATCGGCTATGACGACCTTGCGCCTTACTATGACGCACTCGAGCGCTTTCTCGGCGTGTCCGGCCCAGAGCATTACCCTTGGGGTCCGTCGCGCGACCCCTATCCGCTTCAGCCACTTCCGCTCAATGCGCCCGCGCAACTGATGAAACGCGGTTGCGCCGCGCTCGGCATCCGCACCTCGCCCGCCGCCAACGCCGCGCTGTCGGGTTCCTATTATCAGGACGGCGTCGGCTGGCGTTCCGCGTGCACCAACCGTGGCTTCTGCCAGGCTGGGTGCAGCACGGGCGCCAAGGCGAGCATGGACGTGACCTTCATTCCCTTAGCAATCGGCGCGGGAGCCGAGGTGCGTTCGGAATGCTTCGCAACGGGCTTCGAACGCGACGCAGGCGGCGCGATCACTGCCGTCATCTACGTCAATCAAGGGGTCGAGCAGCGCCAGCGCTGCCGCCACGTTTTCTTGTGCGCAGGCGCGGTCGAGAGCCCCCGGCTGTTGCTTATCAACGATCTCGCCAACGCGAGCGGCGAGGTCGGGCGCAACTTCATGGCTCATACCGGCATCCAGCTGTGGGGGCGGTTCGCGGAGGAAGTGCGGCCGTTCAAGGGCATCCCCGGCGCGCTGATTTCCGAGGACACGCATCGCCCTCGCGACGCCGACTTCGCGGGCGGATACCTCTTGCAAAGCATCGGAGTGATGCCGCTGACCTACGCCGGCCAGGTCGCGCGTGGGCGAGGCTTGTGGGGCGAACCGCTGCGCGCTCACATGCGCGACTATAACCACGCCGCAGGGATCAACATTCTCGGGGATTGCCTTCCCCATGCGCAGAACAAGCTCGTCCTGTCGGACGAACTCGATGCCCGCGGTTTGCCCAAGCCGCTGATCGACTTCACCAACGGCGACAATGAAGTCGCGATGACCGCGCACGCCGAGCGCGTCATGCGCGACATCTGGAGCGCGGCAGGCGCTGAGGAAGTCTGGGCCTTTCCGCGCAATGCCCACACGATCGGCACCTGCCGCATGGGAACCGATCCCGACGACGCCGTCGTCGACGTGGACTGCCGCGCGTTCGACGTGCCGAATTTGAGCGTCTGCGACAATTCGGTCTTTCCAAGCGCGCTCGCCGCCAACCCCGCGCTGACCATCATGGCCGTGTCGCTGCGCACCGCCGACCGCTTCCTCGAAGGATAAGATCTTGACCAAGCGCACGTCCCACCAATCCACCGGCTTTCTGAGCATCGTTCGGAAAGCCCACGGCCAGGGCAATTATGCCGGCGACGAACATGGCGGCGGGGCGGGGCACGACGGCAGCGGCTTGCCGACCGGAACGGCGGGCAATTTCATGTTCGCAACCGGGATCGAATGTTCGAACCCGACGATCGCCAACGGCCGCATCCGTCGCGACCAGCTCGCCGAGTGCGGCCACTACGAGCGCTGGCGCGAAGACCTGGCACTGACGCGCGAACTGGGGTTGCGCGTGCTGCGTTACGGCCTGCCGATCCATAAGGTGTTCCTGGGAGAGAATAAGTACGACTGGGAATTTGCCGACCTCGTCATGGGCGAGATGCGCCGGCTCGAGATCGTGCCGATCCTCGACCTGCTCCATTTCGGGCTTCCCGACTGGATCGGCAATTTCCAGAACCCCGAGCTTCCGATGCTGTTCGCCGGCTACTGCGACGCGGTCGCCGAACGCTACCCGTGGGTGCGCTACTACACGCCGGTCAACGAAATATTCGTCACTGCCAAATTGAGTGCCAAGGATGGCGTCTGGAACGAGCAACTCAAGACCGATCGCGGCTTTGTCACCGCTCTCAAGCACCTTGTCGCTGCAAGCATCCTCGGTACCCAGGCGATCGCCAGACGGCGGCCAGATTGCGTCATCGTCCAGAGCGAGAGCGCCGAATATGTCCACGAAGCCAAGGCCAGCCCCAGCAGAGAGGTCATCCTGGCCAACAAGCAGCGCTTCATCTCGCTCGACCTGCTCTACGGACACGCGCCCGATGCCGATATCGGGTACTACCTGATGGACAATGGCCTGACACGCGAGGAGTATGACTGGTTCATGGCGGGCGAGCCGCCCGGTTTCCAGGTCATGGGTAACGACTATTACGGGCGCAACGAGCATATTTTGAAGCCCGACGGGACGATGTGCCCGGCCGAGGATGTGCTCGGCTGGTATCAGATCACCAAGCAATATTACCGCCGCTATAAGAAGCCGGTGATGCACACCGAGACCAATGTCTTCGACGCTGACAGCGCGCCCACCTGGTTGTGGAAGCAGTGGATCAACGTGCTGCAGATGCGCGACGACGGCGTACCCGTGCTCGGCTTCACCTGGTACAGCCTGATCGACCAGATCGACTGGGACACGGCACTTGGCGAGAAAAACAACCGGGTGAACGCGTGCGGACTGTTCGACCTGGACCGGAAAGCTCGGCCGGTTGCCGACGCTTACCGGCAGTTGCTCGCCGAATTCGGTCAGATCACGATCGTGCCGCATGGCGAGATGTTCGAGGTCACCAGCGAAGCCGCGCGGTTGAAAGTCGAGGTGTGATGCGCCCGACGCTGATCCTGCTCCATCATTTCGGCGGTTCGGCGAGAAGCTGGGATATGGTGATCGACCGGCTTGGCGGCGCCTTTCCGACGCTCGCGCTCGACCTGCCGGGGTTCGGCGACGCGGCGGCGATGGCGGGACCGTACACCGTCGACAGCTATGCCGATGTCGTTGCGGCCAAGATCGACCAACGAGGGCTCGCGCAAACGGTGCTGCTCGGACACTCGATGGGGGGCAAGGTCGCGTTGGCGCTCGCTGCGCGCCGGCCCCCAACGGTGTGCTCGCTTGTGCTGCTCGCGCCGTCTCCCCCAACGCCCGAACCGATCACAGACTCGGCGCGCGCGGCGCTGCTCGCCCAATGGGCCATTCGCGACGCCGCCGAGCGCACGTTGGCCGGCATCACTGGGCGAGCGCTGTCCGAAGACGCGCGCAACCGCGCTATCGACGACCTGACGCGGTGCGGCAAAGCGGCCTGGAGCGCCTGGCTCAACTTCGGCAGCCGCGAGGATATCGCGGCGGCGATGCCACGGATCAGCGTGCCAGTGGCTTTGCTGTCGGGCAGCTGCGACACCGTGCTTCCCACCGCGCTGATCAGCCGCGAAGTCGCCGCGCGGCTGTGCAACGCGAGCATGGGAATCATTCCCGGGGCCGGTCATCTGCTGACACTCGAAGCGCCGGACGCGGTTGCCGCTGCGATCGTAAGCTTCGTGCACGGGCAAGCCGACGGTCGACGCATCGGGACCACCACGAATGACCCATCAGCCGACGTGATCCGCACCGGTTAAGAGTTGGCGGTCGTGGCGGTGCCGACCGCAGCGCTTACGCTACAGCGCCTCGACGATCGTCACATTGGCGATCCCACCGCCCTCGCACATCGTCTGGAGCCCGTACCGCAGGCCCCGCGCCCGCAGGGCATGCACCAGCGTCGCCATGAGCTTGGTCCCGCTGGCGCCGAGCGGATGGCCGAGCGCGATTGCGCCGCCGTTGACATTGAGCCGCGCGGGATCGCCCCCCAGCTCTGCGAGCCACGCCAGCGGGACCGGAGCGAACGCCTCATTGACTTCGTAAAGGTCGATTTCGTCGAGATGACGGCCCGAGCGCGCGAGCGCGCGGCGGGTCGCATGGATCGGTTCGTCGAGCATGATTACCGGATCGCCCGCGGTGACCGTGAGGTTGTCGATCCGCGCCAATGGGCTCAGCCCATGACGCTCGAGCGCGGCCTGTGAGACGACCAGCACCCCCGAAGCCCCGTCGCAGATCTGGCTGGCATTGCCCGCGGTGAGCCGTCCTTCGGGCACGATCGGCCTCAACTGGGCGAGGCTTGCGAGGCTGGCATCGGCGCGGATGCCCTCGTCACGATCATGCAATCCTCCGGCGACGGCAAGCGGCAGGATTTCCCGATCGAACTCGCCGGCCTGGCTCGCCGCGGCGGCCTTGCGGTGGCTCGACACCGCGAACGCGTCGAGCTGGTCGCGGTCGAAACCGTATTTATCGACCATCATCTCGGCACCGGTGAACTGGCTGAACCCCGTCACGCCGTAGCGTTTCAGGATCGCCTCGCTCCACGGGCCGGTGCCGATCCCGGCCTGCGCCGCGAGCATCGTCGGAAGTCCCATCGGAACGCGCGTCATGCTTTCGACCCCAGCCGCGATGACCACGTCCTGCGTTCCCGACATCACCGCCTGCGCGGCGAAGTGAAGCGCCTGCTGCGAGCTTCCGCACTGGCGGTCGATCGTTACCGCGGGAACGGTGTCGGGGAGTGACGATGCGAGCACCATGTTGCGCCCGACATGAAAGCTCTGCTCGCCCGCCTGGCTGACGCAGCCGACGATCACGTCCTCGATCGCCGCGGGGTCGATCCCGCATCCCGCGACCAGCGAATCGAGGATCGCCGCGCCGAGATCGGCCGGGTGCCAATCGCCAAGCGCGCCGCCGCGGCGCCCGCCCGCGGTCCGGCGCGCTTCGACGATGTAGGCCTGGGTCATGCTTGCTCCTCGTGGGTGCGAAAATATTTTTGCGCGTACGGAACCGCGAACGCGGTAATCGGTTTATAGGATGTGGTTCAAGTCTTCGGATGCGAACCATGGAACCCCGGCAACCTCGGTTGCCGGGGTTTACGCGTTTTGGGGCCAGTGGCGAAGACCGCAACCAGCCAATTCGACCAGTCACCCGATTTTCACGGTGAAAGCTTCGGCCGGTTATTGCGACGATGTATCATCCCTTTAAACCGCCGCTTGTTCCCGATCCCATCCGCCAGGATAATGAATGACCCGTTCGATACCGTTCGTCGCGATCACGCTCAGTTCGCTCGCGACCCCCGCGGTCGCGCAGGCGGTCGGCGAACCCGCTCAGGTTTCGGCGCACACCGACAATGATGACATCATCGTCACCGGCGTAAGGCGGCGGGCCGAGGACGTGCTGGGCGGCGTATCGGTGCTGAGCGGTGCGGACCTCACCGCGGCGATCCGGCCATCGCTCGGCGATACGCTGACCCGCCTGCCGGGCGTCTCGGCATCAAGCTTCGGCCCGGCTGCATCGCGCCCGATCCTGCGCGGCCTTGGCGGCGACCGCATTCGCGTGCTCACCGATGGCATCGGCAGCTTCGACGTGTCGGCATCGAGCGCCGACCATGCGGTCGCGATCAACCCGCTGACCGCCGACCGGATCGAAGTGCTGCGCGGACCCGCCGCCTTGCCGTTCGGATCCTCGGCGATCGGCGGAGTGGTCAATGTCGTCGATTCGCGCATCCCGCGCCGCGCCGAATCACCGTTCCATGCCAACGCAACGCTCGGCTACGCGACCGCCGCCGACGAGCGTTCGGCCGCGCTTGCGCTATCGGTCCCGGTAATCGGGAAGATCGTGCTTCACGGCGATGCCAGCTGGACCAAAAGCGACGACCTGCGGACCGGCGGCCACCTGCTGTCGGACGCGCTGCGCGACGAGGCCAGGACGAGTGCCGATCCCGACATCAGGGGGCTCGCCGAGCTCAAGGGCCGGCTCCCGAACAGCGCCGCGCGCGCGACCGATGTGGCGGGCGGAATCGCGTACATCGATGGTGGGTTCAACGCTGGCGTGTCGGTCACGCGGCACACCGCGCTCTATGGCATTCCGCTGCGTTTCTCGCTCGATCCCGGCGCCGAGACCGAGGCTCCGACCCTCGACGTCAAGCAGACCCGGATCGACGCGCGCGCCGAGGTGCCGCTGTCGGGCGCTTTTTCCCAATTGCGGTTCCGCGCGGGCGGCGCGCGTTATCATCACGATGAGCTCGAGCCCGATGGCGCGATCGGCTCGAGCTTTTTCACGCGCGGCGGCGAAGGCCGTGTCGATCTCGTCCAGGCGGAGCGTTCGGGATGGGGCGGCACGAGCGGGATCCAGGGCCTCGCCCGCCGCGTGTTCATTGTCGGTGAAGAAAAATTTCTCCCCGACAGCCGCCAGCAGCAAATTGGCGTGTTCACCCTGCAAAGCCTGGTGCGCGGGCCGCTTCGCCTCGAGGCGGGGGTTCGCTTCGAGCGGTCGAAACTGCGTGCGCGCGCCGACGCGGATCTGGGAACGCCGTCGCTGCGCCGCGACTTCAATGCCTTGTCGCTGTCCGCGGGCTTCACGCACGATCTTGGCGGCGGCTGGAAGGGCGGCCTCAATGTCGCGCGCAGCGTCCGCGCGCCGTCGATCGAAGAATTGTTCGCCAACGGGCCCCATGCCGGGACCCAGGCCTTCGAGGTCGGCGACCCCGATCTTGGCAATGAGCGCAGCCTGGGCGTCGAAGCGAGCATCAAGCGCTCGGCCGGCCCGATCAACCTGACCGCAACCGCCTATCTGAGCAGCTTCTCCAATTTCATCTACCAGGCCGCGACCGGCGAGATCGAGGACGACCTTCCGGTCTTTTCCTACCGTCAGGGCAAGGCGCGCTATTACGGCGTGGAATTCGAGGCCGATGCCAAGCTCGGCACGGCGATGGGAATAGGCTGGGGCGTGGAGGCCGTCGCCGATGCCACGCGCGCGCGGATCAGGCGCTTCGGCCCCGCTCCGCAGATCCCGCCATTCCGCGTGCTCGCGGCGCTGACCGGCGAGCGCGGTCCGGTCGACGGGCGGATCGAGATCGAGCGCGTGGCTGCGCAAAACCGGAACGCCCCGCTCGAAACACGAACCGCGGGATACAGCGTGGTCAATGCGGCGCTCAACTGGAAGCCGCTGACAAACCGGCCTGAACTCACGCTCGGCCTCGCCGCGAACAATATCTTCGACGTCGTCGCGCGCCGCCACGCCAGTTTGCTCAAGGATTATGCGCCACTCGCCGGACGCGACCTGCGCGCCACGCTCAGCTTCGAATATTGATCGGCAAGAATTCTACAGATCGATCCCGGCCGCGATCGCTTCGAGTTTGCGGACACGTTCCTTCAAGTCGGCAAGTTCGATCCGGCCGCCCGCGCGGGGCAGGCTGACCTCGCCCGACTGGCTCGCGAGCTCGAGCCGCTTGTAGTCGAGCCAGGCGCTCCACCCCTTGAGGCCGGCGAAGCAGGCGAGCGCGAGGATCAGCAGCAGGCTGGTTCCGATTAGCGCGATCGAGATCGGGTCGGTCATTATTTCTCTCCCCGCAGCGCCTCAATCTCGCGCGCGAGCTCATCATTGTGACGGTTGAGGTGATGGTCGATCGCCATCAACCGACGGTCACTGGCTTCGAGCGTCGTGCGCAGATCGTGGACCGAAGTCCGCTCGCGCCCGCTCAACCCCATCCGCTCGAAGTCCGACAGGCGCTCCTCGCCGCGCAACGATTTGCGCTTCTTGAGGCCGAAATAAATCCCAGCCGCAACATAGGTCACCAGCGCGACTTCCCAGCTGATCAGGAAGAAGGCGGCGACGAAGCCGATGCGGACGAAGGTCGGGTCGATGTTGAATACGTCCCCCAGGGTCGAGCAGACCCCGGCAATTTTACGATCCCGGCGATTGAGCGAAAAGCGCGACATTCCCCTGTTCCTTTC
>Ga0136611_10003116_pt1 | contig 11587 bp, 12 predicted proteins | sample AntDrymUQ2232306_2_FD_106645 | JGI IMG/M metagenome (GOLD analysis project Ga0136611, IMG submission 106645) | Polar desert sand microbial communities from Dry Valleys, Antarctica - metaG UQ223 (23.06) | ecosystem: Environmental > Terrestrial > Soil > Desert | place: Antarctica: Dry Valley... | reverse complement strand
GATCAAATATTCGCGCGCCGACATTTCGGTTGCGGTCAGCATCCCCGGCGGGCTGATCACGCCGATCGTCGCCGACGCCAGCAACAAGGCGATCTCCGCGATCAGCCGCGAAATGCACGATCTCGCCAGCCGCGCGAAAGAAGGGAAACTCCAGCCCAGCGAATATCAGGGCGGCACCGCCAGCCTGTCGAACATGGGGATGTACGGGATCAAGCAGTTCGAAGCGGTGATCAACCCGCCGCAAGGCATGATCATGGCGATCGGCGCAGGCGAAAAGCGGCCCTACGTGATCGACGATGCCTTGCAGATCGCAACGGTGATGAGCGCCACCGGCAGCTTCGACCACCGCGCGATTGATGGGGCGGACGGCGCGCGGCTGATGAAAGCGTTCAAGGTGTTGGTGGAGAACCCGCTGGGGCTGATGGCTTGAACTTGCCCAGTCGAGACATTGGGATTGCCGTTTTTTCAACGCTTTTCGGTATAGCTGCGACCGCTGCCTACACGACTTACAGCAACCCGCACAATGAAATGAGCGTCAAGTATACTCATCTTGCCTCGCAGGGTGTGAACTATGTCTATGGGCCTGATCAGCGCGCGCCAATGATAACAATTCATCGCTTTTCTTGGAAAAATACGGGTACCGCCAACCTGAAGAACATTCTGCTTGAATTTGCCCCTGATGGGGGAGATTCTGCTTACAACGAAAATATTAAGCAGAGCCTCTTCGTTGAGCGCCCTTTACAATCGCCGGATCTTGGCCGGACTGGCGTTGGAGTTACACGAAAAGGTAATTCAGTTCTTATCAAATATCAGCGCTTTCCAACTGGCGTTACCGATACGATCACAATCGTGTCGCCGGGCGTGGTGGAAACCTACACCGTGACCGCCTCGGACCCCGACATAAAGCTTAAAGTGAATGAGGTAGAGACCGACTTTAAAAACCCGATGATAGAACGACTCACGAAACCACCGCTCGGGTGGAAGCAGTTGCTTCTGGGAATGTTTTTTAGTTCTTCGATGACGGGAGCGATTCTGTGGCTGCTTCTGCGGCGCCGGAAAAAATCACGTGAATAAGTGCACGCCCCTCATCCGCGTCACCGCGATGCCATCCGACACCAATCCCTATGGCGGGATATTCGGGGGGTGGCTAATGAGCCAGATGGCGCTTGCCGCGGGTAGCCTCGCCTCGCGCCACTCGCGCGGCAAGGCGGTGGTGGTCGCCGCCGACGCGCTCAAGTTTCCGGGCGCGCCCAAGGTCGGCGACGAGATTTCGGTTTATGCCGAGCTGGTAAAGCAAGGCCACAGCTCGATGACCATCGCCGTCCGCGCCGAAGCGCGAATGCGCGATGGCGAGACAATTTTCGACGTGGCAGAGGGAGCATTTACCTTCGTCGCGTTGGGGGAGGATGACCGGCCGCGTGAACTTCCCCCCCACCCCGCTCAAGCTCCGCTTGAGTCGCCCTTTCCCTCAGGCGGGATCAAACCGAAATGAGGTCACGCCGCATTGTCGCCGCGCCCGGCCGCGAAGGCAAAAGCCATGTCACGCATGACGAGACGGTGCCGCCCGCGGATGAAGGGCAGTCCGTGCAGCTGACGAACCTGTGGATGGGGCCGATCGCGAAGCTCGACGACAAAACGTCCTTCGCCGGCGGTTTCGTCCCGTTCACGATGAGCCAACTCAGCGCCGATGCCTATGCGATGACCCTGGTCGACTATGCGCCGGGGGTAGGACAGATCGACCCCGGCATGCATTCAACGCCCACCGTCGACCATTTCCATGTCGTCGAGGGAGAGATTGTGCTCGTGCTCGAGACGGAGGAAACGCGGCTTCGCGTCGGCGATACGGGCATCATCCGCGGTGTGGCGCACGGCTGGCGCAACGACGCAGCGGTCAAAGCAAGGTTGTTGTTCTTCACCCTGCCGGCCACAGCCGATGGCATTCCCACTTGATCGAAAGAGCATCCCATGGCTGACACCTACGACCTCATCGTCCTCGGCTCCGGACCCGGCGGCTATGTCGCGGCGATCCGCGCGAGCCAGCTTGGGCTCAAGGTGGCGATCGTCGAGCGCGAGAATCTGGGCGGAATATGTCTCAACTGGGGGTGCATTCCGACCAAGGCGCTGCTGCGCTCGGCCGAGGTGTTTCATCATATGAAGCATGCCGACGCTTATGGCCTGAGCGCGGGGACGCCGGGGTTCGACCTCGCCAAGGTCGTCGCGCGCAGTCGCGGCGTCGCCAAGCAGCTCAATCAGGGCGTCACCGGGCTGATGAAGAAGAACAAGATCGCGGTCCATTTCGGCGATGGCGCGCTCACCGGCGCGGGCAAGATGACGGTCACCAAAGACGGAAAAACCACCGAACTCGCGGCCAAGCACATCATCGTGGCCACCGGCGCGCGGGCGCGCGAACTGCCTTTCGCCAAGGCCGACGGAGAGCGCATCTGGACCTATCGCCACGCGATGGTGCCACGGGACATGCCGAGCGAATTGCTGGTCATCGGTTCGGGCGCGATCGGGATCGAGTTCGCCAGTTTCTACAATGATCTGGGGGCAAAGGTGACCGTGGTCGAGATGCTCGACCGCATCGTTCCGGTCGAGGACAAGGACGTTTCCGACGCGCTCGCCAAAAGCTTGACCAAGCAGGGCATGACCCTGCTCACCGGAGCCGGGGTCGAAAGCCTGACGACCGACGGAAAGAGCGTCAGCGCCAAGATCAAGACCGCCGACGGCAAGGTCGCCGAGCAACGCTTCAGCCACGCCATCGTCGCGGTCGGGATCGTCCCCAACACCGAAAATATCGGACTCGAGAAGCTCGGCGTGACGATGGATCGCGGTTTCCTCAAGACCGACCCGATGTGCCGCACCAACATACCCGGCATCTGGGCGATCGGCGACATCACCGCGCCGCCGTGGCTGGCGCACAAGGCTAGTCACGAGGGCGTCATCGCCGCCGAGGCGATCGCGCAGGTGCTTGGCAACAAGGAGGTTCATCCGCACGCGATGGAAGCGAACAACATCCCGGGCTGCACCTATTGCCACCCGCAGGTCGCTTCGGTCGGCCTGACCGAAGCCAGGGCGAAAGAGGCGGGGCGCGAGGTCCGCATTGGCAAATTCCCGTTCATCGGCAATGGCAAGGCGATCGCGCTCGGCGAGGTCGAGGGGTTCATCAAGACCGTGTTCGATGCCAACACCGGGGAATTGCTCGGCGCGCACATGATCGGTGCCGAAGTGACCGAACTGATCCAGGGCTATACCATCGGCAAGACCGCCGAACTGGTCGAAAGTGATTTCATGCACACCGTCTTCCCGCATCCGACACTGTCCGAAATGATGCACGAAAGCGTGCTCGGTGCGTTCGGCAAGGTGATCCACATTTAACGTTTCGACCTAAGGGAATTTCATGATCAAGCATCTGCTGCTCGCCGCCACGGCCTTCCTCGCTTCGGTGCCTGCCGCGGCTGAAAAGACGGTCGTTACCGCCGACCGTTATCTTGACGTCGCCACCGGCAAATATGTCGAGCACCCCGCGATCTTCATCGGCGACGACGGGCGCATCAGTTCGATCGCCGACGCGCGCACCGTGCGCTGGGGCAGTGACGTCCGCCACATCAATCTTGGCGGCAAGACCCTCGTTCCCGGGCTGATCGACATGCATGTCCACCTCGACGGTCCCGCCGACATCGGCGGTTATCGCGGGCTCGAATTCACCGACAGCTTCTTCGGAATGACCGCCGTTGCCAACGCCCGCGCGATGCTCGACGCGGGCTTCACCACGGTGCGCAACGTTGGCGCGGCCAACCGCAACGATGTCGGGCTGAAGCAGGCGATCGACAATGGCTATGCGATCGGCCCGCGGATCGTCCCCGCAGGCTATGCGCTCGGCGCGACCGGCGGCCATTGCGACAGCACCTTCCTGCCGCCCAGCCTCGAGAAAGCGGACAAGGAGGAAGGGGTTGCCGACGGCATCGAGGAATTCCGCTACCAGGTCCGGCGTCAGCGCAAATATGGCGCCGAGGTGATCAAGGTCTGCGCCACCGGAGGGGTGTTCTCGCGCAATACCGAGCCCGGGCAGCAGCAATTGTCCGAAACCGAGCTCCGCGCGATTGCCGATGAGGCGCATCAATGGGGTTTGAAAGTCGCCGCGCACGCGCACGGCGCCGACGGGATCAAGGCCGCGATCCGCGGCGGGATCGACACCATCGAACATGCCAGCCTGGTCGATGCGGAGGGCATCCGCCTCGCCGTCGCGAGGGCGCGGCCGGTGTATTTCTCGATGGACATTTACAACACCGATTATACCCAGGCGGAAGGCGCGAAGAATGGCGTGCTGCCCGACAACCTCCGCAAGGACCGCGAAATCGCGCAGATCCAGCGCGACAATTTTCGTGCCGCGCATCGGGCCGGGGTGCGGATGGTGTTCGGCTCCGACGCCGGGGTGATGCCGCATGGCCAGGTCGGGCGGCAGTTCGCCACCATGGTCACTTACGGAATGACTCCGATCGAGGCGATCCAGGCGGCCACCCGCAACGCCGCGCAGGCGCTCGGCCGCGAAAAGGATGTCGGGTCGATCGCGGTCGGCCGCTTCGGCGACCTGGTCGCTATCACCGGCGATCCGACCCGCGAAGTCGCCTTGCTCGCGCGCGTCGAAGCGGTAATCAAGGGTGGCAAGCTGATCGACGGGTCGCGCGCGACCATCTCGGCTTCGACGCCCGCCGTGCGATAGGAACGGGTGGCCGCAGATGTGCGTTCAGCACGCACTTGGACCCGATCTGAAGGATAATATTGATGCGCCTTATCTTGACCACTGCGGTCGCGAGCCTCGCGATCATGACTGCCGCCTGTAACAACACCGCCGACGACACCGTCGATGCCAACATGTCCGAAGACATGGCGATGAACGACATGGCAATGAACGACATGGCGATGAACGACATGAACATGGCCAACGACATGGCGATGGCACCGATGGCCGCGGCCGACTTCGTTGCGGCCGTTGCCGGCACCGACATGTATGAAATCGCGGCGGGCAAGCTTGCGCAGACCATGGCGACCATGGAAGAATGCAAGAAGATGGGTGGCATGCTCGTCGCCGATCACACCAAGTCGGCCGCGGACCTGAAGACTGCCGCCAGCGCGGCAACCCCCCCGGTGATGGTGCCAACCGCGATCCCCGCCGACCTCCAGGCCAAGCTCGATGCGTTGAAGGCCGCCAAGGGCGCGGCGTTCGACAAATTGTTCGTCGAGCAGCAGATGGAAGTTCATCAAAAAGCGCTCGACGCGCTTCAGTCCTATGCCTCGGGCGGCGATGTTCCCTCGCTCAAGGCTTTCGCCGGCAAGGGCGCGCCGGTGGTCAAGGCGCACCTCGACGATCTTAAATCGATGAAGATGTAGGCAATTGACGACGCTCGACCGGGGCCAGATATACAGCCGTTTCAACGATGTGGTGAACATGGCCCCGGCCGAGCTCGATCGATGGCTCGAGACCGAACCGAGCCACAAGGTCGGGTTTCGGCGAAACGGAGTCGGAGAAAGCGTCGGCCACGCCAGCGGCCGGCGGATCGTCGCGATCCTGCACAAGGGGAAGGGCGATCTCGATGACGATGATTATGCGCACATGCGCAAGGTCTTCGGCTACGTCCGGCGGCATCTCGCACAGCAGCCACAAAATATGGTGACCTCGCGCTGGCGCTATTCGCTGATGAACTGGGGTCACGACCCGATCAAGGAATGACGATGAAGGGCTATAACGACAATATCGAGGAGCTGACCCTCGCCAATTCCGACTTCCGCCGGGTGCTCTACACCGGCCATCATCTGCAACTGGTGTTGATGACGCTCCAGCCGGGCGACGAGATCGGCTCGGAAGTTCACGACGACCGCGACCAATTCTTTCGCTTCGAGGAAGGCGAGGGCGTGGTCGACATCGACGGGGCCGAGAACCGGGTCGAGGACGGTAGCGGCGTGATCGTCCCCGCGGGCGCGCGGCACAATGTCCGCAACACCGGCCGCGCCGCGCTCAAGCTATATTCGATCTATGCCGCGCCCGAACATCGCGACGGCGTCGTCCAGTCGACCAAGGCCGAAGCCGACGCGCGCCATCCTCATGAGGAATATGACGGCCGCACGAGCGAATGATTGCCAGCGCCGGCCGGGCGCCTAATCTCGCCGGCAAAGGGGATTTTCATGCGGTTCATCGTTGGCACTTGGGTTTGCTCTGATGTCACTTGCCGGAGCTGCGGTGGCGGCGCCGGTCTATATCCACGCCGGTCGGCTGATCGCCATTCCCGGGCAAGCGGTTCGCGGCGCCTCGACAATTATTGTTGATGGCGGGCGGATCGTCGCGGTTCGTGACGGTCATCTTGCGCCAGGCCAAGCGGGCGCGAGCGTGATCGATCTCAAGGACAAGACCGTGCTTCCCGGACTGATCGACAGCCACGTCCACCTCGCCTCGGATCGTGGCGGGGAAGCCAACCTGTTGTCTCTCCTTCGCGAAGAGCCGCAGATGAATGCGCTCGAAGCGCAAATGAACGGCATGAAGACGCTGCGCGCGGGTTTCACCACCGTGCGCAACCTCGGCGACGACGGCGCCACGCTGGCGCTGCGCGAAGCGGTCAAGCGCGGCTGGGTGCAGGGGCCGCGGATCGTCGATGCGGCGAGCAGCATCTCGACCACGGGCGGCCACATGGACGGGCGCGGCGGATTGAACGACGATCTCGTCGCGCATTTGCCCCAACCCGAAAATCTGTGCGACGGCGTCGATAGCTGCCGCAAGGTCGTCCGCCGCCAGATCGATCGCGGCGCTGACGTGATCAAGTTCGCGACCACCGGCGGCGTCAACAGCGGCACCGGGCTCGCGACGCGCATGGTCGAGGACGAAGCGCGGGCTCTGGTTGAGACCGCCCATGCCTACGGCCGCAAGGTCGCGGTTCACGCCCACGGCGCCGACGGCATCAAGCTCGCGCTTCGCGTCGGCGCGGACTCGATCGAGCATGGCACCGTGATGGACGACGAAATCCTGCGCTTGATGAAGCAGAAGGGGACCTATTATGTCCCGACGCTGTCAACGGTGAACGGCTATCTCGAGCGGCTCGCCGCCAATCCCGACGCTTATGCGCCCGATGTCAGGAAACAGATCGACTGGCGGATCGGCATCACCGGCCAGTCGCTTCGCAAAGCGGTTCCCGCGGGGATCAAAATAGCCTTCGGGACCGACGCCGGAGTCTCCAAACATGGCCGCAATGCCGACGAGTTCGAACTGATGCTGAAATATGGGATGACTCCGGTCGAAGCGCTCAAGGCGGCGACGGTCAACGCCGCGGATCTGCTCGGCCTGTCGAGCGAGATCGGGTCGATCGAGCCGGGCAAGAGCGCCGACATCATCGCGGTGGCGGGGGATCCGTTGACCGACGTGACAATCCTCAAGACCATCGCATTCGTGATGGCGCGCGGGAAAGTCGTGAGTTTAAATTAGTCAACTTTGGTTCAGCAAGTGCTTGATAAGTATTGGATTGGGCGCATATTGGATTGAGATTGCCAGCCCAGGGAGCGGAGACGAAATTGCGCAACCGGAGGGCAGCGATAATCTTTGCGGTGATGGTCGCTTTGACCGGTGGGAGTGCCTGCGCGATGACCATGCCGAGCGAGCAAGGCACATGCCGGATCATCGGCGGCGCGAAGCTCCCGGCCGAGACCGGCGGGCAAGCGGCGCTGTGCGCGGCGATCGCGGCGGCCGCGAGCAAGCAGGCGCCCGGCGTCGCCTTCACGACCGAATTGCGGGTTCTTTCGGCATCCTCCCTGGTCGCGACCATCCGCATGAAAGACGGACGCACCCTGCCGGAGCAGAAGTTGGCGGTAAGCGACCGCAAGCTCAATCGCGCATCGATCGATCGTTTCGCAACCGCGCTTGCCACGCTCATCGCAACGGCCGGCAACCGTTAAGCCGCCGCTAATCATATTTTCATCTTATCCAGACAATCGTGCGTCAAGGGCTGGCAAAGCCTCCCTAGCGCCAATCGACAGAGGGTATCGTGGTAGACATTCCGGGTAACAGTAGCACCACTCGTTCAATCGGCGTCGGCGGGACGTTGTCCGACTCACTCGAAATGGTCGGAGATCACGACTGGATTCGAATCGAATTGACCGCCGGCCAATCGATCAGCGTGGCGCTCAACGGCCTGACGCTGTCGGACCCCTATCTTCGCATCCGCGATGCCAGCGGCAATATCCTGTTCGAGAATGACGATTCGGGCGCAAGCCTCAACTCGCTGCTCGCCTTTACCGCCAGTTACAGCGGCACCTATTTCATCGACGTCGGGGCGTATGACGACAGCTCGGCCGGCACGTACGAAGTGAGCGTCTCGCCGTATGCACCGCCGCCACTGGCGTCGATCCACCAGGTCGCGGACCAGCTCGTCAGCGGTTTCTGGGACGGTGATTCGCGTCACTTCGCGGTTTCCGCCGGCGGCGCGCTCACCGTCAACTTGAGCGGTCTCACCGCCGCGGGTCAGGAACTTGCGCGCGCGGCTTTAATCACTTGGACGGACATCATCGGCGTCAGGTTTAACGAAGTCCTGACCGGCGGCCAGATCCTGTTTGATGATGTCGGGGAGGGTGCCTATTCGGAATCGATATCGTCCGGCGGGATCATCTCGTCGGCGCAGGTCAATGTTTCGACCCAGTGGCTTACCCAATACGGGACCGGCCTCAACGGCTACTCGTTCCAGACCTACATCCATGAAATCGGCCATGCGCTCGGTCTGGGGCATTCGGGTGATTACAACGACAGCGCGCGCTACCCGTTCGACGCGAAGTTCCAGAACGATAGCTGGTCGATCAGCGTGATGTCCTATTTCGATCAGCAGGAGAATAGTTACTTTGCTAGCCAGGGGTTCAACAAGAATTACATCGTGACGCCGATGATGGCCGACATCTTGGCGATGTCGGTGCTTTATGGCCTTTCCACGACCACGCGCGCGGGCGACACTGTTTACGGCCCGGGGTGGACCACCGACATGGGTGCACTGACGATCTTCGACAGCGGCGGCAACGATACGATCGATGTCTCGGGCCTGATTGGCAATCATCGCATCGATCTCAATCCCGGGACCTTTTCCAACGTCCTCGGCGAGGTCGGGAATGTCGGTATTGCCCTGGGCGTTATCATTGAAAATGCGATCGGCGGCGCGGGCAACGACACCCTGCTCGGCAATAATGCGGACAATCGCCTGAGTGGCGGTGCGGGTGTCGACAGTCTGTTCGGCGGTGGCGGGAACGATTTCCTCGATGGCGGAAGCGGGGCGGATACGCTGGCCGGTGGCCTTGGCAACGACATCTATATCGTCGATGTCAACACCGACATCGTCCAGGAAGACGCTTCGGACGTTGGAATCGACACCGTGCGGAGCAGTGCGGCGAGCTTCGTGCTTGGTCAGAATGTGGAAAATCTTGAGCTTACCGGAAGCTCGCTTTCGAACGGCTTCGGAAATGAGCTGAGCAATCTGATCACCGGGAATCAGGGGAATAACATTCTGAGAGGCGAGGGCGGGAACGATACGCTGCTCGGCAGGGAAGGAGCCGATTTCCTCGTCGGGGGCGCCGGCAACGATATCCTCGATGGTGGCACCGGGCTCGACACCGCGATGTTCAGCGAACTCTTCCGTTCTTATTCGGTCAACATGAAGGGTGCGAACGGCACCGTCAGCGGCCCGAAGGAGGGCATCGACAGCCTCACCAGCATCGAGGTCATCCAGTTCAAGGATGGCAAGTTCGTATTCGATGTCGATGGAGTGGCCGCCCAGGTCACTCGGCTTTACGACACGGTGCTTGATCGCGCCCCCGATCAGGCGGGCCTCGATCTTTGGGTCGACCGGCTTGAAGGCCAAATCGGCACGCTCAAGGACGTCGCCAACGGCTTCCTCAACAGCGCCGAGTTCCAAGCGAAGACCGGCAGCCTGTCGAACGCCGATTATGTCGAATTTTTGTATCAAAATGCGCTCGGTCGGGCGTCCGACCCCGACGGCAAGAACTATTGGGTCGGGACGCTGTCCAGCGGCTTGGACCGCGCCGATCTGCTGATCGGTTTTTCGGAATCGCCCGAGCATCGCGGCCTCACCGCCGAGCTCGTCGCCAAGGGCTTCTTCAACACCGACGACGCTTATCAGGCGGTGGCGTTGCTGTACGACAGCTTTGCCGGGCGACTGCCCGATGCGGCCGGGCTCATTGTCTGGGCTGAAGCGATCAAGAGCGGCGCGATGACGCTCGCGCAGGTCGCTGCGGGATTCGCCAACTCCGCCGAGTTCCAAAACCTTACCGCCGGAATGTCGCACTCGCAGCTGGTCGACTTCATGTACCAGAACAGCCTTGATCGCGGCGCCGACCCGGCCGGAAAACAGGCCTGGGTCAACCTCCTCGACGCCGGTCTCAGCGACGGCGACCTCCTCATCGGCTTCTCGCAGAGCACCGAGCACTTTTTCCTGCTCGGATCGCATATCACCAATGGCATCGATTACTTTTAGGGCCGCGGCACGGATCAATTCGCCAAGTCATTGCGTGATTGCTCGATCGGTCGGTTGACCGAAGTCCGTTGACCGCTCGCCTTGCGCTGGCTATGGCGCGCCTCGTCCTTCGGAAAGCGATTCTGTCGCCCGGGGGACGAGCTGAACATTGCTCCATGCACGCGATGGCCCGGCTGACCGTTCCGAACGGTTGCCGACGCTTCGTGTTTTTCGCATGGCGCAAAGTAACCATCAGAAGGTGAAGGCTTCATGCCGACGATTAACCAGCTGGTCCGCAAGGGCCGCGACCCGCAGAAGGCCAAGTCCAAGGTCCCTGCGATGGAGCAGAACCCGCAGAAGCGCGGCGTCTGCACCCGGGTCTATACGACGACTCCGAAGAAGCCGAACTCGGCGCTGCGCAAGGTGGCCAAGGTTCGCCTGACCAACCAGCGCGAGGTCATCAGCTACATTCCGGGTGAGGGGCACAACCTCCAGGAACATAGCGTGGTGCTGATTCGCGGCGGTCGTGTCCGCGACCTTCCGGGTGTGCGCTATCACGTGCTTCGCGGCGTGCTCGACACACAGGGTGTCAAGGATCGCCGTCAGTCGCGCTCGAAATACGGCGCCAAGCGTCCGAAGTAGACTGGTTTCGCCGGCCGCGCCGCCCCTGAGGCGAGCGCGCCGCTCGATTTAAGGAATTTGCTATGTCCCGTCGTCGCCGCCCCGAAAAGCGCGTCATCCTTCCCGATCCCAAGTTCGGGGATATCACTTTATCGAAGTTCATGAATTCGGTCATGCTCGACGGCAAGAAGTCGGTTGCCGAGGGCATCGTCTACGGCGCGCTCGAAACCGTTGAATCGCGTCTCAAGAAAGATCCTATCGGGGTGTTCCACGAGGCGCTCAACAACATCAAGCCGGGGATCGAAGTCCGCAGCCGCCGCGTCGGCGGTGCAACCTACCAGGTCCCGGTCGAGGTGCGCGACGTTCGCGCTCAGGCGCTTGCCATCCGCTGGCTGATCACTGCCGCTCGTGCCCGTTCGGAAAAGACCATGGCCGGCCGGCTGTCGGGCGAACTGATGGACGCTTCGCAGAAT
>Ga0136611_10003115_pt1 | contig 11587 bp, 11 predicted proteins | sample AntDrymUQ2232306_2_FD_106645 | JGI IMG/M metagenome (GOLD analysis project Ga0136611, IMG submission 106645) | Polar desert sand microbial communities from Dry Valleys, Antarctica - metaG UQ223 (23.06) | ecosystem: Environmental > Terrestrial > Soil > Desert | place: Antarctica: Dry Valley... | reverse complement strand
TCTTAGGGAGATTGGCCGCTGGCTCTACATCAATGGCGAGGCGCTGTACGGTACGCGCCCATGGCGGATCTACGGCGAGGGTTCGACCGAAGTGATCGAGGAAACATTCGCCGATACGAAAAGAAAATCCTTCATCTCAAGCGATATCCGGTTCACCACACGCGTGGTGCTTTCCCAGGGTGCCGCCAACCCGGTGCTCTACGCCACCGCGTTGGCTGTGCCGACCGACCGTAAACTTGTTGTTCGGACTCTCGCTGAAGGGTCGAGTCACCTGCCAGGCATGATCGAGGCGGTGGAACTGGTTACGGGCCAGCGGGACGAGACAGTGCCGCTCCAGTGGAATCGCACCGCAAACGCGCTTGAGGTGACATTGCCGGATCATCTGGATTCCGAGCATGCCGTTAGCTTGCGAATCCGCGCCACGGGAGTGTGATCGGCGGAGGATAGTCGAACCGGCACTATGCATCGCTGCACTCGCGATGAGATGCGGCAGGCGTGCGGGTTTAGATGGCACCATGTGGCCTGTCTCAACCCGGACCAATCAGTTACGTCGTTTTTCAAGGCAATGGAACGGTCAATCCCGACTTCGGATCTTGTGAGTTCCCACGATACCAACCGCAGGCGCGGCACCTTACTGGTCCTCAGGATCGTCACCGCCGGTGAGCAGGGATTCGTCCCGGGTGAGGGTGAACGCGGCGTATGAATAGGAGTTTCCGGCCGGTCCCTTGCTGCGGCGCTGCGAGCGGATCAGGATCGGTGGCTTGCGATTGGCAAGGTCGTTGAGCAGGCGTCGGATCTGGCCCTCACTGAGCCGGGGCAACACGCTGGCGGTCAACAGATGGCGGAGGATCGTGCTAAAGGTGAGATAACCGCCTCGCTTGGTCGACTGCAACTGCCGAAGCTCGGCGAAGAGGTCGCGTTGCTCCTCCGGCCGTAATGATTCGAGCCGCACATCGAGCCCAGGATCCTCGTCGCGTTCTTCATCTGACGACTCCTCATCTGCATCGGACTCATCAGAGACCAACGCCGGGGTCACTCGCGGGAGCGAGGCATAACTGTTGCCGCCGGAGGCTGTGAGGGTCACGTACTCTCCGGCTGCGGCGGCTTCCATGAACGTGCTGAACGGGACGCCGTACCAGGCTCGGGGCTTGAGGCTAAAATCCTGGCCGAGCCAGTGACCCAGTTCCTGGAACAGCACGGGCTCTCCATCGCTCCGGCGGGTCAGGGCCTCCCGCACCATCCTGAATGCTTCCTCCGCCGGGGGATTGTCGCGCAGTGGAGTCAGGATCGGGTCGGCGCGTTCTTCTTCGACCGGACGAATCGGTGTCACCTGCTGCCGGTCCGTGGCTCGTTGGGTACGGCGTCCACGCACGGAAGGATCGAGATCCCGTTCGTACAGCAGGACAGCATCCGCCGCGGCCGACAGCATCCGACTCATGGCAGCGTCGACGCCGATGACCACGACTTTGCGGCCGTGTTGGCGCAGGAAGTTGAGAGGATGGATGAGATCACCGTCGCCCGTGACGATGACGAACGTGGTGATGTTCGAAGCGCCGACAGCGGTTTCAACGGCATCTACCGCCAGGCGGACATCAGCACTGTTTTTTCGCGATGGCACGTAGATGGGCTCGATACCCTGCCGGTAGAGATTCTCCGCATCGATCGCCAAATCGGGCGATGTCCACGGCGCGTATGCCCTGGCCAGCACGAGCCGACCATGCTCCTGGGCTTCCTGGACGATCAGCGACATCTGCGGCGTGGTGACGTTGAACAGGCGCTTGAGACTGATCTGGAGATTTTCGTAATCGATCAGGAGCGCCACGTCACCGCTCGGGGTATCCCCCGCCTGATTGTTGGCATTGCTGGTGTTGCGCGAGGTTGACATCTGGCCCATTCCTCCCCTGTTGATGTGGCCGGGATGTATCAGCATACCGCGATGGCGGGCCCTTAGTCCGGTTTCACGGCAGCGGCCAGGACCGGACTTTCGAATTCATGGGCCAGGCAATCCATGAGAATTTGATCCCAGTGCCGTCCGGCGAACCAGAGTCGGTCCCGCAACCGACCGCATTCGCGGAAGCCCGCCCGCTTGTACGCCTTCTGCCCGGCCAGATTGAATCCGGCCACGGTCAGGCTCATTGAGTGAAGGCCAAGAACCGTGAATCCGTAGTCCAGCATCAAGGTGGCGGCCTCGGCGCCGTAGCATTTTCCACGGGCATCCGGATCGCCAATCATGATCCCAAACGTAGCGCTCCGGTGCCGCAGGTCGATATCGTGGAGACCTGTCGAGCCGATCATGGCCATGGTGCTCAATTCGCGGATGACGAACGTATTGCGCTCGGAGCCAGTGCTGATCGATCCGTACCACTGCTCTTCGAATTCCGCTGTGACCGGGCCCGGCATCGGGAGTCCCACGCGCAGTTGCGAATTGAAGTCGTTGATCCACCGCTGGAACTGCGGAACCATGTCCCTTGAGACAGGACCCAGGGCCACGAGTTTGCCCTGGATGTTGATGATCGGTGATTCCGGTGACTGGTCAGTCATGAACGCGCGCCTTTCTGCTGGCGAACGAGCGAAAACAGGATTTGCGAGTCACGGTTAATCATTGGCGGGCCAGGCAAGCCATCGGATCGCCCGCATCATCGGATGTGAAAGCTCCCTCAAACACGGTTGGGGCCGCGAATAGGACCCACTCACAAATCGCACCCAAAACCAATCGCGAACCTGCGAACGTACGCGCAAATCAGGCCCAGGCAAGAGGTGCCGTCGCTTGACGGGCATTGCGACATAAACGTATCATCGCACCCGTAGGGGATTTGGCGTAGTCACTTGGAAAAACGACCAGGGGCGCTGAACCTGGCCGCGTTTTTGGCTGCACGCCCCTTAGGCACCTTAACAACTGAGTGTCCCCGATGTATTGGGGAAAAGACGCTAGGAGCGACGTCGATGGGTGAGTTTTTCATGTACCTCATCGGGGCCGTACTCGTAGCTGGAATCACCTTTCTCGCGACCTACTTTTGGCTGGACAAGCGCGCTCAATCACGGGTGCGGGTGTCCCAGGCCGAAGCGGTACGCATCATCGAGGAAGCTGAAACCACGCGCCGAGAATCGGCCCTGGCAGCAAAGGATGAGGCTCTACGATTGCGTGGCGATCTCGATCGGGAGTTGAATCAACGCCGGAGCGAGAGCGAACGGATCGAGCGTCGCATCGAGCAAAAAGAAGAAACGATCGACAAGAAATCCCTGAATCTCGAACAGCGGGAACAAGGGGTTCGACGTCAGGAACAACAGCTCACGCGGACGAGGGAAACCTGGGACCAGGAACGCCTCAAGCAGGAGCAGCAGCTCCAGCAGGAACGCGTGCAGCAGGAGCAGCAACTCGAACAGGATCGAGGCCGGCTCGTGACCGATTTGGAACGCATCGCCGGATTGACGTCTGACGAGGCGAAACAGGAATTGATTGCACTCGTCGAGTATGACGCCAGGAACATGGCCGCACGCCGGGTTCACGAAATCGAACGAGATGCCAAGGAAGATGCCGATCGGCGTTCTCGCAAGATCCTCGCGACCACGATCCAGCGAATCGCGACCGATTATGTCGCCGAATCGTCGATCACGGTGGTGCCGCTCCCGACAGACGAGATGAAGGGCCGGATCATCGGCCGGGAAGGGCGCAACATCCGTGCCCTCGAAATGGCCACCGGTGTCGACCTGATTGTCGACGATACGCCGGAAGCGGTGACCGTCTCCGGATTCGATCCTGTCCGGCGGGAAATAGCCCGCCGTGCCCTGACCAAACTGCTTCAGGATGGCCGGATCCATCCGGCCCGGATCGAGGAGGTGGTCAACAAGACCCAACTCGAGCTCGAGCAGGTGATGCGTGAAGAGGGCGAACGGATTGCGTACGAGGCCAACGTGCCTGGACTCCATCCAGACCTCATCAAGCTATTGGGACGGCTCAAGTTCCGCACCAGCTACGGTCAAAACGTGCTCGGTCATTCGCTCGAAGTCTCGGCTATCTGTGCCAATCTCGCCGCCGAGCTCGGCGCCGATATCAATGTCGCGAAGACTGCCGGTCTCCTGCACGATATCGGTAAGGCTGTCGATCACGAAGTCGAAGGACCGCACGCACTGATCGGTGCCGACATCGCGAAGCGATTGGGCCGATCGTCGAAAATCGTGCATGCCATCGCCGCGCATCACAATGAGGAAGAACCCCAAACCATTGAGGCGTTCATCGTGCAAACGGCCGACGCCATCAGTGGTGCCCGTCCCGGTGCTCGACGCGAGATGGTCGAAACGTACATCAAGCGACTCGAAGCCCTCGAAGGCGTTGCAAATTCGTTCGATGGGGTGGAGAAATCGTTCGCGATCCAGGCTGGCCGCGAAGTGCGCATCCTAGTCCAGCCACACTCGATCGACGATCTGGGGGCCACCCGGCTTGCCCAGGATGTCGTCAAAAAAATCGAGGAAACACTGGAATACCCTGGGCAAATCAAGGTCACGGTGATCCGGGAGACACGAGCGGTCAACTACGCTCGCTAAGACGGCCAACGTGTATCACAACCGGAAATGATATAAAGCGGGTGAATCATTCCCAGAATGGGAATGTTCGCCCGTTTTTGGCGTCTCTTGACGAATTCCAGAATGGTCATTGCGGCCGGAATAGAAACGAGTGCAGACGATGCGGATGAATGTATCGTAGACTTGTGCCCAGGCAGCAGGATAGCTCACGCTTTCCCTGAAGATCTTCGCTGGCGCAGTCATTCTCCATCGTGGTGCTCCAAGGCACTTCAGGGAACGATGGGCACCACGCCACACCGCGAATCGACCAACCTGCCGCAATGCGACCTAACCGAGCATCCGCGCACTTGAACAGCAGTCCACTGTGGGTCTTCGAGAACGCGTGGGGCCAACGCAATATCAATTATTTGCTCGCACCACGCGGTGGTGAGGACAGGCAGGGGAGACCTCACGAATGAACCGGTTTTTTAGCAAGCTCGACCTCCGAGACATCAAGATCGATCCTGAAGGGTCACGATTTCCACCGGACGCCGATGAACGAGCACCAGTAGTGACCGAGGAACCGGCGGAGGAGCAGACCGTTGCCGAGTTCGGCGCGCCAGTCGACGAGGTTCCGCTCGCTTTGATCGAGGAACCAGCCTCGATCGATGTCCCGACCTGGGAAAGCCCGACGTTCGGTGGCAACGGATCGGAATTGGTTCGGGACCAGGCGTCAATCATCGAGTCGGATATTGTGCTGGAACCTTCCAGTCAACCGAGAGTGGACACCCGGCCGGTGATCGGCGTCGAGGGCGTCATCGTCGGTTCGGATGGTGAGGTCCTCAAGGTGTCGGCGCGGTCGCGGCCGAGTGCGGTTGCCGGGGCAATTGCCGGAGTCGTTCGCGAAGCCGGCCGGGCCGAGGTTCAGGCCATTGGCGCCGGCGCCACGAACCAGGCCATCAAGGCGGTCGCGATCGCCCGGGACTACCTTCGTGAAACGGGTATCGATGCGATTTGCGTCCCGGCGTTCATTGACGTAACGATCGAGAATGAAGACCGCACCGCCATTCGGCTTGTCGTCGAGCCCCGGTAGCGGACGCTGAACCGGCATGAGCGATGACCACCTGGGAACAACCGTCCCAACCGAATACCCTCCGCTCCGATGGCGCGATCGATTTGCATACGCACACCACAGCGTCGGATGGCATGCTTTCCCCCGCCGAACTGGTCCGTCAGGCCAGGCGGCGTGGGATTGGTGTGCTTGGAGTGACGGACCACGACACGCTGGATGGGCTGCCTGAGGCGAGGGTGGCCGCCCGCGAGGCCGGAATCGACCTCGTCCCTGGTGTCGAGCTGTCGACGACTATTCCCGGACCTGAAATCCATATCCTTGGATACTTTGTAAATCCCGATGATCCCGTCTTCATCGGGCGACTTGCTGCCCTCGCCACCGACCGCGTGAATCGCATCACCAACGTCGTGCGCTTGCTGAACAACGCCGGCTATCCCATCGATCTGGGGGAGATTCTGGCTCAGGCGGATGAAGGGTCGATCGGGCGGCCGCACGTCGCCCGGGCGCTCATCGAGTTGGGCGCGGCCACCGACATGAACGACGCGTTCTCTAGTTTCCTCAAGCGAGGAACGGTTGGCTGGTCGCCTCGGTCGCCTTTTACCGCAGAGGAAGCCATGCGCATGCTGCTCGACAATGGCGCCGTGCCCGTGCTGGCGCACCCTTATTCGACGAAGGACGTCGAAGGTACTGTCGCGCGCCTGGTCCCGTCTGGCCTTCAGGGTCTCGAGGTCTATTACGGCGAATATACCGACGATCAGCAACAGGAACTACTCCGGACCGCACATCGCAACAGGCTAACGCCAACCGGTGGCAGTGATTTTCACGGCCCGCGTTTCCGGGAGGGGCGAGATCTGGGCACGGTCACCGTGCCGATTTCAGCCTGGGAACAGCTCCAGGCACTCGGATTACCTCGATGACGGATTCGACGTCACCCGCGTTCGCATCCGTCGTGATTGTCGCGGCGGGACGTGGCGAGCGATTTGGCCGCCCGGCAAAGGTGATGGCCGAAGCCGGTGGTCGGCCGTTGCTCTTCTGGTCGCTGTCGGCCGCATCGAATGCACGGTGTGTCCGGGAGATCCTGATCGTGACGGGTGAACATACCGAGGAGGCGATTCGCCAACTCCTGGCGACGTTAGCCTTGCCCGTACCGGTCACCCTTGTCACAGGTGGCGCGCGAAGGCAAGACTCGGTTGCGGCCGGGGTGGCCGCCGTATCACCGTTGAGCGATGTGGTGCTCATCCACGATGGCGCCCGCCCGCTGGCGACTACGGGCATGTTTGAGTCGTGCGCCCAGGAGGCCCGGCAATCGCGCGCGGCGATTATCGCTATCCCGGTGTCGGACACACTGAAGCGTGTTCACAAGTTCATGATTGACGAGACCGTATCCCGGGAGGCGCTGTGGAGCGCGCAAACGCCACAGGGATTTAGGCGAAACGTTATTCAGGACGCAATCGAGCGGACGCGCATCATGGACAATGAGTTTACCGACGAAGCGTCGCTGCTCGAAGTGCTGGGGGAATCGGTTCAGGTCGTACCCGGTGACCGTACCAACATCAAGGTGACGCATCCGGAAGACCTCGAACTCGTCGAGGCGTTGCTCCGGTATCGATTCGTTCGGCCCCAGGAGATCAGGCAATGAGCGGGCACAGGTTTCCCAGGACCGGCATCGGCTACGACGTCCATCGATTCGCTGAAGGGCGCGCCCTGGTCCTGGGCGGGGTGACGATTCCAAACCAGCGAGGCTTGCTCGGCCATTCTGATGCCGATGTGCTGCTGCATGCCATTACCGATGCCGTGCTTGGCGCCGCGGCTCTTGGCGATATCGGACAACACTTTCCTCCCGGAAACGACGCCTGGAAGGACGCAGACAGCCGGGAATTGCTTCGCCAGTCGGTGGCGATGCTACACGAGGCAGGCTGGGCTCTCGTCAATCTCGATGCGTCCGTTATAGCCGAGGCTCCGAAGGTCAATCCGTATTCGGCAAGCATGCGCTTGGAGATCCGCGAGGTCACAGGCTTGCCGATCGACGCGATAAGCATCAAGGCCACAACCAATGAGGGCCTCGGTTTCGTCGGCCGGGAGGAGGGCATCGCCGCGATCGCGATTGCCACGATCGTCCCGGTTGAGCTGCTCGAAGGGTGAGGGTGTTGCTGCAACGTGTCGCTCAGGCACGAGTCACGGTCGACGAGTCGGAGGTTGGCGCCATCGGTAACGGGTTGCTCCTGTTCGTGGGCATCGCCGCCACGGACGGCGAGGGCGAACTCCAGGCCATGGCGGACAAGGTTGCAAACCTCAGGATCTTCGCGGACCAGGATGGACGAATGAATCGGTCAGCCCTTGATCTCCGCGTTCAAGGCGATCCAATGTGTGCACTGGTCGTCTCACAGTTCACGCTGTACGGGGATGTCCGGAAGGGCCGTCGGCCGAGTTTCAGCGCCGCCGCCGCGCCAGATCGGGCGGCGCCGCTGATGCAACACTTCGCGGTCTGCCTGGCCGATCTGGGTCTCGCCGTGGCGCAGGGGGTGTTCGGCGCGCATATGATGGTCACACTTACCAATGATGGGCCGGTGACGATCTGGATCGACAGTGACGATCTGCGGGGGCCACGGATGCTTGAAGATTCGGGTAGTCAATGACGAGCCGAACGCCACAGCGACCCGATCCGGACGATCTGGAGGAACTCATCCTGACTCCCCAACGGTCGATTCCGGATGGCGGCCTGGGCTCGGCGATGCCGGAGTGGTTGCAGCAAACACCAAGCTGGAAACGGCCGCCGGAACTGCCAGCGGCTCGATCGATCCCGGCTCCGGACGCGTCAGTGATCGATCCCCGGCAACTGATCGACATCGATGATTTGCCTGAATGGTTGCAGGCTGTTTCGTCGCGAAACGTGGAGCCAGCACGTGTCACCCAGAAGGTCGACGACCTGTCCACGCCAACCCGGCCCGAAACGGTCACGGTAGCCACCGCACCAGGACTCACGAGCGCACTAGAGCCGGTCGTCCCGCCTACTCTATCGCCGTCCGTGGTCGATTCCCCGCCCACAGACCGGCACGAGCCCGTGCGGTTGATGCCCTCACCAATCGCGCCCGGACATCCGTGGTGGATGTCCGATGCAGTGGTCGCGGCCCTGTTCGTGGCAATCATCCTGACCATCATCTACGTCATCCTCGTCGCGTCCGGCGCGATTTAGGGCCCGGAATGGACCCATCAGCTACCCCTATGTGGCGGGTGCTGGTGGTGTTGGGCGCCAGCGGCACGGGCAAGTCGACGGCGGCCCAGCAAATCGCGCGGGCAGTGGGAGCCACCTGGCTGCAAGTCGACGATTTGCGATTGGCATTGCAGTTCTCCAGAGTGGCGCTCCCGCAGGGGACCGATCAACTCTATTTCTTCGATACCACACCGGACGTCTGGACCCGGCCGGTTGACGAATTGCTTCGGGCGTTCATTGGTGTAACGACGGTCATGGCGCCGGCGGTGCGGGTAGTAATCGATAGCTACCTCGTCACCGGCGTCCCGATAGTGATCGAGGGTGACGGCGTCTTGCCATTGCTCGTCGATGATCCGGTGCTGAGGCCCTGGGTGGAGTCGGGCATGCTTCGCTTTTGCTGCCTCGCCGCGGAATCCCGCGCCGAACTCGCCGAAAACATGGTTCAACGTGGCCGAGGCGATCACTTGCACGACCGCGAACGCGTTGCTCTGCAGGTGAACACCAACCTTGCGTTCAACAACTGGCTCGTCCGATCATCCCGCGAACTCCGCATCCCGGTCGTCGCATCGCGCCCGTTCGACACATTGATCGATCGCATTGAGGAGGCGATTACCGTGGATTCGCATCCAGCTGGGCGACGAGATCTTCCTGGGACGTGACCGGCGGCAGGCAGGTCATTCCCCGGCACAGGTAGGCCGCCGCGCTGGCACCCGCCGAAAGCGGCCGTTCACCGAGCGTGGGCCAGCCGCTGGTATCGCCATGATCCAGTGCGTAGGCCAATGTGACGAACGGTTCGTACCGCGCCACGAACGCGGAGCGTAGTGCGCCCGCTTCCTCTCCTCCAGCCAGGACCAGGTGGCGTTGGTCCGCCAACGTTCGTTCGAGGACGGCCAGGAAGCGGCCGAACGCAGTCGGGTGCTCCGCCATGGGCACGGCCAGGGAGGAAAGCAAGGAGTCGACATATATTGACCTTCGCTCGTCTTCCCGCAGATGCGAGAGTGTCATGAGCAGGTCTATCGCCACCGAGTTGCCGCACGGAGTTGCGCCGTCCTGAAGCTCGCGGGGCCGGATGATCAGCCGTTCGTGATCCACGCTCGTATCGAAGAATCCAGGACCATCGCTGTGCGTGAATTGTTCGACAATCGTACCAGCGAGCGACTGCGCGTGCTCAAGCCAGCGATGTTCGCCAGTGGCCACATGAAGTGCGAACTGCCCGTCGGCGAGGAACGCGTAGTCTTCGAGCATACCGTCGCCAGCGGGCTGGCCCGAGGTAAGTGTCCGGACGAGGTTGCCGTTGTTCCTGATCCCCGATTCAAGAACAAGCTCGGCGGCAGTGCGCGCAGCATCGACGAGGTCGGTCCGTCCAAATGCACTTCCAGCCGATGCCAGCGCCTTGATCATGAGCCCGTTCCAGCTGACGATGATCTTGGTGTCAGTGCCGGGCCGGATCCTCTCCTCTCGCGCTGCCTGCAGCTTTACCCGAGCTGAATCCAACAGCTCTCGCAACACCGCTTCCGTGGTGCCGCTCGCCTCGGACAGGCCACCCAGCGGTCGATCGACGTGGAGGATGGAATCTCCCTCGAAGTTGCCAGTTTCCGTCGCTCCGTAGTGCAGCTTCACGAGGTCCGCTTCGTCCGGAGTGAGCACCCGGTCGATTTCCGCCATGGTCCAGACGTAGAACCTACCTTCGACGCCTTCGCTATCGGCATCGAGTGCAGCGTAAAAGCCGCCCTCTGCAGATCGCATCTCCCGTAACGTCCAGCCGGCCGTCTCTTCGACGACCCTGCGGTATGACGCTCGATCCGTGAGCCGCCAGGCATCGAGGTAGATGCACATGAGTTGGGCATTGTCGTAGAGCATCTTCTCGAAGTGGGGCACGAGCCATTCGCCATCGACCGAATAGCGGGCGAAGCCGCCGCCGACGTGGTCGTAGATGCCACCGTCAGCCATCCGGTCCAGTGTGATCGTCAACATCTCCAGCGCCTCTTCACTCCCCGTCCGCCTGTGGTGACGCAGCAGGAATTCCAGAACCGAGGCTTGCGGAAACTTCGGGGTTCGTCCAAATCCACCCCATGCCTGGTCGAACTGCGACCAGAGGCGTTGCACCGCCGCTTCCGAAATCTCGTTGGACAGGTTGCCGCCGCTCGGTGCCCCTTTGGCAGACGCGGAGAGGTATCCCAGCACCTGGGTGGCCGTCGCTTGCAGTTTGTCGCGATCCCCCGTCCAGGCCTTGTGGATCGCGTCCAGCACGCGAGGGAAGCCGGGCATGCCCTGGCGGTCGGTCGGTGGCCAGTAGGTGCCACCAAAGAATGGTACGGCATCAGACGTGAGAAACACGTTGAGTGGCCATCCGCCCTGACCCGACATGGCCTGAAGCGCGGTCATGTAGATCGAGTCGATATCGGGCCGTTCCTCGCGGTCGACCTTGATGTTGATAAACTGGTCGTTCATGCGGGCGGCGATGGCTGGATCCTCGAAGCACTCATGAGCCATGACATGGCACCAGTGACAGGCGGAATAGCCGATGCTCACCAGGATCGGTTTGTCTTCCCGCCGCGACGTTTCGAGGGCTTCTTCGCCCCACGGATACCAGTCGACCGGATTGTCCTTGTGCTGCAACAGGTAGGGACTGGTTTGGCTTGCGAGTCGGTTCGGCATCGGTCCCTGCTTTCTGGTAGCGTTCATGACATTGGGCCGCGCCTCCTAGGGCGCGGAGCCGGTGAGGTGACGTTGCCGGCAGCAACGAGTGTGACATACACGTCCACAGCCTGAGGTGCGTAAACCATGTCGAAAGCGTGTGAAAT
>Ga0136611_10003114_pt1 | contig 11591 bp, 3 predicted proteins | sample AntDrymUQ2232306_2_FD_106645 | JGI IMG/M metagenome (GOLD analysis project Ga0136611, IMG submission 106645) | Polar desert sand microbial communities from Dry Valleys, Antarctica - metaG UQ223 (23.06) | ecosystem: Environmental > Terrestrial > Soil > Desert | place: Antarctica: Dry Valley... | reverse complement strand
GCAGACGTTCTGGTCATCGCAGTTGGGCGCCACGCCACCGAGACATTTGCCGCCGCCACAGGTGTCTGCTGTGGTGCAGAGGTTCTTGTCATCACAAGGCTTGGTGTTGCTCGTGTTGACACAGCCTTTGCTCGGGTCGCAGCTCTCGTCGGTGCAGGGGTTGCTGTCGTCGCAATTGGGTGCCACGCCGCCAACGCACTTGCTCGCGGCGCAGGTGTCTTTGGTCGTGCAGGCGCTGGCGTCATCGCAAGGGCTCGTATTCGCCGTTTGGACACAGCCTTTGAGCCCGTCGCATGAATCCGTCGTGCAGACGTTTTTGTCGTCGCAATTAGGTGCCGCGCCGCCCACACACTTGCCCGACGTGCAGGCATCGGCCGTTGAGCAGGCGTCGCCGTCATCGCACGCGTTGCTATTGTTCGTGTGCACGCAACCTTTCAACGACTCGCAGGTGTCGTTGGTGCAAGGATTGTTGTCGTCGCAGTCTGGCGGCAATGCGCCCACACATGCCGAATCAGCGCACTGGTCCTTGGTGGTGCACTTGGATCCGTCGTCGCAAACGGCGGCATTTGCCACCACTTTGCATCCTGTTGCGGTATCGCAGGGATCGTCGGTGCAGACGTTGCCGTCATTGCAGAGTTTTTTGCTGCCTTGGCAGCCGCCACCCGAACAGGTGTCGCCCTCGGTGCAAGCGTTGCCGTCCGTGCAAAGCGCTGAATTGTTGACGTAGAGGCAACCTTGCTGGGCATTGCAGATGTCGGTGGTACAGGCGTTGTTGTCGTCGCAACTTTGCGCTGCGGGCGGACTTTTGCAGAGGCCGGCACCGTCGCATTTGGCCGCGTCCTGATAGCCGCCCGCCGAGCACGACGACGATCCGCACTTGAAGCCTTGCACCGCGTTCTTATTGACGCAACCGCCGGCGGTGTCACACGTATCCAAGGTGCAGGGATTGTTGTCGTCGCAATTGGTACCGCCAAAGCCCTTGCAAACACCGTCCTTGCAGATATCGCCTGAGTTGCAGGCATTGCCGTCATCGCACTTGTCTGCGTTGTTCGTGGAGAAGCAACCCTTGAGCGCATCGCATTGGTCGGTGGTGCAGGTGTTCTTGTCGTCGCACGAAATGGGCAAGCCGGTGATGCACTTGGCGTCCTTGCAAACATCGTCCTTGGTGCAGACCGAACCATCGTCGCAAGGTTTGCTGTTGTTCGCTGTGACGCAGCCCTTGGCAGGCTCACATTTCTCATCGGTACAAAGGTTCTTGTCGTCGCATAGCACGGCTTTGCCGCCGGAGCAGACGCTGGCCAGGCAGGCGTCGGCAGTGGTGCAGGCGTTGCCGTCGTCGCACAGGCTGGTATTGTCCTGGTAGCTGCAACCCGCGGTGGCGGAACACAAGTCGTCGGTGCATGGGTTCTTGTCGTTGCAATTCTTGGGTGACGAAAGCGCCGTGCACTGGCCGCTCACGCAAGCTGAACCTTTGCCGTAGACGCCGTCCTTGCAGCTTGCGTCGATGCAAATCGTGCCGTCGCTGCTGTTGACAACCTGGCAGCCTTTTTGCGGGTCGCACGAGTCATTCGAACAGTCATTGCCGTCGTTGCAAACGATCGCCGCGCCAGCGACGCACGAGCCGCCTTTGCATACGTCGCCTTGGGTGCAAACCGTGCCGTCGTCACAAGGACTGGTATTGGGCAATTTTTTGCAGCCCGTGGTGGCGTCGCAGGTGTCGTTTGTGCAGCCATTGCCATCGTCGCAGTTGGACTTTGTACCCGGCAGGCAGACGCCGCTGAAGCAAGTGCTCGCGGTAGAGTGGGTCAGCCCCTGGCAGCCCTCTGCGGCGCAAATCGCACCATTGCTCAGGTTGACGCTGACGCAACCCTTGGCCGGGTCGCAGGTGTCGGTCGTGCACGGGTTCTTGTCGTCGCAATCAGGCGCCGCACCGCCAACGCACTTGCTGTCGGCGCAGGTATCCTTGGTGGTGCAAGCGCTGCCGTCGTCGCAGCTTACGGAGTTGGCAATCACCGTGCAGCCTTTGGTCACATCGCAGCTGTCGTTTGTGCAAGGATTCTTGTCATCGCAATCAGGCGCCACGCCCCCGACGCACTTGCCGCCAGCGCAGGTGTCTTTGGTGGTGCAGGCGCTGGCATCGTCGCAAGGCGCGCTGTTGGCTGCGGCGACGCAACCGCTTTTGGGGTCACACGCATCGTCGGTGCAGCCATTCTTGTCGTCGCACACGGGCGCCGCGCCGCCCAAACATTGCGCGTCCTTACAGACGTCGGCGGTCGTGCACGCGTTGCCGTCATCGCAAGACACTGTATTTGCGGTCGACGCGCAACCCTTGGCCGGGTCACAAGTATCGTCCGTGCAGGCGTTCTTGTCGTCACACTTGAGCGCTGCACCACCCGCGCATTTCCCTTCGAGGCAAGCGTCGCCGAGTGTGCAGGCGCTGCCGTCCGTACACGGCGTGACGTTGTTTTTGGTCACGCATTTTCCGCCCTGCGGCGCGCAGGCGTCGTCGGTGCAGGGGTTCTGGTCGTCGCATACGGCGAGTTTGCCGGGCAGGCACTCGCCATTGGTGCATGAATCGCCAACGGTGCAACCATTGCCGTCCTCGCAAGCCGTGGCCGCTGGTGCCGCTTTCACTTGGCATTTGCCGGCCGCGCAGGTGTTCGCAGTGCAGGGATCCTTGTCGTCGCACTCACTATCTGCTTTGCAAGCCGCCGGGACACCGACGCATACGCCTGCACTACAGTTGTCGCCGCTGGTGTCGGCTTTGGCGTCATCACAAGGCTTGTCGTTTTGGGTTGTGACGCAGCCGAGGCCGGGCAGGCAGGCGTCGTCGGTGCAAGCGTTCGAGTCGTCGCAAGCCTTGGCAATGCCCGGGCTGCATGCGCCGGAGTCGCAAACGTCGCCTAGGGTGCACTCGTTGCCGTCGGTGCAGGTCGCGTCCTTGCCGAGCGCGACGAAAGCGCATGCGCCGCTCGCGCAGGTGTCTGCCGTGCAAGGGTTCTGGTCGTTGCAGCCGGCATCGTCCTGGCAGCCGCAGGAGGGTTGACCGCTGCAGTCGCCGGCAATGCAGGTGTCTTGCGCGGTACAGTTATCGCCGTCCGAGCAGGTCGCAGCGCTTGCCAGGTAGACGCAATTGCCCGTAGCGGCGTCGCATTTGTCGTTCGTACAAGGATTCTTGTCGTCGCATGCCGAGCTCGTGCCGACCCCACACTTGGCGTCCTTGCAGGCATCGCCGGTGGTGCACACGTCGTCGTCCGAGCAAAGGGCGGTGTTTGGCGCATGGCCGCAACCGGCCGCCTTGGCGCAGGTATCGTCGGTGCAAGGGTTGCCGTCATCACAGCCCAGGGACACGGCGCCGGCGCAGACGCCATCCTTACAGGCCTCACCCTCGGTGCAAGAATCGCCGTCCGTGCACGCCGCGCTGTTGGCCAGCGTTACACAACCCTTTGCCGGGTCACAGGAATCGTCGGTGCACGTGTTCTTGTCGTCGCAAGCCGCAGCGAGTCCGGCGCCGCATTTCGCGTCTTTGCAGGCATCGCCGGTCGTGCAGGCATTGCCGTCGTCACAAGCGAGCGTGTTCGCGGTATTCTGGCAACCCTTGGCGGCGTCGCACTTGTCGTCAGTGCAGGGATTATTGTCAGCGCAGCCTTCTGCTGGGCATGCGCCCACGGCGTCGGCATCACCCGCGTCCACCGTGGCCAGGTCCGCCCCCTGAATGTCGTTGCTGACGTCCTCTTTGTCGTTCACCCCGACGATCGGGTCGTCCTCGCCGCAAGCAAAGCTCGACATGGCGAGCAGCAGGGAGAGTGCAGCGCGCACGACGATGGGCGACCTCATGGGAACCTCCGGGCGATGATCAACAGGACGTAGCGGGGCGGGCGAAAATTTGCGGCTGGACGACGACGCACATTCGACAGGGCTTGGAATAAACCAAGCGAGCACTATACCGGAAAAACTGCGCTGTGCGAATTGAGCCAATGCAGGTCTTTTCGGCAGGCGGCGGGTGTCGGCTTGCCCCAGTCGCATCGCGTGGACAAGACCACGGGCAAGGAGACCACCGAAAACCGCTATTATCTGAAGAGCATGGCCCTGGATCGCCTGACGCCTGGGCAATGGCTGCTCCTGTTCCGCCAGCGCTGGGGTGTCGAAAACGGCTGTCACAACACGTTCGACACGATCTTCAACGAGGACAAGCGCCCATGGCTGATGCTGCCACAGGGCATGGTCGTGGTGATGCTGCGGCGGCGGATCGCCTACAACCTGTTGACCTTGTTGCGGTCTGTGACCCTGCGTGACGACGGCAGGACTCTGCCGTGGAAACTGCCAGCGTCGGCGCCAGCCTGCGTGGGTGGATGCCTGCGCCCGACATCCGGTCAGCGTGCCAAAACGGCGGTCCCCGCCGGAGGGGACGGCGTGGGCGGGGCTCGGACCGATCGGTGCTGGATGCAACTGGACCGCCCTTTCTAGTTATGGCCGGACCGTGCTATGACCCCGTGAACGGCCGCACTCCAGCTTGCCGAAAGGTGATTCGTATGCCCAAGACCACTGGCAGTGCTACGGAATTCGTGTTGCAAATTTTGCAGAGCTGGCCGAACAACGAGCTGCGCATCGGGGACTTTTACGATCTGGCCGATGGCAGATTCAAGAAAGCAAACCTGACCAACGCGTTGTCCCGGCTACTGCAGCGCGGAGTGGTCGTGCGCAATGTGGACGCGGACAGGGCGGCGTGGTGGGCTATCGCGAGGTAGGCTACTGCTTGCTGCACGTCATGGCGGGCGCTGGTGGTGCCGATGGCGTGGGCAGACGCAGCGACCGCGGCAGAGCGCGAGGCGACCCGCAAATTCCAGTACGAGTGGGCAGAGCGCGCCGCGGCAAGGTAGCGCACGCCACCGCTTTGGCAACCGCGGCCGACAGTGGCCGTCCCATGAAGACGTTGCTGGCGAGCAGGAGCAGGACGGTGCGCACGGCTCAGGGACCTTGGGGTCCGGCCAGCTGGGCCAGGGCGCGCATGGCATCCTCGAGCTGGTCGGGGTCCAGATCGCGACCCAGCGCCTCGGACGCCAAGGCGGCAAAGCGCGTTTGCCAGGCCATCAGCTTGGCGATCGGCATGCCATCGGCCAGCATGCCCGGGAGCGCGGTGGTGAGAAGGAAGTCGCGGACCTCGCGCGACTCGCCGGCCAGCGCCTCGAGCATCACCATCGTCATCGCATGGGCGAGCTGCTCGATCGTCTCCGGCCCGTACTTGGCCGCGTCGGGGTCGCCCGGAGAAGATTGCAGCGCGGCTTCCAGCAGCAGTTCGCGGCGGGTTTGCAGCGTGTGGGTCAGGGCATCGGTGACTTCGGACATGGAGCGAGCCTCCTCGGCGCGAGCGTGCGCCACCTGCTCGCCAGGCCGTGTGGAAGCGCAGTCGCCGCACCGCAGCCCAGCGCCTCGTGCAGCCGGCACAAACCACTGCTCAGCGAGCCCAGACGTCGATGACCTGGGTACCGCAGTTGTCGGAGAGCGAGGCGTTGTTCGACGGCTCGTACCATGTCGGCGTCAAGCTGGCGTCTTTGGCAATGCTGAAGGCGACGCCGCAAAAGATGTCCGCCGTTCCCGAGGTGGGTTTTTTGCATGCTGCGGGCAGGGCGTTCCACGCGGGTTGTTTCAGGATGTAGCCTGAGGGGCCGATCAGCTCAAATGCGTAGATGTCCCCTTCGGCGGGATTGCACGCCTGCCAGGGGAAACTCTGGTTGACCAGCGCGCAGTTGCACGCGATGTAGCCGCTGACGTGGGCGCCGCGCACTTCGGTGAACGTGCCTCCGGCAAGGGACGCTACGGCTACCTGCTGGGTGCCATAGCGCGAGGCGTTTTTCAGGAGGCGCGTCCAGCCACCGCCGGCGACGGTCATGTCGCAATCCACCTGCACCGCGGTACCTGCCGGATTGACCCAGAACGTGCCGGTCTTGCTGTCCGGGGCCTGCGTGAGGATATCCTGGCAACTTTTGCCCGGCGTTTCGGCGGATTGGCCGATCTTGAAGTAGCTTTCCACCGGCGTGGTGCGCGCAGTCAGCGTGCCGTCGCCGATCTGGCCCGCGTCGTTGTTGCCGGCGGCCCAGATCGCGCCCGCTTTGATCCACAGCGAATGCGCGGCACCACCGCCAATGGCCATCACGGGGCCGGCCAATTTGACGGCCACGGGCGCGGACGGCGTGGTAGTCGTGGCGTTGCCGAGCTCGCCACTGCTGTTCAGGCCCCAGGCCATCGCCGTGCCGTCGGCCTGCAGCGCGAGCGAATGGTGTCCGGAGGCCGCGATGGTGGTCACCGGTGCCAGCCCGGACGTATTCACCGCCGAGGCGCTGTCGATGGCCGTGGTGTCGCCCAATTGGTTCTTGCCGTTGGCGCCCCAGGCCCACACCTTGAAATCGGAAGTGAAGGCCACCGAGTGATCGGTGCCAGCGGCAATTGACCGGACCAGCGTCAAATTCGCCACCAGGGTCGGCACCAGACGGTCTACTTTCGTCGTGTCGCCCAACTGCCCGCTCGCGTTGTGGCCCCAGGCCATGACCGTGTTGTTGGGCAGCAGCGCGAGTGAATGGGATCCGCCCGCAGCGATAGACATCACCAGCGTCAACCCGAGCTTGACAGGCTTGGGTTGGTCGGTCGTCGAGCCCTGACCCAACTGGCCATGGTCATTGCGGCCCCAGGTCCAGACCGTGCCGTCCGCCTTCTGTGCCAGCGAATGGTGCTGTCCTGCCGCGACGTAGACCACGCCGGTCAGGCCGGCCACCTGCACTGGCGTCAAGCGGTTCGTGGTCGATCCGTCCCCCAACTGTCCATAGGTGTTGAGTCCCCAGCTCCACACGGTGCCATCGGTCTTGACGGCGAGCCCGTGGTTGCCGCCCGCGGCGATCTGGGTGACCTGCAACAGGCTCGTGATTTGGCCAGGCGCCGCTCGCGCGGTGGTGGTGCCATCGCCCAACTGTCCGAAATTATTTGCACCCCAAGCTGTCACCGCACCATTCCAGGTCACGGCCAGCGAGTGTGCTTGGCCACCGCTGACCATGGTTGGGCCGGTGAGGCCATGCACCCGCGTCGGCGCCTGCTCGGTCGACTTCGTGTTGGCGCCGAGTTGGGCATCGAAATTGGCGCCGGACGCCCACACGCTGCCATCGAGCTTGATGACGAACGAGCAGTAGGTGCCCCGCGCGATGCTGCGCACGTTCGTCCATTGGGTCTGCACCGCCACCGGATGGTTCGTGGTGCTCAGGTCGGCCAGCTGCCGGTAGCCATTCCAGCCCCAACCCCAAACGGTGGCGTCGGATTTGAGTCCGAGGCAATGGCCCTGGCCGGCCACGATGGCGACGATGCCCGTCAAGCCCTGGGACTGCACCGGCTGCAGGCGGTTCGTGGTCGATCCGTCACCTATCTGCCCATAATTGTTCCAGCCCCAGCTCCATACCGTACCGTCGGATTTCAAGGCGTGGCCGGAGAATTGGCCAGCGGCGATGGCCGTCATGCCGGTCAAACCGATCACTTGCACCGGTGTGCTGCGGTTGGTCGTCGTGCCGTCGCCGAGTTGGCCGTAGGGATTGTAGCCCCACGTCCACACCGTGCCGTCCGCCTTGAGCGCCATCGAGTTCCACAGGCCGGCGGATACGGCCGTGACGTTGGCGATGCCGGCCATCTGCGTGCCGCTGTTCTTGGCGCCGCCCGAGCCGGTTTCGCCATAGTTGTTGCTGCCCCACACCCACACGGTGCCATCCGACTTGACCGCCAGCTGGTGCGCCTGTCCGGCGGCGATCGCCGTGATGTTGGCCAAGCCCGGCACCTGCACCGAGTAGCGGGTGCCCGCGCCCTGACCCCACGTCCACACGGTGCCATCGGACTTGAGCGCAAACGCCTTGGCGTCGCCGGCAGAAATGGCGGTCACATGCGCCAAGCCATACACGTGCACAGGCCTGGATTTGTTCGTGATCGTGCCGTCGCCCAGCGTGCCGTCCGAATTCGTGCCCCACGCGCCCACGGTGCCGTCCGAGGTCAGCGCGATGGAGAAGTTGTTGCCGCCCTCGATCATGGTCACACCCGAGACAAGGGCAATGGCAACAGGAGCCAAACGGCTTACCAGTGTGCCATGACCCAACTCTCCGTTTGTGTTGTCGCCCCAACTGCGCAAGGTGCCGTCGGTCAACACCGCGACGGCGTGCAGGTTGCCGCCAGATACCGCGGTCGCTGCGGGCAGGACGCTGAGCACCACGGGCTGGAGCCGCTGGATCGTGGTGCCGTCCCCGAGCTGGCCCGAGCCATTGGCGCCCCATGCCCACACGCTGTAATCGGGCTTGGTGGCATAGGATTGGTTCGTGCCCGCCTCGACCGACGTCACGCCGACCACGCCCTGGATCAGCACCGGCTTGTTGGCGAGGGTGGTCGAGCCGTTGCCCAGCTGGCCGCTGCTATTGAGCCCCCAGGCGTAGACGGCGCCGTCGGAATTCACGGCAAGCGAGTGGCCTTCGCCGGCGCTGACCTGCACGATGCCCTGCACGACGGCCACGGTCACGGGCGCGTTGCGGTTGGTCTGTGTGCCGTCGCCGATCTGGCCCGATGCGTTGTTGCCCCACGCGCGCACCGTGCCGTCTTGCAACACGGCAAGGACGTGGCTGTCGCCGACGCCGATGCGGGTCACGCCGGTCAGGTTGGCGATCTTCCCCGGCACCAGCGCGTCGGTGAACGATTGGATGCCAAGCTGGCCCTTGTCGTTGCCGCCCCAGGTCCATACCGTGCCGTCGGACTCCAAGGCGACCGCGTGGCTCAGGCCGGCGCCGATGGCCACTATGTTGGCAAGACCTGCAATCTTGGCGGGTTTGGAGCGCGGCGTCGTCGATCCGTCGCCCAGGCAGCCTTTCGCGTTGGCGCCCCAGGCCCACACCGTGCCGTCCGCTTTCAATGCGAAAGAACTGGAGAAACCGGCGGCAACGGCCGTCACGCCGGTGAGGCCGAGGATGGGCCTGGGGTCGGCGTGGTTGAGCGTGGTGCCGTCGCCGAGCTGCCCGCCATTATTCTTGCCCCAGCTCCACACCGTGCCATCCCATTTGGCAGCCAGCGTGTGGGACCAGCCGGCACTGACGACCCAGGTTTGGCAAGTGCCGCCCTGGCATGTGGCGCCCGAGCCGCAGAGCGTGCCGTTGGCCTGATTGGTCGCCACACACCCACCGGTCTTGCTGTCGCATGCGGCCAGCTGGCAGGAATTGGGCGCGACACAGACCACGGGATTGCCGCCCTTGCACACGCCACCCGTGCATACGTCCGTCTGCAAGCACGCGTCCCCGTCGTTGCAAGCCGCATTGTCAGCCTTGACTGGATTGGAGCACGCGCCGCTGGTCTTGTCGCAAGTGCCGATGGCGTGGCATTGATCCGAAGCCTTGCAAATGACCGGGTTTGCGCCCTTGCAGGCGCCGGCCTCGCAGCCGTCCGTCTGCGTGCAGCCATCGCCGTCGGCGCAGGAGGTGCCGTCCGCCAAGTTCGGGTTCGAGCAACCACCGGTCTTCTTGTCACAGGTGCCGACACCGTGGCATTGGTCTGAAGCTTCGCACTCGACCGGACTTACGCCCTTGCAGAGCCCGGACTGACAGAAGTCGACTTGCGTGCAACTGTCCCCGTCGGTGCAGGGCGAGTTAATGGCCGAAGTCGGATTCGAACAAATACCGCTGCTCTTGTCGCAGGTGCCTACGGCGTGGCATTGGTCCGAAGCGAAGCACTCAACGGGACTTAAGCCCTCGCAGAGCCCGGACGCACAGACGTCGACCTGGGTGCAGCTATTGCCGTCGTTGCATTTCGCGCCATTGGCCAGGTTCGGGTTCGAGCAACTGCCGGTGCCCTTGTCGCAAGTGCCCACGCCGTGGCATTGGTCCGAAGCCTTGCACACGACCGGACTTGCGCCCGTACACGTGCCGCCCTGGCAGGCGTCGGTCTTGGTGCATGCGTCGCCGTCGTTGCAGGGCTTGTCGTTGGCCAGGTTCGGATACACGCAGCCGCCGCTCCCCTTGTTGCACTTGCCCGGGCCATGGCACTGGTCTGGCGCGGCGCATACGACCGGGGTGGACCGCGAGCACGAGCCGTTCTTGCACTTGTCGTCCTGGGTGCACGCATCACCGTCCGAGCAAGGGGTGTCGTCGGGCTTGAGTGGATTGGAGCACTTGCCGCTCGCTTGGTTACATTCCCCGACGCCGTGGCACTGGTCTGACGCCTTGCAGACGATAGGCGTCCCCGACTTACACGCGCCCTGCTGGCAGGAGTCGTCCACCGTGCAGCCGTTGCCGTCATCGCAGGTGGCGTTGTCGGTTTTGGCCGGGTTCGAGCACGCCCCGGTTTGCTTATTGCAGCTGCCGATATCGTGGCATGCGTCCGACGCCGTGCACTTCACTTCGCCTGCGCTCGCGCAAACGCCGAACTTGCAGGTACCGCCAGTGGTGCAGGAGTCGCCGTCGTCGCAAGGTCCGCCGCCGTTGACGTGCAGGCAGCCGGCCTTCTTGTCGCAGCTATCGGTGGTGCATGCGTTGCCGTCGTCGCAGTTCGTGACTGACCCCGGCAGGCAGGCGCCGCCTTGGCATAGACCTGCGCTCGTGCAAGCGTCGCCGTCGCTGCAGGTGGCTTGGTTGGCGAGTTGGACGCAGCCCTCGACCGGGTTGCAACTGTCGCTGGTGCAAAGGTTCTGGTCATCGCAAGCAGTCGCCGCGCCGGGCAGGCACACGCCGAGCTGGCAGGTGTCGCCGACGCTGCAGGCGTTGCCGTCGTTGCAGGGGCCCGCGACGCTCGCCTGCTTGCAACCGGCGTCGGGCGTACAAGTTCCTGTCGTGCAGACGTTGTCGTCGTCACATGCGGTGGGCGTCCCGGCGAGGCAAACGCCACCTGCGCAGTGGTCCTTGACCGTGCAGGGGTTGCCGTCTTCGCATAGGACGTCCGCCGCAGTGTTGTTGAGACCGCACAGGCCGGCGCTGCAGGTGGCGACAAGGCACGGGCCGGCGAGCGGACAGTCGCTGGGCGTCACACACTGCGGCGGAGCGACGCTATCGCCCACGACGTCTTGGGTATCCAGCGGTTGGAGGGAGTCTTCGCCATCCGCCGCGTCGCTGGGCCCTGTGTCGCTGGCGTCAGGTCCGGTGTCCTCGGGCGCGGTGTCACTGCCTGCGCTGTCGCCGTCTTGCTCGGAGATGTCCAAGGCATCCGGCTGCACAGTAGTATCTGTTTGGCCCGGGGTGTCTGGCTGGTCGGTGCCGTCGAGGGGGGAATCGACTTCCGTGTCGTCGATGCTGTCCACCGTGACGTCCGAACCGTCTGCATCCTGGCCGCCGGTGGCATCGCCGGTTGCATCCATCGCCACGTCGCCGTCGGGCTGTTCCCCTGCGTCGCCTGCGGTCGTGTCGGCCGGTACGGAATCCCCAGCATCCAGCGTATCGACGGTGCTCGCATCAGCTTCGGGCGGTGCGTCGTCGCTGCAGCCGAACGCCACCAACCCGACGAGCAGTACGCACCAAAACAGACGCACACGCAGTTGCCAGCGGGCGCTCGCCATCCGGATGATTTGGAAATGCATCATCGACACCTGATAAGCACGG
>Ga0136611_10003113_pt1 | contig 11591 bp, 10 predicted proteins | sample AntDrymUQ2232306_2_FD_106645 | JGI IMG/M metagenome (GOLD analysis project Ga0136611, IMG submission 106645) | Polar desert sand microbial communities from Dry Valleys, Antarctica - metaG UQ223 (23.06) | ecosystem: Environmental > Terrestrial > Soil > Desert | place: Antarctica: Dry Valley... | reverse complement strand
GGGCGAACGGGAGCCGGGCGAACGGGAGCGCCGTCCACATATCTGTCATCCTGAGCGGAGCGAAGGATCTACGGAGTGACCAGTCATACGACTTGCGGTGTTGATGAGTCCGTAGATCCTTCGCAGGCTCAGGATGACAGGGTTGTTGACGGCGCTCCCGTCACCACAAGGCTGGTCCGCTACAGTCACCACAAGGCTGGTCTACCGCGGCTTTCCCCAAGCTTGCTCCCTAAATGCGCGCGCGATGCGGATGGTCAGCGTCACGTCGCGCCCGACGCCCGGGATACGGACGTGACACCACGACGGATCGTCGAACCACCAGGCGGCAGCACCCGCATCTGCGTGGGTGTCCCCGCCGACGGCGCGGGGCGGCGCACCGGGCTGCTGAGCGAGCGTGATGGGCGCGCCGTTTCGCTCGACCCTCACGTCGCTCGGGATCGTCGCTTGCCAGACACGGGCCGTTAGGTCGCGCGAGGTGGGCTGGCCGTCGTATTCACCGACGACCATGCCGATGTCGATCTGCACGCCATCCCGCTCGAAGGTGGCACGCACGTCGGTTTGCGCGAAGGCACCGGAGCGGTAGCCCTGGCTCCGGCCGTCGTCCTCGTAGAGCGTGCAGCCGCCGGTTGTGCCATCCTCGCCGGGGTGGACGAGCAGCGTCAGGTCGTCGAGCGGTCGCTCGTCGGTCCGCTGCATGGTCGGCCCGAGTGGGATGACGCTGCCGGCGCGCGCGAAGAGCGGTAGCGTGTCGAGCGGCGTGCGGACGGAGACGGCCCGACCGCCCTCGAACCGCTCGCCGGTCCAGAAGTCATGCCAGGCGCCGGCCGGCAGGTAGGCCGGCCACGCGGCGGCGCCGGCGCGGGTGACGGGCGCGACGAGCAGGTCCGCGCCGAAGACGAACTGGCTGCCCAGCTCCCAGACGTTGGGGTCGCGGGGGTAGTGGAGCGCCAGCGGGCGCATGAGCGGTAGGCCGTGGTCGTGGGCCTCGCGAGCCAGGGTGTAGACGTATGGGAGCAGGCGCATCCGCAGCTCGGCGTAGCGGCGGCAGATCGCCTCGACCTCGGGGCCGTGCGCCCAGGGGAGGTGCCGGTGGAGCTCCCAGCCGTGCGCCCGGAAGACGGGGCAGAACGCGGCGAACTGGAACCAGCGGGCGTACAGCTCGCCGTCGAGGGCGGCGGGGAAGAAGCCGCCGATGTCGGTGCCCCAGTACGGCACTCCGGACATCGCGAGCCCGAGGCCCAGCGGCACCTGCGCCTCGAACGTGGTGAAGGTGGTGTTGACGTCACCGGACCAGGACGCCGCGCCGAGTCGCTGCATGCCGGCCGCGCCGGATCGACACAGCATCCAGGGGCGCCCGTCGGGGCGGTCGCGGGCCTCCCCATCGGCGAACGCCTGGAAGCGAAAGAGGTCGAAGGTGTTGTGGAGCAGGACGGCGTCGCCGCCGTGCATTTGGCTGGTGGCACCCGGCCCCTCGCCGCCGTCGAGCCACCACCCGGCGACGCCCAGCTCGATGAGGTGCCGATGCTGGTCCCACCACCACGTCCGCGCGTCGGGGTTGGTGAAGTCGATGAAGCGCTGGTTCTCGGCGTAGACCTGGACGCGGCGCGGCGCGTGCGGGCCGTCGTCGGTCAGGGCCGGCGGCGCGGGGTAGGCCACTTCGAGCAGGTAGCCTTTCGCGTCGGCCTCGGCGTAGCTCGGGGAGGCCGGATGCAGCACCGGGTACTCGTGGGTGACGACGCGGAAGCCGAGGTCGTCCTGGATCTCATGCAGCATGGACGCGGGATCGGCCCACAGCTCGGGATGGAACCCGAGATGGCCGACGCCGGCGTTCCAGGCCCGCGACTGCCCGTAGGTGGAGAGGAAGATCAGCGCGTCGCACGGGAACTCGCGGCGGCGGATCTCGCGCGCCAATTCGATCACGTCCTCGGACTTCTCGAAGAAGCGGGAAGATTGGAGGAAGCCGAGCGCCCAGCGCGGCGGCATGGCGGGGAAGCCGGTCAGCTCGGCGTACGCTTCGAGCACGTCGGCGGGGCGGGGACCGGCCAGGAAATACAGGTCCATGCTCGGCGCGTCGGCCTCGTAGCGCAGCGTCAGCCCGCCGCTCCCGCGCGCGGTGTCCAGGTGGGCGGCGGCGGTCGTGTCGAAGAACAGGCCGTAGGCGCCGGCCGGTGCGCTCGCGACGAGCAGGGGCACGCCGAAATCGACGCCCGGTCCGTGCCCGACCTGGCTGTTCCAGAACGAGCGCGACGTGCCGAGCCGGTCGAGCTGGGCGCCGCCGCCTTGCCCAAGCCCGTAGAAATGGACGTCGCTCTCGGCATCGACACGGTGGCGCGTGAGCTGGATCGCGACGCGACCGCGTTGCGCGCCGGTTGCGGCGTCGGTGACGACCTCGCGCACGATGCCGCCGGTCGGGGCCGTCGCCAGGAGGGGCCGCCCGGCGCCGTCGAGGAAGGCGAGCCGCAACGACCGCCCGTCGCCGTCCGCGATCGAGAGCGAGGCGTGGGGCGTACTCACCGAGCGGCCCGTCGTCGCCCCGCGCGGTGCGTCGGCGCCCGATGCGCCGACGGCCGATCCGGAGGGGGCCGGCACGTCGGGCCAAGTGTCGCGGCGCACGTAGCTCGCGTCGGGCACGGGCGGCGGCCCGAAGAGGCGGACCCGAATGGCGCGCGGCGTACACGCCTCGACGGTGACCTCGCCGTACTCCGTCGCCACGCGCGTCTGCTGGCGCAACGTCACTGCCCACCCTCCAGGCGTCGGTGCCTGTCGTGCCCGGACGGAGCACACTCCGTCGAAGCAGACCATCGCTCGCACACTCGAGCGCTAGCAGTCTACGGCGGGCGGGTGCGGCGGTCAACAGTTCCTCGGACTGACTGCGGATGCGAGGGCCGCTTTCACCCGCCCCCTCGCAGAGATCAGGAGAGCGGACCGTTCCGGGGTGGTCTGTCAGCAGATCCTTTTGGCGCTGGCCGTGGCTGCGTCGGCACCGGGGACGAGATTCCTTCGCTGCGCTCAGGACAGGCTCCGCCTATCTCAGGATGACACCCTTGTTGATGGCAGCCGCCGTTCCTTGTCGATGGTGCTGCGCTCCGGCTTCCGTCTCGATGCCGGGCTAGCGCAAGGACGAGGGGAGGATGTCGAGCTGCATGCGGTACTTGGCGACCGTGCGGCGCGCGATCTCGATGCCCTGCTCCTTGAGGCGCTCGGCGATCTGGGCGTCCGTGAGCGGGCGCCCCTCCTTCTCGATCATCTCCTTGATCACGTCCTTGATGCTGAGCGAGGGCGTGAAGAAGTGGCTGAACGGGATCACCTCGCCGTCCGGGAGCATCACGTACTTCGCGGCCGTCGCACGGCTCACGGTCGATTCGTGGATGCCGAGCTCGATGGCGATGGCGGCGCGGCTGAGTGGCTTCAGGTGACGGACGCCCAGATCCAGGAAGCTGCGCTGCTTCTTCACCAGGCACGTGGTGATGTTGAAGATCGTCTGGCGGCGCTGGTTGATGTTCGCGATGAACAGCTTGGCGCGGCCGACGTACTGCTGGACGTGGCGCTTGTCATCGGCCGAGAGGTCGCCGTTCCGCGGCATCTCGGCGGAGATTTTGGTGTACATCGGGTTCAGGCGGAGGGTGAACCGGCGCGATTCGACCACCTCGACTTCGAGCTCGTCCTCGGTGCGCGTGATGATGACATCGGGCAGGATGTACATGGCACGCGTGTCGCGGTCGCGCGCATTGGTTTCGGAGAAGCCGTGGGCGGGGTGCGGGTTGAGCTTGGCCTTGACGAACTCCCAGACGTTCGACACAACCTCGGGCGAAATCTTGAGGTCATGGGCGATCTTCCCGAATTTGTGCTCGCCGAGCTCGACGAGATAGTTCTGGATGATCTCGCGGGCATACGGCTGCTTCACACCGAGGTCGTCGAGGTATTCGAGCTGGATCAGCAGGCACTCGTGGAGGTTGCGGGCGCCCACCCCGACCGGCTCGAGGCTCTGGAGATTCTTGAGGACGTGCCTGACCTGATCCTCATCGACGCTCAGCTCGTAGGCGACTTCCTCGACCGACGTCCCGAGATAGCCCTTGTCGTCGAGGCTGCCGACGAGGTACTCCGCGACCGGCATGTCCTTCGCCTGGAGCATCGGGCCGAGCTCGCCCAGGAGCCTCTCGGCGAGGGTCTCCTCCGACGCAACCTGGGTGAGCGGGTCGAACTCCTCGTCGGTGAGGCGCGTCTGGCCGGGCAGCGGCGGGTCTTCGTAGAGGGTCGCGTTCGGGTCTTCGCGCGGGGCGACTTCCTGGCCCCGCTGCCGCTGGATGCACCAGGGGCACACTCGGCCTTGCAGCTCACTGCCGCAGGCGGGGCAGGTGGGCGTATCGACCATCTCGAGCGCGGGATTCTCGCTCAGCTCGGTGGCGATCTGCTGCTGGAGCTCCTGGGAGCTGAGCTCCAGAATGTAACTCGCGGCCACCAGGCGCGGTGACACCCGCATGCCCTGATGGGCCGACATATCTTGCGAGAAATCCAGATCCATTTCCATGACGCAACCCTCGCCTCCGAAGGTCGGCGGATCACGCAAGATACGTGCCACCCCCCGCCGAAGCCGCCCTCCCAAGTGTCCCGAACGTCGCGGCGACGCCCTCTCTGGTTGTACCCCGTCTCGCCCGCCGCGTCATCCTTTTTGGACGCACGCGGCATGTCGGCGCGGGTGCGAGAGTCGGGCGGGCAGGCGTGCGGCACTGCGAAGAAGCGTCAGGATGACAGATTGGTTCGGAGTGCCCCCGTCATGTTGCGCTTGCCGTCGTATGAAATGGCGCCTGCGCGCTTCGACGGCTAGAGGTCGCCGATCGACTTCTCCGCGCGGCGGAAGCCCTGGACTACTACGCCTTCGAGCTCGCGCAGCAACGAGCGCAGGACGGGCTTCAGCTCGGGCAGCACCTTGTCGTTGAAGAGATCCCGCCCGGCCGCGAGCGAGTCATCTCCGAAGAGGGACATCGCCGAGTCGGAGGCGCGGTTGGCCGCCGCGACGTATGCGGGCTCCTGATGGCGGCTCCGACGGAACAGGTACGCGCCGAGGCCGACGGCGAGCGCGACGCCGGCCACGGTGCCGATCTGCGCCCCGCGGTTCCCGCCGTCCCAATCGGTCCAGGTGTCCTCGGTGCCCCTATCGTTCTCCATCTACGTCCTCCACTCCCTGCTTGCCGACGATCCCGTGTTCGGCAAGCCGCCGCTCCAGCGACGCAATGTCTATGCCAAGCATCTTGGCGGCGGCGTGCCGATTGCCGCTCGTGCGGTCGAGTGCGCGCGAGACCATTTTACGCTCCACGTCGGCGAGCACGTCCGGCAGCGATTCGCCGCGCAGCAGCTTTTGGTTGACGTCGATGAAGCTGAGCTCCTCGGTGTCGTCGAGCGACAGGTGCGGGCTGGTGATGACGCCGCCGCGAGCCATGATGACCGCGCGCTCGACGGTGTGCTCGAGCTGACGGACGTTGCCCGGCCAGTCGTAGCCCACGAGCGTCTGCATCGCCTCTTCGGAGATCCTGGCCGGGCTCGACGTCTGGGTGTAGCGGAACTTTGTCAGGAAGTGCTCCACGAGCAACGGAATGTCATCCTTGCGCTCGCGGAGCGGCGGCACGAAGATGGTCACCACGTTGAGGCGGTAGTACAGATCTTCGCGGAAGCGTCCGGCATCGACCTCTTCCTTGAGGTTGCGGTTCGTGGCGGCGATGATTCGGGTATCGACCTTGACGGCGGTGCTGCCGCCGACGCGCTCGAAGGCCTTGTCCTGGAGCACGCGGAGCAGCTTGCGCTGGGTCGAGAGCGTCATGTCCCCGATCTCGTCGAGGAAGATGGTGCCCTTGTGGGCCATCTCGAAGCGGCCCTTGCGCTGCGCGATGGCGCCGGTAAACGAGCCCTTCTCGTGCCCGAACAGCTCGCTCTCGACGAGCGTCTCCGGGAGCGCGGTCAGGTTCACCTTGACGAGCGGCCCCTGCCAGTAGTTCGAGTGGGCATGGATCGTGTCGGCGACGACCTCCTTGCCCGCCCCGGTCTCGCCCATGACCAGCACGTTCGCATCCGACTGCGCGATCATGCCGATCGTCTTGTAAATGTCCTGCATCTTCTGGCTGCTGCCGATCATCCGCTCGTTCAGGTCGCGCTTCTCGAGGCTGTCGCGGAGCTTGCGGACCTCCGACGCGAGCGACTGATGCTCGAAGATCTTGCCGACGCGCAGCAGCACGTCGTCGATCTCGAACGGCTTGGTCAGGTAGTCATGGGCGCCGAGCTTGGTGGCCTCGATCGCCGACGACGCGGTGCCGTAGGCGGTCAGCATCAGCGTGGTCACCTTGCGATCCTGGCCGGCCAACCGCCGCAAGATTTCGATGCCGTCCATGTCCGGCAAGCGAAGATCGAGGATGAGGAGATTCGGCTCGACCTGGGGCACCGCCTGCAGGACTTCCTTCCCCGACTTGACCTCGATCACCTCGTAGCCGGCGTCGCCGAGCACCTCTTGGAGCAGCGCGCGGATCGAGGCATCGTCGTCCGCGACGAGGATGCGACGAGCGGGGCCTTTCGAGTCGCGCGTCGGCGTCGTCGCCGCGGACTCCGGCGCGGGGGCTGGCGATTTGATCGACATCGGTGCTGCTCGGGCCTTTCTCGCGATCGTGGCGCGGACGCGATGCGCCGCTAGTATGCCACACGTTCCGTCACGTGAATACTTTCGAGTTCCTTGCGGAAATGGGAACCTCGGGGCTAGTTGATGCGCCGTTCGCGCCCGCCCCACTCCCGCTCGCGCAGCACGAACTTCTGGACCTTGCCGGTGCTCGTCTTGGGGAGATCGCCGAACTCGACCGATTTTGGCGCCTTGAAATGGGCCATGCGGGCGCGGCAGAAGTCGATGATCTCGCGCTCGGTCGGGGCGGCGCCGGCTTTGGCCACGACGAACGCTTTCGGCACTTCCCCCCATTTCTCGTCCGGAATCGGGATGACGGCCACTTCGAGCACGTCCGGGTGCTTGTAGATCACCTGCTCGACCTCGATCGTCGAGATGTTCTCGCCGCCGGAGATGATGATGTCCTTGGCGCGGTCGCGCAGCTCGATGTAGCCGTCCGGGTGGGTGACGGCCAGGTCGCCGGAGTGGAACCAGCCGCCCCGGAACGCCTCGGCGGTCGCCTCCGGCTGATCGTAGTAGCCGGTCATCACGTTGTTGCCGCGCATCACCACCTCGCCCATGGTCGCGCCATCGGCCGGCACGTCTTGCATCTGCTCATCGACGACGCGGACCCCTTCGGCGACGAGGTAGCCGACGCCCTGGCGCGACTTCAGGCGGGCCTGCTCGTCTGGAGGGAGGCTGCGCCACTGGGGCTGCCACTCGCAGACGGTGTGCGGGCCGTATGTCTCGGAGAGGCCGTAGACGTGGGTGATCTCGGCGCCGAGTGCTTCCATCTGGGCGATGATCGACGGGGACGGCGGCGCGGCGGCGGTGGTGATGCGTAGGGGCCGCTCCAGCTTGGTTTCCTTCGCGGCCGGGTCGTTCACCAGCCCGATCAGGACGGTCGGTGCGCCATTCAGGTGGGTGACGCCCTGCTCGCGGATGAGTTTCCAGATCAGCGCCGGATCGACCTTGCGCAAGCAGAGGCTCGTGGCGCCGACGGCGACGGTGCCCCACGTGCAGCACCAGCCGTTGCAGTGGAACATCGGCAGCGTCCAGAGGTAGACGCTGTCGCTGGTGATCCCGCTCGTCATGCACTCGCCGATCGCGTTCAGGTACGCGCCGCGATGGTGGACCATGACGCCCTTCGGCCGCCCGGTCGTGCCGGAGGTGTAGTTGATCGAGATCGTCTCGTACTCGTCCTCGACCGGGATCTCGATCAGGTCGTCGGTGCCGGTGCGCAGGAACGCCTCGTACTCGGGGCCGTCCAGGCCGCTGCCCGTCGGCATGCCGGCGACCGCATCGACGATGTTGACGAACGCATTGACCGTCTGGAGCTGGTCCCGCGACGCTTCGACGATGGGCGCGAGCTCGGTGTCCACGAGCAGGACGGTCGCTCCGGAGTGGTTCAGGATGTAGGCGACCTCGTCGGGGGAGAGGCGGGTGTTGATCGGGACGAGGATCGCGCCGGCGAGGAGCACCCCGAAGTGGGCCTCGAGCATCGGCGGGATGTTCGGGCAGAGGATCGCGACGCGGTCGCCCTTGCGCACGCCGATCCGGGTGAGCGCCGAGGCCAGCTTCCGCGCACGGGACCGCAGCTCCGGGAACGTGTAGGACCGGTCGCCGTAGACGACCGCTGCGCGCTCGCGAAAGACGTCGGCGCTCCGTTCGAGGAACAGCAGCGGGGTCAGCTCGGTGCGGAAGACGGGGCGCTCCATGGCGGCAGCCTTTCCGGGCGGATGCGAGGAGTCTACTCCGCTGGTGGCGGCGCCTCAACCGCGCGGTGGTGCGCGCGATTCGCGCCTGCGTTGTGTTGGCCGCGCTGAGCTATCTTTTCCGGCATGCACGGTCTGCCATCATTCCTCTCGTGCGCGCGCGGCGCTGGCCTTGATGTTCCTGACGGTGGCCTCGGCGCGGCTGGCGTGGCCGGACACGCTCGTGGCGATGGTCCCCGAGGGGTTGCCGCTGCGTCGCGAGGCGGTGTACCTGAGCGGCGTCTTCGAGGCGGCGGGGGCGGTCGGGTTGCTGGTCCCGGCACTGCGGCGACCGGCGGGACTCGGGCTGGCCCTGCTGCTGGTGGCGGTGTTCCCGGCCAACGTCAACATGGCCGTCCAAGGGCTTCGCTTGGACGGCTACCCGGTGGCGCCCGTCTACCTGTGGGCGCGGCTGCCGCTGCAGATCCCGCTGATCTGGCTCGTGCTCTGGGCGTCGCGCGACGACCGTGCGACACGTGACGGTGCCGGCACGCGCTGAATCGACGGCTCGAGCGCGGCCGACCGGCACTTTTCGCGCGCTCGGACCGTTGCCTCAGTCACAAGCTTGCGTCGAAAGCGTTCGCCACGTCGCGCGTACCGTTCCCGTCGAGACTGTGCAGGGAGTCCGAGGCATGCTGTTCGTCATCGCGCTGTCCATGTGGGTCGCCCTCTTCGCGGCCGTGCTGGTCTTTTGGTCGGGCGTCCACGCGCACCATCGGCGGTCGGAGGCTGCCCAGCTTGCCGAGGACGGCGGATTCGTGCACGGGATCGACGTATTCCCACTCGACGACGAGGCGGCGCTGAAGCTGGCCGCGTAAGGAGAGTCACGCTAAGCACATGCGCAAAAGTCTTCTGGGTGCTCCACTCGAAGGGAAAACCGCGCCTTACTTCTGCCAAGGTGCTTAGCGGACGGCCGAGGCCGCCGTATTGGCGTAGGACTCGTCGATGTAGCGGTCGGCGGGGATGGGCGCCGCGAAGCGCAGCAGCCCCTCGGCGATGAACACCTGCTGCATGTCGGTGAGGGTAGCCGCGTCCGGGCGCAGGTTCGGCTCGTAGTCGTACGGGTCCATCGTCCTGAGCGTGTCGATCGGGAGGCGGACGTACTTCTCGAAGATCGCGAGGTTGGCGTCGCTCTTGATGCCGGCGCCCTGGAGGTCGCGCGCGGCGCGCACCAGCGCCATCATGACGCGGGCGGCAACGCCGGGACGGTCCTTGACCAGCGAAGGGCCGAAGACGGTCCCGACCGAGGCGGCGCCGGGGGTGAGCGGGCCGCCGAAGTAGTCGGCCGTGCCGTCGCGGCGGATCTGCTCGGTGAAGGGCGCGGGCGGGAAGGCGGCGTCGATCGCGCCGGATTTGAGCCCCTGGACCTGGTCGCCGAACGCCAGGTTGACCACTTCGACGTCCTTAGAGGGTGAGGCCGGCCTGACGGAGCTTGACCGCCATCAGGTACGAGCCCGTGGCGCCCATGCCGCCGGCGAGCCCGACCTTGCGTCCCTTGAGATCGGCCAGCTCCTTGACCTCGCCGCTATCCAGCAGCGGCTTGCGGACCATCAGCGCGCTCGGCAGCCCATCGCGCGGCTGGCGGCCCATCGAGCCGACGACCTTCAGCTCGAGGCCGCGCTCGACGGCGTTGAAGGTCGCCACGCCGAAGCCGGCCACGACCACGTCGAGCTGATTGTTGGCCGCGAGCGCCATGGCGTCCTGGCCGGCGGTCACGGTCTCGAGTTGGACCTCGATGCCCTGCTCGGCGAAGTAGCCCTTGTCGATCGCGACGTAGAGCGGGGCGAAGAGCATCGACGGGGCGTGCGCGACCTTGACCGTCTCGGTGGGGCCACTCGGCTTCGGCGCGGCGGCGGCGGCCGGTGACGGGGATGGGCTGGACGCGGGCGATGCCGCCGGGCTCGCCGTAGCGGCGGGCGATGCTGCTGGAGACGACGCGGCGGCAGGCGAGGGAGCAGGGCTCGGCACCGACGGACTGGCCGAGGAAGCGGGAGAGGCAGCAGGGGACGAGACAGCCGGCGATGCGGATGACGAGGCGGTTGTCGGCTTCGGCGCGGCCGTAGACGCTGCCGGTGCGGCGGGGGCGCACGCGCCAAGTAGCAGCGCGGCGATCATGAGCAGCGCGAGCAGGGGCGCCGAGCGGCGGCGCGGCAATCGCAGGGTCATCATTGACTCCCTAGGTGTCGGCACGTCTCCGCACGGCGCGCGTAGGTTGGTAGATTCGTCTTGATAGGTGATGACGCGCGGCACCGTTCGGAGTCGTGCAGTGGACGCCACTATAGCAAGCGTCGGACGGGCCTATAATCGGGACAGTGGGCCGACGGCGCGAAGTGCGCTCTCGGGAGGCGCGCAGCTCGGCGCGGGAGGATGCTCGATGGACATGGGACTGGCTGGGAAGGTCGCGATTGTGACGGGCGGGAGCACCGGCATCGGGTACGCCGCCGCGCGGTCGATGGCCCGCGAGGGCGCCCGCGTCGCGATCCTCGCGCGGCGCGCGGACGTGCTGGAGCGGGCGGCCGGCGACCTGCGCGAGGACACCGGCGGCGAGATCGTGCCGGTCGCGGCCGACGTGTCGCGCGAGGCCGACGTGAAAGCCGCGTTCGAGGCCGTGCTCGCGCAATTCGGGCGGCTCGACACCCTGGTCAACAACGCCGGCAAGTCGGCGGCCGGGCCGTTCACGACGGTCGATGACGCAAGCTGGCAGGAAGACCTCGACCTCAAGCTGTTCGCGGCGATCCGCGCGATCCGGCTGGCCGTGCCGGCCATGATCGAGGGCGGCGGCGGGGCGATCGTCAACGTGGTGAACATCGGCGCGAAGGCGCCGGGCGCCGGCTCGCTGCCGACGAGCGTGAGCCGGGCGGCCGGGATCGCGCTGACCAAGGCTATCTCGAAGGACGTGGCCCCGCACCGCATCCGCGTCAACGCGGTCTGCATCGGCCAGATCAAGAGCGACCAGTGGGTGCGCCGTGCCCGCGCCAACGACCAGGATCTGGACGAGTACTACGCCGAGGTCGGCAAGAACATCCCGCTCGGCCGCGTCGGCGAGGCCGAGGAGGTCGGCGACCTGATCGCGTTCCTAGTATCGGAGCGGGGACAGTACATCACCGGCACGGCGATCAACGCTGACGGCGGCGCGGCGGCGAACGTGTAGAGCACGTCACGCCGATGCACGTCAGCTGACGGTATGACGACGTGTATGG
>Ga0136611_10003112_pt1 | contig 11592 bp, 9 predicted proteins | sample AntDrymUQ2232306_2_FD_106645 | JGI IMG/M metagenome (GOLD analysis project Ga0136611, IMG submission 106645) | Polar desert sand microbial communities from Dry Valleys, Antarctica - metaG UQ223 (23.06) | ecosystem: Environmental > Terrestrial > Soil > Desert | place: Antarctica: Dry Valley... | reverse complement strand
CCGATGGTCTCGTTGAGCACGCGCAGCGAGCTCTCGAGGCCGTTGAGCACCTCGGTGCAGAGCATCGGGCACTCGTAATACACGAACGTCAGGATCACCGGCTTGCGCCCGAAATATTCGCCAAGCTTGACCGTCTGCCCTGCTTCGTTCCGGAACGGAAGATCCAGCGGCAGCTGCTCGTTCAGACGCTGCTCGAACGAGACGTTGCTCAACGGCGTCGGCGTCTGCTGCGACGGCATCCCCGGCTCCGGCCGCAAACCGGGCGCGTTGCCCTGCGCCCACACGGCCGCCGACATGAGCACGATGCCCATCGCCACGGCCATGTTCCGAGAACTGCTGATTGCCATTCTGCTGACTGAACTCTTAACTGACGACTGTTGAATGCCGACTCATCGAGGGACAACCGTCCGTCCCGACGAGCTGTCCTGCGTGACGACGTTCAGGGCATTGCCGCCGTCAACACGCGCGGGGAAGCCTTTCTCCAGCATTACGTCCATGGCGCGATCGATCGGCAGGCGCGCAATGCCGCCGTCCTTGTCGACCCAGCCGTAGCTGCCCAGCTTCTGGGCCTCGCCCTGCCGCAGCATGTAGATGTCCTTGAACGGCTGGTTCTGCAGGTTCGGTGTCGGCGGTTCCCGGCGCTGCCCGACGGCCAGCGGATACTTCTGCGCGGCGACGTTGGCGGCCTTGCCTTGCCCCTCGAAGAAGTAGAACACGCCGGTCACGATGCCAATCGAGATCAGCATCGAGACCATCAGCCACAAGCCGAACTTGTAGCCGACCGCGACGTCGATGTCGGTGTGCTCGTACTTCGCCCCTGGAGGCGTTGGCCCGTACTCCGGGTCGTGAGCGTGATCGTGATCAGTGGACATGGTGATGCAGCGCCTTGTCTAGGTCCGGATCGTTGATCGGCAGGAGTGATCGCCCGCCGAGGTTCGACACGAACAGCGAGATGAAAATGCCGCCGAGCGCCAGCGGCAACGCGACGTCGAGCAGGCTGAGCGACAGCCCGTCCTTGTGCAGCTCTGGAGCGACGTGCCAGTAGTAATCGGCGAGGCGCGCCAGCAGAATCCAGGTCGCGATGAACCGCAGCTTGCCGGCGTTCTTCTTCAGGTCGCGCGACAGCAACAGTGCGTAGGGCACGATGAAGTGCCCCACGATGATGAAGATGCTCAGGTACTTGTAGCTGTTCTCCCAGCGCACCAGGTAGTGCGGGATTTCTTCAGGGATGTTCGCCGACCAGATGATCAGGAACTGCGAGAACGACAGGTACGCCCACAGCATCAGGAACGCGAACAGGAACTTCCCGAGGTCGTGGAAGTGATGTGTCGTCAGCACGCGGTTGAGCGGCGCCGTCTGCGACAGCATGACCAGCACGCAGATGCCGAACGCGAACGCCGACAGGCCCTGGCCGCCGATGTAGAGCATGCCCCAGATGGTCGAGAACCAGTGCGGGTTGATCGACATCGTCCAGTCGACCATCGCGAAGGTCACGGTCAGGAAATAGATCACCAGGCCGGCGCCGGAAACGACGCCGAGCTTGTCGAGCAGTTTCGGATCGCCGGTGCGATCGTGCTCGGCCGAGTACTTGGTGAGCAGGTGGCCGAGGGTCCCCCACACGATGAAGTAGAACGCCTGGCGGCCGTAGAAGAACGGCACGTTCAGGTAGAGCGATTTAATCTGCAGGATCGGATCGTTGGCGACCGCGTCGGCGTGCGACCAGTGATAGAGCGAGTGCATCCCGAACAGAATCGGAATGAACAACAGCGCCATGAACGGCAGCGTGCGCACCGCCGCTTCGAACGGACGCCGCAGCACGATGCCCCAGACGCCGCCCGACAGGTGGTTCACCATCAGCAGCGCCATGCTGCCGAGCACCACGCCCATCCAGAACGTGTAGGCGACCAGATACGCCTGGAAGAAGCGGTCGAGGCCCGACATGAAGAAGCCGGCGACCGCCAGCACCACGCCGAGCACGCCGGCGATCATGCCGAACTGCTTCATGCCCGGCAGCGGAGTGCCGGACGCCGTGTAGGTTTGCGAAGTTGCAGGCACTGTCGACACTAGTGTTTCTCCGCCGGCTTGGTGGTCCCAGCCGCAGGCGTGCCGGGCTCAGCGCCCGGCCGTGCGACCGGTGCGCCGGCTGCAGCGGGGGCCGCGTCGAGGGCGCCGCGGCGATCCGCGGGCACATCATTCACCGACGCGTGTTGGCTCAGTTGCAGCGTGCGCACGTAGGCGACGATCAACCAGCGATCGCGAACCGGGATCTGTTCCGCGTAGCCTTGCATCGCGCCGAAGCCGTTGGCGATTACGTCGTAGAGGTAGCCGAGCTTTTCCTGGCGCAGCCGATCCTCGTGATACGAAGCTGCCTGCCGCAGGCCGCGCTGCACCACCATGCCGTTGCCGTCGCCGAGCTTGCCGTGGCACGGCGTGCAATAGATGTTGAACCGCTCCTGGCCGCGCTGTAACTCGGCGCGGCCAATCGGAAACGGATATTCGTCGACCGGCTGGCCGGCGAGCTTGCCGGTGTAGAGCGCTTCGTCGTCGCGCAGCCAGCCGCGCGCCACCGTGCCGGTGGGCGCGGTTCGCGATGCGCGGTTGTCCGCGAACGTCGCGTTGGCTTCGAACGCCTCGTAGCGCGGCGCATCGTGCATGTCCTGGCGGCAGCCGGCAACAAACGATGCCGCGGCGAACAGCGCTACCAACAGCACGCGCTGGTCTGCGTAATCTGTGGAGTTATTCCGCAACTGCATAGACTCCCTTCGCGCCCGTGCTCTGCAGGAAAGCGCTCGCCTCGCCGATCTTCGAGTCGGTCGATTCGATCACGAGGAAAAACTTGTCCGAGCTGGCCATCGAAAAACGATCGACGTTGAACACCGGGTGATACGGTTGCGGCAGCCCGTTCAGCACGATCATGCCGATCGCCGCGGTCAGCGCCGCAAACAGGATCGTCAATTCGTAGGACGGGATGATGAATGTCGGCCAGCTTGCCTCGGGGCGGCCGCCGATGTTCATCGGGTACTCGATCACCGACGCCCAGTACTGCAGTCCGAAACCGCTCGCCATGCCGGTGAGGCCCCCGGCCAGCACCAGCTTCGGCAGCACCGTGCGCGTCTTGTGGATGATGTCGTTCAGCTCCTCGATCGGCACCGGCGAGTAGGCCTCGACCTTCGTGAAGCCTTGCGCCATCGTCTTGCGCGCCGCGTCGACCAGCTCCTGGCCGCTGTCGAATTCGGCCATCACGCCGTGCAGCGCGTTTGACGTCTCAATTGTGTGAGCCATCAGTGGTCCGCCTTAACTTTGCCCTGCGGCAGCAGCGTCTTGACCTCGAACATCGAAATCATCGGCACGAAGCGCAGGAACAGCAGGAACAGTGTCAGGAACAAGCCGATCGTTCCGAAGAACGTCATGAAGTCCCAAATGGTCGGGTAATACATGCCCCACGACGAGGGGATGAAGTCGCGGTTGAGCGAGGTCACGATGATGACGAAGCGCTCGAGCCACATGCCGACGCCGATCAGCAGTGACATCACGAACAGGGCCAGAGTGTTGTGGCGCACCTGCTTGAACCACAGCAACTGCACCATCACGACGTTAATCGCGATCAGGGTCCAGTACGACCAGCCGTACGGCCCGAACATGCGGTTGTACATCATGAACTGCTCGTGCGGGCTGGCGCTGTACCAGGCGAAGAACGCTTCCATCACGTAGCCGTAGCCGACAATCAGGCCCGTCACCAGCGTGATTTTGGCCATGTTGTCGATGTGGCGCATGGTGATCAGGCTTTCCATGCCGTAGAAGCGGCGGACCGGAATTGCCAGCGTCAACACCATCGCGAAGCCGGCGTAGATCGCACCGGCGACGAAGTAGGGCGGGAAGATCGTCGCGTGCCAGCCCGGGATCAGCGACACCGCGAAGTCGAAGCTGACGACGGTGTGCACCGACAGCACCAGCGGCGTCGACAGGCCCGCCAGAATCAGCGTCGCGACCTCGTAGCGGTGCCAGTGGCGCGCCGAGCCGCGCCAGCCGAGCGACAGCATGCCGTAGATCGACGCCTTGATGCGCGAGGTCGCGCGATCGCGCAGCGTCGCCATGTCGGGAATCATGCCGATATACCAGAACACGATCGAGACTGTCGCGTAGGTCGAGACCGCGAACACGTCCCAGATCAGCGGGCTCTTGAACTGCGGCCACAGGCCCATCACGTTCGGATACGGGAACAGCCAGTAGGCTGCAAGCCACGGACGGCCGGTGTGGAACACCGGGAAGATCGCCGCGCAGGCGACCGCGAAGATCGTCATCGCTTCCGCGAAGCGGCTGATCGACATGCGCCATTGCTGCTTGAACAGCAGCAGGATCGCTGAGATCAGCGTGCCGGCGTGGCCGATGCCAATCCACCAGACGAAGTTGATGATGTCGAACGCCCAGCCGACGGGGATGTTGTTGCCCCAGATGCCGATGCCCTTGATCAGCACCCAGCCAAGCGCCATCTGCAGCATCCCGGCGAGGCCCAGCGCGATCAGCATCAGGCCGATCCAGCCGAGCGGGAACCGTTTCGAGAGCGGAACCTCGGCAATCGTTTCGGTGACCGTCTCGAAATCGTGACCCGGCAGGATCACGGGCGTCTCTTGCAACGCCATGGGTCGGTGCAGAGTGGGGTCAGCCATGAACGTTCGGTGTCCAATCGGTGTTTAATCGGTGGCCCATTTAGTGTCCGCCGCCCTCGTTGGTCGTCTCGTGCGCTGCGTCGTGGTGGCCGCCCACCATCGGGTTGTGCGGCAGCGCCGGGTTCGGATTCTTCACGGCCGCGAGGTAGGTCGTGCGCGGCCGGGTATTGAGATCTTCGAGCGTCGTGTAGTTGCGCGGGCTGGCCTTGAGCTTGGCGACGCTGCTGTTCGGATCGTTGATGTCCCCGAACACGATCGCCTCAGTCGGGCACACCGCCTGGCACGCCGTGACGATCTCGCCGTCGCGGATGCCGCGATCCTCACGCTTCGCCTGGATGCGCGCCGCGTTGATGCGCTGCACGCAGTAGGTGCACTTTTCCATGATGCCGCGGCTGCGGACGGTGACGTCCGGATTGCGCTGCAGCTTGAACTGCGGTGTATTCCAGTCCTGATACAGCAGGAAGTTGAAGCGGCGCACCTTCCACGGGCAGTTGTTCGAGCAGTAGCGCGTGCCGACGCAGCGGTTGTAGACCATGTCGTTCAGGCCTTCGGCGCTGTGCACCGTCGCCGAGACCGGGCAGACCACTTCGCACGGTGCGTTCTCGCACTGCTGGCAGGGCATAGGCTGGAAGTAGGTGTCCGGCGTATCGGCGTTGCCGGCGAAGTAGCGATCGATGCGCAGCCAGTGCATTTCGCGGTTGCGGCTCACCTGGTACTTGCCGACCACCGGGATGTTGTTCTCCGCGACGCAGGCGATCACACAGGCGTTGCAGCCGGTGCAGGTGTTGAGGTCGATCGTCATGCCCCACTGCTGGCCGCGATATTCCTTGTCGGCGTAGACCGAGATGCGTTTGCCGCTCTTCACGACGGCGTGCTCCATCTCCTTGACGAACGCCGGGTTCTGCTTGAACTCGTCGAGCGTCGCGGAGCGGAGGATGTTGCGGCCTTCGATCGACCAGTGGTCCTGCGTGCCGACCAGCTCGTAGTCGCCGCCGGTGGCGGTAATCTTTGCCGCGCCGAAGAACGGCGCCGTCGATCCGCGCAGCGTGTAGGTGTTGAAGCCGGTGCCGTTGCCGACCCGGCCAGCGCGCGTGCGGCCGTAACCGAGGTAGACCGTGATCGAGTCCTTGGCGTGGCCGGGGACGATCCACACCGGCACGTCGAGCGAACGGCCCTCGTGCTCGATCGTGATCGTGTCGCCCTTCTCGAGGTGATTCGCCTCAGCGGTCGCCGCCGAGATGAGCGCGGCGTTGTCCCACGTCAGCTTGGTCATCGGCTTGGGCAATTCCTGCATCCAGCCGTTGTTCGAGAAGCGGCCGTCGTAGATCGTCGGGTCGCGCCGGAAATTGATCTCGATGCCGTCGCTGGGCGCCCCTTGCGCGGTGATGCGCGTCGCCACATCCGGCGCCACGGTCACCGTCGTCGCGCCGGCAATCGCTGCCGATCCTTCGATGAAACCGTCGTGGAGCCATTTGCGCCACTGCTTCTCGAATTCAGAGGCAGCTGAGGCGGGTGGGGCAGCGGGTGCGGCCGTGTTTGCGGCTTGAGCCGGTCTTGCGGTGGTGTTCAAGGCAGGAGCGGCCGGCGTGGGTGCGGCCATACCAGCCCTGCCAACCTGACCCGCCCCACCAGCCGCGGCAGATCGGATGCCCTGCCAGTATTCCCGGACGATGTCATAGCCGTTTCGTTCCGGCCGTTCCGACATCGTGGCAATCACTTCGTGCGCCGACTTGCCGCCGTAGAGCGGCTGAATCAACGGCTGCACGATCGACACGGTGCCGTCGATGGTGCGCGCGTCGCTCCAGGCTTCCAGGTAGTGCGTCGCCGGGATGTGCCAGTGACTGAGCGTCGCGGTCTCGTCGAAGAACAAGCCCGAGTGCACGACGAGGCTGACCTTGCGCATCGCCTCCGCGAACTTGAAGTCCGCCGGCGCGCTGTAGGCGGGATTCGATTCGCCGACGATCACCAGCATCTGCACCCGACCGGCGTTGATGTCCGACACCAGCTCGCCGAGCGCGGCGGTCTGTTCGCTGGCGACGATTTCCGGCGTCGGCAGGTAAGACACTGGCGCGCCAATCGCGGCGTTGATGGCGTGCGCGAGGGCGTGGACTGCGGCCGGCTGGGAATCGCCGGCCATGACGACGGCGCGGCCCCTGTGCTCCGATAAATCTTTCGCGACGGCCGCGGCAAAAGCCTCCGAGCCCGCCGGCGCGGAGCCGTTGACGCCGCTGACCCCCGCTCCCGCGGCCACCGCGCGAGCGAACGCTTCGATCTGGCTGGACTTCAGCGGCAGGCGGTTGTCGGCGCGGCCGCCGGTCAGCGAGTGATCGGCTTCGACGACGTAGAGGCGGCTGAGGTTGTCGGCGCTTTCTTCGACCCGGCGCCGTGACGCGAACTGCCGCATGTAATACAGGTTGAGCGCGCCATCCGACGACAGGAAGTCGGACTCCAGCGACAGGATGACATCCGCCTTCGTCAGGTCGTAAATCGGCTCGACGTACTGGCCGAACGCGGTGCGCGCGCCGGCGCGCGCGTTGTCACGGTTGACCGGTTCCCACTGGATCCACTTCGCCCCGGGATGCTGCGCGAGCACTTGCTGAATCTGCGCCGCCAGCGTCGGTGACGCGACAGTCTCGGTGAGGATGCGGAGACCGGCGCCCTTCGAGGCCGCTTGCGCCGAGAGACCGCCGCGCATCGCGCCGATCAGCGAGCTCCACGGCCGAATGTCGCCGAGCTGCGTCAGCGTTTGCGAGCGATCCGGATCGTACAGCGTGAGAATCGACCCCTGCGCGAACAGGTCGGTTGCGCCCTTGCTCGCGGGATGATCGGGATTGCCTTCGATCTTCGTCGGACGGCCTTCGTGGCTTTCAACCAGCAGGCCGGATGCGACGCCGCCGAGCGTCATCGCGGTCGCATAGAAGAGCGGCTTGCCGGGAATTTCTTCTTCGGGCTGGCGCACGTACGGAACGATCAGCTCGTCGGGCTGCACCGTGCACGCAGTCACGCCGGCGAGCGCCATCGACGCGCTCATCAGCTTCAGGAAGTTGCGGCGTCCGACCGGATCGGTCCACTCCGACGCGTTGCTCGGGAACTCGCGGTGCAGGTAGTCCTTGAACTCCGCGGTGCCGGCGACTTCATCGAGGCTGCGCCAGACTTGCGGCGCGCCAGGCTGCTGGAGTTTCGCGCGAATCGCTTTCAGATCGATCGCCGAGCTCGAACCACGCTTGGCCAGTAGTTCAGCCGTGGAGGCCGCCGCGTCGTTGGGGTCGCCCGAATCCATTTGTGTCTTGTCGAGGCTCATCGGTGGCACACCGAGCAATTCGTCAGGTTTTCCTTGTCGGCGATCTTGTATTCCGAGACGAGGCGCGGACCGATCACCGACTGTGCCTCTGCGGGCACATATCCCATGGTCGTCACCTGGTCGCGCGGCCGGACGTACTTGGCCGGGTCGCGATGGCAGTCAATACACCATTCCATCTGCAGCGACGACTTCTGCAGCATCAGCGGCATGCGGTCGACGCGCCCGTGGCAGGTTTCGCAGCCGACGCCCTTGCGAACGTGGATGCTGTGGTTGAAGTAGACGAAGTCAGGTAAATCGTGGACGCGGGTCCAGTTGAGCGGCTTGTCATCACGGAAGCTGGCGCGCACCGGCTCGAGGTACGGGCTGGTGTTCCAGATCTGCGAGTGGCAGTTGATGCAGGTCTTGGTCGGCGGGATGCCCGCCGACGGCGACACCTCGACCGACGTGTGGCAATAGCGGCACTCGATGCCGATGCCGCCCGCGTGATGTTGATGGCTGAATTGCACCGGCTGTTCGACGAACCGGTTCGCGCTGGTGACGAAATCCGATCGTTGGATCGTCAGGACCACGAGCCCGAGGCCCAGCAGCACAAAGACGATCGCAATGATGCTGGCTTTCGACCAGGCATTAGCACTTTTTGGGAATACCTGCGACATGCGATCCAGCAGCCCCTGGGGTTAGTTAGCCGCGCCGCCCGCGAATAGGGACGAGCAAACGCAAAAACAGCTCACTTTATCTCGTTTTTGAAGGGACGAGAGTCTTGTGAAAAATTTCTCAAGCACGATTCTATGTTGCCGAGGCAGCGGATGACAATGCCGACTGCTTTAGTCGGCATTGTCAACAATGTTTACTACTACCTATTGCGGCTTTACGGCTGGCCGGCAGTGGTGGTGACCTTCGGAGCATCCTTCTTGTCGTCGCCCGGCGCCTTCTCCCAGGTATAGGCGCGGTTGTGGATGTACTTCTCGAACCACTCCATCTCGATCTGCAGCTTGAAGAGCCGATGGCGCAGCTCGGTCCAGCCGTGACCTTCGCGGGGTGCAATGTAGAGATGGGTCGGCACGCCGTTGGACTTCAACGCGCGGAACATCTCGACCGACTGCGGCATCGGGACCCGCGGGTCCTGCTCTCCCACCAGGAAGATCGTCGGCGTCTTGACCTTCGACACATCCTTCAGCGGCGAGTTGTTCCAGAACAGGTCGATCGGCGCATTCTCCTGCCACGGCGTGCCGCCGAACCACGGCGTGCGGAACTCGCGATGGTCGCTCTGCGCATACATCGAGATCCAATTAGCCGCGCCGGCGCCGCTACTCGCTACCTTGAAGCGATCGGTAAACGTGATGATCTTGTTGGTCATGTGGCCGCCCGCGCTCCAGCCCATCTTCACCAGTTTCGCGGGATCGGCGACGCCCATCGCGATCACCGCATCGGCGCCGGTCATCACGTCGAGATGCGACTGCTTGAAGTAGCCCTTCACCATGTCGCGCATGAACGTGTCGCCGTACCCGGTGCTGCCGCGATAGTTCGGCCGTAGGACGGCATAGCCTTTCGCGGCGTAGACCTGGTTGTCGGTCGAAAAGCCGAACCGGTCGGACGCGGCCGGTCCGCCGTGCGTCTGCACGATCAGCGGATACCGGGTGCCGGGCTTGTAATCCAGCGGATACGTCAGCAGCCCTTCGATGGTGACGCCGTCCTGTCCCTTCCACGTGATCTTTTCCTGCCGCGCCGTCTTGAACTTCGCGAGGTCCTGTTCGAACACCGCGGTGACGCGCTTGGGCTGCGCGCCGGCCACCATCGTATAGATCTCGCTTGGGCGATCGGTTGAATTCAGCGTGAACACATGCAGCGCGTTGTCTTCCGAAAACGACCAGGCGCCGAGGCTGTGATCACCCCTGGTGAGCTGCGCGGCCTCCTTGGTCGCGACGTTCACGCGCATCACTTCGTTGTGCGTGCCCATGTTCGCGGTGAAGTAAATCGTCTTGCCGTCCTTGCTCCACGACGCGTTCTCGACGCCGTAGTGCACGTTCGGCAGCAGGATCTTCGCCGGGCCGCCAGCGACAGGCACCAGGAACAACTTGTCGTTGTAGTAAATCTCCCCCTGTTCGGTGGCTCCCGAGGTGAACAGCACGGTCGAGCCATCCGGCGATAGCGAGGCGTTGCCTTCGGGGACCATGTTGTTGGTCAGCTGCGCGGCATTCGATCCGTTGGCGTCCATCACCCACACTTCAATGCGGTCCATGAACTCGAGCAGCGGGCTGGTGCTGCGCTGCATCACGATTCGTTTGCCATCCGCGCTCAGCTCGTAGCCGTTGACGTTCCAGTCGCCCTCGGTCACGCGCGTGGTCTTGCCCTCACGATCCGTCGACCAGATGTGACGCTGCTTGAAATTGTTCTCCTCGAACGCATACACATCGTCGAACAGGCGATCGCGCTCGCGCTCTTCGGCCGACTTGGCATCCGCGGCGACGAAGTAGATCGACTTGCCGTCCGGAGCCCAGGTCAGCGTGCCGGGCGCGGTTGGATGGCTGGTGAGGCGGCGCGCTTCACCGCCCTCGACACTCAGCAGGTAGATCTGATTGTTGGCGTCGGCGTCGCGACGCGTGGTGAAGGCGATCGACTTGCCGTCGGGCGACCAGCGCGGGCTCGATTCGCCGCGCTCGCCAAACGTCAGCTGCACCTGCCCGGTGCCGTCGGCGTTGATGCGATAGATGTGGCCGATACGGCGATTCGCTTTCCAGTCCGCCTTGTCGATCGTGAATAACAACTGCTTGCCGTCTGGCGAGAGCTGAGGGTCGCCGAGGACGGATTGTTCGATCGCGTCGAGGAACGTCCGGCCGACCTCTTCCTGGGCGCCAAGCGGCGAAGACAGCAGAACGCAGATGACGACCAGGACGGTGCTGCGAAGGCAATTCATGGGGTTGGCTCCAAATCGAGACTCTAAACCAATTTGGGTTGACAAACTCATCCGCCAGGCTCATAACTATCATCCTGCCAGCGCATGGTGGCGGGCCGCCCGGTGCTTCCCCCACTGTCGGTTGCTCCCACTATGCGCCTTGGCTTCTTCGCGCTACTCTGCAGATACCCAAGTGAGCGACGACCGTAAGTACCGCCAGCGCGGTTACCAGGACGACAACCGCGATCGGCCAAAACCCTCGGGTCCGCGTCCCGATAGCGGCGGCGCGCCTCGGCCCGATCGCGAACCCGGCGCCCCCGCCGGCGCGCGCCGCATCTCGTCGGAAGGCGCCCGCAATCCGCGAATGATGGGATCGCGCCAGGTCGCGCGCTGTTCGCGCTGCGGCACCACCGTCGATCCGCAAATCATGTCGCTCAGCAAATGCCCGAAGTGCCAGGTCGATTTGCGATCGTGCGTGCAGTGCGTGAATTTTGATCCGGCCGCAACCTACGAGTGCGCGGTCAGGCAGACGGCTCGAGTGTCGCCGAAAGACCTCGCCAACGAGTGCAAGGAGTTCAGCGGCCGCACCACTTGGGAGCGCGAAACCACCGCGGCCGTGGCTCAGAACAACAATCCGAAAGAGCCGACCGGCGCGAAGAAAGCCTTCGACGATCTCTTCAAATTCTGATCCCCGATCCCCGATCCCGGATCCCTGAGATAATCGAGAGATG
>Ga0136611_10003111_pt1 | contig 11592 bp, 10 predicted proteins | sample AntDrymUQ2232306_2_FD_106645 | JGI IMG/M metagenome (GOLD analysis project Ga0136611, IMG submission 106645) | Polar desert sand microbial communities from Dry Valleys, Antarctica - metaG UQ223 (23.06) | ecosystem: Environmental > Terrestrial > Soil > Desert | place: Antarctica: Dry Valley... | reverse complement strand
CTCGAGGTCGACGGTGAGCGCGCCGCCGACGTGACGACGTTCGTCGCCCGCGCCGACGACGCAGCCGCCGGTGAGGGGGCGACGTCGGACGATCTCGCCGTCGGAATCGTCCTCGGCACCACAGCCGAGCCGACGATCGCCGCAGACGGCGGCGTCGAGCCCTCGAGGAGCGAGCTCGCGGAGCTGGGGCTGCTCGCCGACGCGCTCATCGCGATCGACGAGGCGGCAGTGGCGGCCGGAGTCGAGGCACCGCCTCGGGCCGTCCTCGTCCAGCCGTCGACGCTGTCGGTCCTGCCTGACGTCGACGCCGAGCTCGCGGGGAGACTCGTGCCGACCCTCGAGAACGGCGACGTCATCGCGAGGCCGCGACTGCCGTTCGATCCGTCCTCGGCGATCACCGCCGATCGCATCGACCTCTACACGCGACTGCTGCGCGAGGGCGAGGACGCGCTCGCGAACGCGTTGCCGAGCACGCGTGTCGACCGCTCGATCCTCGCCGCGACCGCGCCGATCAGTGCCGGCGCACTGGCGTTGCGCCGGGATCTCGGGACGCAGCTGGTGATCCTGCCGTACGAGCGCTACGTCGGCCTCGACGGGAGCATCGACCGCTTCACCGACACGTCTCAGCTGCTCGCGTTCGAGGCGAACGACGGCACCGAGATGCCGGTCATGCTGATCGACCCGACCTTCTCCGAGCTCTTCTCCGCCGAGGGAGAAGCGGCGACGATCTCGACCGCGGTGGCGCTGGTCGCGCAGCTCGTCGCGCTGGCACGCCAGCTCGACGCGGGCGGCGGCTCCGTGTCACGTCACGGCGTCGTGCTCGCGCGAGAGGACGGCGGCGTCCCCGACGCGCGACTGCTCGGCATGGTCACGACCCTGCTCCTCGCAACCGATGGCGTGCGTGTGGTCGAGCCGAGTGATCTGGCGTCGATCGTCGACACGCAGATCATCGACGGGCGGCCGCTCCGCGTCACTCCCGTCGCGACTGCCGGCGTCGACCTCCGCCGGCGCTTCGACAGCATCGATGCGATGGCCCGCGACGTGTTCGGCACCGCGAGCATGCTGCCCGAGGACGAGTCGCTCGTCGGTTCGTGGACACGCGTGCTCGACGCCGTGGTGTCGACCGCGCTCGACGACGCGGAGGCGGACGAGATGCTGCGCAACCTGCGTGATCAGATCGACGAGTACCGCAACGGCGTGCAGGGTCCGGAGCCGTACTCGTTCCGCTTCACGGGCCGTTCCGGGTCGATCAAGTTCAAGTTGCGCAACCTCACCGACCGCCCGCTCACGGTGCGGATCACCATGACGTCCGCAAAGCTCGAGTTCCGCGACGCGGATCGTCGTGTCGAGCTGCCGCCGTTGCAGGAGACCGAGGTGACGATGCCGTTCGAGGCGCTGTCGAACGGAACGTCGAGCGTCTTCCTCCGCATCTTCACGCCGGCGCCCGAGCCGTCCGCGGAGACGCAGATCGTGGACGACATCATCCTCACCGCGCGCGTGACCACGCTGACGGGTCTCGGCCAGCTGGTCACGGGCGCCGCGCTGCTCGTGCTCTGCACATGGTGGTTGCGGCACTGGCGTCAGGTGCGCCGGCGGCGGCTGGCGGATGCGGTGGCGCCGCGTCACCCTGCGGCAGCACGCGCGCCTGCTGCCGTCGAGGGCGTCGTCGTCCCCGTCGCAGCCGTCACCGAGGCCGGCGCGGCCGACATCGACACGAGCACACGCGCAGGAGAGCCCGTCGGCGCGCCCTCCGGTGACGGCGCACCGCTCGCGCCGGACGCCGCAGCAAGTACCCTTCCCCCGTCGTGAGCGTCCGCATCGTCACCGACTCCGCCTGCGACCTTCCTCAGAGCGTCGCCGACGAGCTCGGCATCCTTGCGAGCGGATGCGCGCGTCTGGCACGTGAGGGCGCGACTCAGGACGAGGTGGCTGCGCACGCACGCGACCTCGCCGGTCGCGTGCGTGCGTGTGGGGTGCGCTCGACACGCTCGACAACCTGAAGAAGGGCGGCCGCATCGGCGGCGCAAAGGCGATGCTCGCGTCGGCGCTGTCGATCAAGCCGATCATCGAGGTCCGCGACGGTCGCGTCGAGCAGGGTGGCAAGCAGCGGACCCGGTCGCGTGCTCTCGCCTTCCTCGTCGAGAAGCTGCGCAGCTACGGCGATGTCGAGAACCTCGCCGTGCTCCAGGCGGACTGCGACGACGTCGACCAGTTCGTCGAGATGTTGCGCCCTCACTTCGGCAGCGACATCGTGATCGGCGACATGGGTCCGGTCGAAACTCTCGACCAGTGGTCGAGGGTTTCGGTGAATGACCTGTTCTCGGGCGGTGCCAGCACTAGCGTTCACGAGCGGAACATGTCCACCGCGACCAGCCCTCCGCCGCTCCCGCCGGCAGTTCTCGCCCACCGCTACCGGCTGGAGCGACGGCTCGCGCAAGGGGGCATGGCCGAGATCTGGCTCGGGACGGATCTGTCGCTGACGCGACAGGTCGCGATCAAGGTCCTCAAGCCCGCGCTGGCGTGTGATCCGGTGGTCGCGGAGCGGTTCCGGCGCGAGGCGATCGCGGTCGCGCAGCTCAGCCACCCGAACATCGTCGCCGTGTACGACGCGATCGAGGACAACGGCCGTCAGGCCGTGGTGATGCAGCTCGTCAACGGCAAGAGCCTGCGGCAGCTGCTCGACGAGCAGAAGCGGCTGAGCCCCGACCTGACGATGCACATCGGGACCTGCGTCGCCGCCGCACTCGACGCCGCGCATCGTGCAGGGATGGTGCACCGCGACGTGAAGCCGGGGAACATCCTGATCACGCCGGACGGGCGGGTCCTGCTGACGGACTTCGGCATCGCGAAGGGTCTCGAGCCGTCTGGCGACGACCTGACCAGCGACAACATCATGATGGGGACGGCGAAGTATCTCTCTCCGGAGCAGGTGCGCGGCAAGCGCCTCGACGGGCGCGCCGACCTGTACTCGCTCGGCCTCGTCCTCTACGAGTGCCTCGCCGGGCGCGTCCCGTTCCTCGGCCAGACCGACGCCGACACCGCGCTCGCGCGCCTGCAACGCGACCCCACCGACATCACACGGCTGCGCCCGACGCTCCCCCACGGCCTCGCCGCTGTGATCCACAGGCTGCTCGCGCGGCGCCCGGACGACCGCTTTTCGTCGGGCGCGGCGGTGAAGGTCGCGCTGTACGAGGTGTCGACGCGTGCCCACGACCCGACCGTCCTCGACCAGACGTCGGGGACGAAGGCGAGCGACCGCACGCCGGCCGATCCGGACACGCCGCGCCACGGCTCGTTCCGCAAGCCGATCGTGAACGGCGCAACGGCGGACGGCCGCGTCGCCGATCGTGCGGGCGCGGCCCCGACACGTGCCGTCACGCCGATCGGCGGATATCAGCCCGTGCGGACGCCGGGACGACCGGCCGGCGCGCCGGTGCGTGTCGATCGCGACCGCACCCCGACCGGACGCAACCGGGTCCAGCAGCGGCCGAACCGGAAGTTCGAGCACCGCCGCAGCCCGTCGCTCGTCGTCGTCGGCGGCCTGCTCCTCGCGGCGCTGGTGGTCAGCATGCTGCTGTGGAACACGCTGAGCCGTGACACGCCGGATGACATCGTGACGCCGGACGGCGCCGCCGAGCCCGCCGCCTCCACTGCAGTGGCTCCCGACGTCACCGCATCCACGACGGAGGCGTCACCGGCGGCAGGCACGGCGACCCGCGTCGCGTCCGTGGCCGTCTACGACCCCGAGGGTGACGGCACGGAGAACGACGCCGACGCACCCAAGGCCGCGGATGCGAACGCCGCCACCGCCTGGTCGACGAGCTGCTACTCGTCGGAGTACTTCGGCGGGAAGCGCGGTGTCGGCGTGGTGGCGACGCTCGACGGAGTGGGACGCGGCACCGTTCGTGTCGACCTCGCCAGCGCGCCGTGGCTCGCCGAGGTGTACGCCTCGGACGCCGAGCAGGTGCCGGCCGCCATCGCCGACTGGGGCACTGCGCTCGCGAGCGACAACGCGCTCACAGCGGGCACCGTCGAGGTGACGCTCACCGCGCCGGCTCGCCATGTCCTGGTCCTGCTCCGCCAGGGCGGGCGCTCCGGGTGCCCGAACGCCGAACGGCCGCACCGGGGCAGCATCTCCGAGATCGGGTTCGAGGCGACGCCGTGACACGCTCCGACGCCGAGCTCACGAGCGCGGCGCAAGCGGGCGGTCGCTCCGAGCTCGACGAGCTCCTCCGACGTCACTACGATCGGATCTTCGCCGTGTGCCGGCGGATCACGGGCAACGACAGCGATGCCGCCGACGCCGCCCAGGAGGCGCTGATCTCGATCGTGCGCAGCCTTTACCGCTTCGACGGGAGGTCGTCGTTCTCGACGTGGGCGTACCGCATCGCGACGAACGCGAGCCTCGACGAGCTACGCCGCCGACGCCGCCGACCGATGCTCGCCATCGGGGACGCGGAGCAGCCGCAGGGCGAGACCCCCGACCCCGACGCCGGCATGCGCATCGATGCCGTCGCGGAGCGGATGGAGCTCGATGACGTGCTGGCGGCACTGCCGGTCGACTTCCGCGTCCCGATCGTGTTGCGCGACATCGCCGGGCTCGACTACGCCGAGATCGCGGAGACACTTGCCATCCCGGCCGGCACGGTGAAGAGCCGGATCGCACGCGGTCGCGCCGCACTCGCCCACGCCCTCTCCTGCGGCGACTCGCCGCCGGGGAACCAACCGCCCCACCACGACCGTCCAACACCTGCCCCATGAACGACGAACCCGACCTCGAGCTCGAAGCAGCGAGTGCTGCCGTCGACGGCCTCGCCACGACGGACGAGCGCGCCCTCGTCGAGGCGTCGCCTGCGTTGCAGGCCGACGTCGAGCGGTTCACGGCGATCAGCGGGCGCATCAAGGATGTCGTCGTCCCTCCGTCGGCACGTGGGTCCGCGCTCGCGGCCGCACTCGCCGAATTCGACGATCTCGCCGCTGCCGATGACGCGCCGGCTGCGGCGGCGGCGACCGCCACGGGCACGACGGCGCCTGTCGTCTCGCTGACCGACCGGCGGCGCCGTCAGTACCGCGTGCTGCTCGGCGCGGCCGCTGCGGTCGCGGTGCTCGGTGTCGGCGCGGTCGCGCTGAACTCACTCAGTGGTGGTACTGACGAGGACTCGGCGTCCGTCGCAACAGCAGGTGCGAGCACGTTCATCGAGTCGTCGCCGGCGGAGACGTCGGCGCAGACGGAGCGCGACGAGGACCCGGCGTCGGAGAAGACCGAGGGTGCGGCCGACGCAGAGGTCGCCGACGTCGCGACCGAGCTCCCTGCGCCGGCAGCGCCGGCCGAGGCGGGCGAGACGGTCGCCGACAGCACGCCGCTCGTGATCAACGACTCGGCGGAGGTCACGCCGTCGATCGAGAGCCCCGAGGAGCTGCTCGCATACGCCACGACCGGTCTGGTGACCGGCGCCCCGTCGCCGGACGCCACCGTGGCAGCGACCGAGGACACGGCTGCGTCCGACACCACGACCGTGGAAGCGCCGGACACGACCAGCCCTCTGCTCGACCCGCTGTCGGACTGCCTCGCCGCCGACACCGACGCCGCCGACACCAACGAGTACGTCGGTGCTGTGATGTACCAGGGCGCGCCTGCGCACGTGGTGCGAGTGGTGCGCACGGGCGAGATCCGTGCGCTGTCGACGGCCGACTGTCGACTGATCGTCTCCGCCACGCCCTGAGGGCTCGGCCGGCACTCAGTGCTGCGCCTCGAGCCACCTCTCGCAGTCGATCGCAGCCATGCATCCCGAACCGGCGGCGGTGATCGCCTGCCGGTAGACGTGATCCTGCACGTCGCCGCACGCGAACACGCCTGGCACGTTCGTGTAGGTGGAGCCCGGCGCGGTGACGAGGTACCCGTCGTCGCCCATGTCGAGCCCGCCCTTGAACAGATCGGTGTTCGGTCGATGTCCGATCGCGACGAACAGTCCCGTGAGCGGCAGCGTCGTCCGCTCCCCCGTCACCACGTTGCGCACCACCGCACCCTCGAGCTTCTCCTCGCCGACGAGGTCCTCCACCGCAGTGTTCCACATCATCTCGATCTTGGGGTTCGCGAACGCTCGGTCCTGCATGATCTTCGACGCGCGCAACGTGTCGCGACGGTGGATCATGATCACCTTCGTCGCGAACTTCGTCAGGAACGTCGCCTCCTCGACCGCCGAGTCGCCGCCACCGACGACGGCGATCTGCTGATTGCGGAAGAAGAAGCCGTCGCACGTCGCACACGTCGAGAGGCCGTGCCCGAGCAGCCGTGACTCCGCCTCGAGGCCGAGCATCAGGCTCTGCGCGCCGGTCGACACGATGACCGAGTCCGCCTCGTAGCGGTCCTCGCGCACCGACACGACGAAGGGCCGCTCGGAGAAGTCGACGGCGGTCGCCGTGGCGGTGATGAACTCGGCGCCGAAGCGCACAGCCTGCTCGCGGAACTTGAGCATCAACTCCGGGCCCATGATGCCGTCGGGGAACCCAGGGAAGTTCTCGACGTCGGTCGTCAGCATGAGCTGCCCGCCCGGCTGATCGCTCGTGCTCGACGGCTCACCCTCGATCACGAGCGGTTGGAGGCTCGCCCGCGCCGCGTAGATCGCAGCCGTCAGGCCTGCGGGGCCGCTACCGACGATGATGACCCGGCGGCGGCGGCCGCCGACGGCGGCCGCGTCGCTCAAGTCGCGTCCTTGATGTGGCGCTTGCCCATGCAGAAGAAGCCGGCGAGCACCAGTAGGGCGCCCGTGAGGAGGTACGACACCGCGACCGCCGAGTCGTGCTCGATGACGTCGCCGATGTTGAGCAGCCGCTGCAGGAGCTTCGTCGTGAGGATGACGACCAGGACGAGTGCCACGACCGCCGCGACGCTGATGATGATGCCGAACACCAGCGCACGCACCACCGTGACGGCCTTCGACGTCGCCTTGTCGCGCACCGTGCCGACGAGGCGCTCGACGGTGTCGGCGAGATCAGGTGCCCAGTTGGGGTCGGTGAACGGGTTGCCCGGCATGTGGGCGAGCCTAATCAGGAAGCCGTCGTTGCGCCGCGGCGACGGGAGCGCCAGCGGACGAGCCGCAGGACGGAGCAGGCGCCGCAGGAGGGAGCAGGCGAAGCGAAGCGGAGCCCAGTCCCGACCACCGGAACGGAATGGGCGGGCATCGCGCGGTGTTGCAACTACGCTCGCTGATCTCCTCTCGAAGGGAACCCGTCATGGCCGAAGGCATCCTCACGCTCACCACTGCCACGTTCGACGAGGCGGTCGCATCGAGCGACAAGCCCGTCGTCGTCGACTTCTGGGCGGAGTGGTGCGGGCCGTGCAAGCAGATCGCCCCGATCCTCGGTGAGATCGCGACGGAGCAGGCCGACAACATCACGATCGCGAAGCTGAACGTCGACGAGAATCCGGATCTCGCCATGCGCTTCAACGTCATGAGCATCCCGACGTTGCTCGTGTTCGACAAGGGCTCGGTCGCCAAGCGTCTGGTCGGCGCCAAGGGCAAGGGCGCGTTGCTCCAGGAGCTCCAGGAATTCCTGCCGACTTCCCGCTGATCGCAGGTCAGCGCGGCGAGGCCGTCCGCGACCTGCAGCGGCGGCTCGCAGCCGCAGGATTCCGCCCCCCGATCGACGAGGTCGGCGAGTTCTGCCATGCGACCGTCGAGTCCCTCTGCGCGTTCCAGCTCGACCGAGGACTCCACGTCACCGGCTGTTGCGACGACGCGACCTGGAAGGCGCTCGTCGAGGCCACATGGAAGCTCGGCGACCGGCCACTGCTGCTCACCGCCCCGCACCAGCGCGGTGACGATGTCGCCGACCTCCAGGCACTGCTCGGCCGTCTCGGCTTCGACTGCGGGCGCGTCGACGGCATCTTCGGGCTGCGCACTGCGAACACTCTCGTGGACTTCCAGTCGAACTGCGGCCTTCCGGCGGATGGCGTTTGCGGACCGGAGACGGTTCGCGTGCTGCGACGCGTCAGCGGCCACAGCGGCACCGGCCCCGGCGTGGCATCAGTGCGCGAGTCGGATCGGCTACGCCACCGAAGCCGGGTTCTCTCGACGCTGAACATCGTCATCGGCCATTTCGGTGGCCTCGGCGCCGTCACACGCGCTGCGGCGAGGGAGCTGCGCCGGCATGGTGCGATCGTGCTGTCGCTCGACGAGCCCGATGCAGTGGCTCAGGCCGAGGTTGCCAACCGGTGCGGCGCCGACGTGTTCGTCGGCGTGGACGCCGCCAGCGCCGACCGCACGATCGTCCACTACTACCGGGTGCCCGGGTTCGAATCGATCGGCGGCCGCACGCTCGCGACCAGCATGTCCGGCGCGCTTGCGGGGTGCGGCCTCGACGTGGATCAGCCGTGTGGCATGCGTCTGCCGATCCTGCGGGAGACGAGGATGCCGGCCGTCCTCTGCCGCCTCGCTCCCGTGCGCAGCTCCGTCGACTCAGCCGTGGCAGTCGGCGACGCGCTCGCGACGGCCGTGCGCGAGTGGACGGAGGAGCCCTCGCTCAGCGCGGTAGAGGGTTTGTCCACAGACTTGTCCCCTCCATGTGCGTAACCATCAGCTGCCGGTTGGGGGTGAGACCTCGCGGGCAGTGGTGGCTACACGTCGGAAGTTGACGTAGCGTGGTCAAATTGACGCAGAGGGCTCATCGGCAGTGACGCTCATCAGCCGGTACAGGCGCTCGAGATCCTCCAAATCTGCGAACTCGACGACCACCTTGCCCCGTTGTGCCCCCATCTGTACCGTCACCTTCGTCGACAGGCGGTCGGCGAGCAGCTCCTCCAGCTCGAGCATGCCGGGAGCCCGCAGACGCGGAGCAGCCGCACGTGCGCCCGCCGGCGCAGTCGTTCCGACCGCCGTGGCGTCGTCCGCCGCTGCATCCCCTCCTCCGCTGCGTGCGCGCACCGCCTCCTCGACGGCACGGACGGGCCACCCCTCCTGCGCCGCACGACGTGCGAGCTGCTCCTGGAAGGCCCGGTCGGGGGTGCCGAGCAGCGCCTTGGCGTGCCCGGCCGACAGCCTCCCGTCGGCCAGCAGGTGCTGGATCGTCGGCGGCAGCGACATCAGCCGCAGTGTGTTCGTGACCGCCGAGCGGCTCTTGCCGACCCGCGAGGCGACCTGCTCGTGGGTGAGCCCGAAGTCCTCGATCAGCTGTTGGAAGGCGGCAGCCTCCTCGAGCGCGGTGAGGTCCTGACGGTGAAGGTTCTCGATCAGCGCACGCTCGACGGCACCGAGCTCGTCCGTGACGCGCACGATCGCCGGGATGACCGCGAGGCCGGCGCGCCGTGCCGCGCGCCAACGGCGCTCCCCTGCCAACAGCTCGTACCCCGAGTCCACGGGCCGCACGAGCACGGGCTGGAGGACGCCGATCTCGCGGATCGACGCCGCCAGCTCCGCCAGCGACTCCTCCTCGAAGTGCACACGCGGTTGATGTCGATTCGGCCGGATCGAGTCGATCGGCAGCTCCTCGAGACGCGCTGTCTCGCCGCCGCCCGAGTCGACCACGTCGCCCGCCGGAATCAGTGCGCCGAGACCCTTACCCAGTCCGCCGAGCCGTGCCACGGCTGACCTCCTTCGCGAGTTCCCGGTACGCCACTGCCCCTCGCGACGACGGGTCGAAGGTGATGATCGGCTGGCCGAACGAAGGGGCCTCCGACAGACGCACGGTGCGGGGCACGACCGTCCGGCAGACCTTGTCGCCGAAGTGCTCTCGCACCTCGCGCACGACCTGTTCCGCCAGCTTTGTACGAGCGTCGTACATCACGCAGACGATCGTGGTGACCTCGAGCGTCGGGTTCAGGTTGCGCTTGACGAGGTCGACGTTGCGCAGGAGTTGGCCGAGACCCTCGAGTGCGTAGTACTCGCACTGGATCGGGACGAGCACCTCGTTGGCGCCGTTCAGCCCATTGACGGTCAACAGGCCGAGTGATGGCGGGCAGTCGATGAGCACGTAGTCGTAGTCGTCGAGCACCGGATGGATCGCACGTCGGAGCCGGTTCTCACGGCTGAACGCGGGAACGAGCTCGATCTCTGCTCCGGCGAGATCCAGACTCGCCGGGGCGACGAAGAGGTTCTTCACCGCCGACGGCTCGATGCAGTCCTCCAGCGGCACCTCGTGCATGATCACGTGGTACATCGACGTCTCGAGCCCACGGTTCTCGATCCCGAGCCCGGTCGAGGCGTTCCCCTGCGGGTCGAGGTCGATCACGAGCGTGCGGTAGCCGAGCTCCGCGAGGCACGCGCCGAGGTTCACCGTCGTGGTGGTCTTACCGACGCCGCCCTTCTGATTCGCGACGGCGATGACGCGAGGGAGCGGGCGGGCGGGGATCTCCGTCGGTTCAGCGGCCGGCAGGAGCGCGGCGCCCGTGTCGGGCGCAGAAAAGGTCGTCATGGTGGTGCGACTCCGTCAGCACCGTCGATCGGCGGGAATGCCGTCGAGGTACTGAGCCACTGTACCAACCCTCACTCGCCAGTCGAGGGATGTTCCACGTGGAACGTTGACACCCGCCCGATCTGCATGTTCCACGTGGAACCTCACTCCAGCAGCACCCGCCGGTATCGGTGGATCCCGTGCTGAACGCCGTCATCGACGACGGAGAGATCGTCGAGCAGCGCCGGACACAGTGGCCGCTCGGCCGGCGAGGCACTGACGAGGATCACGCCTCCAGGACGGACGAGCTCGGCAGCGGCGGAGACCGTGGCGGCCAGCGCCGCGAAGCTGCGCGCCGTGACGACGTCGATCACGACGCCGAGCGCAGCGAAGGTGCGGACGTCGGTCCCGTGCACGTGCACCTGTGCGTCCAGGCCGAGCGCCGTCACCCCGTAGCGGAGCAGATCCGCCCGCGTCGCACGCCGCTCGACGAGATGGAGCTCGAGCTCCGGGCGCCGAACCGCGATGACGAGCGCAGGAAGCCCGCCTCCCGAGCCGAGGTCGACGCCGACAGCGGCGTCCGCTGGACATGCCCCTACGAAACGATCCGAATGCTCGATCGCGTCGCGAATCGGCTGCGACCCGATCCCGCCACGCTTCTGGATCTCCCCCAGTACTGCCGCGAGGCGCGCGTCGAGGTCAGCCATCCGCCGGCGCGATGACCACGCGCCGATACGGATCCTCTCCATCGGAGCGGGTGTCGATACCGGGGAACTCCGACAGCACGTCGTGGATCACCTTGCGGTCCGGCGACGCCATCGGCTCCAGGCTACGGGGCGCACCCGAGGCGACGACCTCCTCTGCCACCTGGGTGGCGAACCGAGTGAGCGCCTCGCGTCGCCGGTCGCGGTATCCGCCGACGTCGACCCGAAGGCGAGTGTCGTGATCACCGAGGCGGCGCTGGGACGCGACCCGCGTGATCTCCTGCACAGCCTGCAGCGTCGACCCACGCGGGCCGACGAGCAGCCCGAGATCGCTTCCGTCGACGGTGACCTCGAGATCGTCCCCGTCGCGGCGGACACCGGCCGTCCCAGTCAGGCCGAACGCGTCGACCAGCCCCTGGACGAACTTGCGCGCCTCTTCTCCGACCTGCTCCGCATCCACGGCGTCCTCCCTGTTCGCTCGCTCGCCCGCCGGCGGGCG
>Ga0136611_10003110_pt1 | contig 11592 bp, 12 predicted proteins | sample AntDrymUQ2232306_2_FD_106645 | JGI IMG/M metagenome (GOLD analysis project Ga0136611, IMG submission 106645) | Polar desert sand microbial communities from Dry Valleys, Antarctica - metaG UQ223 (23.06) | ecosystem: Environmental > Terrestrial > Soil > Desert | place: Antarctica: Dry Valley... | reverse complement strand
TTTGTGGCTATGGGCGCGGTAATCCTGGCAATCACCGGTACCGAAGCCCTATACACCGACATGGGTCACTTTGGCCGGGGGCCGATTGCCCGGGCGTGGTTCATACTCGTCATGCCCGCCTTGCTGCTGTGCTATATGGGACAAGGCGCAGTGCTGCTGAACAATCCTTCGGCGACAATGACGCCGTTTATGTCTATGTTCCCGGAAGTCGTTCGGATTCCGGTGATCATCCTGGCGATGTTAGCGACTTTGATTGCGTCGCAAGCTGTGATATCCGGCGCCTTTTCGCTGGCCCGCCAAGCCATCCAACTCGACTTTATGCCGAAGATGAAGATTGACCATACCTCTATCAGGGCGGTCGGTCAAATATACGTACCATTTATCAATACGGTCCTGTTCGTTATAGTCGCCGCGCTGGTCGTCGGATTTGGGACGTCCGAGAAACTGGCGACTGCCTACGGCGTGGCAGTCAGTGGAACACTGGCGGTAGATACGATATTGTTCCTGGCGGTCGTCCGGTTGCGCTGGCGCAAACCAACCTACGTTATTATCCTTGCCGGCCTGCTATTCCTGTCAATTGACGCGCTGTTTGTGTCAGCTAATCTGTCCAAGATCCTTCACGGAGGCTGGTTCCCGCTCGTCCTATCAAGCTTGCTTTTCGTGCTGCTGTACACCTGGATCCGCGGCCAGGCCTACATCAAAAAGGAGCGCCGCGAGCTGGAAGGCCCGTTGCAAGCCTTCATAGACAAAGTCCATACCAGCAATCCGCCGATCATCCGCGTACCGGGCACGGCTGTCTACATCGGACATCACGCTGAACTCGCGCCGCTAGCACTGCACGCATCTGTCGAGAAATTACACGAATTACATACTAAAGTCGTCATCGTAACCGTCCGAATTACGACTGCCGCCCACATACCGGAAGCCGAGCGGGCAGCTTACGACAAGTTGTCTTACGAAGACGGCATCAGCCACCTGACTTTGTCATACGGATTCCACGACCAGCCGGACATCCCGCGGACACTTAAATCCTTGCGCAGCCTGGATCCCGAGCTAGACTTCGATAGCGACGAGGCACTGTACTTCATATCCCTCAGCCGGGTCGTACCGACAGGACGGCATGCCATGATGAGATGGCAGAAGTCTTTGTATACATTTATGTCACGCAACTCGCGGAGTACCAGTGACTACTATAAATTGCCCGTCAACCAGACTGAGGAGATGCGCACGCTGATCCGGCTGTAGGCTGCGTGATTTTGCGCAGCTTAGCGGCCGGATTCGTTACGGCCGTCGCGGCTGCCTTTGTAAGAATCATGGCGGACTTGGTTGAGCCAGGTAGTTGGCCGTAACTGCGGCACAGTGTTCCATGGGTTGTAGCTGATGGCCTGGCTTTCTTCTGCCGAAAGTACCCTGTCCAAGTGCAGCGTGCCGACTTTGTGCCACAGGCCGAATGTTTTGGCGACAAGTAAATCGCAGGAGAAATCCTCAAAGCTACGAAGACCCTTCTTGGTGCTGCGGACAGGAGCCTTCTGGATGAATTTGGCACCGAGTAAGACTGTTTTGCCGTTCAGCCTGTACGGAAAGCAGCTGGTGTAGTAATAAGTATTAATATAGCGGCTCAGGTGTAGGGTGTATTTAGTCAGTCTGCCCTGCCCACCAATGGCAAGCAGCCAGTCCTGGATAGAATCGCCGTTTTCGATGCGGATGGCCATGCCCTGAATATCAGGAATGAAACCCGGCAATCCGACACCGCGCGACAGCCGAACCTTGGCCGGATACTTTTTGTCTAACTCATAGATATCAGCGACTAATTTGTCCTCAAATATAATAGTACCGGAATAGAGATAGCCTCTGGGGTGCAACGCCCGGGCTCCACGGAACATGGCCAGTAGTTTGAAGATGTAGTACATAGGTTGAATATAGTATACTACTGAGATGAATGAACCATGCTATTACCGGATCAGCGTCAAGGGACTATGCGTCGACGAGACTGGCAGGTTTATGCTGGCCCGCGAAGATAATGGCAAATGGGAATTGCCGGGCGGCGGTTTGGACCACGGCGAGGATCCGATAGTTGGATTAATCCGCGAAATCCAGGAAGAAACAGGCCTCAAAATAACCTACGTGTCGCCAACTCCGAAATACTTTTTGACATCTGCAAGGTTCGGACACGATACATTTGTTGCTAATGTGATCTATGAAATAAAGCTCAAAAACTTAGACTTTACAGCTTCAGAGGAATGCCTGGAGTTGAAATATTTCAATGTAGAGGAAGCCCGCGAGCTAGACTTGTTTCCAAATATCGAAGCGTTTTTGGACGTTTTTGATCCGGCCTTGCACGTTTAACGCTACCGAAGGCCGCAGTTGTGGCATACTGTAATCATGAATATCGAGCAAACTATTCGAAATTATCTTCCAGATATAATTCATGTATCATTGGCTACCTGCCGAGATGGACAGCCATGGGTCTGTGAAGTTCATTACGCCTACGACGAAGCATTAAATCTCTATTTCCGATCCAAAATGTCACGCCGACACAGCCAGGAAATAGCATCAAACAATAGAATAGCCGGCAATATCGTTACGCAACATAGCCAGGGTGACAAACCGCGTGGCGTCTATTTCGAAGGTACCGCAGAGCTCCTAGCCGATGTAGATGAACAGAACGTTGCATACGAAGTTTTGAGTCACCGCTTCGGCTTAGATACCAAGATACTGACTGACGCTCAATCACCCGACGGCAATAAGTTTTATAAGATTACCGTGTCTAAATATTACCTATTCGATGCACGAGAATCGTCCCCAAGTCAGAAATACGAGTTAGACTGGGCTACTGCTTTGGGTTAATTCTGGCGGAAACTGTTTACTGCAGCTATCGGTATACCCCGTTCATAGAGGACGCCACGGGCGGCTGTGCCTATCGGGACGGCGCTGCGGTATTGTTGGTATATTTCATCAGTAAGGAGGCGCTCGTTATCTGACTTTACATCAGATTCGTAAACTTTGGGTTCGATGTCCTCTAGAGTATTGGAAGTGACTTGGGTAATGGCGCCGGTAGCATCGATAACTATGTGCCGCATTGGAGGTACGATGGCGGTTACTTTGATTTCAAGGGCTATAGCCCCGGGCGGAAGTTTGGGCTGCGGCCTGGGCGGCTCATATGCTAGATCCTCGGCAGTGAGCGGTATGGGTTCTGAAAACGTCCGCTGGATAGGCTGGTTAGTCGTAGATGGAGCAGATTCTTGCGCTTGCAGGCTTGATGGTTCAGCTGATACCGGAGCCAGACCGAGCAGCAGGACGGCTACTCCGGCAACTAGTGCGCTTATCGTATTTCGGTTAATTCTTTGCTTCATCCACTTAGCATAGAATGGACGGCTGTATTGCACAGCCGACTATATCATTGACCCGACAGCATAAAGAGGCTACGCATAAGCGTAATATGAGGGTTTTAACGAGGCAAGGCGTTGGTGGCAGTGACTAAACGGTCGTTAACGTTACGGATGAAGATATAGCTTAGTCCGGCTGGGCCTGTACGATGAAACGTACCATTCATAAATTCGGCCGACCAAAGTTTGGTAGTTGGGTCTACAAATGCACCGATGCCATTCCAGCCGGTATGACCAAAGGCCTCGGCGGACATAAGTGTACTGAATTTTTTGCTGCCATTTGTCCTGACACCTATACCATAGTTCTCACCCGGCTGAGCCTGGCGTTGAGCGTCAATCGTTGCAGCTAATAGTATCGATCTGCCGTTCAGGCTGCCGCGGTTGGCAGTTGCAGCCATGAATTTGCCAATGTCCTCTGGGGTTGTAAACCATCCAGCATGACCGCTGACGCCACCCTGATTGCGAGCAAGCTCATCCTGAGGTACACATGTTAAAACTGCCGACTTATCATTGTCGGGCGAGGTTGGAGCACAATTGTTGACTTCGCCAGCTATCCCAGTTTTGGTCATGTCAAGCGGATTGAGTATATTGGCCTTGATGTATGCAGACAGCGGCTGGCCGGCAGCTATAGAAGCAGCATCATATACGACAGTGTAGCCTAAGTTGGAGTATTTGTGGACAGCATCGGGAGCATTGGTAAGCTGAAAGGCCTGAACCTTGGCATTGACTTGGTCGGGACTGCTGGTTCCGGCGACAATCGTACTGTACTGTGGATCTACGAGTCCTGAGCGGTGCTGTAGAAGCTGGCGAAATGTCACGGAAGCTTTTGCACCAGAATTCCAGCTGGGCAGGAACTTACCGACTGGCTCGTCGATGTTGAGCTTACCTTCTTCGTGTAGTCTGAGGATGCCTGCTGCAGTGAACATCTTACTCAGTGAAGCGATGTCATACTGCGTTTCCGATGCCGATAGATTATTCCCTACCCCATCGGTTCCTGCGACAGCGGTGGCCAAAATGTTCTTGCCACAACCGACAGTCACGCTAGCTCCAGGGGCGATCTGCTTGTTGACGACATCGCGCATGGCTATCTCAGTTACCGATGCCTGCAAAGCCGCGCGAGCTGGTTCGTTATTCTTCCATATGGTACAAATATCATTCGGGTCATCGGCCGGTTCTACTGCCACCTCTTCGATGGTAGCCGGACCGCCCGGAACTTGCGGTCCACTCGCAACCTGCCCGCCGGTTGCGAGTGTGCTTTTTACAAAGACGAATTCGCCGCTGAATTGGCCGTATGCCAGGCCCGCAAGAGCTAAACCCGCCACCCAACTCCTACGGCGCAGCTCCATAGTCAAGCCGCCCTTAGTGTGGGCATCCGGCCGGGCTGCTGTTGGTATTGGGTATGACTGGCCGCCCATTGGCAAAGGCAAACGCATCGCAAACTCTGAGCTCATATGTCTAATGTAACATATTTTGCGAGTTTTTTAATATGTTTCGTACTATATCTTAGCGTGGCAGCGAGATGATAAAGTCGGTACCTGTGCCGAGGGTCGATTTGACTGTAATTTTGCCACCGTGCATAACGATAATGCGCTTGACCCAATATAAGCCGAGGCCGCTGCCGTTGACGGTGTCGGACATCGAGTTGTCGACGCGGGTAAATTTTTCGAAGATTTTGCTTATGTTGGCTTCTTCGATACCGACGCCCTGGTCGCTGATAGTTATAATGATTGACTTGGTGGTTTGTCTGGCTGAAATACTGATTTGTTTGCCGTTAGGCGAGTATTTGCTGGCGTTTTCGATGACATTGGCTAGAGCTACGGATATTTCGGCCAAGTCGACTTCTACTTCGATGGATTCATCAATCGTGGCGATGAGTATTTGTTCGCGCATCAACATGACCGGCTGGAAGTCGACGAGTAGCATGTCGATAAGGGCGGCCAGGTTCTGTGGCGATTTCTTGAGCTTGTAGACGCCGGAATCGATTTGGGCAGTCCGCAGGATACTATTGATGATGCCGAGCTGTTTTTCGTTGCTGTTGTAAGCGGTACTGATGAATGCTTTTTGGCTTTCTTCAAGGTCGCCGGCATAGCCCTCCAGGAGCATACCCAAGTATTGCTTGACCCCGGTCGCAGGCGTCCGTAACTGGTGCGAGGCCAGCGAGATAAATTCGTCCTTGGCCTTGTCGCCGCGCTTCAGCTCGGTAATATCAGTGATAATGATAGACATATAGGCGTTAGCTTCGCCCGAAGGCAGTTCGGTGGCTGAAATGAGAACTGAAGTCAGGGCTTCGACCGGCAAGCTACACTCCATCTCGCGCGTCACCAAGTTGATACCCATCGGCTTGATGAGCGCCGTTAATGCCGGCTGGTCTTTATCGTCGACAAATGCAATCAAGCAAGCCCCGATGATGTTTTCGAGCGGCTTGTCGACCATCCGACTGAATTGGCTGTTGCTGTAGAGTATTGTGCCATCTTCGGCAATGGTCATAGCGGCCTGATTCATCGATTCAATCAGGACGCGGTAGGAGCGGTCGGCGGATGTGAGGGTGTATATCTGATGTTTGTCCCGCTCGCTGACGACAAGCGCGTCAACTGAGCCGCGGCGTATAGCCTCGATTGTATCTTCAGCTTCCTGTAACCGCATCCGCAATTCATCAGTTTCTGCCTCACCGAGTACGTGGACAGCGTCGGCTCGTATGCCGGGCTGAGTCGTTACCTGTTTCTTCATCTACTGTGTTTCCCGCAGTCCTAAGGCTGCCAATACCTTGTTGGTATTGGATAAATCACCAATCAGTTTGCTGACTGGTTCGGGGCTAAATTTAATAAGTGTCGGCGCGGCAATGATGTCTTCCGACATGGCCGTATCGAGCTGTTGGTAGACGTCAATGATTTCCAGGCTATAATCACCAGACAAATACTTTTCACATATGAATTTGATGTTTTTGACGGCCAGCATAGAGTGATGGGTAGCACCGGTGATATACAGCCGCAATATATACTGCGGCTGGGAAGAATTGGTCACGCAAGTTCCTTTAGGTCTAATCCGATGAGGACCCTTTCTTCGTTGGATAAGTCTCCGATAATCTTACGGACTGGTTCCGGAAAACGGCGGACAAGCGTCGGGATAGCCAGGATCTGGTCGCCTTCGGCGAGCTGCGGATTGATGAACAGGTCGATAATCTCGATTCTGTACTTGCCTTTCAGGTGCTCTTCGCAGTAGCGGCGCAGGTTTTGCAGGGCCAGCATTGATTTGGGGGTTTGGCCGGCGATGTACAGCCTCAGTTCGAATTCTTTGGCGTCAGCCGGATTACTTTTTGCGGTCATTGCTGCGTCCTTTGCCCCGGGCAGACTCAAGGTTGGCCCGATCAGATGTTTCATCTTTTAAATGGAGCTGTTCGACAGATGCGAGATTTTTGAGCTCCAGGTTCTGCATCTCGAGGCGAGCCTTCAGACTTTGCAATTCGGCCTGGGTGACTTCCCTGTCGTACTTCAACTTTTGGCGTTGAACTTCCAATATATTTTGGCGATTGATCTCCGTACTACTTGCCCGGGCTTCGGCAGATACACGGGAAGACCCGGTCAGGATACCTTCTGATCCCAGATAAACATCTATCAGCTTGACGCCGTTATCAGTTATAACGAACTCACGGACTTGGTTGGAATGCGCCGTACCACGGGACTTTAGGACGTACATCAGCTTGTTGCGTTCGCCATTTACTTCGTAATCCCGCAGCAGCAACCAGGTATCAACAAATGACGCCACTCCAAGATCGGTATGCTCCAGATGCTCGCCGCCCTGCGTCAGGGATGTAAACATGGCAGTGATATTCTCGGACCGGAACATGTCCATCATTCGACTCAGCATAGCCCGGGCCTCGCCAATGTTACCGCCGGTAATGAGTGTCGTCATGGGATCAACGACAATTATCGACGGCTTGAAATCATGCAGGAACTTATGAAAGCGAGCAAGGTGCATTTCCAGGCCTTCTGATGTTGACCGTGTCGATTCGAAGCGCAGCAACCCGCTGTCGACATACTGCTGGACGTCGAGGCCGACCGATTTAGCATTGCGAATTACCTGTAATGGTGATTCCTCGAAAGCAATATATAACGATCGTTTGCCTAAAGAGGCATTATGGCAGGCGAAAAATATTCCAAGGTTCGTCTTGCCGGTACCGGCCGTGCCGGAGAGCAGGATACTTGAACCCTCGTAGTAACCGCCGCCGAGCATCGCGTCAAGCTCGCGGATGCCTGATGATACCCGCTTCGATGAAATAGTGTGATTCAGTTTGATCGAGGTTATTGGCATGACCGAGATACCGTCAGCGTCAATCAGGAAGGGATATTCGTTGGTGCCGTGTGTTGATCCGCGGTATTTGACGATGCGCATCCGACGAGTCGAAACCTGGCTTTCAATACGGTGGTCGAGGAGTATGACACAATCCGAAACATATTCTTCCAGACCCTGGCGCGTCAAAGAGGCCTCGCCGCGCTCTCCGGTAATAATGGCCGTGACGCCACGGTCCTTCAACCAGCCGAATAAGCGGCGCAGTTCGGAACGGAGCAATGCGTCATTGGTGAAGCCAGCAAACAGCGACTCGATAGTATCGAGGACGACGCGCTTGGCGCTGACAGCCTTGATAGCGAAATCAAGCCGGATAAACAAACCTTCCAGGTCGTATTCGCCGGTTTCCTCTATATCGGAGCGTTCGACTTTGACATAATCAATCCGAAGCTTCTTCTTATCTATCAAATCCTGCAGATCGTAGCCAAGCGAAGCCACGTTCTGTATCAGGTCGTCGGCCGTCTCTTCGAAGCTGACAAAGACAGCGTTTTCGTTGTACTGCTTAATGCCGTTAACCAGGAATTCCATCGACAACAGCGTCTTACCGCAGCCGGTGTTGCCAGCAATCAGCGTCGGCCGCCCGGTCGGCAGGCCGCCGCCGGTTATTTCATCGAGTCCCTCGATACCAGTTGGTGATTTCGGCAGTTGTTTGGTCTGTGGCATCGGCTGTGTAATTCCCGTCTCTATTACTAACACTATTGTGTTTAGTAAATCACACTTTGCTGTTTGTTGCATTAGTCTAGATTACAGACAGCCAAAATAATATTACGACGAGACTTAGTCGAGGGGGCGAATGTGCTACTCAAGATCTTTGAGCAAAACTTTTTCCATACCTTTAATACACAAATACGAAACGTGATCATCAACGATTTTCGGGTACTCGCCACCTCGAGTTAACGGTGCGGACATAACAGATAAATTCGGATCCATCGGAGTGCCCAGAAAAGCCATCTGTTCCCAATAACCCTTATTGGCTGCTAATACTTCATCACGATCTTCTAATACGAGTTGCCTTCGGCCTTCTAGGGATCTTTCAAATTTCATAACTTGTATAGTAGAACAGTTATGTTTACTTGTCAAGAGGGCAATCCCCGCTGGACATTAGCTAGTTGTGAGATGGGACGTGCGGTTCAGTTGATGTATTACTATGCGGACGGTTCTCGTCAGTCGCATGTCCTGCCGCACCGTGGTTGGTAAATAGCATGACGTAAAGCGTCAGTAATGCCAGCACGACCAAAAGCGTATAAAAGAGATAGTCGGCGGTCGTTTTCGACGTTACCTGTGTTGTTTGCTCCGTATGCATGTACCTAGTATACCCCCATCAGACTAGCCTGTATTGTACTTTCAAGACATTGTCATGCTCATGCTTGGGAATGTTTCATCAATGTATTATTATCAGATTATGTATACCGGCACTCAGCCCTATGATTTAGACACTTACATCACACATCACGGTGATGGTAGTAATTTTTACCGTGGAGAAGATTTTGCGCAACCACAGGCGTTACGTGATGGCGACACCCTGTCGAACGGTTGGCAGATTGCTGGCGATCCATTCCCTGCCGTTAATGGCAGTGTCGGATTAACATTTACCAACGGTGAAACAAGAATTGTAGCTCCAGGACTACCGCTGCAATTGAATTCAGACAGAAAAGGATTATTGCCAGGGCAATTAGCAGCAGGACACATACTCGAAACTGGTTGCGTCGTACTGGCAGAACCCGTAGCAATAGGTTCCGCGGGATGGCACAACGGCCAGCAAGAGGTGAAAGTTGAGCTGACTGGCGGCTGGGAAGGTCACGAAGTTGGCACACCTGATGATTTACCCTTAGCTGTATTTGACGAAGTATTCCCACCAAGTGCAGACACAACGCTAGGTTCATTTGCGCTTGAGCGTACGCTGGGCATGCATGAAATTGCTCGTCGCAACTTACCGCAACTCGGGCAACTCGCCCTCGATTTACAAATCCCTGTTATACCCCTCACTGGAAACTAAACGACAAGCGCTAAACGGCAGGAATCCGCACCTCCAGGCGTAAATATTGAACAAAGTATGATCAACATCACGCTAAGGTTATAGTAGGTTCAGAGCCGAATACACTACCTGTGGTGCTGTGAGCAGTTACGTTGAATTTCCATTTACAAAAGTTGTTAAATCTGATAATATATCATCAATAAAGTTGCTGTTTGGCGGCGCCGTGGAGAGGATCAATATGAAGCAAAGAATCGTGCATTTGTGGCGGATATTCAGGAGCTATAGCCTGCGCAAGAAGATTGTGATCGTGTCGCTGCTCGGCATTGTTGCTCTGCTGTTGATTTCGCTGTTTACATTCATTTGGTTTGCCCGTGATATTACTGACCGCGAACGGCTGATGAACCGCAACAATACTGGGATACGGTTGCTTGATAAGGACGGCGAATCGTTCTATACCTTTGGGCGGGTCAAAGAGCAAAATGACGTCAAGCTGGGTGAAATTTCGGACGACTTAGAGCAGGCGTTGATAGCCAGCGAAGACAAGAGGTTTTATGAACACTCAGGCTATTCGCTGCGCGGCATCGGCGGAGCTTTGATTGGAAACGCGATCAACAGGGATGCCAAAGCATATGGCGGCTCAACGATTACGCAGCAGCTGATCAAAAATAACCTGCTATCCAGCAGTAAGTCGTACCTGCGCAAATACCAGGAATTGTCAATCGCGGTGGCGGTAGAGCGGAATTATACGAAGCAGGAAATCCTGGAAATGTACTTGAACTCGGTGTACTACGGCGAAGGTGCATTCGGTATCGGCCAGGCAGCCAAGACGTACTTCGGCAAGACGCCGCAGCAACTGACGCTGGCCGAGAGCAGCCTACTGATCGGTATCTTGCCTGCCCCGAGCGTCTATTCGCCGATTTCGGGAGATCCGGCCAAGGCCGAACAGCAGCAGAAGCGTGTGCTCGACGAGATGGTCGAGGAGAAATTCATAACTAGCGCTGAAGCCGATGCTGCACTCGGCCAGGAACTGAGCTACGGCGGTGGACTGCAGGCGACGAACCAGCATGCCCAGCACTTCTCAGAGATGGTGATAACTGAGCTGAACAAACGCTACGGCGAAGAACGGGTGGCGCGCTCGGGATTCCAGGTACAAACAAGTCTGGAACTAGACTGGCAAAAAGCTGCCGAAGAACAAGTCAAAACCCGCGTCCGGCAACTAAGTGCCCAAGGCGGACGCAACGCCAGTGTCGTCGCTATAGATCCACGCAGCGGTGCCATCCGGGTGCTAGTTGGCAGCGCCGACTGGAACAATGAAGTATTCGGCAAGGTCAACATGGCGACAACTCCGCGGCAGCCTGGATCGAGCTTCAAGCCGGTGTACTATACGGAAGCTCTCGAAAAAGGCGTTGTCACCACGGCAACGATCCTGAAGGATTCACCGCGCACATTCGGGACGTACAAACCCGAAAATTATGATTTCAAATTTACCGGCGACATCACGACCCGCCGGTCGCTAGCGCAGTCTCGCAACCTGACATCGATCGAAGTCATGGAAAAACTTGGCATCGACGAATCGATTGCCGCTGCCAAGCGAGTCGGCATCAAATCTATTGACGGTACGCCGGAGCAATACGGCCTGGCACTGGCACTCGGTACCGCCGAAGCGACTCCGCTGGAAATGACTAATGCCTACGCGTCGTATGCCAATGGCGGCATGCAGTACGACCCGACGACAATCATCGGCATCAAAGATAAGTTCGGCAAGACCATCTACGAATACGAACCCGAAAAACGTGAAGTCCACAGCCCGGAGGCCGCATTCCTGATATCGTCGATACTGTCCGACCCGCAGGCCCGGGCACCGACATTTAGCAGCCTGAACATCCC
>Ga0136611_10003109_pt1 | contig 11593 bp, 12 predicted proteins | sample AntDrymUQ2232306_2_FD_106645 | JGI IMG/M metagenome (GOLD analysis project Ga0136611, IMG submission 106645) | Polar desert sand microbial communities from Dry Valleys, Antarctica - metaG UQ223 (23.06) | ecosystem: Environmental > Terrestrial > Soil > Desert | place: Antarctica: Dry Valley... | reverse complement strand
TGCACGCTTCGCCGCCCGCGCGCGGCGCTATTGCTACCGCATCCTCAACCGCGATACTCGGCCCGCGCTGGAGCGCCAGTCGCTGGGCTGGGAGCGATTGCCGCTGGACGCAGGCGCCATGCACAGCGCCGCGCAGGCGCTGGTGGGCAAGCACGATTTCTCGTCCTTTCGCAGCGCGCACTGCCAGGCCGCGCATGCGATGCGCGCCCTGCACTGGATCCGCGTGCACCGCGCCGGCGAGCGTGTCGACATCGAGGTGCAGGCAAATGCGTTCCTGCACCACATGGTCCGCAACATCGTGGGGTCGCTGCTGCCGGTGGGCCGCGGCCAAAAGCCGGTGGGCTGGGTGGCGGAGGTGCTGGCCGGCTGCAACCGTGAACGGGCTGGTCCCACCGCGCCGGCTGCAGGGCTACTGTTCGTCGGGCCACGATATCCGCCAGAATGGGGGCTTCCCCCGGACGTCACCGACCATCAGCTGTCGCGTTGACGCCGGTTTGCGCATTCCGCCCCAAGCGGCCGCCGGTCGAGAGCACATCATGAACCGCCATCTGTTCCGTACCCGAATCAAGTTCTGCGGCATGACGCGCGCCGGCGATATCCGCCTGGCGGGCGAGTTGGGCGTTGACGCTGTGGGGCTGGTGTTTGCCAGCCGGAGCCCGCGACGGGTGACGCCGGACGCCGCACGCAGCCTGCGCGATGCGATGGCGCCGCTTGTGGACGCGGTTGCCTTGTTCATGGACAACGACGTGGGCGAGGTGCGCGAGGCGATCGCCGGCGCGCGGCCCACGCTGCTGCAGTTCCACGGGAGCGAAGACGATGCGTTCTGCCGGCGTTTCGGGCTGCCCTATCTCAAGGGCATCGGATTGCAAGGCGCCCAGCCCCCCATGACCGGTCGCATGCTGCATGCGCGCTATCCGCATGCCGCCGGCTTCGTGATGGATGGGCACGCGCAGGGCGAGCCCGGCGGGAGCGGGAAGCGCGTGGAGGCCTCCGCCATTCCGGACGACATGAGCAAGCCTTTAGTGTTGGCAGGCGGCCTGGACGCCGCCAACGTGTATGAGGCAGTAAGAGCGGTTTCCCCTTGGGGAGTGGATGTTTGCAGCGGCATCGAAGGCGCTCCCGGGATCAAGGACGGCACGTTGATGCGGCGTTTCGTGGAGGCTGTGCGGCGCGCCGACTGCGTCGAAATGAGCAAGTCGGGTGACGCCATCGAGGAGTGCCAAGCCTGTGGACGCTAACCCCGTGGATGTGGTACCCGTGGACGCTGTGGCCGTGGATGCTAAGCCGGTGAATTTCCACGCGTTCCCGGATACACAAGGACACTTTGGCCAGTATGGCGGCCGCTTCGTGGCGGAGACCCTGATGGGTCCGCTGGAAGAACTGGCCGCTGCCTACGATGCCGCCCGTGTAGATCCTGCCTTCATCGACGCATACGAGCGCGACCTGGCGCACTACGTCGGCCGGCCAAGCCCGATCTACCACGCCGAGCGGCTGAGCGCCGAAGCAGGCGGCGCGCGCATCCTGCTCAAGCGCGAAGACCTGAACCACACCGGCGCGCACAAGATCAACAACACCATCGGGCAGGCGCTGCTGGCATCGCGGATGGGCAAGACCCGGATCATCGCCGAGACGGGCGCCGGCCAGCACGGCGTGGCGTCAGCCACGGTGGCCGCGCGTCTGGGCATCGAGTGCGTGGTCTACATGGGCGCCACCGATATCGAGCGCCAGAAGATCAACGTCTACCGCATGCAGTTGCTGGGCGCCACGGTGGTGCCGGTGACCAGCGGCTCGGCCACCCTCAAGGACGCGCTGAACGAAGCGATGCGTGACTGGGTCACGAACGTGGACGGCACCTTCTACATCATCGGCACCGTGGCCGGGCCCGATCCATACCCTCGCATGGTGCGCGACTTCAACGCCGTGGTCGGGCGCGAGGCGCGCGCGCAGATGCTGGCGGAATATGGGCGCCTGCCGGATGCGGTGACTGCCTGCGTGGGCGGCGGCAGCAATGCCATCGGCATCTTCCATGCATTCCTCAACGATGCCGGCGTTCGCCTGGTGGGCGCCGAGGCCGCGGGCGACGGCATCGGGACTGGCCGCCACGCGGCGTCGATCGTCGCCGGCCGGCCCGGGGTGCTGCACGGCAACCGCACCTACGTGATCTGCGACGACGATGGCCAGATCACCGAAACCCACTCGGTCTCGGCCGGGCTTGACTATCCGGGGGTGGGCCCGGAGCACGCGTTCCTGAGCGACAGCGGCCGCGCGGAGTACGTGGGCGTCACCGATGACGAGGCGCTGGCAGCGTTCCACCTGCTGGCAAGAACGGAGGGGATCCTGCCGGCGCTGGAATCCAGCCATGCCATTGCCCAGGCCATGAAACTGGCGCGACAGATGCCATCCGACGCCATCGTGCTGTGCAACCTGTCGGGGCGTGGTGACAAGGACGTGCATACCATCGCCGGCCGGCAAGGGTTGCACTTCTGAGGGTTGCTTGGCTGTCACTGCCACGCTGGGCGACAATTGCGGGCTTCATCCATCGCACAGGAGACCGGCCATGGCCGATGAAATTGCCGGGCAACCGCCGCAGGCCCAGCCAGGCGATCCCGCGAATCCCAACGCGCTCGATCCGGCGTTTTTCACCAGCGTCAACGAATACCTGGAATTGACCAACCGCCAGTCGCGCGAGCACGGCCTCAAGCGCATCAGCCTGGCCAGCCTGTACGCGGCTGCCCGCTTCAACTCCCACGTGTTCCTGGCGAGCGCCGCGCCGGGCAGCGTGGCCGCCGACCGCGCAAACTTCCTGGACTACATGGGCACCATGTACCGGCGCATGCTCAACGAGCACCTCGACGGCCTGGGCGTGGAGCGCAATATCGACGTGGGCAAATCAGAACTCGCCGCCGAATACGCGGCAGCCGGCTTGCAAGTGGGCACCTCCCCCGCAACCCCGGTCAATGCTCCGGTCGCTGCTCCTGCAGATGCTCCTGCAGCTGCGTCTGCGGGGCATGAATGACCAGTTTGAACGGTGCCCGGCTCACGGCGCGGCTGGATGCGCTGCGCAGCGCGGGCCGCAAGGCATTGGTGCCGTTCGTGACTGCAGGCGATCCTTCGCTTGAGGCAAGTGTCCCGGTGATGCACGCGTTGGCGCGCGCCGGCGCCGACGTGATCGAGCTGGGCGTGCCGTTTTCAGACCCGATGGCGGACGGCCCGGTGATCCAGCGCAGTTCCGAGCGTGCCCTGGCGCGGGGCGCCGGCATGAGCTACGTGCTCGACTGCGTGCGCGAGTTCCGCCGCTCCGACACGGTTACGCCAGTGGTGCTGATGGGTTATCTGAACCCGGTGGAGATCCGCGGACCGGCGGCCTTCGCGTCTGCGGCTGCAGCGGCAGGCGTGGACGGCGTGTTGCTGGTCGACTTGCCACCGGAAGAAGCAGGGGACTACCGCGCCGCGTTTGCGCCGCAAGGCGTGGCGCTGATATCGCTGGCGTCGCCCACCACCCCGCAGGAGCGCCTGCAGCGCCTGTGCGAGCAGGCCGAAGGCTATCTCTACTACGTGAGCTTCGCCGGCGTGACGGGCGCCGACCGGCTCGATGTCGGGGGCGCAGGCCAGCGGATCACCCAGCTGCGCAGCATGGGCCACTGTCCCGTGTACGCAGGATTCGGCATCCGCGACGCCGCCAGTGCCAGCGCCATGGCCATGCATGCCGACGGTGTGGTGGTGGGCAGCGCGCTGGTGGCCGCACTGGATGGCAGCGTGGACGCCGCCGATGCCGCCGCCCGGGCCCATGCCTTCCTGCAACCGCTGCGCGCCGCGCTCGACAGGCTGGCCACCGAGGCCGCGTGAGCTAAACTGCGAGGCCGGCATGCATCCACGTGGGTTCGCCCGGCCAGCGCAAGGCTTGCGCGGCCAGGACAATGCAGTGCATGCGCCTGACAACTGCGGTGATCGTTCCGAATGAGTTGGCTCAAGAAACTGATGCCCGCCCGCATCCGCACCGATACCGGCGTGGATCGCAAGCGCAGCGTGCCGGAAGGCCTATGGGAAAAGTGCGAGCGGTGCGGGGTGGTGCTGTATCGGCCCGAGCTGGAAGAAAACCTGGAGGTCTGCCCGAAGTGCAGCTTCCACATGCCCATTCGCGCGCGCGCTCGCCTGGCGGCCTTGCTGGATGATGGCCAGGGCGAAGAACTCGGTGCAAAGCTTGGGCCGGTGGACGTGCTCAAGTTCAGGGACCAGAAAAAGTATTCCGAGCGCATCAAGGCCGCGCAGAAGAACACCGGCGAGCGCGACGCGCTGGTCGCGATGCACGGCAAGTTGAAGGGCCGTGACCTTGTTGCATCGGCGTTCGATTTTGCCTACATGGGCGGCTCCATGGGGTCCGTGGTGGGTGAGCGTTTCACCCTGGCGGCGGAGCGTGCGCTGGCCGTGGGGTGTCCCTTCGTGAACTTCTCCGCCAGCGGCGGTGCACGCATGCAGGAGAGCCTGTTCTCGCTGATGCAGATGGCGAAGACCTCCGCAGCGCTGGGCCGGCTGCGCGCCGCGGGCCTGCCGTATATTTCGGTCATGACCCATCCCACCACGGGCGGCGTGTCGGCGAGCTTCGCCATGCTGGGCGACATCAACCTCGCAGAGCCCGAGGCACTGATCGGTTTTGCCGGGCAGCGCGTCATCGAGCAGACCGTGCGCGAAAAACTCCCCGAAGGTTTCCAGCGCAGCGAGTTCCTGCTGGAGCACGGCGCCATCGACCAGATCTGCGACCGCCGTGAACTGCGCGACCGCCTGGCTCACCTCTTGGCGATGATGATGAAACATCCCGCACCGATCGACGATGGCGAGGCAGCCGCATGAGCGCGCGCAGGTATTTCGGCACCGACGGTATTCGTGGCCGGGTGGGCGAGGGTTCGATTTCGGCGGATTTCGTCTTGCGCCTTGGCAATGCGTATGGGCGCGCCCTGCAGGATGCCGCGCCGCGGGAGCAGCGTGTGTGGCGCAAGCCCATGGTGCTGATCGGCAAGGACACCCGCATCTCCAACTACATGTTCGAGGCGGCGCTGGAGGCAGGCCTCGTGGCGGCCGGCGTGGATGTGCAGCTGATGGGCCCGATGCCGACGCCGGCAGTGGCGCACCTCACCAACTCGATGCGGGCTGACGGCGGCATCGTGATTTCCGCCTCGCACAACCCGCACCACGACAACGGCATCAAGTTCTTCTCTGCGCATGGCGAGAAGCTCGACGATGCCACGGAGCTCGCAATCGAGGCCGCGCTGGATCTTCCATTCCGCACCGTGGCGTCAGAGAAGTTGGGCAAGGCAGTACGCAACCGCGACACCATCGGCCGTTACGTCGAGGCCTGCAAGAATTCGGTGCCCAGGGGATTCAACCTGGCCGGCATGCGCATCGTGCTGGATTGCGCCAATGGCGCCACCTACCAGCTGGGCCCGCTGGTGCTGCGCGAGCTTGGCGCCCGGCTCGAGGCGATCGGCATCGAGCCGAACGGGCTCAACATCAATGATGGCGTGGGCTCCACGTATCCGGACGCATTGGCGGAACGGGTGCGTGCGGAAGGCGCGGATATCGGCATTGCCTTCGACGGCGACGGGGACCGGGTGTTGTTCGTCGATGCCGATGGCCAGGTGCGCGACGGCGACGACCTGCTGTACGTGCTGGCCTGCGACTGGCAGGAGACGGGCCGGTTACGCGGGCCGGTGGTGGGCACCCTGATGTCCAATTACGGCTTCGAGCGCGCGCTCGGGGAACGTGGCATCGGCTTCATCCGCGCCAAGGTGGGGGACCGCCACGTCCACCAGCAATTGCTTGCGAACGAGGGCGTGCTTGGCGGCGAGGCGAGCGGGCATCTTCTGTGCCTGGACCGCACCAGTACCGGCGACGGCATCGTCAGCGCGCTGCAGGTCCTGGAAGTACTGCAACGGCGCGGCATCAGCCTGGCCAGTGCGCTGGCCGGCCTGCACAAGGTGCCCCAGAAGACCATCAATGTGCGTTACCTGGGCGCCGGCAAGCCCGCCGATGCCGACACCGTGCAGGCGGCGCTACGCGTGGCGCAAGGCGCAGTGGAGGGCAGGGGGCGCGCGTTCCTGCGCGCGTCCGGCACCGAGCCGGTGGTGCGGGTCACTGTCGAAGCCGACGACGCCGGCCTGGTCGACACCACCCTTGAATCCCTCGCCGCCGCGGTACGCGCGGCCTCGGCCTGATGACACCAGGCCTGATCAAACTTTGCCTTGATCGAATCATCCTTGTACGCAGCGGCTGGTTTAACCGGTCGCCGCACCCCAGCAGGCCATTCCATGAGCAGCCAGATCCCGACCTTCGACATCCGTCGTTTCACTCAGCCTTCCAGTGCGCAGGATCGCCAGGATTTTGTCGACGAACTCGGCGCCGCGTATCGCCAATGGGGGTTTGCCGGGATCCGCAACCACGGTATCCCGCAGGCGCAGATCGACGAGGCGTATCGCACCTTCGAGCAGTTCTTCGCATTGCCGGAAGATGCCAAGCGCAGCTACCACGTGACGGGCGGGGGCGGCGCACGCGGCTACACGCCCTTTGGCGTGGAGACTGCAAAGGGCGCCAAGTATTCCGACCTGAAGGAGTTCTGGCACATCGGGCGCGAGATACCGGACGACTCGCCGTACCGCGCGGACATGCCTGCCAACCTCTGGCCACGGGAAGTGCCGGAGTTCCGCGAGGTCGGTTATGGCCTGTATCAGTCGCTGGATGCGCTCGGTTCGCAGGTGCTGTCCGCACTGGCGCTGCACATCGGCCTGGCGGAGGACTACTTCGCCGACAAGACCGGCTCCGGTAACTCGATCCTGCGGCCGATCCATTACCCCCCGATCACCACCGACGCCGTCCCCAACGTGCGTGCCGGGGCGCACGAAGACATCAACCTGATCACGCTGCTGGTGGGCGCCAGTGCGGAGGGCCTGGAGGTGCTGTCCCGCCAGGGCGAGTGGGTGGCCTTTACCGCCGATTCCGACACCATCGTGGTCAACATCGGCGACATGCTGCAGCGGCTGACCAACCACGTGTACCCATCCACCACCCACCGCGTAGTCAACCCACCGGGCGAGAAGGCGCGCCTGCCGCGCTATTCGACGCCGTTTTTCCTGCACCCCAACCCGGATTTCGTGATCGACGTGCTGCCGTCCACGATCAGCGCAGGCAACCCCAGCCGCTACCCTCAACCGATCACCGCGCAGGCCTATCTTGAAGAGCGCCTGCGCGAGATCAATCTCAAGTAAGCCCGTCACCTGGGCAAGGAGCCACACATGCGGCGCAGGATCATTGCTGGGAACTGGAAGCTGCACGGCGACCGTGCGTTCGCCAAGGGACTGGTGGACGCGATTGCCGCGGTGCCGGCGCCTGCCGGCGTCGAGCGGGTGGTCTTGCCGCCGCTGCCCTACCTCGGCGACTTGGCCCAGCACTGCGCCGCAAGCGGCCTGCAGTTTGGCGCGCAAGACGTGAGCGCCAACGTGCAGGGCGCCTACACGGGCGAGGTGTCGGCGGCGATGCTGGTTGACATCGGCGCGCGCTATGGCCTGGTCGGGCACTCCGAGCGCCGCCAGTACCATCGGGAAAGCAACGAGCTGGTGGCGGCCAAGTTCCTGGCCGCGCGCGATGCCGGGCTCACCCCCATCCTGTGCATCGGCGAGTCCCTCCATGAACGCGAGGCCGGGCAAACCGAGTGGCGCCTCGAGAAGCAGCTGCAAGCGGTGTTCGACGCCGCCGGGCCGCAGGCGTTCGCCGGCGCCGTGATCGCTTATGAGCCCGTGTGGGCCATCGGCACCGGCAAGACCGCAACTCCTGACCAGGCACAGGCCGTGCACGCCTTCATCCGTGGCGAGGTCGCCGCGCGCGATGCTACAATCGCCGGCTCGCTGCCAATCCTGTACGGCGGCAGCGTGAAGCCCGACAACGCTGCAAGCCTGTTCGCCCAGGCGGACGTCGATGGCGGGTTGATCGGCGGGGCCGCCCTGGTCGCCGCGGATTTCCTGGCCATTGCGGCAGCGGCCGCGGACTGACCTCGGTTGGCACGCCGCAAGGCGCCAACCCTTGAACAACGGATTGAACCACGATGGTGTTGCAGCTCGTCAATGTGCTTTACGTGCTGGTGGCAGTCGCCATGATTGCGCTGATCCTGATGCAGCGTGGCGCCGGCGCGCAGGCTGGGTCCGGCTTCGGAGGCGGCGCGTCGTCCACCGTGTTCGGCTCGCGGGGCGCTTCCAACTTCCTGACCAAGAGCACCAAGTGGCTGGCGATCCTGTTTTTCACGATCAGCCTTGGCATGGCGTATTACGCAACCAAGACCGCGCGGCAAGGCGCGCTCCCCGCCGAGTCGGACCTTGGCGTGATGGCGCAGCAACCCGCGCAAGTTCCCCAGTCGCCAGCGGCGCAAATCCCCACCGCGCCCGCGCAGCAGCCACCCAGTGCGGGGGCAGTGCCGCAATACACGCCGCCCGCAGCGGCCCCCGGCGCGCCCGCCCCCTCACCGCTTCCGGCCCCAGCGCCGCAGCCGGTGCCCGCACCGGGACAGTGATCGGTCGTAGAATTTCAAGCGCGGCCAGCTCGCGTGATGCATTGCCCAGGTGGCGGAATTGGTAGACGCACTACCTTGAGGTGGTAGCGATTTAGGTCGTAGGGGTTCGAGTCCCCTCTTGGGCACCAATGAAGAAACAGAGAACCCCGCTCCGGCGGGGTTTTTTGTGCCGGCGCGGTCCGTTGCTTGTAAGGCTAGTGCACGCTCGGTTGCCTTGGCTTCCGCTAATCTCCGGGCAGCAAATTGGAGCAATTGGAGGTTCACCAGTGAGCGGCATCGACTTGTTGGGATGGGGGGCGTCGGCCATTCTGATTGCCACGCTCATGCGTCAAAGCTACCTGTTGTGGACCGACGAAAACGCCAAAGGCGTGTCGAAGGGGCTCTTCATCGGTCAGATTGCCGCATCGGTGCTATTCATCGTCTACAGCTGGCTGGTCTCGAACTGGGTGTTCATCGTGTCGAACACCCTCATCTTGCTGACGGCGTTGGCCGGCGAGGCTGGCCTGGTCTGGCGGAAGCGCCGTTCCGGACAGAAGGGGTGACAGTGGGTGGCCTGTCCGCGCAATGGGGGAGAAGCTGATGGCGGCCAGGAAGGGTGTGGTCCAGAAGACGCGCAAACTCGCAACCTTCAACGTGAATGGAATTGGCGCGCGGCTCCCGCACCTGCTCGATTGGCTGGCCAGGGAAAAGCCGGATGTAGTGGCACTGCAGGAATTGAAGGCCACTGACGAGGCGTTCCCGGCGGGACCGCTGGAAGATGCAGGTTACGGTGCGATCTGGCAGGGCCAGCGGTCATGGAACGGTGTTGCACTGCTCGGTCGTGGCGGGGTGCCAGTGGAGAGCCGCCGTGGTTTGCCCGGCGACCCAGCGGACGAGCAGAGCCGGTATATCGAGGCTGCAGTCAACGGCATCGTCGTGGCCGCACTCTACCTGCCCAACGGCAACCCCCAGCCCGGACCGAAATTCGACTACAAGCTGCGCTGGATGGAGCGTTTGATCAAGCACGCCAAAGGGCTGGTTGAACTGCCCCACCCGGTAGTCATGATGGGCGATTTCAACGTCATTCCAACCGATGACGACGTCTACGACGCCAAGGCGTGGCGCAAGGACGCGCTGATCCAGCCAGCGGTACGCGTCGCCTTTGATAGGCTGAAGGCGCAAGGCTGGACAGACGCGCTTCGCGAGGTTTCCGGGGATGCGCGCATCTACACGTTCTGGGACTATTTCAGGCAACACGCCGAGCGCGATCGCGGATTGCGCATCGATCATGTGCTGCTAAACCCGGTGCTGGCAAAGCGCCTGAAGCGCGCCGGTGTCGACCGTTGGGTCAGGCTGCAGGACAAGGCAAGCGACCATGCACCGACATGGGTGGATGTGTCCGTGGACTGACGTCCGCCTGGTGGAACCTGGGCGTGGTCATCGTCCAACGTCCTGTCCGCCGGAGCCTGTACGTCAGGCTGATCAACATGCTAGACAACCGCAGGAGTACCTAGAAAAATCAATCCACAGGAGGTGCAACATGGCAGATGACAAGGGCAACACCGGCTCGCCGGATCGCGACCGCATCAACGTCAATGAGGATTACGAGCTCAACGACTGGTCCAAATCCCTGGGCGTGACCAAGGAACAATTGCGGGACGCTGTGGCTCAGGTTGGTCCTTCCGCCGAGGCGGTGCGTCGTCACCTGAACAAGTAGTCGCGTCGTGAGCCTGGCGGTCTATCGCCGCAAGCGCAGCTTCGGGAAGACCCCAGAGCCGGAGCCTGGAGCGGCGATTGTTCCAGGCGCCCGGCCCATCTTCGTAGTCCAGCTTCACCACGCCAGCCGGCGTCATTATGACTTCCGGCTCCAAGTGGGCGACGCGCTCAAAAGCTGGGCGGTGCCCAAGGGCCCGAGCTACGACCCCGCCGTGAAGCGCATGGCAGTCGAAGTCGAAGACCATCCCGTGGCGTACGCCGCGTTTGAGGGTGACATTCCCAAGGGCCAATACGGGGGCGGCCACGTTGCGCAATTCGACCAGGGCGTCTGGACCACGGAAGGGGATCCGGAGGCGCAACTGCGCAAGGGTCATTTGCGCTTCCAGCTGTTTGGAACCAAGCTCAAGGGGGGCTGGCATCTGGTGCGGTCGGGCAAACCTGCGAAGCAGCCCCAGTGGTTGCTGTTCAAGGAAGAGGATGCGTACGCGGGCACGCTAGAAGCGGATGATTTGCTGGCTGATGTAGCCGTTGCGCCCGCAGCGGACCGGCGCCGTGCAGGCTCGGGCAAGCCGGTCAAGAAACGTCTGACCCGCGTCCCCACCACGCGCCCGCGCAAAAAAGGATGGGGTGACAAGGCATTGGCGTTGCCTGGGGCGCTGAAGGCGCATGCACCCGAAGGACCCTTCAAGCCGCAGCTCGCCAAGTTGGGAGACACGCCGCCGCAGGGTGATCATTGGATCCACGAGTTGAAGTGGGACGGCTACCGCATCCTGACCACCATCGCGCAAGGCAAGGTGCGTTTCTGGTCCCGCAATGCCATTGAGTGGACCAGCAAGATCCCGGAGATCCGCGCTGCAATCGAGGCGTTAGGCCTGGAATCCGGCGTGCTGGATGGCGAGTTGATTGCCGGTACGGGGACCAAGGAAGATTTCAACGTGCTGCAGGCAATCCTCTCCGGCGAGCGCCAGGGGAAGCTGTCTTATGCACTGTTCGACGTGTTGCACGTGAATGGCGTGGACATTGGCATGGCGCCGCTGAGTGCGCGCAAAAAGCTGCTCGAGGCGATCCTCCAGGCGCCGCCTCCACGCCTTGCTTTCAGTTCGCATGTCGAGGATGGCGAGGCCGCGTTTCGGCTCGCAGGCGAGCGTCATTTCGAGGGCATCATCTCCAAGCGGGCAGACCGTGCATACATGCCGGGGCGCAGCGACGACTGGCGCAAGACCAAGCAACTGGCCTCGGACGAATTTGCCGTGGTCGGTTACACGGCGCCCAAGGGTAGCCGTAGTGGTTTTGGATCGTTGTTGCTGGCAAGACCGGACGCCGAACACGGATGGTCTTATGCAGGGC
>Ga0136611_10003108_pt1 | contig 11594 bp, 8 predicted proteins | sample AntDrymUQ2232306_2_FD_106645 | JGI IMG/M metagenome (GOLD analysis project Ga0136611, IMG submission 106645) | Polar desert sand microbial communities from Dry Valleys, Antarctica - metaG UQ223 (23.06) | ecosystem: Environmental > Terrestrial > Soil > Desert | place: Antarctica: Dry Valley... | reverse complement strand
TTGGAGCGAATTTAATCAACGCCTTGATTTCTGGCGCGGCAAAACGGCGTATCCGAATTTGATTAAAAATTTTTATTTCGTCGAAACCAGCGGCGAAAATCTTCTGCGTTACGACAATCAAAACAAGACTTTTCAAGCGGCTGATTGGACTGCTAACCTGATAAATTTGAAACCGAAGATAACCGACGAAAAAAAGTTTCAGCCGATTGTCGAAGAAATTCCCGCGCTCTTGATGCCCATTCACGCTGAGGAAGATAAAATAAGTCGGGTAATTAGCATTAGAACGGGAAAAATTGAACAAGAAGACGTTTCGTCGGTTATGATGCCGAAAAGATATGGCGTTTTGGTCATTGAACTCAACTCTGACGTGATTGTCAATCAGCTTTTACCTGAGATGGCGAAAAAGTATTTCAGCGACGGCGCGGATTATAAATTCGCCGTCGCGGGTGCCGAAAACCGAGTTGTTTTTCAAACCGAAGATTTAACCGCGACCGATTCAAGCGCGAAATTCTTCAATCTCGCGCCCGATAATTTTATTTCCTTTAACAACCGCGATTTGCTTTCCACAATTCAGGGCGAAAAAAAAAGCATAGTTTACAGCCGGATTGAGCGCGCGACACGGCAATCTGTGACGAACGACAAATCGAATCGCGTCGAGATGCAAGTGTTAAAAGGCGACGAAAAACCGCGCATCAGAATTTTCGACGGGGAGAATTTGCAGAGTGAAGGCGTTTGGACTTTGAACGTCCAACACACGGCAGGCTCGCTCGAACAATTTATTGCCAATACGCGCCGCAAAAATCTGGGCGTGAGTTTTGGGATTTTATCGTTGCTCGCCATCAGCGTTGTTTTAATTTTTCTCTCAGCGCAACGCGCCAAACGTTTCGCGCAAAAGCAGGTTGATTTTGTTTCGGCGGTTTCACATGAGTTTCGTACACCGCTCGCCGTGATTTATTCGGCAAGCCAAAATCTAACCGACGGTATAGTTGATTCAAGAACACAGGTTGAAAGATACGGCAATTTAATAAGGGATGAAGGCAAAAAACTTTCGGCGATGGTCGAGCAGATTTTGGAATTTGCGGGCGCGCGTTCAGGAAAACAAAAATACGATTTGCGCGAAATTGATGTGAAAAATGTTATTGAAATTGCTCTGGCGGAATGTGAGCATTTGATAAAAGAAAAAGGTTTTACCGTTGAAAAAGAAATCGTGGAAACCTTGCCGCGTATTGTCGCTGATGAAAAAGCCTTGAGTCAAACGATCCAAAATTTGATTGTCAATGCGGTTAAATACGGCAACGAAAGCGCGTGGCTGAAAATCTCGGCAAAAAACGGCGACGGTAAAATAAAAATCACGGTTGAGGACAAAGGCATCGGCATTGCGCCGAAAGAATTGAAACATATCTTCGAGCCGTTCTACCGTTCAAAAACAGTCGTTGACGAACAGATTCACGGCAACGGCTTGGGTTTGAGTTTGGTCAAGCAAACCGTCGAAGCGCACGGCGGCAAAATTGCGGTTAAAAGCGAAATCGGAAAGGGAAGTCGGTTCACAATAGAATTACCGCTTTGAGTTCCGCCTTCAGGCGGCTTCCTGATAAGTTTGAAGAAAGCCGCCTGAAGGCGGAACTCAAAACATTTTGTTATGAAAATTTTACTTGTCGAAGACGAAGCGGGCTTGATTATAACCTTGACCGACCGCTTGCAAAGCGAAGGTTTTAATGTAAAAACCGCAACCGATGGCGAAGCGGGTTTATCGCTTGCTTTGGCGGAAAATTTCGATTTGATAATTCTGGATGTGATGCTGCCGAAGAAAAATGGCTTGGACGTGTGCCGCGATTTGCGTCAGAAGAATATTACAACACCGATTTTAATGTTGACGGCGAAAGGCGAAACGATTGATAAAGTTCTTGGTTTGAAGCTCGGCGCGGACGATTATCTGACGAAACCGTTTGAGATGATGGAACTGCTCGCCCGCGTCGAAGCACTTTTACGCCGTTCGCTGCAAACGAATCAAAATTCGCCCGACGCTTTTCGATTCGGCGACGTTTCCATTGATTTTCGCCGCGCTGAAGTCTTGAAAAACAACGAGTCGCTCGAACTCTCAGCGATTGAATTTAAACTTCTGCAATTTCTGATTGAAAATCGCGGCGCGGTGCATTCGCGCGATAAACTTCTGGACGAAGTCTGGGGTTACGACGCGATGCCTTCGACGCGCACGGTGGACGTTCACGTCGCCTGGCTGCGGCAAAAACTAGAAACAAATCCGAAACATCCGCAATACATTCAAACCGTTCACGGCTTGGGATATAAATTTGTCAGCTAAAATTTTTCATCAAATTTTCGTAATCCGTTGGCGTGTCAACATCGAACGCGCCTTCGGGAAACGAAACCGCTGCTGTTTGCGCGTGATATTTTTTTATCAATCGTTTCGCTCCGGTTTGCGCGTCGAGCGCGAGCAGTTCGGGGAAGAGTCTGCGGTGAAAAAGCGCGGGAACGCCAAGCGTATTTTCATATTCGCAGGCGACGATAAGCGCGTTTGGTTGCCCAAAAGTTTTGATAATTTTTCCAAGTATAATTTCATCTACTAAGGGCTGGTCGCAAACCATTACGATTACCGCTTTCAACTCATTCGAGTCGCTTAAAAGTTTTTCCAAACCGACTTTTATCGAACCGCTCATTCCCGCTTTCCAATTTACATTCTCGGCGATTTCGACGGGCAAATCTTCGACTTCATTGCGCGTAATTTCGATTCGCGCGCCGAGCGTGACGACAACTCTCGCTGAAACGGCGAGCGCGATTTTTGCCGCCCGGCGCGCCAGAGTTTCGCCTTGAAATCTCAGCAGTTGTTTCGGCTCGCCCATCCGCGCGGACGCGCCGGCGGCGAGTAGAATTATGCCGACAGAATCAATTTGCATTTTGTAACCTTGATATTCATCTTTCAAAATACATTTAATTTGAAAACATTTTATGATGTGTTAGATTAAATTTACAGACAATTAAACGGCTCGGGCGAAAAATATTCGTGAATTTCGCCGACGGGCGCATCGTTATTATAACCACAAGGAGAGATAAAAATGGCGGATGAATTCGACGAATTTGCGGAAGCCGAATTGACGGCGGACGAAGCGGCGTTACTGGAAAATTTGCCCGAACTTTCAGAGTTGGGCGAAGCCAGACGCAAGTTTTTGGGACAGGCGACGGCGATGGGTTTGGGAGCGTTCGCCCTCAATTTATTATCGCAGCAGGAAATGTTCGCCGCGCTCGAAACACCTGAAGGCGCGATGTTCGCGCCGGTCGCGGAAGAAAACGCCGTTAAGGTGACGTTGAAAATCAACGGCGCGGAAAAAGTCGTAACGCTCGATTCGCGCGTCACTTTGCTCGACGCTCTACGCGAACGTCTGGAATTAACCGGCTCGAAAAAAGGCTGCGACCACGGGCAGTGCGGAGCCTGCACGGTGATTGTTGACGGTCGGCGTGTGCTGTCGTGTCTGACCTTGACGGCACAGTGCGAAGGGAAATCGGTGACGACGATTGAAGGTCTGGCGAACGGCGACCAGCTTCACCCGATGCAGACGGCGTTTATCAAACACGACGGTTTTCAATGCGGCTACTGCACGCCCGGGCAAATTTGTTCGGCAGTCGCTTTAATGAGCGAAGCGAAAAACGGCGAAGCCAGTTACGTTTCAGCTAACCTGCGAACGAACGTTAAAACCGTCAAATTATCCGACGACGAAATCCGCGAGCGAATGTCAGGCAATATTTGTCGCTGCGGTGCTTATCCGAACATCGTCGCGGCGATTCAGGAAGTTCACAGTGGTCGGGAAACCGCGCAGGCGTGGAGCTTTTATACGCCGGATGAAATCGCAACAGCCGAAAACAAGGAGGACGAAAAAGATGCGACCGTTTAAATTTTCCAGCGCGAATGACTTGCGAGCAGCCGCGCAGACAATCGCCGCCAATAGGGAAGCGCAGTTTTTAGCAGGCGGCACGAACATTCTCGATTTGATGAAGGAAGACGTGATGCGCCCGACCGAACTCGTGGACGTTTCGCGTCTGAATTTGACGCAAATTAAATCGGCGAAAGGCGGGCTGTCGCTCGGCGCGTTGGCGAAAAACACCGATACGGCAAATCACCCGCTCGTGCGCCAAAATTATCCGCTGCTTTCGCAGGCGATTTTGGCGGGCGCGTCCCAGCAAATTCGCAATATGGCGACCAACGGCGGCAATCTTTTGCAGCGAACGCGCTGTTCGTATTTTTACGACGTAGCGATGCCGTGCAACAAACGCGAACCGGGAAGCGGCTGCGGCGCGCTCGAAGGCATTAACCGGATGCACGCGATATTCGGCTGGTCGGATAAATGCGTCGCGGTTTATCCGTCGGATATGTCAATCGCGCTCGTTGCGCTCGACGCGATTGTCAAAGTGCAGGGCACAAACGGCGCGGAACGCTCAATTCCTTTCGCCGATTTTCATCGCTTGCCCGGTGATAATCCCGAAAAAGACACGAATTTAATTCACGGCGATTTAATAACGGCAATCGAGTTGCCGAAAAATAATTTCGCGGGCAAATCTTATTACTTGAAAGTGCGCGACCGCGCTTCTTATGCTTTCGCGCTCGTTTCCGTCGCCGCCGCGCTGGAAATGAACGGCAGCAAAATCAAACAAGCGAGAATTGCGATGGGCGGCGTGGCGCACAAACCCTGGCGGGCATTGCAAGCGGAAAAAATGCTCGTTGGCAAAGAAGCGACAGAAGCCAATTTCAGACAGGCAGCCGAAGCGGAAATGAAAAATGCGAAACCGCTCGAACACAATAAATTTAAGGTTGAGTTGGGAAATCGCGGCATCGTTCGCGCTCTGCAAATGGCGATGAACGGCGCGGTTTAGGGAACGAAAAATTTAATTCATGTTTTTTTTGAGAAATCTTGATTTTGTGAGGATTGAATGAAAGAACGAGCGAAAAATGTCGGGCTGGGAATGAATAGAATTGACGGGCTTTTAAAAGTAACGGGAGCGGCGAGTTACGCGACCGATTACGCGATTAAAAATCCGGCACACGCGGTTGTTTTTAAAAGCGAAATTGCCGCCGGGAAAATTCTTGAGATTGACACGGGCGCGGCTGAAAAATCCGTCGGAGTTCTTACGGTTATCACGCATAAAAACGCGCCGAAACTGAATGAAAAGGGCGGAATTCGCGGCGGCGCGTTTTTGCAGAGTCCGAATATCGAATTTCACGGTCAGCACATCGGTGTCGTGGTGGCGGAAACTTATGAGCAAGCCAGATTTGCGGCGCGTTTGATTCGAGTTAAATACGAAAAAACGGATGCGAAGGTTGATTTTGAGAAGCACGAAAAGGAAGCCGTTTTGCCGAAAGAAAAAGACAAGGCAGATGCCTCGCGCGGCGATGTCGAAACGGCTTTTCGAAACGCCGAGCATAAATTTGAAGCGGTTTACGATACGCCGATTGAACATCATCAGCCGATGGAGCCGCACGCGACGATTGCCGTTTGGGAAGGCGAAAAATTAACGCTTTATAACGGCGCGCAGATTGTCAACGGCGCGCAAAACGCGGCGGCGGCGACGCTGAATCTCAAGCCGGAAAACGTTCGCATCGTCACGCCGCATATCGGCGGCGGTTTCGGCTCGAAAGGCGGAATGTGGGGCAATTTGATTATTGCTGCCATCGCTGCGAAAGCCGTCAATCGTCCGGTCAAACTCGCTCTCACGCGCCAGCAAATGTTTAATTCGGTCGGCTTGCGTCAGCGCAATAAACAGAAACTTCGTCTGGCAGCGACTAAAGACGGGAAATTGACCGCGCTCGCGCACGAGACGGTTACACATTCGGCAATCAACGGCGAATTTATCGAGCCGTGCGGCGATTGTTCAAAATTGATGTATGACACGCCGAATTCTTTGATTTCCTACCGTAACGTGCCGATGAATATTATTCTGCCGACTTACACGCGCGGTCCGGGAAAATCAACCGGCAGTTTTGCGCTCGAATCGGCAATTGATGAACTCGCTTACGATCTGAAAATTGATCCGATTGAATTTCGACTGAAAAACGAACCGGCGAAAGACCCTTCAAACGGCAAGCCGTGGTCGTCGCGGAAAGTGGTTGATTGTCTGAAAAAAGGCGCGGAAGTTTTCGGCTGGAATAAGCGCAAAACCGAGCCGCGTCAAAATAGTCAAGGAAATTATTTGATCGGTTACGGCGTGGCTTGCGGAACTTATCCAGCCAGGCAGCGTGACACTTCGGCGATAGTAAAATTAACTAAAAATGGCGGCGACGTGCGGGCAAGCATTGAACTTGCCGCCAGCGATTTAGGAACGGGAACGCACACGATTTTAGCGCAGACGGCTTCTGACGCATTGGGATTACCGATGACGAAAATCGGCGTAAAAATCGGCGATTCGAGTTTGCCGCCCGCCGCCGGTTCGGTCGGTTCGGTCGGCGCGGCGAGTTTTGCCAACGCCGTCAATGACGGCTGCGTGAAAATTACCGACGAGTTGATTGCCAGATCAGGCAAGCAATTCTACGCTCGTCCGACTGCGGCGGAAATGATGATTTCCGAAAACATCAGCGAATTTCAAACCAGAGTGGACGCGAAACCGCCAGGCGAAGCTAATAATTATTCGGCGCACAGCTTTAACGCGAATTTCGCGGAGGTTTGGGTGAATGACGCGACCGGAATGGTCAAAATTCCGCGATTTGTCTCGGTGACATCCGCCGGGAAAATTTTAAATCCGAAAACATCTCGCTCGCAAATTATCGGCGGCGTGATTTGGGGCATCGGAATGGCTTTGCACGAAGAATCAGTTGTCGAACCGCGTTACGGAAATTTCATTACGCGCTCATTCGCCGATTATCATGTTCCGTCGAATCTGGACATCGGCGAAATCGAAACGATTTTTATCAACGAGGAAGATAAAATCGTCAACAAATTGGGCGTGAAAGGCATCGGCGAAGTCGGCATCGTCGGCGTGGCAGCGGCGGTTGCCAATGCGATTTTTAATGCAACCGGCAAACGGGTGAGAAACTTGCCGATTACGCCGGACAAACTATTGTAAATAAAACAGATCAAGGGAGAATAGTAAAATGTCAGGACAGGAAAAATCAGTCTGGTTTATCACGGGTTGTTCGACCGGATTCGGACGCGAATTGGCGAAACAACTTTTAGAAAACGATTATCGCGTCGTCGTGACGGCGCGTGATGTCAATAAGGTTCAGGATTTAGTTGAGATTAACAGCGAAAATGCGTTGGCAATCGCTTTGGATGTAACCGACGAAGCTCAAATCAAACAGGCGGTCGAAAAAGCCCATTCGTATTTCGGAGCGATTGATATTCTGGTCAATAACGCTGGTTTCGGATATTTCGGTTCGATTGAAGAGTCGGACGAACGCGAAGTCCGCCAAATGTTTGAGGCGAATTTCTGGGGCTTGGCGGCAATGTCTCGTGCTGTTCTGCCGAAAATGCGCGAGCGTAAAAGCGGCTGCATCGTCAACATTTCGTCTATCGGCGGCTCGGTCGCTTTTCCGGCGGTCGGTTATTACAACGCGACGAAATTTGCCGTCAACGGTTTTTCCGAAGCACTGCAAAAAGAAGTCGCGCCGCTTGGAATCAACGTCGTCATCGTGCAGCCGAGCGGTTTCCGCACTGATTGGGCGGGACGTTCCGCCAATGAAACGGAAAATACGATTGCCGATTACGCGGCAACGGCGGGCGCGAATATGGAAAGCATACGCGGTAACAGCGGCAAGCAGCCGGGCGATCCGGTGCGCGCCGCCAAAGCGATAATTAAAGCGGTCGAATCGGAAAATCCGCCGCTGCGATTGCTGTTAGGGAAAGCGGCATTGAAAAACGCGCGGCTGAAGCTCGACGAATTAAAAGTTGATTACGATGTCTGGGCGGAAACATCGGACGGCGCGGACTTTCCCGAATCGGAAATGCAGGCGGCGAAATAATTTCAAAGCGGTCAATCGGTAAAAGGAGAAAACTTGAATGGCAAGATACATCGGAAAGGAAATGAGCCGCGTGGACGGCGTGGCGAAGGTGACGGGCGCGGCGAAATACGCAGTAGAATTTCAAGCGAAAAACGTCGCTTACGGCTTTATCGTGCAGAGCGAAATCGCCAAAGGCGCGATTACGGCGATTGATACGAAAGATGCCGAGAAGCAAACGGGCGTGATAAAGATTTTTACGCATCTGAACGCGCCGAAGCTCGCCTTTACCGATAAAAAAGATAAGGATGAGATGTCGCCGAACGGCACGACGTTTCGAGCACTTTACACTGATAAAATCTTGTTCAGCGGACAGCCGATTGCGCTCGTCGTCGCCGAAACTTACGAGCAGGCGCGTTTTGCGGCGCATCTTGTCAAAGCGACTTACGCGGCGGAAAAATCGGCGACCGACACGATGAGTTTACTGGCAAAAGCATACGAGCCGCCGCCGGATAATCCGCAAAATCCGCCGAAAGGTCCGAAGATGCGCGGCAACCCCGAAGCGGCGCTGAAAATCGCGCCCGTGAAAATCGAAGCCGAATATACAATTCCGATTGAGCATCATAATCCGATGGAAATGCACGGCGCGATTGCCGCCTGGGAAGCGGATAAACTGACGATTTTCGACAAATCGCAATACGTCTATAACGTGCGAAATCATCTGGCTTCGATTTTCGGCGTTCCGGCGGAAAACGTCAATGTTATTTCGCCGTTCGTCGGCGGCGCGTTCGGTGCTTCATTGCGCCCGAATTATTATCCGCTGCTCGCGGCGATGGCGGCGCGGGAAGTCAAACGTCCGGTGAAAATTTCTTACACGCGTCGGCAGATGTTCACCGGACACGGCTATCGTCCATATACGTGGCAAAAAATCCGGCTCGGCGCGGAAGCGAACGGAAAACTAACGGCAATTATTCACGAATCAGTCAATAACACTTCGTCTTTTGAAGAATACGCCGACAATACGACGAATTTTACGAAAACGATTTACGCCTGTCCGAATTTGTATGCGCCGGGCAAAGTCGTTAAAACCGATCTGCCGACACCGTTTGCGATGCGCGCTCCGGGCGCGGTTTCGGGAATGTTCGCGCTCGAATCGGCGCTCGACGAACTCGCTTATAAATTAAAAATTGACCCGCTCGAACTTCGCTTGATTAACTATTCCGAGAAAGACCCGGAATCTGGAAAACCCTGGTCGAGCAAAGCATTGCGCGAATGTTACAAAGAAGCGTCGGAAAAATTCGGCTGGTCAACACGCAATCCCGAACCGCGTTCGCAGCGAGACGGACGTTGGCTCGTCGGTTGGGGAATGGCGACCGGAACGTGGGGCGCGTTTCAGAACGCGGCAACCGTCAGAATCGCTTTGAAAGCTGACGGTACGGCGCACGTCTCCAGCGCGACATCGGATATTGGACCCGGAACTTATACGGTTATCACAATGATTGCCGCTGAATTTTTAGGCTTGCCAGCCGAGAAAGTAAAATTTGAATTAGGCGATACGAAGTTTCCGAAATCTCCGGCGCAGGGCGGCTCGTGGACGACGGCGAGCGTCGGGTCAGCCGCTCAACTCGCGGCGCGGAACATCGGCGGAAAATTGATTGAGATGGCAAATAAAGAAGCCGATTCACCGTTCAAGACTTCAAAGCCGACTGATGTTGAAATGATTGACGGCAAATTGCGATTGAAAAACGATGCTTCAAAATCAATCAATATCAACGAACTGATGCGGAAAAACAAGCAAGCAGAAATCGTCGAAGTTTATGAAGCCAAGCCATCGCCCGAACGTCGTAAATACGCGATGCAGGCGCACGGAGCGCAGTTTGTCGAAGTCAAAGTTGACGAGAGTTTGGGAATCGTTAAAGTCACGCGCATTATCGAAGCGACGGCGTGCGGCAAAATTATGAACCCGAAAGCGGCGCACTCGCAGGAAATGGGCGGCGTGGTCTGGGGCATCGGAATGGCACTGCACGAAAACACCGAAGTTGACCACCGCTACGGGCGAATGACAAATCACTCGCTCGCCGATTATCACGTGCCGGTCAACGCCGACGTTCACCAAATCGAAACAACGTTTGTCGAGGAAGACGATAAAATCGTCAATGAACTCGGCGTTAAGGGAATGGGCGAACTCGGAATGGTCGGCATTCCCGCCGCGATTGCCAACGCCGTTTTTCACGCAACGGGCAAGCGCGTCAGGGATTTACCGATTACGCCCGATAAATTACTGTAAATTTACAATCACAAAAACACAGAGAAAAATTTAGCTGCGAATTACGGAATATCGTGAATCAGAATTTATTCTGTAAATTCCAGCCTGTTAAAATTTCTCTGTGTTTTTCTGTGTCCGGTTTGTATGAAAGAACTTCAGGAAATTCTCAAAAAAGTCTCGCGGTTTTCGGAAAATAAAACGGCGATTTTAGCCACCGTCGTTGACGTCATAGGTTCGGGTTACCGGCGCGCCGGGGCGCGAATGTTGATTGACGCGAACGGTTACAGCATCGGCACGGTTTCCGGCGGCTGTCTCGAAGCCGACGTTTTGGAACGGGCGAGACGAGTTTTGCAAACCGGTGAGCCGACGGTTATCACTTACGATACGATGCAGGATGAAAATTCGGTTTTCGGTTTGGGAATGGGCTGTCGCGGAATCGTGCGAATTCTTCTCGAACCGATTGAGAAAGAACACATTCTAACCCGAACTTTTCAGACTGTTTTTGATTACCGATGGCGACAGTGTATGGCGACAATGATTTCGTCAAGTCGTGCCGTCACAGGTGGAAGGATTTTTTACAGCGCAATCGAACAGTATGATTTTGAAAATCTATCGAACGACATTCAAAGATTAAGTGAACTGCAGAACGATCTGCTCGCATTTTTCCGGTCTAATGAAACACCAAAGATTCGACGTTATGAAATCGGCAGTGATACTTTTGAACTGTTTTTTGAAAACATCAATCCGCCACTTTCGCTTCTGCTGTTCGGCGCAGGATTTGACGCGCTGCCAGTCATTCGTTTTGCCAAAGATTTGGGCTGGCGCGTCTCGGTCATTGACCATCGCCCTGCTTTTGCCAATCGGGAAAGATTGCCCGAAGCCGACGAGATTTTCATGGCTCGTGCAGAAGAATTAGATAACGAATTATTCGAGGATGAAAATTCCGTTGCCGTCGTGATTACGCACAGTTACGAGCGCGACCGAGAAATTTTATACCGGTTGTTAAATTCGTCCTGCCGCTATATCGGCGCGTTGGGTCCGAAAAAGCGCACGGAAAATCTGATTCAGGAATTGCGCGACGCGGACAAAAAGTTCGACGAAAATAATTTAACAAAAATCCACGCGCCCATTGGTCTGGACATCGGCGCGGAAACGCCCGAAGAAATCGCGCTCGCCATTGTTGCAGAAATCAAAACCGTTCTGGCAAACCGCGACGGCGGATTTTTGCGAGACAGAGATAAGCCGATTCACAATTCTTAAATGCGAATCAGTAGTTGAAAAATTCCGTTGTTGAAAACAAACGAGTTATCAAATTGGGTTTTTCCAAATTGAAAAACCCAAAGTTGTAAACGGTTGATTCTATTCAACCAGTTTCAACTACTGATTCGCATT
>Ga0136611_10003107_pt1 | contig 11597 bp, 10 predicted proteins | sample AntDrymUQ2232306_2_FD_106645 | JGI IMG/M metagenome (GOLD analysis project Ga0136611, IMG submission 106645) | Polar desert sand microbial communities from Dry Valleys, Antarctica - metaG UQ223 (23.06) | ecosystem: Environmental > Terrestrial > Soil > Desert | place: Antarctica: Dry Valley... | reverse complement strand
CTTAGTAAATTCGCGATTCATGGGCGCGGCCGCGCCAACTCAGGTCGAGTCGTCTCACACCCGTCTAACAACCGCAAGGGTCTTCGCTGGTGCAGACCTGCGAATTTAGCGCGCTTCCGGCACTTCGCTTGGCTCGGATGATTCGATCGACTTGATGACGCGTTGAATGTCATCGAGCGACACGGGCTTGACCAGGTGGGCGTCAAAGCCGGCCCGCAACGCGCGCTCGCGGTCTTCACGCTGTCCATACCCGGTGATCGCAACGAGGCGCATCGAGGCCGAGTGGTGTTGTCCGCGCAGCCGATCGGCCAGCTCGTAACCGTCCATCACCGGCAACCCGATGTCGACCAGCGCGAGCCGCGGCTTGAATTCGGCGCAGAGTCGCAGCGCTGAAGGTCCGTCAGCAGCAGTCCGCACCTCATATCCCAATGTATGGAGAGCGTCAGCCATCATCACGGTGGCGTCGTCGTTGTCATCGACCACCAGCACGCGCTGGCGGTCCTGGACGTGATGCAACGCCGATGCTTCCGTGAGAAGAGCGGCACGTGGCTTGTCCAGGGCAGCGCACGGCAGCATGACTATGAACTCACTACCCTGTCCGGCCCCTGCGCTCTTGGCGATGACCGTACCGCCGTGCGATTCGACCAGGCTGCGCACGATGGCCAGCCCGAGTCCGAGCCCGCCTTGCGAGCGATCGAGCGATTGCCGGTTCTGCACGAACAGGCCGAACACGTTGGTCAACATCTCCGGCGCGATGCCAATGCCGTGATCCTTGACGGCGATGCGCACGTCGTTGCCGGCCTGCGCGGCCGAGAATACGATCTGCGTGTCGGGATCGCTGTACTTCGCCGCGTTCGTCAGCAGGTTCGATAGCACTTGCGCGATGCGCGAGGGGTCGACATCCAGCGTCAGGCCACGAGGCGGCAGGTCCAATAGCAACACTTGCTGTTTCTTTTCGAGGATCGGACTCGCCATTTCGATCGCCCTAGCCGCGATCTCCGCAAGTTCGATGCGTTCTTTTCTCAGCTCGATCTTGCCGCCGGTGATGCGCGACACGTCCAGGAGATCGTCGACGAGCCGCATCAGGCTGGCGACCTGGCGCTCGATGATGTCCAGCTCTCGCGACGTCTGGTTCTTCAACCGCATCAACTGCAATGCGATCACGATCGGTGAGAGCGGATTGCGTAGCTCGTGGCCCAACATTGCCAGGAATTCGTCCTTGGCCCGCGTTGCCTCCTCAGCACGCGACCGCGCTTCGTCGGCCGCCCGCGTCTCGAGCTCGAGTTGCCGGACGGTACGCTCCACTTCGGATCGTGCCGCGTCGAGAGCCTTGGCGAGGGTTGTCACCTCGCGAGCGTGATTCTGAGCCGCGTGGACCTCGCCTTGTGCGGTCGTCGCGCCGTGTTCGGCGCGCAGCAGCGCGGCCAGCATCGGCAGGACCGGTGCGACTCTATCGACCATGCGCGCATCGGGCTCCGCAGACGGCGAGGCAAGCAGGACCAGGGAGAGACCGTTGGCCGTGTGTCCAAGTGCCGGGACCAGCGTCTCAGTTGTGGGGTAGCCGACTCTGGATCGATGCAGGCCGGGTCCGCGCAGCTGCTTGAGAAAATCGCGCCATCCGGCTCCGCCGGGCAGGGTTGGAGGAAACCCGGCAGCCGGCAACGGCACACCGATCTCCGCGTCGTGAACCAACAGGAGCAGGGCAGCGGCACCCAAGTGGGCCGCGAGCACTCTCGCCGCCGCCGCACGCGTGTGGACCTCGGCGAGCGCCAGCGTCAGCCGCACAGTCTCTGCGTCGACCATCTTCTATTCCGGCAGGACCATCACAACGGCGGTGCAGTTGTGGAAGCCGCCGAATTGACCTTCCGAACGCGCGATCTGACCGTAGGTGTTGCAGCCGACCAGATCCGCGCCGCCCAGAAGGTCTGAAACGGTGTCCACTTCGAATCCGAACGCGTCGCCCATCCTCAATCGGGTGGCGACACAATCGAAGAACAGCGCGGCGCCCGGTTTCTGGCCATGCAGTTTCTGCACCGCCGCTTGAGTGGCTTCTTTGGCTGCCGTCACCGCTGACTCGCCGGTCGCTTTCATGATGTGCACGCGGGCACCCGTCGGAATCTCCGCGGCGCAGCTCACCGATCCGTCTTCGTGCACGGCCAGCGGCACCCGCAAGCGGTGACCGGCGCCGGTATCGATGCCCAGAATGTTATGGAGAAAAAACGGCAACGGCGCGTCTCGGGCAAATGATTGAGCGCCGGCCGAAGCATGCGCCTCGAACGCTTCGACCGCCGGCAACCCGTTCAAGCTGATTAGACGCATGCCATCGGCTTCCGTGACTCGCAGCATGTCGCTCGCCGGAACCCACCCGTGTCCAACGCCGACGCCCAACGGCTTCTTCGATTGCATCTCGAGAGCCACCACTGCATCGGTAAACGCCTCCACTCCATAGAACACGTGCGTGCGCTCAAATCGCGCATCGTCACCGGCACCGCCGCCGGCGAACTGGTATTTGCCGGACGTGAGGAGGGTCAGCTGTTCGACGAGATCGTCGGCGTGCCCGGCGAGCGCGTCGGTCATGACCAGAGCGGCCCGGTACGGAAAATCGTGATTATCTCCGCCTTGGAACGAACTCACCACTTGCCTCGCCGCGGCTTCGCGGTCCGCGCTGACATTGCGGCCGAGGCCGGCAGCAAATCTAATCACCTTCGAATGGAGCGCGAGCGCGCACGCCGTGCCCTCCCCCCGGCTGTCGCCCGTGAATTCGCCGGCGGACGATGATCCGACCAGTATTGCGGGACGACACTGCTCTCTCACCGCCGTGAGGAGCGCAGCGTAGTCGAAACGCGACGACGCGAAGACGATCACCGCATCAGGAATGTTATCGCCGAGGGCTGATGCGATCTGAGCACCGAGGTGTTCCCCGGCCTCGGAGCTGTCCGCGAGATCCGTATAAACCGCTGCTGTTTGGGTCACGTTCTCTCCACTCCGCGAGTTAGGGCGCTTCACACTGTAACAAGCAACGTCCGGAAGGGCCTGGGGAAGTACGCCCTCTCACGCTTCAGCTAGTCCCGATAAATGCCCCAGGCAGCGGTAACTTGAGATGCTTCATTGCCTAAGGAAAAACCCCCGGTAGAGCTTTCGAAAACCGTTATAGTCGGCCCCAGTGCGGCTGGCAGATTTCATCCTGGCGAACGTGGAACCCATACTTGTCGACTGGGAATCATTTGCGCGGGGCATTTGGCCCAATGCGGCGACCGTTGACCCGGCGGAGGTTCGCGACGAAGCCGAAGACATCCTCCGCGCGACGGCGGTCGACATGCAGTCTGATCAGAGCGACGCACAGCAGGCCCAGAAATCCAAAGGGGTGCAACCCCCTGGGGATGCGCCTAGTGACTTAACCCATGCATCATCGTCCCATGGGACCGCGCGGGTGGCGTCGGGTTTCGATTTGTGGGCGGTGATCGCCGAATACCGGGCGCTGCGGGCAAGCGTGCTGCGATTGTGGCGCGAGAGCGGACCGACGCCGGACCTGCGCGACATCGATGACCTGACGCGGTTCAACGAGTCTATGGACCAGTCGCTCACCCACGCCGTTCGCAGCTATGTGGAAATGGTCGAGCGCGACCGCGAGGCGCTGTTGGCTAGTGAACAGCTATCGAGGCGGGAAGCGGAAGCGGCCAACCGGGCGAAGGACGTGTTTCTGGGCACGCTCAGCCACGAGATGCGCACGCCGCTGAACGCCATCGTCGGATGGCTCAGCATACTGGGGCACGAAAACGCGGAACCCAGACACTTTCAGGAGGGACTCAAGGTCATCGAGCGCAACACCAGGGCGCAGGTGCAGCTCATCGATGATGTCTTGGACGTGTCGCGGATCGTCTCCGGCAAGTTGCGCATCGACATCCGTTCCTGCCAGTTGGCCGACGTCATCAACGCCGGTGTGAACGTGGTCGGGACGGCGGCTGAGGCGCGGCACATCGCAGTGAACGTGCACCTTGATCCCTTGGCGAACGAGGCCTGGTGTGACAGCGCGCGCATGCAACAAGTCGTGTGGAACCTGGTCTCGAACGCCGTGAAGTTCACACCGAAGGGCGGGCGAGTCGACGTGTCGTTGAGCCGCGAGCAGTCCAGTTTTCAGATTCAGGTGAGCGACACGGGACAGGGAATCAATTCGGAACTGTTGTCCCACGTTTTTGACCGCTTTCGCCAAGCCGACAGCAGTACGCGACGGAGGTTCGGGGGGCTCGGGCTCGGCCTGTCCATTGTCAAATACATCGTGGAAGCGCATGGCGGGACGGTCGAAGCCGCGAGCGAGGGCGAAGGTAAAGGCTCAACGTTCATCGTTTACCTTCCCATACGCGCGGTGAGGCTAGGAGACGAGGGTGACGAGGGCGAGAACGAAAACAGCATGAGCGAGGATGAATCCCCGGATTCCCCGTCAATAGCAGACCGCCGTCCCCTGGTTCGCCTCGATGGCGTGCATGTGCTTGTCGTCGATGACGAAGCCGACGCCCGTCGGGTAATGGCGATGGTGCTGGAACGAGTCGGTGCCGTGGTGGTGACAGCCGGCAGCGTCGCTGCGGCGATGGAGGCGCTTGCGAAAGCGCAACCGACGTGCTGATCAGCGACTTGGGGATGCCGGACCAGGACGGCTTCGACCTGATTCGGCAGTTGCGCGACGAAGCGCATGACGCGAGGGATCTACCGGCCATCGCGCTCACGGCGTTCGTCCAGAAGGACGACGAACACTTGGCGCTGTTGGCGGGGTTTCAGATCCACCTGCCTAAGCCCGTCGACCCGCACGACCTGACCCGCGCGATTGCCGAGCTCGCGAAGCACACTCACTAACGCGGTAATTCTCGCGCCCGCAGTCCCCTTTCGCCGGAGTTCTGTTTCGGTGCTGCCGCCCGTCTTCGGCTTCAGACTTTCGGCTGCGGGCGTTGATTTCGCACTTGGTGCGCTCGTCATCTCCGCTTTGGTTGTGACTTGGTTTAACGCCAATCGTCACGCCCGCATTCCTTGCGACATCCATTCAGAACGAAAATCGCACGCCCACTCTCGCAGATCGTGGAACTACCGGATGGGTGTGGATGTCCTCGACGCCTTCCGCCGGCTCACCGGGTCAACGTCCGTGAACCGCGCGCGCGAGCACGAAATATCGGCATCCAGGGTCAGTCAGGAATTCAGACGCGCATAGTTGGTCCATTCGATACCAAACCGACGACTCGGCCTGCCCGCTTCCGTGGTCCCAGCATCGCCGACGAACAACAATTCTGAGTCGATGCCCAGGTACCACAACGCCGCAGTGGACTGGAAGCCGCGGAGGCGGACGGTACGAATCCCGACCTCCGCGCCCTTGGCTCTGACCAGCGGTGTCACGCGATCGGCTGGCTCGCCCGTCAGCGGATCGACACTGATGGTGGCGCCGCGCGCATCATTGCTGTGGAATCCCATCCCTGCATTCGCATAGAACTCCGTGCCCGCCCACGGCCCGAGAATCGCGGCGAATTTGGGGCTGACGAGGGCTTTCGAGCCGTCGCCTGAATTCAGCGGATTGTCTGAGGCGACTGAGAATTGGTAGACGTCGGCTCGGACGCCGACGGTCGTCCGGAGCGAGCGTGTCCATTCAATCTCGCTCTGCGCATAGGTTCCCACCATGGTCTGCCCGACTTCGTCCTCTCGGGTCGTCGAGAGCCGCCGTCGCGCAACCGTTTTATAGAGACCGACCGGATCCAGCCAATCGCGCCGCACTTGCACTCCGATGGCACTCCCCGACAATCCCTTCATCGTGATGTACGTGACGTACGTCTGGCTCGCTGCCGCGACGTTGTCACCGCGTTGGGGATTGATCGTGGCGGCCGTCTCCGCCCTCGGCTTCGGCTGGCTCGTGGTGGATCACCTGCAAGCAGGGCGTGCTGAACACCATCGATTGAATGACTTCCCGACGCACCTGTTCACGATGTGGCTTGCCGGCGCCGCATTGGCGGAGCTGGTCGCCCACTACGTAGCGCGGGCCCAGGCCGCACTCACCCAACGACAGACGCTGCTCGACGAGGCGCGCGATCGCGCGGCGCGCAGCGAGCATCTGGCGTCGCTCACCACGCTGGCCGCGGGAGCGGCTCACGAACTCTCGACTCCGCTGGCGACGATTGCGGTGGCCGCACGCGAACTGGAGCGAAGCTCGGCTCGGCTGTCCGAGCCGGTCGGCATCGTGGACACCCTCAAGGACGATGCTCGATTGATTCGGACCGAAGTCGATCGGTGCCGTGTGATCCTCGATGGAATGAGCGGCCGGGCGAGCGACGGGACGGCGACGGCATCGGAACGGCTTCTTCCAGCGGCGATTGCGCAGCTTGCGCTGGGCCGGCTGACCGACACGCAACGAAGACGCCTCCGGGTGGAGATTGCGCCGGAGGCGGCCATGCCTTCCCTCCCAGGGGCGCAAACTGTTCAGGCACTCTTGTCGTTGCTCAGGAACGCGTTCGATGCGAGTGACGCCGCGGGCGAGGTCATGCTTCGATTCACCCAGCGCGGGCCGAGGATGCGCATCGAGGTGCACGACCGCGGTACCGGCATGTCGGCCGAAACACGGCGCAGAGCCGGCGAGCCCTTCTACACCACCAAAGAACCCGGACGGGGCCTGGGCCTTGGTCTATTCTTGGCCCGCGCCTTCGCAGAGCGCTTGGGCGGCACCTTGCAATTTGAGGTCGAGCACGGCACAACGGCCGTCCTCGAGCTTCCCGCGCACGCGGCCGAGGTAACTCAATGAATGTAGACGGTCGCACACTGCTCATCGTTGATGACCACACCGCGTTCCGTGAGCGGCTCGTGCGCGCGATGCGTGACCGCGGCTATGACGCCACGGGAGTGCCCGATCATCCGTCCGCATTGAATGCCGCGAGTGACGAGAGTCCTGAGCTCGCGCTAGTGGATCTGCGGCTGCCGGGTGAATCCGGACTGACCGTCGTGCGGGAGCTGAAACGGCTCGACGCATCGACCGTTGTGGTGGTCTTGACTGGTTACGGGAGCATCGCCACAGCCGTCGAGAGCATCAAACTCGGGGCTGCGAGCTACCTTACGAAACCGGCCGATGCGGATCAAATCGTGGCCGCGTTTGACGGCGCGCAGCCCACGGGAGGTACCGAGGTCCCCTCACTGGCCCGCGTTGAATGGGAACACATTCAACGGGTTCTTACTGACTTCGCCGGCAATATCTCCCAGGCCGCGCGGGCTCTGGGCGTGCATCGGCGATCGCTGCAGCGCAAGTTGGCTAAGTATCCCGCCTCGCGCTAGCGCGACGTCTTGCCGCAATCCGATGGTGCTTCGGGAACTCGCCGCGTCGCTCCAACCGCAGATCGTTCAGCGCGACTACCCGGTCATCTCCCCGCACCACCGGAAACCTCAAAGTCTAAGGGACAGTATTCGTCCACCATGGAGTCGCATCAGCCGTGCGCTCGAGAAGTTTGTCAGACGGCCGCTCAGTAAGGCTGACACCTTGGGCTGATCGATGCCCATCACGGCAGCGGCGGCGACCTGCGTGAGGCGACCACCTCGAATGATTTCACGAATTCGGCTGGCGAGGTGCGCCTTCGCCCACTCCTCTTCGGGCTCGGGCACACCGATATCGGCGAACACGTTGCCCGAACTGGCGGTCACGAAAATCAGCGGCTTTTTTGCCATGCTTGATAATCCTCTTTGGCGCGCGAGGGTCGTGCTCCGATGAGATCCAGTTCGCTCTTCGGCGTGGCAATCGCACGCCGAGACTTCTTCTGAAACGCGTGAAGGACGTAGACGGCTTTGGAGAACCGCACCGTGTAGACCGTCCGAAACGTGTCGGCCGCGGTCCGTCGCAAGTCGTGCCCTCGGAACTGAACGCTTGCCGTCGCCTGAACTCGGCCGCACAAGAGCGATCGTAAGCGCACTCTTGCTCTTCGTTAGCGAGACACGGGAAGGCTGGGGGCGAGAAACATTTCCAATCGGACAGTTGCCGGTCAGGCGACAGGCTTTTTCCGGTGTGCTATACCTATCACGCTTTCGAGGTATGCAGTCAGCGCCTCGCGACGGACCGTAAGTGGCGACCCGCGGCCATATCGGATCAATCCGCGCTCCCGAAAATGCCCGAGTATGAAGGTCACATGGGGCCGGCTCATTGCCGCCATTCGAGCCACCTCCGCATGAGTGGCGCGCACGACAGCCGTGTCGGCACTCTTCTTCGTCTTGACGCTCTTCCCCGCGAGTTGCAGCAGCAATCGACCGAGTCGTTCCTGCGCACCCCGGTGGGCGAGCACCTCCGACCGCGTTTCGCAATCCGTCAGCCTGAGGCACAACGTGCACACGAGCGACGTCACGGCGTCGGGGGTTCGTCGCAGGTAGTCGACGAACACGTCGTAGGCAATCTCAACGACGACGGAATCCGCGCCCGCCCGTGCAAACGTCCGACGAAGACCAGCTTCCTCCGCGCAAAAGCACAGTTCGCCGAACGGCTCTGACGGCTGGACAATTTGCAGCAGCAGGTCACGTCCATTCACATCCTCGCTGAAGATTCCAATCTCCCCCCGTTCCAAAAAATAAATGTGATTAGCGCGGTCCTCCGGCTGCCACACGTCGGAGCCGTTCCCGAACTTTCTCCGACGGCCGATCGAGCCATCCCTGGGCAACTGCTGTGTGCTGAGCTCGGTCAGGGTCACACAGGTCCGGTGCTCAGCGAAGGGCAAGCTCGTGCGCTTTTTGTTCGTCGCCACGCGGAAGAGCTTAGCAGCTCGCGGACTTCGATGACGTCAGCGCGCGTACATCGGCAAGCGGCCGGCGTAGCGTAATCTCGCCTTGTGGAGACGTACGTGACACGCAGCAATCAACCCGACGTCACGGTCGACACGGTTCGCGCGAGTGGGCGGTCCACTGGCGGCTCAGCCACCAACGGCGCGCATCGGAATCCACGGACGCGCGAATCAGAAACAACATCAATAGGATCTGTATGCGTCTTACACATGTGCGCCTCTCTCTTGCGAGCCTACTCACCGCCGCCCTGATCCTTCCCGTCGTCGTGACCGGCCAACAGGCGCGTCCTGCCGGCCAGGCTGGCCGCGCGGCAGTGCAGAAGATCGTCGACGGGTGGCCCAACCGTCCCAAGCTCGGGGCCATGCAGATGCTCGACAAGTACGGCCTGCCCCAGGAAGCCACGAGCGAAAAGCTCGTGTGGCACAACCAAGGTCCATACAAGCGCATTAACGTGACGAAAGCGGAACATCATCATGATTTTCCGAAGCCCCACATGGACTACATGGAACATACGATTGCCTATCAGGTGCCAGCGGACAAAGCCGAGGCGTTAGCGAAGTATGACGGCAGCCTGACGTTCGATCGGACCCGCGGCGAGATGTCGGCGCGGTGCGATCTCGAGGGTCATAACATCCTGACGCTCAACCTCGCCCATGACATCGCGATGGGCAAGATGGACGCGGACGCGGCAAGAAAAGCCTTTGGAGAGAACGTGGTCGATGATGCCAAAGGGAAGTACCCCCCTTACACGACCGCGCTCCGATTCGAGCCAAAAATGGAGGGCGTGATGTTCGCCGACGTGCCCGTCATTCCGGGGTCACCGAAACGCGCCATGGGCAATGCCGATGTGAAGGGTGACGCCGAGGTCCTTGGGCTCGTTGGCGCGGTCAACGACAACGAGATCGTCGCGGCCATGGAGGCCGGCAAGAAGAAGCTCAGTCCGCCAGTCGCCGACTACGCGAAGATGCTGCACATGGACCACGGGATGAATCTTGAGAAGACGCTGATGCTCGGCCAGAAGATCAACGTCACGCCGATGGAAACCGCCGAAGTCGACAAACTGCGCGTCAAAGGAGCCGGCGAGCTCGCGATGCTCGTGCCACTTGCTGGCGACAAATTCGCAGCCGCCTACCTGGCCGCAATGATCAAGGGGCACACCGAGGTGCTGGAGATGATCGATAACCAACTCCTCAAGCGGGTTTCACACGAGGCGGTGAAGGCTCACCTCGCCGAAACGCGCGGCAGTGTTGCGAAGCACCTCGCCGCCGCGAAGCAGCTTCAAGCTGGCTCAACGCGCTAAGTGGTGACATCAATGGCAACTATACGGAAACGGATATTGTCGGCTGGCATTTGGGCGATGATGTTTCTGAGTGCGGCCGCGTGTGGCCGCACCCAGCCCTCGCCCGAGCCGGCTCCCGGCGCCGTATCCGACGGCCCGGCTGATGCGGCTCAAGCCTTGCCGCAACGACTGACCGGCAACGCGGCCTCCGGCCGCGATGTCTACCGCTTCGAAACCTTCGGTAACGAAAGATTTTGGACCGACGCCATGCGTTTACCCCAAGGCATGGAAGCGGCCAGATTCACGCCAAAGCAGGCCCTCGAGGCAGGGCTTCAGGTCGACGTGGATGCCGTGCCCGCCGCGTTGCGGACGATTCTCGAGCGGGAGCTCAAAACGGATCGCTCGCCGGCGGTAGCGCCGACGCTTAACGATCCGGCGACGACCGTCGCGCTCGTCAATGCGAACGCCGTCGTCGGCGTGGTGCCGAAAGATACGAACAAAGACGGTAAGCTCGATATCAAGAACGGCGACAAGGTGGGCATCGCGTGCACCATCTGCCACACCATTACCGACAAATCGGTCTTTGACATGCCCAATGGCGGATCGATTGGACGCCGCGTCGACGGTCCGGCCGCGCTCACCCTCGACATGGGCAAGCTCCTCGCTATCGCCGCGAACTCGCGGGCGTATTATCCAAATCTCCAGCAGACGTTCCTCGGCATCTCGATCGGGCGGGCGCCGACAGGCCTTGGGCCGCGGTCGACGGAAGCTGAAATCGACGCGTATCTGACCAATCGCTCGTTCTACCCCGTGGGCACGTTCGATGAGACGCACGACGGAAATGGTAATTCCGTGAAGAACGTTCCCCTCTTCCGACAGGACCTGGCGCCGCCTTACGGGAGCGCTGGCGAACATGCCTTGCTCGAGAACATCGGTAACGGTTCCTACACCACCAACTTGGATCTGACGACCCTCGCAACGCCGGACGGGCGCGCCTTCCTGGAGATGAAGGCCGGACCGGCGGGCAAACAACTCTCGGATGAATACGCTTCCATCCTTCGAGATACCGGAGTGACTGGTTTTCCCTATGTGGTGGCGCGTCGAACAGGGAAGGTCGGTGCGGCCGAGAGTCCGGTTGGCCTGCGCGTTGACGATCAGAAGTTGCTCGACATGAACGCCTATCTTGCCGGTCTACCGGCGCCCCGCGGAGCGCAGGTCGACGCGGCCGCCGCTGCTCGCGGCCGCGAGATGTTTCGGGGGAGTTGCACGGCCTGCCACAATGTCGACCAGAGCAAAGCCGTTCCTGCGATGCTCGTCGAATTGAAGACGCTGTGGCCGGCGTATGTGCCGATTCCGGCTGGCATGAGGGGTGATGGGAAGCTGAGCACGATCTTAAACGCACCGGGCACATTCGATGACAAGATGATCGTCGTCGATGCGAGCGATCGCGGAGAGAAGCGCGGCAACGCGATGCCGCTTCTTCTGGACTTGGCGCGCACGAATCTGTTCCTGCACGACGCGTCGATGCCGAGCCTTGATG
>Ga0136611_10003106_pt1 | contig 11597 bp, 7 predicted proteins | sample AntDrymUQ2232306_2_FD_106645 | JGI IMG/M metagenome (GOLD analysis project Ga0136611, IMG submission 106645) | Polar desert sand microbial communities from Dry Valleys, Antarctica - metaG UQ223 (23.06) | ecosystem: Environmental > Terrestrial > Soil > Desert | place: Antarctica: Dry Valley... | reverse complement strand
CTATCGCCGTCGTCCTCGGTTGTGCCGTGCCACTCGCGCGAAGTCGCATTGAGCAACACGATTTCGCCCTGTTCGTTGCACGCGATCACGCCTTCGGTCAGGCTGTCGAGCAAGGTCTTTAAGAAATTTTGTTCGCCTACAAGTGCTTCCTCGGCGCGCCTACGGTCTTTGATTTCGGCAGCCAGGCGCTCATTAATCGTGTCGAGAAAATGGCTACGCCGCGTCGCCGCCTGTCCCAGATAGACCGTTAGCGCCAGCAAAAGCGCCATCGACAATCCGGCGATCAGGACGAATTCGGGCAAAGCCGAACTCGCCTCGCCTTGTGCGAGCACCGAACGCCGCTTTTCGTCGATCAAAAGCGCCTGCCACAACACGAGCGTAGCAGTCGCAACGCCCGAGCAAATCAGAATCGGCAGCCACGATGGCAGCGCGGTTTCGTCTCTGTCGATGATCCACGCCATCGACGCGATGCCGAACCCGAGAATCGTGAAACCAAGCGATGCATGCGCCGCCATCGCCGAAAAGCGCGCCCAGCCATAAGCGCCTTCCAACCCGCCCAGATAGCCCGCGAATGCGACGATGCCCAGCGAAGTCACGACCGAGCCGAGCAAGCCCAGCGCAAGGTCGAGCGCCCGAAACACCTTGCCTGCCAAAAGCAGCAGCACGATTCCGCACAGCGAGAGGCACAGCGCCGTATTGGGCGCCATGCGGCCCGGATGAACGTTGAAAAGCGAGTTATAGGCGGGCATCAACATTTGGTCGATGCCCACATCAACACTAAAAATGTGTTCGCAAATCGTCAGCAATCCGACGCCCAGCGCATAAACTCCCGCCACGAGCGCCGGCCATTTGCTCTGATAAGTCGCGCCCAGCAATCCCAGGCCGCACAGGAAAAATCCCATCGCGGTGTTATACGCCATCGCGACCCAGTGCGGACTGATTTGCAGCAGCGCGTTATTGTGGGTGTACCAGCCGATCAAAACCGTCAGGCCAAGGAACGTCGAAAAAACGCCGGCGGCTTGCGGAACGCGGCGCAGTGCGCGCAAAGGCGTATTGCCGCCGTCCACGGTTGGGGGCGTGGCGTCAATGGAATCAGTGGGCATGAAAGGAGAACGGAATCAAAGGCGTACTTTTTCCGCTACTCGCTGAAAATCCGCCCGATGTCGATGCCGCCGGGCGAAGTCGCCGCGTTGGGCAGGCCCGAAGCACCCGGCCTGGCAGCGTGAAACACATCGCCGATTTGCAACGCGCGACCGGCCAGGCGCGACATCGGCAGGGTTTGCAGCAGCGCCTTTCCCGGCCCCTTAAGATGCGCCAGATGAATGCCTTCGCCGCCGAAAACGTAGTTTTTAAAGCCGCCGACGGCTTGAATATCAAAGCCGATGCTCGGTTCGATTGCCACAATGCAGCCGGGATCGACGCGCAAAGTCTGGCCGGCCTGCAAGTCGCTTTCGACCAGGTTGCCGCCGATATGCAGAAAAACCGTGCCGTCTCCGGTGGCTTTTTGCAGCGAAAATCCTTCGCCGCCAAACAGGCCGGCGCCGAATTTACGTGCGAATGAAGTTTCCAGCTTCACCCCGCTTGTCGCGCATAAAAACGACTCGCGCGCGCACAACCACGATTTGCCGCCGAGTTCCAGAGCGTGCAATTTGCCGGCGTGCGGCGCGCCGAACGCGACGACTCCGCCGGGCGCCAAACACTCGAAATGCGTGACAAAAAAATTCTCGCCGCCGGTCATCGCGCCGGCGACGCGCTTTAGACCGCCCAAAAGCCCGTCTGCGGGGCGCGCTTCAAAACGAATCGCTTCGTTGCAAAACAGCATCGCGGCGACTTCGGCGCGCACGCTTTCGCCCGGCGACAGGTTGACGAGCAGCGCCTGCGCCGCTTCACCGATGAATTGATAGTTCATAATCGTGAAAAGTACGCCTGAATAACGTCGTACTCTGAACTTACGCACCAGCGAATAAAACGCTTGGTGTGAGTTAGATTCCATTTAATAAGCGTGTGCGCCGCCTGGCCAGCGATTGAAATCGCGGCTGGAGAGCCTTTGGCTGATTGTCCACCTGCGTGGACAAGACATTTGGTGTCCACGAAGGTGGACACTCGGCGCGCAGCGCCTTCCAGCCGCGATTTCAATCGCTAGGCACGGCGCACAGCGCTGTTTTAATTCACACTCAAGCGTTAAATTCGCGGCTGGAGGGCGCTGCGCGCCCGGGTGCCCCTTGGGCGTATCCGCCTTCGCGGATAACACACTTCTGTCCGCGAAGGCGGATACGCCCAAGGGGCACCCGGGCGCGCAGCGCTCGACAGCCGCGATTTCAATCGCTGGGCTGCGTAAGTCCAGCGTACTTTTTGGTGTTCCTCAAAACGCAACCATGATGAGAAGCCAAGCGTCAGGCGCGCTGCGCTACACTGCTGCACCTATTTCAACGCACATGACGACACTTGATTTTCGTTCCGATCCGACGCGCTCCGCGACGCGTGACCTGCAGCTATTCCGTCTGCAATTGCAACCACACCTTGATGCTTTTATCGCGCGCAAATTGGAAGTTTACACCAATTACAGCGACGATCCTTTTCTCGCGCTCTTGTTGGCTCACGCCGCCAAGCTGGCGAGCGGAAACGGAAAGCGCATCCGGCCCTATGTCGCGCATTTGATGTTCAAGGCGCAAGGCGGCGAGGGAGACGAAACCTCGCTTCTCATCGCACTCGAACTCTTTCATCTTTTCTGCCTCGTGCATGACGACATTATTGATCGGGGAACGCGCCGCTACGATTTGCCGACGACGCAGCGTTTCATATTCGATGAATTGCAGCGCGAAAATCGACCCGGCGACGCGGCGCATCACGAACACATCGCGGTTTCGCAAGCCATGCTGCTGGGCGATTTGATTTTCTCGTGGTCGCAGGAATCGTTTCACGCGACGCGCGCATTTCCCGACGAAAGTCTGGCGCTGGCGCAAATTTATTTCGGTCGCATGATGGATGAAGTCGTCATCGGGCAGATGATTGATGTCGACATGACCGCACAAAGCGACACTTCTCTCGAAGTTATTCGCCGCAAGCTGGCCTTGAAAACCGCGTCGTATACGTTTATTCGGCCTTTGCAAATCGGCGCCGCCCTGGCCGGTCGCGGGCGCGAATGCGAAAAGTTTTGCGCCGAGCTCGGGCTGGCGCTTGGAGTCGCGTTTCAACTGCAAGACGATTTGCTCGATTTGCTGGGCACCTCCGCACAAACGCATAAAACCGTGATGTCCGATTTGCGAGAAGGCCAGCACACGTACTTCACGCAATACATTCGGGAATGCGGAACCGACGCCGAGCGCGCCGACCTGAGCGCCTTGCTGGGCAGCGATTTGCAGCCGAATGACCGCGCGCGCGTGACGGCGCTTTTCGTGTCGTCGGGCGCCGTCGAACATGGCCGCCAGGTGGTGCGCGATTATCTCGACAGCGCCGCGCGCGCCATTGAGCAAGCGAAATTAGCGGCGCCGTTTCAAGAAAAATTTTGTGATCTCGTAGAAATGGTCGAGCAGCGCGCGCCGCTTTTGGAATTGGCTGTAAACGACGCGCGTGAAAACGCGGTTCTCGCCCGGCGCTAAAAGTACGCCCGAATAACGGCGTACTTTCTCCATGAAAACTTCTCATCCGCGCGCTTTGCTTCCCGATTTTGAAATCGCGCGGCGCCTTCATCGCAAGCACGGCACGAGTTATTATTTTGCGACGCGCTTTTTCCCGCCTGACACGCGCCTGGCGACCTGGGCGCTTTATGCGTTTTTCCGCGTGCCCGACGAAATCGTCGATAACTCGCCGCAAAAAACTGATGCGGATGTTGCTCGCGTAACAGAAAAACTGCAAGCCTGGCGCGACCAGTGGCAAGTCGCTCATGAAACACAGAAATCGGACGACCCGATTTTGCGCGTCGCAAGTTACGTTTTTCATCGTTACAACATTCCGTTTGAATACTCGGAAGCGTTTCTCGATGCGATGACTTCAGATTTAACAAAGACCGAGTACGCTACTTACGCCGAGTTAAAAGAATATATGTATGGCTCGGCGGCAGTTGTAGGATTGATGATGTCGCATGTTATCGGTTTTAAAGATCGCAGCGCGCTTGGCTACGCGGAAAAACTGGGCTACGCGATGCAGCTCACAAACTTTTTGCGCGACATCGATGAAGATTATCAAGAACGAAAGCGCGTTTATTTTCCGCAAGACGAACTGCAGAAATTTAATCTGTCGAACGAAGACATTGCGGCTCGAAAATTCTCACCCCGGTTCAAAGACTTTACACAGTGGCAAGCCGCGCGCGCGCAGCGTTTGTATGACGATTCGATGAATGGCGTTCCGCTGCTGGAAGCCCACGGTCGCTTTCCAGTTCGTTGCGCGGCGGCGCTTTATTCAGCGATCCTGGGAAAATTGGAAGATCAAGGTTGGAACGTTTTCGCGGGCAGGGCGCGCACCTCGAAAACCGAAAAAATCAAGCTTGCATGGCAGGCGAGAAAATAAACCGCCGAGGCGCCCAGAACAAAAGTACGCCCGAACTCCGGCGTACTTTCGTTCTCCTGGCGTTCCCCGCGCCCCAGCGGTTGCAAAAGGAACACATGGAAAAAGCGGCGATTATCGGCGGCGGCATCGGCGGATTGGCGACGGCTTGCATGCTGGGCAAGAAAGGCTACAAAGTCCAGTTGTTTGAAAAAAACGAACAAATTGGCGGCGTGTGCAATCGCTTTGAAGCGGATGGATTTTGCTTCGACATGGGGCCGTCATGGTATTTGATGCCCGATGTCTGGCAGGCGTTTTTCGAGCTTGTCGGCGAGCGCGTCGAAGACCATTTGGATTTAGTTAAATTGGCGCCGAGCTACCGTATTTTCTTCAAAGGCGCCGAGACACTCGATTTCTTTTCCGACCTTGAACGCGACTTGCCGACATTTGAAAAACTGGAGCCAGGTTCAGGCGCGAAATTAAGAGAATACCTGAAACTTTCGGAGCATCAATACAAAATCGCGCTGGGTAGTTTCATGTACAAAAACTACGATACGATTCTGGATTTTTTTAACAGGCAAACCGCAATCGAAGGCCGCAAGCTCGAAGTGTTCTCCAAGATGAGCGACTATGTCGAAAAGTTTTTCAAGTCCGATGAAGTACGCAAAATCATGGAGTATCAACTGGTGTTTTTGGGTAGCTCGCCTTATAACACGCCGGCGCTTTATAACATCATGTCGCACATCGATTTTTCGATGGGCGTTTATTATCCACGCGGCGGCATTTACGAAATCGCGCAGGCGCTAAAAAACATCGCCGTGAAAAATGGCGTCGAGTTTTTCGTCCACGCACCCGTCGAAAGAATTCTAACAGGCACGCGCGCGGCGCGCGGTGTCCGCTTAATCGATGGCCGCGAATTTCAAGCGGATTTCGTCGTCGCCAACGCGAACATCCAGCACGTCGAAAGCAAACTACTCTCGCCTTCGCATCGCACCTATTCCGAGCGTTACTGGCGATCGCGCACGCTGGCGCCGTCGGCGTTTATCTTATACCTCGGCTTGAAGGGCAAAAGCGAATCGCTGACACATCACAACTTGCTATTCAGCAAGGATTGGAAACGCAACTTTGCCGAGATTTTCGATGATCCGCAGTGGCCGACCGATCCATCTTTGTACGTTTGCGCTCCCGGAGTAACCGACGAAAGCGTCGCGCCCGAAGGCTGCGAGAACTTGTTCGTCCTTGTTCCGACCGCGCCTAATCTTTCGGCTACGCCCGAAGGACTGGAAAAATACACGCAAAAAACGCTCGATACCCTGGAGCGCGACATGGGAATTCACAACATCCGCGAGCGCATTATCTATCAGCGATTGTTCTGGGGGAAAGATTTCGCCAGCCGTTATAACAACTTTGGCGGCAGCGCGCTCGGACTGGCGCATACGATTCGCCAGACCGCGATTTTGCGTCCTAACAACGTGTCAAAAAAACTGAAGAATTTGTACTACGTTGGCGCTAACACAAATCCGGGAATTGGAATGCCGATTTGTCTCATCAGCGCCGAGCTTGCTTACAAGCGGATCATTGGCGACAAATCGGCGGGACATCTCCAACATCTTTAAATCGCTTTGAAACCGCCAAGACGCCAAGTGCGCCAAGGATACAAGAGAAAAGGGCATTGGATTTTGATGCGTTGTTGCAATCCGCAGAACCGCGCGCGTCAGCAAGCGGATCTCTTGTGAAGTCCGCTTGCTCCCGCGCGGCTCTACGGGTTGATGAGATGGGAAAACCAAATCAACAACGCACCAAAATCCAATACAAGAGCAAAGTACGCCCGGATTCAGGCGTACTTTGCTCTTGTATCCTTGGCGCCCTCGCGGTTAGGCAAAAAAGCGCGCCCAGATAATGCTCCAAAAAAGCACGAAACCGGCGGCGGTATTGATCAGCGGAAATGCGCGGTAGTGTGCGAAGATTCTGCTTTGTTCAGAGCGCAAGGATTTGAGCATCAGCGTGACATAAAGTAATCCCAGAAGCAGCGCCAGAGTTCCCATTGAAAAAGCGAGTAGGGCGGAAAGCGCGTAGCACAGCGCGCAGAAAATCAGGGTGCCGCGAAATCCCAGACTGGTCGCGATTGTTTGCATTTTGTTGGCGTGGTCGGCGTCGATGTCGGGTGCAGCGGAGTAAGCGTGCATCGCCATCGCCCAAAGCCACGCCGCAAGGAAAAGCGACGGAACCAGGTCTTCGCCGCCGACCAGATAAAAAGAAAACACACCGGGAAAAACATAAAGCACGTTGAAAATCGAATCGGCGAACGGCTTTGTCTTGGCGCGGATCGGAGGCGCTGAATAAAAAACGCTAAACAACCAGAAGAAACACAGCGCGCCGAATTGTTGCCCCTCGAGAAACGGCAACATCAGCAAAAAGGGTGTGTTGAAAATCGCGATAGCGCGCCATAAAGATTTTCGTTGGTGGGGCGGAACCAGGGTTTCATAGCCGATTTTTTTCGCGTTGTCCTTGTCGCTTTCCCAGTCGAAAATATCGTTAACGCCATAAATTAAAAGATTGGCGGGCAGCAGAAAATAAAGGCCCCAGAGCACAACCTGCCAGCGATGGAGGCTGTCGAGATCGGGCGCGCCCGCCGCCAGGCCGACGAGGTACGGGCCCAAAACGTATACCCAGAAACGCGGGCGGCTAAGCCGCAAAAGTTTTGTCAAACTGAGGGCGCTTGAAGTCATGCAGAGCCGCAGTTTAGCGCGCGAGGAAAAGTATGCCGTTATTCGGGCGTACTTTCGCGGCGCGCAATGTTTCAATTCTGTGAAGAAAACTCTTTTTTCGCTTGCCGTTCCGATTCTGATTCTCAACGGATTTTTCGTCGCGCGCGCGAGCTTTCATCCCGAGTTGGCGCGCGTTTTCGCGCGTGCCGAAATGCCGCTGGTTTCGGCGCTCTTCGTTTTGGTTTTTGCCTTGCCGTCGTTCGTTGCGCTGGTGCGCTGGCTCGGCGCCGACAAAGCGATCGTCGTATTGTGGGCTTTGGGCGCGTTCGCTTTTTTCACCGAAATGCTGGCGGTCAAAACCGGATTTCCTTATGGAAAGTTCGCTTACGGCCCGAAAATCGGCTGGAAAATCGGCGGCGTTCCGTGGACGGTTCCCTTTGCGTGGACGCCGCTTTTGCTGGCGGCGATGTGCCTCGCGCGCCGCTGGACGAACGCTCTGACAATTGAAAAGTACGCCCGAATTGCGGCCTGTTCACTGATTTTGGTCGCGATTGACATGGTTCTCGATCCGGGCGCCGTTTCCCAAAAATTCTGGCGTTACGCCAGGCCGGGACTGTTTTACGGCGTGCCGCTTTCCAATTTTTTCGGCTGGATTTTATCGGGCGCAATCGGCGCGTTGCTCTTTGATTTCCTGACGCGCGGCCAACGCACACTGCCCCCAACCGATTTGCTGGGCAGCGCGTTTCTCATTCTGGTTTTCTGGACGAGCGTTTGCGCGTTTTCCGCGTTGTGGATTCCAACATTCATAGGCGCGGTTTTGCTCGGCGTCATTTCGGGTTATTTTTTTCAAAAGCCCAAAGTTTTCTTATGAACCACCGCGACATTTCGCCGCCGATTCACGTTTCTTCGACCTATGAAGTTTCGTGGCAACAAGCCGAACTACTCGCGCAAGGCGACGATTCGATCCCGTTTTATGCGCGCTATGGCAACCCGACCACGCGACTTGTCGAAGCGCACCTGCGCGATTTGTGCGCGCCGCCGGACGAAAAAGAAAATTTCGACGCGATTGTCACAAGTTCGGGAATGGCGGCGGTTTCGCTTGTCATGCTGGGCCTTCTGGGAAGTGGAGATGAAATCCTGGCGAGCGATTCGATTTACGGCGGCACGACAAAACTGTTGCGCGAAACATTGCCGCGATTGGGCATCACGACAAAGTTCTGCCGCTGCGATTTGAGCGACGCGTCCGAAAAAATCTCGCCGCGCACAAAACTTTTGTGGATCGAATCGCCGACCAATCCGGCGAATCGCCTGGTGAAGTTCGGTGATGCAGTCGCGCTGGCGCGAAAGCACGATCTGATTTCGTGCATCGACGCGACACTGGCGCCGCCGCCGCTGCAAAGCCCGCTGGCGCGTGGCTTCGATCTGGAAATGCACTCGGCGACGAAGTATCTTGGCGGACATTCCGATTTGCTGGCCGGCGCTGTTATCGGGCGCCGCGATTTGATCGAAAAGCTGCGCGACGCGCATCGCACATTCGGCGCTGTTCTCGATCCGCACGCGGCATTTTTGCTCGGTCGCGGATTGCAAACACTCGAAGTGCGAATGAAGCAAATCAACGAAACCGCGTTGCGCCTGTCAGGGTGGCTCGAATCACAAAGCAATGTCGCGCGCGTTCATTATCTCGGACTCGAATCGCACGCCGATCACCAAAACGCCAGGGCGCAAATGAACGGTTTTAGCGGCATCGTCGCCTTCGATCTGGCGGATGCAGACGCTGCGCGCGACTGCGTGTCGCGCTTGAACATCATTCGCCATGCGCCGTCGCTTGGCGGCGCCGAAACGCTGGTTTCCTATCCGCCGCTTTCTTCGCACGCGGGGCAAAGCGACGCGCAATTGCAGGCCGCCGGAATTTCGCGCGGCACGCTGCGCCTTGCGGTCGGCCTGGAAAGTTTCGAGATTTTACGAGACGATTTAGCCCAAAGTTTTTAAGTTCGCGAACCGCCTTCTCATGTTTTTAATCCCGCTTTTCCTGCTGTTTTTGATCTGGCCCTTGCACGCGCAAACCCAAAAAGTACGCCCGAATTCAGGCGTACTTTCTGTTCCACAAAGCCGCGTCGCGCAAGCACCGAAAGCGCCGATTGTGATTCCTGCCGCGCAAGTCGCGCCGCAAATGTTCGGCTTCGTGCTGCCGCCATTCGACAGTTCCAAAACGGCAACGGATGTTTCGCACCTCAACGACGCGCCGGCGGGAGCTCATGGTTTCGTGCGAACGCAGGGCGAGTATTTCGTGGACGGAGCAGGAAAAAGGCTGCGCTTGTGGGGCGTGAACCTCAACTTTCTGGGGGTGTTTCCGCGCAAGGAAGACGCGCCCGGCATTGCGGCGCGGCTGGCGAAGTTCGGCTTCAACGCGGTGCGACTGCATCACTATGAAGGTAACGTCGCGCCTAATGGCTTGTGGGTCGCCAATTCCATCGGTTCCTCGCGCGTGAAAATGCCGCGCGAAATCGATGCGACGCAGCTCGACCGATGGGATTTTTTCATTAGCGAGTTGATTAAGCGCGGCATTTACATCAATTTGAACTTGCACGTCGCGCGCAAAACGAGCGAGGCCGAAGGCGTGCCTTCCGCTGCCGCGCTTCCCGACAAAGACAAGGACGTTAATTATTTCGATCCGAAATTGATTGCCTTGCAAAACGAGTTTTCGCGCGCGATTTTGACGCACGTCAATCCTTATACCAATCGTGCCCTGAAAGACGAGCCGGGCGTTTGCGCGATCGAAGCCGATAACGAAAGTTCGCTCGTCGCGACATGGCTCGACGGAACTTTGAAACTGCCGGCGGAATATTCCGAGCGCTTGCGCGCGCAGTGGAACGCGTGGCTGGCCAAAAAGTACAACGCGCAAACACTGCGCGCCGCGTGGACGGAAATCGACGATCCTCTGCAAGGCGCGAATTTGTTTGACCTTCCTTTGCCGCCCGCGAACCTTGCCGCGCCCGCCACAACCAATGAACCTCGTTTGTTGGACGAACCCAAAATAGAGGCAAACGCTGCGGTCGCCTTAAATTCGCTCACTCGGATGAAGCTTGCGCTCGTCACCGGCGCGACCGGCACGACAAATGTCGATGCAACAGGCGGCCCGACAATCGACGGCATCGTGCAGCCCGGCATCACGATTTCACTGGAGAAAGTCGGTACCGTGACATGGGCGTTTCAACTCAATCGCGACGGGCTGGATTTGCAGGAAGGACAGCCTTATAGCTTGAAATTCTGGGCGCGCGCCGATGCGCCGCGCCGCATTTCCGCGAACCTTTGGCAAGATCGCAATCCCAAGCGATTTGAAGGTTTCACCGGCTACGCCGACCTGACGACCGATTGGCAGCAGTTTTCCTTTGTCTTTCGCCCGACCAATCCCGACCCGCGGCATTCGCGCATGAGTTGGAATTTCGGCAACGCGACGGGCGCCGTGCAGCTTGGCGAAATCCAAATTTGGAGTGGCGGACGCATCGCATCGCCCGATGAATGGAATTTGGGCAACGTGCCTTTGATCGACTTGAAAGCGACGCCGGTCTGGACGGCACGCAGGGATTTCGCGGAATTCCTGGGCGGCATCGAAAGCGAGCACGTCGCCGCGACGCGCAAATTTTTGCGCGAGGAACTCGGCGTCAAGGTTCCGATCTGGCATTCGCAGGCGCAGTTCGGCGGCTGGGCCGGACTTGCGCGCGAAACGCAAAGCGACGCGCTGGACAATCACGCCTATTGGAAGCATCCCGATTTCGGCTCGACCGGCTGGAACGGCACAAGTTGGAAAGTCGGCCAGTCGTCGATGGTCGGCGCGGCGCTGGGCGATCCGCTTTCGGCGTTCGCGCATTTTCGCGTTGCCGGCAAGCCGTTTGTGATGACAGAATGGAATTCCGGCCAGCCCAACGATTTCGGCGGCGAGACTTTATTGATGGCGGCGGCTTACGCGGCGTGGCAAGATTGGGCGGGCGTTTTCTTGTTCGACTACCATTCGTCGGGCGACTGGGAGCGCGATAAATTCGAGGGGTTTTTCTCGATTGATTCGCATCCCGTCAAAATGGCGACGGCTCCCGCCGCTGCCTTGATATTCCGGCGTACTTTTGGCGGCGCACCCGAAGTCTTTGCGGCGCAAGAATCCGCGACTTTGACCTTGCCGCGCGATTGGATTTGGAACGAGGTGGCGAATTCACCGGGCGGCCCGGCGGCGGCGCCAGTATTGAAAACCTGGGCCGACGCCGGAGCCGCGCGCAGCCTGCCGCTCGAAGGCAAAACCTACGTCCGTTTCGGCGACGGCATTTTCCCGCGCATCACGCGCGCGGAAATTAAAAATCGTGCAACGTGGAATTCCGATACCGGCCAGATCGCGTGGAACACCAAACAAAATATCTG
>Ga0136611_10003105_pt1 | contig 11598 bp, 11 predicted proteins | sample AntDrymUQ2232306_2_FD_106645 | JGI IMG/M metagenome (GOLD analysis project Ga0136611, IMG submission 106645) | Polar desert sand microbial communities from Dry Valleys, Antarctica - metaG UQ223 (23.06) | ecosystem: Environmental > Terrestrial > Soil > Desert | place: Antarctica: Dry Valley... | reverse complement strand
TTTCTCCACGTCACCGTCCTCCGACGACGTCATCGAAATCCCACGCGCCCTCTTCGACCGCCTCACCGATACTCTGGCGTTCGCCGCCTGAGCCCCACTCAAGATGGACAAAGCCTAGCTAAGGCGGTGGCGACCTCCATCCGTGGAGCGCCCGAGCCGCGAGCTGATGAAGCCCGGAGGCGGTGAGCATGTCGCAGGTCTACCGTGTGCCGCTCGTCATGACGCCGCAGCAGGAGGGCGGATACTCCGTCACGTCGCCCATGCTGCCAGGGCTGGTCACTGAGGGCGACACACTCGAACAGGCGCTGGACAACGTCGAGGACGCCCTGCGCGCGACGCTGGAGCTGTACGAAGAGATCGGGCGGCCGGTACCCGGCGGCTTGGTGCAGGATCCCGAGGCCGGCGCCATCCAGTTCGATCTTCTCTTGCCGGCGTCGTGACCTAAAGGGAGGCCGTGCGCAAGTTGCGCTCGCTCGGCTGCATGGAGCTTCCTCGTCGAAGCGGGGGCTCGCACCGAAAGTGGCACAATCCTGCCAGCGGCGGCGCGACCGTGCTGCCAGATTGGGGCAGCAAGGATCTGAAGCTCGGGACCGTGCGCGCGGCCGTCCGAGACCTCGGAATCCAGTGGGACCGGTTCACTCAAGCATAACCTGCATGGCCCAACGGGCCGCTCAACCGAGCGGCCCGAGACGCGCAGCAAGCCCGTTGCTGAGGCCGTGCGCCTCGTCGCCGACAACATCTGAGCCAACCACTACTGCATGCACGAGCCCCTCAGACACTAGAGCGACGGGGCGTGCCTCGGCCGGCGACGGCCAGGACGACGGCTGGCGTGATGATTGCGGCGATCAGTATTTCGAATGGTCCGTTCGTCGTGGCCACGGTCACTGCGAGCTCGGGCGGGAAGTAGCCGCGCAGCATGCCCATCCCCAGCACGAGCACCGTGTTCGTCAGCGTACCGAGCGCCCCGGCCGCCGCCGCCGCGACGCCAAGATTGAATCGGCGCAGCGCGACGAATACGGCCCAAGCGACCAAGCCGGGAAATAAGCGTGGGACGATTGAGACTAATGGATCGGCGAAGGCCGGATTGGTCGCGCGCAGGAAGCTGAAAATTCCGAAGATCAAGCCAACCGCCACGCCGGCGATCGGACCTTCGAGCGCGCCGGCGATGACGGTCGGGATGTGCAGGATCGTGGCTTGTACGCCGGTTGGAGTGGGGATGAAGCCAAGCTGGGTCAGTCCCAGGACGATCTGAATCGCCGCCAGTAGCCCCGAGACGACGATGGTCCGCGTGCCGATCGACGTCGCCGATGACGGCTGGTCCCCGCCTGCATAGCTTGCCATTTGGTGCCTCCCCGCACTCGTCGCACGAATGTGCGCCGCGTCGTGCGCCGACACGGTAGCCAGCGGCAGGGTTGCGCCGCCAGTGCTGCGCGGTCTCCGGCACACCCAATGGCTACACAGGCCAGGGGATGAGCCGCATCAGGAGCACGTAGGCGGCGACGACAAGCAGCACTGCCCAATCGAGTGGACGCATGCGGAGCGGCGACAGGCGCGTCCGGCCCGCGCCGGCGACGTAGCAGCGCGCCTCCATCGCCAGCACCAGATCCTCAGCGCGGCGGAACACGCTGATGAAGAGCGGCACGACAATCGGGATCAGCATGCGCGCCCGCCGGATGAAGGCGAATCGACCCGGGCGCCCGAAGTCAGCCCCGCGCGATGCCTGCGCTTTGATGATCCGCTCTAGCTCCTCGGCCAGGGTCGGGACGAAGCGCAGCGCGATGGCCAGCATCATCGCCAGCTCGTGGGCCGGCACACCGACGCGGCGGAGCGGCGCCAGCAGGCTCTCCAGGCCATGCGTCAGACCGGTCGTCGTGGTGGTGAACGTCAGGACGGACGTGACGATCAGCAGGCAGAGTAGCCGCGCGATCGACACGATCGAGAGGCGCAGGCTCTGCTCGGTGATCGTGAAGCGGAACGGGAACGGTTCCGGCGCGGACGATGTCCAAAGGATCGGGCTGCCGCTCGGGTCGTAGTTGCCGGCGAACAGGAGCTGGAAGACCAGGAAGACGGCCAACACGGGCAAAATCGGGCGGATACCCCGCAGCACGTACCCTACGGGCAACCGCGACACGACGATCAGTCCGAGCATCGTCAGCACGAGCACCGCCCCCGCCGCGTACGCCGTCGCCGACGTGATCGCCCAGATCAGCAGCACCAGGGCGACCAGCTTCGCGCGCGCGTCCAGGCGGTGCGTGACCGACGTGCCCGGCAGGTACTGGCCGACCGTCACGTCGCGCAGGAACTCGGTACCCTCCACGCGCGCCTACCCGACCGACCCCGCGAGATCGTTCGGCCCGAAGTGCCCCCTGGGCTTGATGTGGCTACCCGATCCCGCGTCGTATGCCAATCCTCTGCGCTCGCCATCGCCGGCGTCACCGCGCCCCGCCCGGTCTCCGAGCACCCGTGCGAGCGCCACCTCGGCCTCATCAACGGTCACGACATCGGTCGGCACGTCCAACCCGGCCGCGCGCAGGGCGTACATCAGCCGCGTCACCTGGGGCACCCCGAGCCCGAGCCCGCGCAGCTCGTCGGCCCGGCGGAACACCTCCCTGACAGTGCCGCTGAGCGCCGTCATGGCGCCGGCGATCACCCACACGCGGTCGGCGAGCTCGGCGACCTCCTCCATGTCGTGCGAGACGAACACGATGGCGATGCCGTGCTCGGCACGTAGCCTCAAGAGCGTGTCGAGGAGCTCCGTCCGGCCGCGCGGGTCGAGACCGGCGGTCGGCTCGTCCAAGACGAGCACGCGCGGCTCCATCGCCAGCACCCCGGCGATCGCCACGCGCCGCATCTCGCCGCCGCTCAGCCCGAACGTGTAGCGGTCCTTGAACTCCTCGAAGCCGAGGCCGACCATCGCCATGCCGGTTTGCACCCGCCGCCGCACTTCCGGCCGGTCGTGGCCCTGCTTGCGCGGCCCGAACGCGATATCGTCGCCGACGGTCGGCTCAAATAGCTGGTGCTCAGGAAACTGCACGACCAGCCCAACCTCGCGGCGCACGGCCCGCAGGTCGGTCGCGGCGTCGCCGAGGTCGCGGCCGAGCACGCGCACCGTCCCGCGCTGGGGCCGGTACAGCCCGTTCAGATGTTGCACGAGCGTCGACTTGCCGGAGCCGGTGTGCCCGATGATCGCGGCGACCTCTCCGGCGGCAAGCTCGAATGTCGCCCCGCGCAGCGCGACCGATTCGAGCGGCGTGCCGAGCAAGTACGTGTGCCAGAGATCGCGCACGACGATCAGCGGCTCGCCACTGAGCGGCGCATCGAGTGCCGCGCCTGCCGTGCTGCCAGGCGCCTCCGCGTCACGCACGCGGCGCACGGGCGGCCAGCGCCAGGATCGCAGGGACCGCTTCGTCGATATCGAGGAGCACAGACGGGAAGCCGGGGTGCCGCGCGGCGAGGCGCTCGGCCAGCTGCGTCACCTGGGGTACGTCCAGGCGCAGCGCCCGAATCTCGGCCTGGCGCGCAAACACCTCGCGCGGCGTCCCCTCCAGCGCGATCCGCCCCTCCGCCATCACCACCACCCGGCCCGCGCTCACCGCCTCCTCCATGAAGTGCGTCACCTGAACGATGGCGGTGCCCTCTGCGTGCAGCCGCGCGATAGCATCCCGCACCTCCGTCCGGCCGACCGGGTCCAGCAGGGCGGTCGCCTCGTCGAGCACCAGCACGCGCGGACGCATCGCCAGCGCCCCGGCAATCGCGACTCGCTGCTTTTGCCCGCCAGAAAGTAGGTGTGGCGGTCGAAGGCGCAGGTCGTCCAGGTCGAGCAACGCGAGGGCGGCGTCCACGCGCGCCCGGATCTCGTCCGATGGCAGCCCGAGGTTCTCCGGCCCGAACGCGACGTCCTCTTCAACGATGGTCGCCACGATCTGGTTGTCCGGGTTCTGGAACACCATGCCGACCGTCTGGCGGATCGCACGGCGGCCCGTCGCGTCGCGCGTGTCGATGCCCGCGACGCGCACCGCGCCCGCCGTCGGCAACAGGAGGCCGTTCAGCAGGCGCGCAAGTGTGGACTTTCCCGACCCGTTGGCCCCGACGATGGCGACCCGCTGGCCCGCATGTATCGTCAGCGAGATGTCGGTGAGCGCCCGCACGGGATCCTGGCCGCGCGCGCGATACTCGAAGCTGGCGCCATCGACGACGACGAGCACGATTTCTCCACCGTGACCTCCGGCGCGCGAATCGACCGGGCGCTCAGTCTAGCATGGGCTCGTTCGGGCAGCGGCCCCTGACTCTCGACGCGCGGGAAGACTTTGCGTGAAGTTGATTCGGCGGGGCGAGCGCGGCTACAAGCACACCCTGCCGCCCGTCGCGCGGCCAGTTCAAGTGCGGGCAGTCGCTCCCCGCGCAAAAGGTCGCGTAATGGGAATCCGGAAGGTTGGACATCGGTCAGGGCTGGAGTACACTGTCGCCCACGGAATGGTGGTGTCGGCCGGTCGGGCCGGCCGGAGCTTACGCCGGGAGGCTCCAGGGTGGGCGTGGTCGTGACGTGGCGGTGCAACGGTGCCTGCGTGCGCATGTGCATGGCCTTGATGGTCGCGCCACGTGCCCGCCACCTCGCCTCACTTGAGCCGCCAAGACCTTGCCGTGGCAGGCCGGAACGTCCGCTCGCGTCACATCGCCGGGCAACGATGCAGGGCACGCCATGACGCACGCTGCCGCGAGCGACTGTCCGTCCTGCGGGACGTCGCTGAGCATCCGCGACGGGCGCTGCCCCAATCCGTCCTGCCCGGCCTACGGGGCGCTCGACGCGGATGCACACGAGGTAGGGACGACACGACTGATGCACTCCGATGAGCCGAGCTCGCCATACAAGACCATCGCCGTCGGGGTCGGCGCGCTGCTGCTGGTCGTCGCGCTCGGGTACGGGCTGTTTCGCCTGGGGGTTTCCTACTTCGACACCGGCCGTCCCGACCCGACAACCCTGCCCAGGGCGACCGCCGCCGCCGTCTCCTCCGCGCCCGCGGTGCCCGGCGTCGAGGGCTCGCCCATCGCGGCCTCGGCGTCCCCGTCGCCGGCCGTGGCGGCCGGGGCGCGCTTGAAAGTCGTCAACACCGACAACCAGGGCGTCCGCTTCCGGCAGCGACCGAGTGCCCAAGGTCAGGTGCTCCGCTCGCTCGCCGAAGGCACGGTCGTCGAGGTGGCCGGCCCGGACGCGAGTGCCGACGGCATCGCGTGGAAGAACGTCCGCGAGCCGAGCGGCGCGGTCGGCTGGGTCGCGTCGGAGTTCCTGGCCCCCGAGTAGGGGCAGGCTCCCGTGCCTGCCCTTGGTCGAGCGGCACACCCGTGCCTGCCTTCGGGAGTGGCGCGGGGCCGATTTGCCCACGCTGCCCCGGATGCCGCGCCAATGGGTATTCCGTCATGGTGCTTTGGTAGAATCCGCGCCACCATGAAGAACCCTTTCCTCGAACGACTCGATCGCGGCCCGATCCTGGCAGACGGCGGCATGGGCACCATGCTCTACGCGCGCGGCGTGCCGTATGAGCGTTGCTTCGACGAGCTCAACCTCACCGAGCCGGATCTGATTCAGCACATCCACCGCGACTACATTCGGGCCGGCGCCGAGCTGATCGAGACGAACACGTTCGGGGCCAACCGCTACAAGCTCGCCCAGTTCGGCCTCGAGAACCGCGTCCGCGACATCAACTTCCGAGCGGTCAAGATAGCCCGCGAGGCGCGCGAGGAGTGCGGCGAGGCGGTCTTCCTGGGCGGCGCCATGGGCCCGCTTGGCGAGGCGATGGCCCCGCTGGGCACCGTCGCGCCCGACGAGGCGCGCGCGGCATTCAGGGAGCAGGCCGACGCGCTGCTCGAAGCGGGCGCGGATCTGTTCGTGCTCGAGACGTTCGGGGACCTGGCGGAGCTGACCGAGGCGGTCGGGGCCGTGCGCGCGGTCTGCGACCTGCCCATCGTGGCCCAGGTCAGCTTGACCGACGACGGCGCGATGCTGACCGGCGAGACGCCGGCCGAGGTCGCGCGCGTGTTGGCCGGGTTGGGCGTCGAGGTGATCGGCGTCAACTGCGGCGTCGGCCCCCAGAGCACCCTCGATGCGGTCCAGGACATGGCGATCCCGCTGTTCGCGAAGCTCTCCGCGATGCCGAACGCCGGCGCGCCGAGCCGCCGCGAGGGCCGCTACGTCTACTTCTCGACGCCGGAGTACTTCGCGGAGTACGCCCGCCGCTTCGTCGATGCCGGCGTGAGCCTCCTCGGCGGCTGCTGCGGCACCACCCCCCAGCACATCCAGGCGATGCGCCGCGCGCTCGCCGAGTCCGCCGTCGCTGACGCCCCACCAACGATCGCCGCCACGTCGCGCCCGACCTTGACGACCGACGCCATCGAGTCGGCGGTCAGCGTCGATCCGACCCCGCTGCAGGCAGCGCTCGCGGCCGGAACGTTCGTGGTGTCGGTCGAGCTGGACCCGCCGAAGGGCCTGAACCCGACCAAGATCGTCAACGGCGCGGCGATGCTCGCGGACGTCGGCGTCGATTGCATCAACATCGGCGACAGCCCGATGGCCCGCGTGCGGATGGGCTGCGTCGGCCTGGCGCTGCACATCCAGCGTCGCGTCGGCCTCGACACGATCATCCACTTCACCACCCGCGACCGCAACTTGATGGCGCTCCAGTCGGATCTGCTCGGGGCCCACTCGCACGGCATCCGCAACATCCTGGCCCTGACCGGCGACCCGCCGCGCATGGGCAATCTGCCGCATGCCAAGGCCGTCTGGGACGTCGATTCGATCGGCCTCATCAGCATCCTGAAGCGGATGAACGAGGGCCAGGACTGGTCCGGCAACTCGATCGGCATGGCCGCCCAGTTCCACGTCGGCTGCGCGGTCAATCCGGTCGCGGAGGACCTCGAGCTGGAGCTGGACCGCTTCCACCGCAAGCTCGAAGCCGGCGCCGATTACGTCATGTGCCAGCCGCTCTACGACATGGACCAGCTCACGACGTTCCTCGACCGCGTCGGCAAAATCCCGGTGCCGTTCCTGCTCGGGATCATGCCGCTCCAGAGCCACCGCCACGCCGAGTTCTTGCACAACGAGCTGCCCGGCGTGACGATCCCTGACCACCTTCGCGACCGCATGCGGCTGGCCGGCGACCGGGGCATCGAGGAGGGCGTGCGCCAGTCGCAGGAGTTCCTGGCCGAGGCGCAGGCCCACTGCGACGGGGTGTATCTGATGCCGTCGTTCGGCCGCTACGAGATGTGCGCCGAGCTGGTGAAGGTCATCACGCGCACCCGCGAAAGCCCCCAGGCATCGCTGCTGCCGACGCGCTAGCTGCGCTTGTGATGGCAAGAAGAGGTCGCCATGGCTGACGGCTCGTCGGGCGGCGCGCACACGGCCGCACTCGTCGAATATGCGCTCGGCATGGACGCGGCGGCACTGCCGGCCGCGGTGGCAAGCGCGGGGCGAGCCATCCTCCTTGATACGCTCGGCGCGATGCTCGGCGCGTGCGCGCCGAGCGTCACGGTGACGGCACCGCTCCTGCGCTACGCCCGTGCCGAGGGCGGGTTGCCATGCGCGTCGGTCGTCGGCCACGACGTGCAGCTCGGACCGTCACTCGCCGCGCTGGTCAACGGGACGCTCGCCTATGCCCTCGATATCGAGAGCATCCACGGGCCGAGCATCACCCACGCGGCGGCGGTCGTGGTGCCGGCGGCGCTCGCGGTCGCGGAGGCCACGGGCGCCGCCGGGGCCGAGCTCCTCGCGGCCATCGTCGTAGGGCTCGATGCGGCAGACCGCGTCAGCCGCGCGGTCGCGCCGCGCGCCATGTACGATCGAGGCTTTCACCCGTCGAGCGTGGCCGGGACGCCGGCGGCGGCGCTGGCGGCAGCCCGCCTCCTGCGCCTCGATACAGAAGCTGCCCACCGAGCGCTCGGGCTGGCCGCGACGCAGGCGAGCGGCCTCATGGCCTGGGAGCACGACCCGACCGAGCATGCCCGTCCCTTCAACTGCGGTATCGCCGCGCGCAACGGGGTGACCGCCGCGCTGCTGGCCGCGCAGGGCTTCGGCGGGCCGCCCGGCGCCTTCGAAGGTGCCGAAGGGCTGCTCATGGCGTTTGGAGACGGGCGCACCGACGCGGCAATCCTCAGCGAGGCCCTCGGCGAGCGGTTCGCCGCGACCGAGACGTCGATCAAGCGCTTCGCCTGCTGCGCGTTCCTCCAGCCGGGCGTCAACGCGGTCGTGGACGCTTGCCTCGAACACAGCATCCAAGCGGCCGACGTCGAGGCCATCGAGCTGCACTTCCCGCGCGGTGGCGCGGCGGTCATCGACGACAACCCGGTGCGCTCACATAGCGCCCAGTACGTGCTCGCGGTCGCGCTGCTCGACGGTGACGTGACGTTCGGTGACCTCGCGGTCGATCGCCGCGACTCCGAGCCTGCCCTCGCCGCGATCAGCCGGAACGTGCGGGTGATCTATTCGGATGAGCTAGACCCGGAGTTTCCCGACCGTTTCACTAGCCGCGCGGTGATCGCACTGCGCGATGGCCGACGGGTCCGGTCACTCGTCACGTACCCGACAGGCCACCCGCGCAATCCACTGTCGCCGGCGGCGCTGCGCGCCAAGTTCGACCGCCTCGCCTCGCCGGTGGCCGGGCAAGCTGCGCTGGACGAGATCGCCGCCCTGGTCGATCGAATCGACTCGGTCACTTCAACCGACCGCCTCATGTCGCTCCTGCGCCTCGCTGTCCCATCAGGAGGTCGCAGCTGACGGGGTCGCGGCCAGCGACCGCTCCCGCTCAGGCGGCGGGAGTAGCGCGAGCAGCCGGTCACGAATGATCCGGCGCGCGTCCTCGGTCGCCTCGGCCTTGGGGCGCGAACGGAGCTCCCGCAACGAGAACGTCGGCCCGATGTTGACGCGGACCGGACCGCGCTTCGGCAGGAACGCGCCCGGCGGCAGGCTTCGGTAGGTGCCCACGGCCACGATCGGCAGGATCGGCGCGTCGATCGACATCGCCAGCCGGGCCAGCACCGGGTTCGTCTCCCCGAGGATGCCCTGCCTGTTCCGCGTGCCCTCGCTCGCCAGCGCGACGAGTCGGCCCTCATTCAGACGGCGGCGGATGTCGCGCAGGGCGCTCAGATCCTGGCCGTCGCGCGAAACCGGGATCACCCCCCACCCTCGGAGCACCTGCTTGACGACCGGGATCCTGAGCAGCTCCGCCTTCGCGACCAGGATCGACCCGCTGTAGGGATCGGTCAAGCCGAACGCGAGCACGTCGAGCAAGCTCACGTGGTTCGTGATGCAGAGCACCGGCGGCTCGGGGGGCACGTGCTCCATGCCGATGATCCGAAAGTCGTGGAAGGCGCGCATGTACGCCATCAGCACGGCCTTCGTGATCCTGGTTAGGGTGGGCGACGGGTTCGGCGGTCCGGGTCTGGCCATCGCGACGCTGCCTCCGGCGCGGCGCGCGTCAAGCGCGAACCGCCCGAGGAAGGATAGCGCCTGGTGCCGGTGCTGACTTGGGGGGTGGATGGCCGCACCGGAGGTCGCTACAATCGGATGCACGGAGGTTTGCATGGGCGTCTACGAGCGACTCGGGGTCACACCGATTATCAATGCGCGCGGCATGAACACGATGGCGAGCGGCTCGTTGATGCCGAAGCCGGTGCTCGACGCGATGGCCGAAGCCGCGACGAGCTTTGTGGACATGGGCGAGCTCAACGCGCGGGCCGGCGAGCACATCGCGAAGCTGATCGGCGTCGAGGCGGCGCACGTCACGTCCGGCTCGGCCGGCAGCTTGCTCCTTGCCGCCGCCGCCTGCATCGCCGGCGACGACCCCCAGGCCATCATGCAGCTTCCCGACACGACCGGCCTGCATGACGGCATCGTCATCGAGCAGTGCCGGCGCATCCGCTACGACCAGGCGCTCCGGACGGCAGGCGCCCGCCTGATTACGGTCGGCGACGAGGCATCCTGCACTCCCGAGCAGCTCGAAGCCGCCATCGACAACACGGTCGCGGCGGTCATGCACATCGTGTCGCCGTACCTCGGCGGGAACGGCGTCGCGCTCGAAGACGCCATCGAGATAGCCCACCGTCATGGCCTGCCGATCATCGTGGACGCCGCATCCACCCTGCCGCCCACCAACCACCTCACGCGCTGGACGGCGATGGGCGCCGACCTCGTGATCTACAGCGGCGGCAAGGGCATCCGCGGGCCGCAGGGCAGCGGCTTGCTGCTTGGCCGGGCGGACCTCATCCGGGCGGCGGCGGCGAACGGCGCGCCGAACGGCGCCATCGGGCGCCCATGCAAGGTCAGCAAGGAAGATATCATCGGGCTGGTCACGGCGATCGAGCTGTTCCTCGCCGAGGACTGGACGGTCGAGTGGGCCCGCCACGTCGAGCAGGCTCAGGAGATCGTCGCCGCGCTGGACGGCCTGAAAGGCGTCACCGCCACGGTGGACGGCGACTCGACGGTCTGGACGACGCCGACGATCCTGGTCGAAATCGACGAGAAGCTGACCGGCCTGACGCCGGACGAGCTGGTGGACGCGTTGCGCAACGGCGACCCGCCGATCATGACGCGGGTGTTCCAGGGCAGGCTGCTCGTCGATCCGCACAATCTGCGCGGCGATGAGGCGACGACCGTCGCCCGCCGCCTGCGCGAAGAGTGCGCCCGGATCAAGGTGCCCGTTCCCGCATAGTGTAGGTGGTGGACCCGAAATGTCCGAGACGGAGGGACACCATGGCATCGAGCAGCAAGAAGGAACGTGGGTTGCAAACGAAGGACGCCAAACCTCCGGACATCGCCGCCGACGAGCAGGCCACCTTGCTGGCCTTTCTCGACTACCTACGGGATGCGATCGCGGCCAAGGCAGAAGGTCTGTCGGATGAGGACATCCGCGCCGCCGGGATGCCCTCGGGCACCAGCATCCTCGGGCTGATCAAGCACCTGGCATTCGTCGAGCGGTTCTACTTCCTAGGTGAAGATGTCCGCGACTGGGGAAAGACCATGGGGCCGACTCCTGAGGAGACGGCCGAAGGCTTGCTCGCCAACTACCGGGAAGCCGTCGCGCAAGCGAACCAGGTTGTCGAAGCCTGCACGGACCTGACCCTTCCGGCTCCCCGGCCGCCACGTCGAAGGTCGGGACCATCCATGCGGTGGGTGCTGGTACACATGGTCGAGGAAACCGGCCGACACGCCGGCCACGCCGACATCATCCGCGAGCAGATCGACGGCTCCAAGGGCCGCTAACGCGCTGCCACGTTTGGACGAAGCCACGCGGACGTGCCCATCTCGGTCAGTTGCCTGCCTGACAAGCTGTTGGTGGACCTGAGGGGACTCGAACCCCTGACCTCACGGATGCGAACCGTGCGCTCTCCCAGCTGAGCTACAGGCCCCTGGCGCGCGCTCATCGCTGGCGCAGCGTCAAGTATATCACGGCCGTCCGAGGGCCACAAAGGCGAACGTACCTACTTCCTGCAGGGCCTTTTCATCAGAGACGGCCAGTCGTGAGGACGAGGAGGGCGGCGTTGGCTGGTCGAGCGGCGAAGGTGCGGAGGGCAGCAGCGATGTTGGTGGCGCCGGATCGTCGGAGGATGGCG
>Ga0136611_10003104_pt1 | contig 11600 bp, 9 predicted proteins | sample AntDrymUQ2232306_2_FD_106645 | JGI IMG/M metagenome (GOLD analysis project Ga0136611, IMG submission 106645) | Polar desert sand microbial communities from Dry Valleys, Antarctica - metaG UQ223 (23.06) | ecosystem: Environmental > Terrestrial > Soil > Desert | place: Antarctica: Dry Valley... | reverse complement strand
GCATATGGCGCTCCTGCGCGATGTGTCCGACGAGATCGCGCTGCAGCGGCAGCGCGAGCAGTTGCTGACGCGTGTGCGCGCCGAGGGCGAGCGCGCACGCCTGCTCCTGGACCTCGCGGGGGAGTTGGGCCGCGCCGACGACCCGGACGCGGTGATGCAGTCGGCGGTGGATGCCTGCCGGCGGCTTGCGCCCGTTGGCCGAGCCGTCCTCTACTCCTGGGATGGGGAGGCGGAGAACTTCGCCTTTCGCGCTGGCGCCGGCCTTTCTGCCGAGGAAGCCGCCTTTCTTCGAGCATTGATCGTCGCAGCGAGTCAGGTCCCTCTTGCAGGCGCACCGTGGCGACGATGCGCCGATCGTCTTGCAGGATGTAGCCACGCTGGACAACGCGCTCGATCAGGTGACCGAGTGGCTGGACCTCCACGCGATCGCGATCTTTCCCCTCCGCGCGGGTGGCGAATTTCTCGGCTTCATCGGTGCAGACCCAAAGCGCCGTCAGCACCCCTTCACGGAACGCGATCTCACGCTCCTCACCGGCATCGCACGCCAGACCGCCACCGCACTCTCCGCCGCCTACGCCCGCCGCCGCGCGGAGGGGCGCGCGACTATCTCCAGGCCGTGATGCGCCATGCGGGTGACGGCATCGCCGTGACGGACCTTGCGAGCGGGGACGTCGTTGACGTGAATGACCGTCTCTGCGCGATCGCCGGCTACCCGCGCGAGGCGCTGCTCGGCCGGCCGCTGCTCCAGCTCGTCGCTCCAGAAGAGCAGGTGGATGCCGGCGCGCTGATCGCGCAGATCCGTGCTGATGGCGACCCGCCGCCGGCACGGAGCACGTTGCTGCACATGGACGGCACAGCGATCCCCGTGGAAGTGAGCAACGCCCGCGTCAGAGTCGGTGGCCGGACGCTGGTGGTGCGCGTGGTGCGCGACCTCCGCGGGCGCGTGGAGCGCGAGCGCCGGTTGCGGTTCGACGCGCAGGTGCTCGCCAGCATGAGCGATGCGGTGGTGGCGGTGGACCGGGAGGGGCGGATCATCTTTTGGAACCGCGGCGCGGTTGCGCTCTTTGGCCTCGGCGAGGAGATGATGGGGCTGTCCTTCTTGGCCGTGATGCCGCCGGACGAATTGCCCCATTTCGTGACGCTCTTCGGGCGCCTGCGCGCGGAAGCGGTCGCGACGGCGGACGTGCCGTTGCACCACGCCGACGGGCGCCCGATTGTCTGCCATGTCACCCTCACCCGGATGCGTGATCAGCATGGGCGCTCCACGGGCACGATCGGCCTGATTCGGGACGTCACTACCCAACGGGAGGCAGAGGCACGCCTTCACCTCTTCGCGCAGATGGTCAGCAGCGCCGGTGAGGCGATCCTTGCGGTCGGCCTGGAAGGGATGATTGCCTATGCCAACCCCGCGGCGCACCGGATGCTCGGCTACCCGCCGGAAGGGCTGGTCGGCCTGCACGGCCCTTCGCTGTTCGCGACGACGTCGGCGGTGGAGGCGGTCCGTGACGTGACGCGCACGGCGATCCAATCTGGCTGGCATGGCGAAGTCGGGGTCCGGCGCGCGGACGGTACCTGCCTCGTGATGCGCGGCACGGCGTCCGCGTGGCTCAGTGACGCTGGCCGTGCCGCTGGGATCGTGATCGTGGCGGAGGACGCCACCGCCGAGTTCCGTGCGCAACGCGCCCAGCAGGCGCTGCTCGCGCGACTCAGTGAAGCGAACGCGACCGTGGACGAGCGCACGGCGGAATTGCGCGCGGTCGCGGAAATCTCCGGCATCCTCGTCGCTGGCGGTGAACCGGAAGCTGTCTTTCGCGCGCTCGCGCGTCGCATGTTGGAGGCGGGCACCTTCGACGTGATCACGGTGAGCGTCTTCGACGCCGCCCGCCAGGAGATTTGCCTGCGTGAAGTGCAGCACCGCCTCACACCGCCGCCCTATGCGATGCTCAGCCTGCGCGGGCAGACCTGGACGCGCGGTGAAATGCCGTTGCTCGACCGGATGCTGACGGAGCGCCGCCCGATGGTCGTCCACTACGGCGATCCAACCTGGCGCGCCAGCTTCTTGATCCGCGAGAGTATGCTACGCGAAGGTCTCTCGCTCTCCGTCTCCACGCCGCTGCTCTACCACGGTGAGTTCGTCGGCATGCTCAGCCTGTACGCACGCACGGATCGCGACGTGCAGGAGGATGAGCTGCGTCTGCTCCAGGCGCTGGCCGATCACGTTGCGGCCGCGATCCATACTGCAGGTAGCCTCGACCGCATCCGCGAGATGCGCCGCGATGCGATCTTCCGTCTGGCGCTCGCCTGCGAGACGCGCGATGCAGATACCGGCACGCATCTGCGCCGCATCCAGGCGACCACCGCCGCGCTCTGCCGTGAGCTGGGCCTGCCGGGTGCGGAAACCGAGGAAACCGCGCTCGCCTCGGTACTCCACGACATCGGCAAAATCGCCGTGCCAGAGGCGGTCCTGAAAAAGAAGGGAAGCCTTGAGGCAGAGGAGATCGAACTGATTCGCCGTCACACGCTCCACGGTGAGGCGATGCTCGCTGGACCGGATTTCTATGAGACTGCCCGCCGGATCGCCCGTTCCCATCACGAGCGCTGGGATGGCGACGGGTATCCCGATCGCTTCGCGAGGCTCGCGATCCCGCGCCCCGCGCGGATCGTCGCGGTCGCAGATGTCTTTGACGCGCTGATCTCGCGCCGTGTCTACAAACCGGCCTGGGATCAGGCGGACGCCGCGCGCGAGATTTTGGAGCGCGCCGGCACACACTTCGACCCGGAAGTCGTCGCCGCGTTTGAAGCCCTCTGGCGCTCGGGACGGTTTGGCGCGGTCGAGGAGGGTGCCGCCCACCCCTCGTAACCAGTCTGACTCCTATTCCTGCCACAGCACCACTTGCTCTGGACCGATTGACGCTCATGCGATATGATTCTGAGAGACTCCATACAATTGCGTGAAAAAGGCCGGGCATCGTGCCACGATTCCACCTCTCACCGGGCCGAATGCGCCTGCGGACGCTGTTCACGGCGGTGGCGGTCGTTGCCCTGCTCTCTGTGGCGTGGGCGCGGTGGAGCACCTCTGGCCATGCGCAGGACTCCGTTCCGCCTCTCCAGGAGACGGTCGTCGCCTCCGACGCAGAAGCGGCGTCCGCGACGATTGAGACACGTAGCTGTCCTGAGGAAGCGCGCCTGGCGCGTCACTTTGCCCCCGCGCTCGCGATTGCGCCGGACGACCAGACACCACGCCCGATCGAGGCGTTCTTGGACCGCGCAGAGCTCGTCTATCGGGATGGCGACCACGTCGCGCAGGAATCGCGCGTGGATGTGGCGCGTCTCGCGGCGCTGCGCGGCAATCCCGAGGCCTATCTCAAGCTGCCGCCGGCGACTGATGACCGGCTGGCGCAACAGCGCCTCTATGAGGAAGTGGTCGCGGGCGACACGAGCGGCCGCTACGGCGTGACCGCCTATGCGCGCGTCCACTGTGCCGCAACCACCGCCGGGATGGGTGAGTTCACTGTCCTGCAATACTGGCTTTTCTATCTCTATAACAACGCTTCCAACATGCATGAAGGTGATTGGGAACTGGTCCAGATTGTGCTCGGCGCGGACCGCCGACCACTTTACGCGGCCTATGCCCAGCACAACACCTACTCCTGGCGGCACTGGGATGAGGTGTTACTCTATAGCCGTGAGACTTCCCCAGATGATGACCCTGGCGAGCACCCCCGCGTCTACGTCGCGCGTGGCTCACATGCCAGCTACTTCCAGTACGCACCCAACGGCTACGGCGGTGATATGGTCGCGGACGCGCGTGAATTGCTGATCCCCACGATCCGGCTGCTGCCCGGCACGCCGAATGAGGAACCCGGCTTCGGCTGGCTGCGCTTCGCCGGCCGCTGGGGCGAATCACCCGCGGCGCTCTGCAAGGGCTGCGATGCTGGCCCCGTCGGTCCGATGTTCAACAGCAACGGCACGAAATGGAAGGCACCGCTGGAGTGGGGCGGTCAACGCCTCACCCGAGATGACCTTCTCACGAACCGTACGGCGCGCCTGATCGTCACGGGCAAGGTGCAAACGCATCTCTATGACGAGCAGCAACGCCACACCGGGCCGTTGCTCACCGGCCGGCTGGAGTTGGGCATTCCCGGCGCCGCCCACCTCACCCGCCCCGGCAGTACGCGGACGATTGTGCTGTTGCCGAATTTCACCGAACGCACGCTGGGGCGGATTGAGATTACCGGCGGCGAAATGCGTTCGTTGCGCGTCCTGATACCCGGCGAGGCTGCCACGGACGTGCAGTTCCCGCGCGTGGTCCTGGACCTGACCGGCGTGGCGCGGATCCAGCTCGGTCGCGGCGCGCTCGTCCTCCAGGTGGATACCGACGGCGATGGCACGTTCGAGCGCACGGTTTATCCCCTGATCAGTGAGCCTGGCGTCGCTCCCGAGCGGCGCTGATTCGGGCTTCCGCCAGACCCGACCTAACGACCTAACCCACCATCTTGCAGCGCAGGCACACCGATGGGTATGCTCTCGATAAAGGTGTGATCAGAGCGTCGGGTACGAGGAGGCGTAGGCGGTGGCGAAGAAGAAGCGGCATCACCCCGGCTCCCCCGTTCCGGCACGCGTGGCGCAGGACTACGCGCTGATCGAGCAGGAACTTGATGGCATTGAGACAGCCGTCGAGGATCCGACACGGGCGCAGGCCCAAACGCGGCTCGATCAACTCTTCAGGCATCGGCGGCAACTGCCGGAGGTGCTCTTCCGCCGCCTCCTCAGCGGGCGCACACGCCACGTTCCCCTGATGCTGGGCCTGCTCGATCTGAGCGCGGCAGAGCGGTCGGAGGGATATCTGCGGCGTATCCTTGCTGCGCCGGAATCGCCTGATCCGGTGCGCTACTTCGTGCGCCAGCGGATGGGCTGGCCGATTGAAGACGAAGTGAGCGGGCGCCGCGCATTCCTCGGCACGCTGCGGGATGCACCCGCAACCTTGGTGGAGGCCGTGCATCAAGCAAGCGCCTCCTGGCCGCCGGACGGCAACGCGCTCACAGAGGTGCTGAACTTTCTGGAGGTGCTGCCGGCCACGGAGCGCGAGCCGATCGTGACGCGCATGGCGGCGGACCTGGGTGCGGAAGCGGGTTGGCTGCTGCGCGCCCTTCTGCACAACGATTTCGCGCGCACGGCGCGCAGGGCGCTTGATGGACTACTGGCCCATCGCCCGCCCGGTGCTGAAGCAGCGGTGCGCCGGCTGGCTGAAACCGCCTCGAATACCAACGTGCGCCGCGATGCGAGGAAGGCGCTTCAGCGTCTCGCCGGAGAGCCCGCGCAACTGCCTGCCGCGAAGGCGCTGCCGCCGCTTGACGATCTTGTCGCAAGCGTCTATGACCTGAGCGGCGCCCAAACGATGTGGGTGGTGCGGACCGAGTCGGCTGACCTCTGCATGTTCGCTAATTTTCTCTGCCAAGACGGCAGCGGCCTGGTGAGCGTGCTCGGCCTGCGCTTCTCCTCGTTGGATGTGGTGGACGCGATGCAGGATTACTCCGAGTCGAACGGCCCACCGTTGATCGGGATCGAGCTGGCCGCCGCGCGCGCGATCATCGCGGAGGCGCTGGAGGAGAACGCGCGCAGCGGCGAGCCGGTGCCGCCGGAGTTTGAGTTCTGGGAGCCGGTGCTGCACGACAGCTATCCTCCGCCCGCCGCCGACACCAGCGTGGTTACCTCATTGGACGATACACCGTATGCCGGACGGCACGATCTGATCGAGCGCAGTGGTGAGCTTGCGGAGCACTTTTGCTTCATCGGCTGGGCGTATGACTCGGAGGATGTGTGGCGCCACATACGTGGCTTGCCGCCACCGCTCTTGGAGCCCTGGACCGCACAAGACTACGCGAAACTGACCGACCGGCTCGTGAATGATGCGGAGGCCGCGCGGCTGCGGCGTCTGCTCGGTCGCCAGGCGTGGCTGTTAGAACAGGAGGGCGAGGAGGAAGCGCGCGACGTCGCGCTGGCGGTGGCCGCGGCGCTGGCAGCCTCGCGCCGCGGCGAACGCGCGCGCATCCCATTCATCCTCGCAATCATTGAACGGAGCATCGCGGGTCTCTTTAGCGGGCTGCTGCCTGACGACGATCAGGACGATGACTTGGATGTCTTCTTGACTGCGCTACCGATCCTCACCCCGCCGCCGCTCGATCAACCCCCTCCGTTAACGGCACCGAAGCTGCGCCTCGTGGGCGGGCCGGCGGTCCCCCGTCCGCGCAAGCGCAATCTGTCCAGGGGCTAGCGCCGGTTGCTCCAAGCGCGCGCAAGTTGACCTGATCTTCGTTGGCACGGCAGAACCCCCGTGCTACGATATGCGTGTGCCCCGCCGGGGGCCGTCCGCGTTCCCGCTCTTGCCGAGGTCCTATGCCGAAATACATCTTCGTTACTGGCGGCGTCGTGAGTTCCGTGGGCAAAGGGATCACTACCGCCTCCCTGGGCCGCATCCTCAAGAGCCGCCGGATCACCGTCTCGGTGCAGAAGCTCGACCCGTACCTGAACGTAGACCCTGGCACGATGTCGCCGTACCAGCACGGCGAGGTGTTCGTCACCGCCGACGGCGCGGAGACGGATCTTGACCTGGGGCACTACGAACGCTTCACCGATCAGGATCTGACGCGCGCGAGTTCGGTGAGCACGGGTCAGATTTATCAGGCGGTGATCGCGAAGGAGCGGCGAGGAGACTACCTCGGCGGCACGATCCAGGCGGTGCCGCATCTCACGAACGAGATCAAGGCACGCATCCGCGCCGTGAGCGCGGAGAGCCACGCGCAGGTCGTGATCGTCGAGGTCGGCGGCACCGTGGGCGATATCGAGTCGCAGCCGTTTCTCGAGGCGATCCGCCAGATGCGTAACGAGGAACCGCGTGAAAGCACGCTCTCGATTCACGTCTCCTTCCTCCCCTATGTGGGCGCGACCGGCGAACTCAAGACCAAGCCGACGCAGCACTCCGTGCGCGAGTTGCGCTCGATGGGCATCCAGCCGGACGTGATCGTCTGCCGCTCGGACCGGCCCGTACCGCGGGAGGTCTGCGAGAAGGTCGCGCTCTTCTGCGACGTGAATGTGCGCGCGGTGGTGCCAATCGTGACCGTGGACACAATCTACCGCGTGCCGCTGTTGTTGGAGGATGCCGGTCTGGGCGACTTCATCATCAACCGCATGCAGTTGCCTGCATCCCCGCCGGACCTGACGGACTGGCGCGCGCTGGTGGACCGGCTCACCTCACCGCGCGGCGAGGTTTCCGTGGCCGTGGTGGGCAAGTACGTCGAGCTGCAGGACGCATATCTCTCCGTCAAAGAGGCGCTGATTCACGCGGGCGTGCAGCACAGCCTCGCGGTGGACATCATCTGGGTTCAGTCCGAGTCACTTGAGGACAGCGATGCTGCGGCGATCCTCGAGGGATTCGACGGCATTATCGTGCCTGGTGGGTTCGGCGAACGTGGGATTGAGGGGAAGATCGCGGCGGCGCGCTTCGCACGAGAGCGGCGCGTGCCCTACCTTGGCCTCTGCCTGGGACTACAGATGATGGTGATCGAGTTTGCGCGCAACGTGATGGGCTGGCAGGACGCGCACACCACCGAGATTGACCCGGAGACGGGCCACCCCGTTATCAGCCTGCTCTCTGAACAGGAAGGCGTGACCGACCTCGGTGGCACGATGCGCCTCGGCGGCTATTCCTGCCGGCTGCGTCCGGGCACACGGGCAGCGCGTGCCTATGGCACCGACCTGGTGAGCGAGCGCCACCGCCACCGCTATGAGTTCAACAATAAGTACCGCGCGGAACTAGAGTTATGCGGTTTGCTCGCCAGCGGCACCTCGCCGGACGGCAGCCTCGTGGAGATCGGCGAACTGCGCGACCACCCCTTTATGGTTGGCTCGCAGTTCCACCCGGAGTTGCGCTCGCGCCCGACCGCCGCCCATCCACTTTTTGCCGCGTTCGTGGAGGCGGCGCTGGCAAACCGACGCGGCTGGCCGGCGGCACAGAGCGCCGCTGACCGCGCCGCGACCGCCGCACGGGCGCTTTGAACGCCGTTACAATCTGGCACTTTCTCCATATCTGCGCGTTGTTGCTCCTGGCGTCCGGAGCTGGCGCGACGATGATGCCGGTCTACCGTGCGTGGCGGTCGAAGGACATTCGCTTCCAAATGAACGCCTTCCAGCAGGCTGCAGACAACGAGACGGGCCTGCTCTTGCCAGGGGCGCTCGCCACGGGCGCGACGGGGATCGGCTGGGGCGCCGTGGCGGACTGGAACTTCTTTACGACGGGGTGGCTGGTGGCGCTCTGGGTGACGTTCTTGCTTGCCGTGTTTGTCTGCCTGCCGCTACTCGGCTTGGGTCTGCGGCGTGCGCGCTTGCTGAGCCTCCAGGCAGCGAAGACGAACAGCATAACGCCGGAACTGAAGGCGGCGCTGGATGATAACGTACCGCTCGTGTTTGGCACGATCATCATCGTGCTGCTCGGCGTGATGACGTGGCTCGCAATCTTTAAGCCGTTCTAACGTACGCTCTCAGCCCTCGGCGGTCAGCTTTTCGGGTAGTCCCCCCATGTGTGGTGAGGAACAGCTGGGGCGAGACAGGCGGCCAGGTCCCAGAGGTGGTTGGGGAGGCCGAGCGGCCGCGCGGGGGTGACGCGGTCGAAGCAGCAGCATCACCGGCTGCGGATTGCCATCCGCCACGAGATCACCGGGGATGATCACATCTATAGGGAAGTGTGCCAGCGTGCGCCGTCCCATGCGCGTTTAGTTCAGGCCAACCTTTTGCTTGAACCAATTCCACGGCTGCGCTTCTGCAAAATGGAGCAGGTATTCCTGCGCCATCTTCGGGACCAATAGGATGAGCATGGGCACGGCCGCCGAGGCGGGTGAGTGCGGCTCCCAGCGGGGGCGGGACTGGCGCACGGCAACCACGTAGAGCCACCAGTTCTCGAAGAGGTTGGGGAAGATGAAGAGCATGATGCGTCGTTGGGTTAGCTCGAAGAGGGCCACACCTACGAGTCGGTAGGCGAATAGCGCCACGGCGGGCCAGGTTGCCCAGCGGTTGCGCCAGCGCAGCGCGACGATTAGCTCGATTGTGAGGTAATAGGTGTCGAGCACTTTGTCGAGGAAATGGTAGTGTGCGCCGAAGCTGCCGCCGGGGATGAGCTCGATCAGGATCACGTCCGCGCCGTCCAGCAGCAGCGCCGCGACACCGCCCCAGAGCGGCCAGCGGAAGATCGCGAGCGGCACGAGCAGCCGCAGGGCGATGATGATCAGCTCACCGGTGTTCATGCGGCCTCGCGCCTTCCTTCTGGGAGCGGTTGCTTGACAGGATAGCGGTCTGGCCTCCGCCAGCCGTCTGCACTTGACGCCGAGAGACGCGGCGCGAACGATGAACCTATCCCGCCGGGAGGTTGCGCCGTGACGCAGGGACCGCCGCCGACCGTCTGCCTCAGTTTCGATTTTGACCAGATGTCGTCGCGCATCTTTCGCGGCGAGACGACGCCCACGCCGCTCTCGCGCGGTGAGTTTGGTGCGCGCGTGGGGATGCCGCGGGTGCTGGAGCTCCTGCGACGCTACGCGCTCCCGGCAACGTTTTTTGTCCCCGGACACAGCGCCGATACCTATCCGCAGTTGGTCGAAGCGACGCTTCAGGATGGTCACGAACTGGGCCATCATGGCTGGCTGCACGAGGTTCCCGCCACGCTCTCCGAGGAGCAGGAGCGCGCCGTGCTCGAACGCGGAATCGAATCGCTGCGCCGCATCTCCGGCGTAAAGCCGCCCGGCTACCGCTCTCCCTCCTGGGACCTGTCACCGCACAGTATCCGGCTGCTGCTGGAATACGGCTTCCGCTACGACAGCAGCCTGATGGCGGATGACTTCAGCTTCTACTGGTGTCGGGATGGAGACATAGCGCACACGGACCGCGCCTTTGAGTTCGGGCGCGAGGTGGACCTTGTGGAGATGCCGGTCTCCTGGCTGCTGGATGACCACCCACTGTTTGAGTATGACCAACGCACACGCTCCGGCATGGCCGCCCCCAGCCGGGTCCAGGAGATCTGGCAGGACGAGTTTGACTACATGGTCGAGCACGTCCCCGGCGGCGTCTACACGCTCACGATGCACCCGCAGGTGATCGGCCGCGGCCACCGCATGTTGCTCCTGGAACGGCTGATCCGCCACATGCTCGCTCGCGGCGCCGTCTTCCGCCGCATGGCAGAGGTCGCCGGGGAATGGCGCGCACGCCACGCGAGCGTTCGTGATGGAAGCGCGCGCGCTGGGTGAACGGTGCGCGCTGATCGCCGCGCAACGGATGCTTGCCTTCACAACGTGCGAACCGCCTTCCTGCCAGGTGTACGCGCCTTGGGTGATGTGCGCCTCCGCGTGGAGCGGGATACTTATTGGAAGACGACAGGAAAGGAGTGATGCACGATGAAAAAGGATGAACAGCTCGCACACGACCTCACCAACGCCAGCGGCATCCCCGACTCGGGAATGCCGCTGCGCACGACGCCCGGGGAGGGTAAAGCGGATGGTGGCGAGCGGCCCAGCATCGCCGTACCTGAATCTACCCCTACGGTCGCGGAGGCGGAACTGCCGGTCGAAGAACGGCGCAGGCAGGGGATCGAGGATAACACCCGACACGTTAGTTCGCTCGGCCGTCGTTGAAGAGTTGCCTAGCGTCAGGCGGCCTCTCCCGCTACCCTCGCTATGCGGAGGTGGCCCGCTGTGTTTGACAGGCTTGCGACTCTGGTCTACCGGCTGCGTTGGTTGATCCTGCCGCTCGGCATTTTCCTGCTCGCCGTGAGCTATGCGGGCAAGGACAAGGCGCTCGCCGGACTCTCCAGCCACCTCGGCGGAAGCACCTCGACCGAGTCCGGCAGGGCGAACACGCTCCTCACCGCCAACCTCGCCAACGGCGGCGGCGATGTGCTGATCGTCTTCGATGCGAAGGACCTTTCCGCCAAAGGCGCAACGCGCGACGCCTATGTGCGTCTCGTCCAGGAGGCGCTCGCGCCGATCGACGCGGAGATTGCCGGCAAGGCGGAGCTGCCGCCAGGCGCACAGGCGGGTCGCCCGACGAGCGTGCGCACGTTCTACCAGGGCGGCACCGAGCTTCAGATCGCCGCCGGCGACCCGAAGATCACGCTCGCGCTGATTGACCTCTCCGGCACCACGGACGAGAAAAAGAAGTGGCTCGAGCAGACCGTGACCACGCCGCTCCAAAACAACTTTAAGCGGCTGGCTAACAGCGACCCGCAGTTCCGCGAGCAGTTCGGCGTCAGCGGCTCGCGCACGGACTTCCGCATCTACGTCACCGGCGGCGCGGCCACCTCCGTCGAAGCGGCCGCGCTCACAAAGGCGGACGCGCACCGCGCCGACCGCATCTCCCTGCCGCTGACGCTGATCATGCTCGTGATGATCTTCGGCGGTGTGATCGCGGCGATTCAGCCACTCTTCATCGGCTTCCTCGCTGCTGGCGTCGCGATCGTGCTGCTCGGCGTTTTTAATCAGGTGATCGCGGTGGCGAATGTCGCGGGCACCGTCACCGCCGTGCTTGGCCTGGGCCTCTCGATTGACTACGCGCTCCTGATC
>Ga0136611_10003103_pt1 | contig 11600 bp, 11 predicted proteins | sample AntDrymUQ2232306_2_FD_106645 | JGI IMG/M metagenome (GOLD analysis project Ga0136611, IMG submission 106645) | Polar desert sand microbial communities from Dry Valleys, Antarctica - metaG UQ223 (23.06) | ecosystem: Environmental > Terrestrial > Soil > Desert | place: Antarctica: Dry Valley... | reverse complement strand
GCGCAGGTTCTTCCCCTTCACGCGGACCTCGCAGTCGATGTCCGGGCTGTCGGCGTAGGTCCGCGCTTTGAAGTGGTTGGCGAACTCGGGATCGGGGCCGTCGATGATGCACTCGAGTTCGTGCCCGACTTTCGCCGCGGCCCATTCGAACGCCACCCCCTGCTGCACTTCCATGATCCCCGCGACGCGCGCTGCTTTGATCTCCTCGGCCATGTGGCCGTCGAGTTTCTCGGCCGGCGTGCCCGGTTCCAGACTGTACGGGAAGACCCCGGCGCGCTCGAACTTCTGCTCCTTCACGAACTGCTTCAACTCCTCGAAGTCGGCTTCGGTCTCGCCGGGGAAGCCGGCGATGAAGGTCGTCCGCAGCGCCAGATTCGGGATGGCTTTGCGCATCCGGGCGATGAGCTTCTCGGTCGCGTCGCGGTTCACCCGGCGCACCATGCGCTTCAGCACGCGGTCGCTGATGTGCTGCAGCGGCATGTCCAAGTACGGGATGATCTTCTTCGCATTCCCGAGCGTGTCGAGCAATTCGTCCGATACGTGTTCGGGGTAGACGTAGAGCACGCGGATCCACTGCAATCCATCGACCTTGTCGAGTTCGCGCAGCAGTTCCGCGAGTCGGACTTTGCCGTAGAGATCCATGCCGTAGAACGTCGTGTCTTGGGCCACGAGGATGAGTTCGCGGACGCCGTCGGCGACGAGTTCGCGCGCCTCCCGGATGACCTCTTCGATGGGCTTCGTGACGTGCTTGCCGCGCATCTGCGGGATCGCGCAGTAGGTGCAGAGCCGGTCGCACCCCTCGGAAATCTTGAGGTAGGCGAAGTGCCGCGGCGTGATGCGCATGCGGGAGGTGTCTTCCTGCGCCCGCACCGGGGCCGGCCGGAAGACCGAACGCTGCTCCTCGCGGCCCTGCACGGCGCGGTCCACGACCGACGCGATCTCTTCGCGGCCGAAGACGCCGACGATCTGATCGACCTCGGGCACCTCTTTGAGGAGCATGTCCCCGTTGCGCTCCGCGAGGCAACCGGCGACGACGACCGAACCGACGCGGCCGGCCTTCTTCAGCGCGAGCATTTCGCGGATGACGCCGAGCGATTCCTGGCGGGCCGGTTCGATGAACCCGCAGGTGTTGATGACGACGACATCGGCGCCGTCGGTGTCGGACTGGAACGCGTAGCCGTCCTGGGCGAGCTTGCCGAGCATCCGCTCGGAATCGACGAGGTTCTTCGGGCAGCCGAGGCTGATGAACGCGTAGCTCCCCTTCACGGCGGCGGGCGCGGCGATCTCCGGAGCGGCGGCGGTGAGCGGGAGGGATTTGGACTTGAGCTTGGTGGCCATGCGGTGCCGTCGGAAGGCGCGGACGATCAGGAGTTTCAAAAGGTATTCTAGGGTGGTCGGGGAGTGGTTCAAGGCGGGGAAGGGATGCGTAGGATTTTGAATCGATCAACGATTGGGAAACTCCGACTACTTCGAAATAAAATACCGCGGGCCTTGACTCTGGTTTTCGTCTGCGTACAGTCCACATACCGCGACACAGCTACCTGTGTCAGTTTACCCATCGAGCAATCGATTGGGGCGACAACGTGGGGAAATCCAAAGTCTGGATTCCCTCATACGTCTTGAACCTGACTAACGGTGCTGATGCTGCCTCAGGCAACGCCGAGATTTTCTCGGTACGCAAGAGGAGGAAGCGCAGGCATCGTAGCCTTGCGACCTCGGATCGTGCAACTTTTCTAGTTGCGGCCGAGGGGAACCGAACAGGCACTCCCTGTCGGCTGCCATACGCAAGGAGTCTACGGTGAAGAAGTTCTTTTCTGCAAACGACCACGTCCTACCCCGTCCCGTCGAGAGCCTGCCCGAATACGCTCACGCGAAGTCTCGCAACTCGCTGGTCGAGCGTCTCGTCGCTGCGTTCAACATGTCCGAAGCTGCTGCTGAGACTATCGCCGAAGCCGTAGTCGATCCGTCGGCTGTGCGGAAATCGATCGGCGAGCCTACCGAACCTCAAGTCGAAGAAATCGCCGTTCCGGGGGGGAAACTCCTCGGGATCCGAACCGCCGTCTGGTCTCGACGCATTATGCCGGACCCTCGGAATCCGCGAACAGGGCCTGCGCGACGTCACGCATTCGCTGTCGATCCGGGAATGGGAGACGAAGATTCCCGATTCCGACCGCTGCCGGAGCCACAAACTCCCGACGGCAGTCCCACCAACGCCCCCGAACTAGTCGTCGCGATTGAATCGCGCCACCATCTCGAATGGGCATCCAGCCAAGCGTCGGAGTACGTCCTCGCCGAAAACGACTGGCGGGACTCGATCAAGTCGCAAGGAGTGATGGAGGCGGTTTGGCTCGTGCCAACAACCTACATCCACGGAGACGGCGCGGTGCCCGTGACAGGGCTCACAACCGTGGAGGGTTCTTCCAGAACTACCGCAGTTCACAACATCCTCGCGATTCGCTCGTCGGATGTTCCCTACGACAAAGCGGACGCGAAACTCCGGACGCTGTATCGGAAGCTGAACGAGTCGCTCGAGAAGGGCATCGCAGAGCCTTCTCAAATCATCGCGCTCCGCTGCGAGCGGATTCCAGCCCTCATCCTCGTGGGGTTCAGGAGAGATGCGACAAGCAGTGCCGGGTTTCCCACGGCAGTGAAGTCGCTCGTCGCACTCCGCCACGTCGATCCACCCAAACCGTGGGGCGATGGCCCCGCCAACGAATCACTCGCAGATGAAGTGCTGGGTGAGCTCTATCGGAGGAAGCTCATCACAGAGAGTGAGCGAGCCTACTACGCTGGTTCGATCACAAAAGCAGAAGCTATGGCTGCGCACTTGTCTGACGATCCCATCATCCGAGCATCGCGGATCGTCGAGCTTTTCGCAAGCGCTGATGACGTCGTCGGAGAAGCCATCCGCATTGCGGTGACGAGTCAGTCAACCCGCAAGCGGATCAGCATGAAGATGTGCAACGAACTGTTGACCTCGCTCATCGTGCGCTCGGTCACCTACGATGCAAAGAAACTCCGTCGGCACATGAGTAGCGCATTCAGCAAAGCAGTGTACAAGCAGCCTTGGAAAACCACAGGAAGATCGACCGACAACCTCCTCCAAGATGCACTCAAAGAAGTGCAACACGCTCTCGCAGATGCATCGATCTCAGAACCGGGGCCTTCTACGCTCGAACTGGCCGTCCGCTCTGCATACCCTCTTATCGTCTCAGGCGCGCTGGTAGAGGAGCAAGGAGGCAACACCGGGAGTCAGCAACCCGATCGTCGCAATCCTGCTGAAGTTCTCGATGGGATGCGTCGCACTCCCTTTGGCGTACGACAGCTCGCTCAAGCCATTCGCGATTTTTCAGCTGAAAGGCAACTACGAGCGGTCGACGAAACCGGTGCGTTCGTGGTCCGTTCTGACGGAAACGGTGAGCAGATCATCCATGACGTCTACCTTCGCAACCAATTTCCACCTCCAGGAAAGGTCAAGGCTACTACTGCGGGAACGACTCCGGCCGAACTACTGAAAGCACACCTCGCCGATCTCAGCGAAGCGCTGGATCAACTGGACTCAGTATTCAGCAAGGTCAGTGAGGTGAAAGGGAACGATTCGAACAGCCTCGTCGAAACACTGGGAGTCGATCCATCGTTCTGCGAAAACCGCCGCGAAGCTCTCCGTCGGATCGGCGACGAGCTGAGCTTCTGGGAACGCACTTACCGGAAACGCCACGGTTCCGCGGCGGCAACGGTGATCGAGAAAGTGGCCGACGAAAGCGAGATCGACGACGAGTTCGAAGATGCGGATGATTCCGAGACGGTCGGCACATCCGACGATGATTGACGTGCTTTGTGCAGAGGCACTGGCTGTCAGGAAAGGATTGGCAGTACGAGCCACCGGGCTTGTCCCGGTGGGTTACCGCAGTCTCTTCCCCACCGGGGCACGCCCGGTGGCTCGTCGATGCATTCGCATTCTGACCTTCCGAAAGTGCGCGACCCCGCCTCCCACGGCGGGGTTGTTCATTTCTAAAGCACGACAAAAGTGACATTGGTTGGATCCCTCCAAGTCTGTTCACGCTCGACCCCGCTTGCACCCTCGCCGCAAGTCGTTGCGCCGCAACGTCTGTCCGGCGAGTTGCAAGTCTGTCCGGAATTTTGCGCGTCTGTCCGGCGCTGGGTGGGGGGAATCGGCTGGAAAGACCCGCCGCTACACCGCGTGCGGAATCGGCCTACCTTAACCCGGTTCCGCCCCGGTTCCCAGGAAGCGCACCGTGCACGATCCGGTCGATCTCTCCCGCGTCCGCACCATCCCGCTGCAGGTCCGGCCGAACAAGGTCTCGCAGGCGAAGTTCGCCAAGCCGGCCGTCAAGGGCCAGTCGGCCGCGGACTTCCTCGCGGGGCTGCCGGGCATCCTCTTCGGCGAAGATTTCCGCGCGGTCGTGGGCGCCATCGTGCAGGCGCGCAGGAACAACCGCGAAGTGATCCTCGGTTTCGGCGCGCACGTTCTGAAGTGCGGCCTCAGCCCCGTCCTCATCGACCTCGTGAAGCGCGGCATCGTCACGGCGCTCGCCACGAACGGTTCGGGGGCCATCCACGATTTCGAACTGGCGCTCATCGGCGAGACCTCCGAAGACGTGGCCGCCGGGCTGAAAGACGGCACCTTCGGCATGGTGAAGGAGACCGGCGAACTGATGCACGCCGCGATCAACCGCGCCCTCGTGCGGCCCGAGGCGGGCCTGGGTGCCCTCTTCGGAGAGTATTTGGAGGAGATCGCGGCGCCGAACGCCGACATCAGCGTCGCGGTCGCGGCCCGGCGGGCGGGGATTCCCTTCACGGTCCACGTTGCCATCGGCACCGACATCATCCACATGCACCCCGGCGCCGACGGCGCGGCTCTCGGTCGGAGCAGCTTCAACGACTTCCGCATCCTCTGCGGCGCGGTCGGCCAACTCAGCGGCGGGGTCTACCTCAACGTCGGCTCGGCCGTGGTGCTGCCCGAAGTCTTCCTGAAGGCGTTCACGGTGGCGCAGAACCTCGGGGCGAACCTGACGGGCTACACGACCGTGAACATGGATATGATGGCCCACTACCGCAGCGGCGAGAACGTCGTGCGCCGGCCCGCCGCGGTGGCGGGCAAGGGGTACAACCTCATCGGCCGGCACGAGATCCTCGTGCCGCTGCTGGCCCAAGCCCTCGTCGAAGAATTGGGATGACGGATAAGCCCTCTTCGCCCGCAGGGGCGCGCGAACGTAGACCGGGGTTTCAACCCCGGTCGCGCATCGTCTCTCGAGGTAAGACGCCCGGGGTTGAAACCCCAGGCTACGGACGTGCGCCCTGCGGGCGAAGAAAGCTCGCCTTGGTATTCCTGAGCCGATCATCACTGACCATGACCAAACGCCCCGATTGGCCTTCTCTGATTCACCTGCGCGAAGAGGCCAGCGCCGCCGGACGGGTCGTCGTCTGGACGAACGGGGCCTTCGACCTGCTCCACCCCGGCCACGTCCAAAGCTTGCAGCAGGCGCGGGCGCTCGGCGATCTGCTCATCGTGGGATTGAACTCGGATCGCTCCGTGAAAGCGTACAAGGGGCCGACGCGGCCCATCCTGAATCAGGACGAACGCGCCGCCATGATCGCGGCCCTCGAATGCGTGGATGCCGTCGTCGTCTTCGATGAAGATACCCCCGTCGAGAGCCTGATGAAGCTGAAGCCCGACATCCACTGCAAGGGGGCGGAGTACGCTCCGCCGCACGGCCGGCCCGTGCCGGAGCGGAGCGTCGTCGAAGGGTACGGCGGCCGCATCGAGTACCTGCCGCTGGTGCCGGGACTGAGCACGACGGAAATCCTGCGGCGCATCCGCGCCGCCGAAGGGATCGGCGCATGAAGGATCTGCTCGCCCGCTTCCGCGATTGCCCGGTGCTCGTCGTCGGCGACCTCATGCTCGACGAGTATTTGTGGGGCCACGTGAACCGCATCTCGCCGGAAGCGCCGGTGCCGGTCGTCGAGGTACAGCGCCGCAGCTTCACGGCCGGCGGCGCCGCGAACACGGCCGCGAACGTGGCGAGTCTCGGCGGTCGGGCCATCCTCGCGGGCATCGTCGGCGACGACGGCGAAGGGAAGCGCATCCGCGATCTCCTCGACGGATTGGGCATCGACACTTCGGCCATCGTGATGGATGCGAGTCGGCCGACGACGACGAAGACGCGCGTCGTCGCGCACAGCCAGCAAATGGTGCGCATCGACCACGAACAGCCGGGGGCGCTGTCCGAAGCGGTCGAAGCGGAACTCTTCGTACAACTCGAATCGCAATTGAAGCGGGTGCGGGCCTGCGTCGTTTCCGATTATGGCAAGGGGGTCATCACACCGGGTCTGTGCGAGCGATTGATCGCCGCGGCCCGCGCGGCGGGGGTGCCCGTGGTCGTCGATCCGAAGGGGACCGACTACCGCAAGTACCGCGGCGCGACGGTGGTGAAGCCGAACCAACTCGAAACCGGCAAGGTTCTCAACCGCGACCTGCGCACGGCGGCGGAAGTCGAAGCGGCCGGGCGCGAACTGCTGGCGTTCCTCGGCGAAGGTTCTTCGGTACTCGTGACGCGCGGGGCGCACGGGATGACGCTGCTCGAAGCGGATCGGCCGACGGTTCACGTCCCGGCGCACGCGCGCGAAGTCTACGACGTGACCGGCGCCGGCGACACCGTCGCGGGGACACTGGCGCTCGCCCTCGCGGTGGGCGGGAATTTGGCGGACGCCTGCCGGCTCGCGAGCCTCGCGGCTGCCGTGGTGGTCGGGAAAGTGGGGACGGCGACCTGCTCGCATTCGGAGTTGGACGAAGCGCTGCGGAGCGAAGGGGAGTAGCGCATGCCGACGGTTCGAATCGGCGACGGCGTTCGCCGTACAATGCCCGATTCCCTTCCGGAGCGGGCCAGTGATTCGCACGTACGGCAACTGGATCTGGCTCGCCGCCGGAGCGATCGTGGCCGCGATGGGGCTGGACAGTTTCCTGCTGCCGAACCGTTTCATCGACGGCGGCGTCACCGGCATCTCCATGCTCCTCGCGCAGTGGACCGGCCTGCCGCTCGCCGCGCTGCTCGTGCTCGCCAACGCCCCGTTCGTCGCCCTCGGCCATCGGCACCTCGGCCGAACCTTCGCGCTCAAGAGCGCCTTCGCCATCCTCGCGCTCGCCGCGGCCGTCGAAGCGATCCCCTTCCCGCACGCCACGGACGACAAACTGCTCGGCGCGGTCTTCGGGGGCTTCTTCGTCGGGGCCGGCGTCGGCTTGGCCATCCGCAACGGCGGCGTCCTCGACGGCACCGAAATCCTCGCGGTGCTGCTGGGCAAGCGCACCTTCGCCACCGTCGGCGAAGTCATCCTCGGGCTGAACGTCGTCATCTTCGCGGTCGCCGCGTTCATCCTCGGCGTCGAACCGGCCATGTACTCGGTGCTGACCTATTTCACGGCGTTCAAGACCATCGACTACCTGCTCCACGGCATCGAGGCCTACAACGGCGTCATGATCTTCTCGGAGAAGCACGTCGCGATCCGCTCGGCGATCCTCGGCGATTTGGGCCGCGGCGTGACGGTACTGAAGGCGATCGGCGGCTACACGACGGCCGAGCAGGAGGTGCTCTACTGCGTGGTGACGCGGCTGGAATTGACGAAGCTGGAAACGCTGGTGAAGTCGCACGACGAGGGGGCGTTCATCGTCGTGTCGCCGGTGCACGAAGTGAGCGGCGGCACCGTGAAGCGGCGCATGTTCCACTGAGGAATCGCGGGCCAGCCTCTGCGACTCGGCCCACCCTCCAACACCCTCACTCCACCAGCCGCTTCGCGCACGCCGCGGCGCCGATGAACCCCGCATCCGGACCGAGCTCCGCGAAGACGATGCGCACGCCCTTTGCCGGGTACGGCAACCCGTAGCGGCGGACGTCGGCGTCGATCTTGGCGCGGAACCATTCGCCGGCCTCGGTCATGCCGCCGCCGAAGACGATCACTTCGGGATCGACCACCGCGATCGCCGCGCAGGCCCCGAGCGCCAGGAAGTAGGCCGTGTCGTCCACGACTTTCATCGCGCAGGCGTCGCCGGCGCGGGCCGCGTCGAAGATCTCCTTCGCCGTGAAGTCGTCGTCGTTCGCGGTGAAATACCGCTTCAGATCCGTCGGCCCGCGCCAGCTCGCCATTTCCTCGCGCGCCCGCCGCGTCACCGAGGTGGCGCTGGCGTAGGCTTCGAGGCAACCGCGCGCCCCGCAGCCGCAGAGCCGACCGCGATCCGGTTGATCGATGCGCAAGTGCCCGAGCTCCCCGCCATGGCTGTGCTTGCCTTCGATGACGGTGTCGCCGACGACGATGCCGCCGCCGACGCCGGTGCCGAGCGTGAACATCACCATACTGTGGGCCCCGCGGCCGGCCCCGGTCCACTTCTCGCCGAACGCCGCGGCGTTCGCATCGTTCTGGAAGGCCGTCGGCTTTCCGAACATGGCGGCGACGCGGTCGCGAACCGGCACGTTCTTCCACGGCTTCAAATTCGGCGGATCGAGGATCAACCCGGCGTGGATGTCCATGAGTCCGGGCGTCGCTACGCCGATGGCAGCGATGTCCGCGAGGGTGAGCTTCGCCGCGGCGATGGCCGCCCGGATCGTCTCGCCCATCGTCTCCAGGCCGGCCTCTTGGCCGCGCTCGGCGTTCGTGCGCAGGGCGACATCGGGGAAGGGCTTCCCGGCCGCATCGACCACGGCCGCTTTCATGGTGGTGCCGCCGACATCGAGTCCGACGAAATACGGAGGCGTGGCCATGGGTCGCGGTCCGGAGGAAGAGGGCCAAACAGCGGCTATGATAGGGGGAATGGAGCGGTTGCGCTCATCGGTGCGCCGATAGGATTTGTCGCCCGAAGTGAAGTCGGGTAAGATGCTGTGTGTCGCGAGGAAGGGACTCGGATGCCGGACACTCTCCACGCCGTACCGACGCGCAAAGCGTGGACTGAAGTACTTGTTTACCGGGAAACACCACGGTGGCGGAACGGCGGAAGATGCTTGCTGGTCGGCGCAGTTGACGCCGGACGAAGAGTTCGCGGTGTTCGATACATCCGATGCACTCGACATTCTCGACGACGGTGGACGATTCTACGGTGTCCTTCCAGACCCGTCGGGCGACCTGCGGGAACTCGGCACTTGGCAGCAGCAGATCGCGGTTTTCACCGGGACTGAAACCGGCCCTTGGCACGGCTATCCCGTTTGGCCCGTGGACGACATGGCACCGCCAAACCGTTCGACGCAGGCGGCCAGACCCAGCAAGATCGTATTCGATGCGTTGGAAGCGAACGGTTTGATCACTCCCAGGCAACGCCGACGCTTGTACAAGGGGAAGCACACGTGATCCAGGTCGCCCCCGACACTTCATCCCCAGCGCCGTCCGAATGGCGAACGATACGAACCCCGGGCTTCGAAGTCTCTTGGACCGGGTATTGCCCGCTCAACGAAGGGTTTTGCTTCGGCTCGGACGACGGCCGAATCTTGACTTCGGATGCGGAGGGCACTGTCCAACACGTTGCGAAAGACGCCCTAGCGCCTTCACGGGAGGCGATCAACGGCATAGCGTTCTCGGGCGATTCCATCGCCGCCAGCACCCGATCCGAGATCGTGATCGTCTCGGGCGCGGGAGACGGTCGGACGGGATCCCGGTTCGTGATCCCCCGCGGGGCTCATGGCGTGGTATCCATGGCTTCGGGCCTGTGGGTCGCACCGTTGGGGCGCGGGGGCCTCTTGACCATGGCGCCCAAGGGACGATCCCACGAACCCGCAACCATCCACACAATCGGTGGTCTGCCGACCAACTTCTACGAAACGGTCCGGGTGCCCGTCGCGGGCAAAGACGTCGTGGCTTGCGCAGCTAGACTCGGAGGGGTGATCGGCATCGAGCTTTCCACCCCCTCCAGCGTTCGGCCGGTGTTCTCCTTGAGCCGTCAAGGCATGGATGTGGTGGATGTGTGCGCGTTGGGGGGCGGGTCTCTGGCGGTCGCGGCGGTGGGCCGCGACGGCACAATCGTCTTGTCGCGAAACGTACTGTCCGACGCTTCCCCTGCGACGGTCAAGCTGCCTTACGTCCAAGGAATCGCTTACCGCCTGCTGCACGCCCGTGGCGATTTGATCCTGCTCACGAGCAAAGCCTTGTATGCGTTGCACGGCCTCGCCGCGCGCTTCCTCGCAGGCGAGGATGTCGAGCACCGAGTGACCGCTGGCAAATGCTGGCCTGTGGAAGCTGTCGACGCAAACCTCGCCGGCGACCGCTGGCTGCTGATCGTGCTCGTCGACGGAGTCGTTCGCATCGATCTCGATCGGTGGCTACTTTCGGGGGCGACTCACGCGGATCTGGGCGATCCCCTCCTGGCCCCCTCCCCATCCGAAGCGGCATGGGAAACAAGCGAAACATACTCCGAGGAAACCGAAACTTCATTCGCCTTCGCCTGACACCTGTTCCCCTACCACTTCAGCGAAGCCATATCGATCACGAAACGGTACTTCACGTCCCCTTTCAGCAGGCGGTCGTAGGCTTCGTTCACCTTCTGGATCGGGATGATCTCGACTTCGCTGACGATGCCGTGTTCGGCGCAGAAGTCGAGCATTTCCTGAGTCTCGGCGATGCCGCCGATGCCGGAGCCGGAGAACGATCGCCGCGGCATCAGCAGGCTGAACGCCGCCACCGGCAGCGGCTTCTCCGGCGCGCCGATGAGCGTGAGGTTGCCGTCGAGCTTCAAGAGCGACAGATAGGCGTTGATGTCGTGCTCGGCCGAGACCGCGTCGAGGATGAAATCGAAACTCGACCGGTGCTTCGCCATCGCGTCGGGGTCCTTCGACACCACGACCTCGTGCGCCCCGAGGCGCTTGCCGTCTTCGATTTTGCCCGGCGAGGTGGTGAAGAGGACGACGTGCGCCCCGAAGGCGCGGGCGAACTTCACCCCCATGTGCCCGAGGCCGCCGAGGCCGACGATGCCGACCTTCTGGCCGGGGCCGACCTTCCAGTACCGCAGCGGGGAGTATGCTGTGATCCCGGCGCAGAGCAGCGGCGCGGTCGCCGCGAGGTCGAGCTTGTCCGAGACTTTCAGGGTGAACGCTTAATCGACGACGATCGCATCCGAGTAGCCGCCGTAGGTCGTGCCGCCGGAGTGCTTGTCCGGCGCGTTGTAGGTCAGGGTCGGGAAGTGCTCGCAGTACTGTTCGAGTCCGCGTGTGCAGCTCGGACAGATCCGGCAGGAATCGACCATGCAGCCGACGGCCGCGAGTTCGCCTGTCTTGAATTTTGTCACGTCTTTGCCGACGCCTGTCACGCGGCCGACGATCTCGTGACCGGGGACGCAGGGATAGTTCGTCGGGGCGAATTCGCTCCACTCGTTGCGGGCTTGGTGCAGGTCGGAGTGGCAGACGCCGCAGAAGAGGATTTCGAGAGCGACATCCTTCGCCTGCGGCGTGCGCCGCTCCAGCGAGAACGGAGCGAGCGGCGCAGTTGCGGAACGAGCTGCGAAGGCTTTGGTCGGCATGATGATTCGATTCCTGTCGGATGCGGATAGCCAAAATAGCGACCGCACCGCGCTCTCTTACGCCCGCCGCGTGAAGAGACCCACTTCTAAG
>Ga0136611_10003102_pt1 | contig 11602 bp, 9 predicted proteins | sample AntDrymUQ2232306_2_FD_106645 | JGI IMG/M metagenome (GOLD analysis project Ga0136611, IMG submission 106645) | Polar desert sand microbial communities from Dry Valleys, Antarctica - metaG UQ223 (23.06) | ecosystem: Environmental > Terrestrial > Soil > Desert | place: Antarctica: Dry Valley... | reverse complement strand
CTACGTGACCGTGGACGCACCGGTCGTGGCGCTCACTCGCGTCACGGTGATCGACGGAACCGGCGCCGCGCCGAAACCTGACCAGACGATCGTTATCCAGAACGGCAAGATCGCCGCGGCCGGGCCCGCGTCGCGCGTGCGGGTTCCCGCGGGCGCGCACGTGCTCGACCTCGCCGGGCATACGGTGATTCCCGGGCTGATCGGCATGCACAATCATCTCTTCTACACCGCGGCTGGCGGGCGCGCGTCCCAGTTCTCCTACACCGGCCCGCGACTCTATCTCGGCTCCGGCGTGACCACCATTCGCACTACTGGCGGGCGCGCGCCGTACGCCGAGATAAACAGCAAGGAAGCGATCGACGGCGGGCGAATCCCCGGTCCGCGTATTCACCTCACCGGCCCCTACGTCACCGGCGGCGCGGGCGGGGGAAGCATGGCCGTCGTCGAATCGCCCGAGGCCGCGCGCCGCTTCGTCGCGTACTGGGGGAGCGAGGGCGCGACGTGGATAAAGGCATACACCGACATCCGCGGCGCCGACCTGGCGGCCGTGATCGATGAGGCCCACAAGCGCGGGATGAAGGTCACCGGCCATCTGTGCTCGGTCAGCTTCCAGGAAGCGGTCGCGCTGGGGATCGACAACCTCGAGCATGGGATGCTGACCGCTTCGGACTTCGATCCGGCCAGAACGCCGGACACCTGCACTCCGGCGAACATTACGCCGGTGCGCGTGGGAACCGCGGATCCCGCCGGCCCCGTCGCGCAGGCGACGATCCGCAAGATGGTCGAGCGCAACGTGTCGATGACATCGACGCTGGTGATATACGAGCTGTTCGTGGCCGGACGCGCAAAGCCGGACGCGCGCACGCTGGAGGCGATGTCGCCCGAGGTTCGCGACGCGTATCTCGCCGTCCGCCACCAGATCGATTCGACGGGAAGAGGCGCGTTCACGCTCGCGGCGATCAAGAACGCGATGACCTTCGAGCGCGCGTTCGTCGCGGCCGGCGGACTGCTCGCGGCCGGTGTGGATCCCACGGGACTCGGTGGCGCGCTCCCTGGATTCGGCGATCAGCGCAATTACGAGCTGTTAATCGAAGCCGGATTCACTCCGGCGCAGGCGGTGCAGATCATGAGCGCGAACGGCGCGAAGATCCTCGGTGTGCACGACTCGCTTGGCTCCGTGGAGCCCGGGAAGCTCGCCGATCTCGCCGTGCTAGCGGGCGATCTGACCGCCGACCCTGGAGTCATTCGCAACGTCACGACCGTGTTCAAAGACGGCATCGGCTACGATTCGGCGCGGCTGATCGCCGCGGCGAAAGGGAGAGTGGGGATCGATTGAGCGACGGCGCTGATGGAGTGATGTTTTTTGCGCCACGATAACCGGGGCAAATTGTCGACGTAGGAAGTCGTCACGCTGTAACGCATCGTTCGCGACGCACGCGCGTAGCCAGCTGCATAGCGCTTCAATCAGCCCGTGTTGCGCAGCCCCGCGGCGATCCCGTTGATGGTTCCCGCGAGAGCGTAGTCCAGCTCTTCGCTCTGTTCTCCGCCGCGCTTGCGGCGCAGCAAGCTCAACTGCACCAGGCTCAATGGATCCACGTACGGATTCCGCAGCCGGATCGACTGCGCCAGCACTCGATTGTACTCGAGCAGCTCGCGCTGGCCGCTGATGTCCAGCACCACGCGACGCGTACGCTCGAATTCCTCCCGCAGTAACCCGAATACCCGCTCGCGCAACGCAGCATCCTCCACCAGCTCGGCGTAGCGTGCTGCGATGGTGAGGTCGGCCTTGGCCATGCCGATCTCGACGTTCCCGATCAGGTCCTGAAAGAAGGGAAAGCCACTCATCATCTCGCGCAGCAGCTCGCGCTGGGCGGCGCCGCGCGCGCTGAACTTCTCGCAAGCGTGTCCCACGCCGAACCACGCAGGCAACACGTGCCGGCTCTGCATCCACCCGAAAACCCACGGTATCGCGCGCAGGTCGCCAAGCCCCTTGCTATGGCCGCGCCGCGCGGGACGCGAGCCGATGCGCGCGTGCTCCAGCTCCGCTACGGGCGTCGCCTGCTGGAAGTACGGCAGTATGTCGGGATTCTCCGCGATTTGCTCGCGGTAATAGGCCAGCGCCTCCGCGGACAGCTCGTCCAGCACTTCCTCCCATCGCTCCAGCTGCGCGGCGTCCGGCCGATCGAGCCCCGCTAGCGCGTCCACCGACGCGGCCACCATCAGAGACAGGTTTCGCTCCGCGAGCATGGGGTCGGCGTACTTCCAGTTCAGCACCTCGCCCTGCTCCGTGACCTTGATCGCGCCCGAGAAAGCTCCCGGCGGCTGCGACGTGATCGCGCGGTGCGTGGGGCCGCCGCCGCGTCCCACGGTTCCACCGCGGCCATGAAAGATCGTCAGCGCTACGCCGCACTCACCTGCGACGTCGTGGAGCGCGCGATGCGCCCGGTACAGCTCCCACGTGCTGGTGAGCATCCCGCCGTCCTTGTTGGAGTCGGAATACCCCAGCATGACTTCCTGTCGGCGCTGCCAGGAGTCGAGCAGCGGTGCGTAGTCGGCGCTGGTCCACAACGCTCTGCACACGACGGACGCGTTGCGCAAATCCTCTATTGATTCGAAGAGGGGCACCGGCATGACACCCGGATCGCCATCGCGCGCGGCGACGCTCACTCCGCCCCGGTCGAGCAGTCGCACGAGCGTGAGCACGTCGTCCACCGAGCGTGCTCCGCTGATGACGTAGCTCCGAATGGACTCCGCCGGGTACGTGCGCTTTGCCGCCGCGATGCCGTACAGGGACTGCAGCAGCCTGGACGTCTCGTCCGACGCCGCGCTGGCGTCTCCGGCTTCGCGGAGCTCTTCCCACGCCTGCGCGTGCACTCGCGCGTGCTGCCGAACGTCGAGTGAATGCAGGTGGAAGCCGAAGGTGTCTATCTGGCGGAGCAGCGGATCCGCGAGCAGAGCGGCGATGCGCGCGCCGCGATTTTCCGACAAGCTGTCACGGATGCAGCGGATATCGTCGGCGAACTGAGACGCGTTGGCGTATCCCCCTGCGGCTCCCGGCTCGTCGCGTGCCGCGCGCAGGCGCCACCCCACGTAGCCGAGGAAGCGTCGGTACGGCTCGACATCGGCACGGCTCTCCGGCCGGGGATCGAGCGACGGCGTGCCCGCCGCGTACTCGCGCAGCCGCGCTCGGAGCTGCGGCGAGGCCGGCACCTGCTCCGTGGACATGCTCAGCCGCTCGACGAGGCTTTCCAGGCCGCGGACGTAATGATCGAGGATCGTCTCGCGCGCGAGCTGCAACGCGATGCGCGTCGTGTCCGGGGTAACGTAAGGATTGCCGTCCGCGTCGCCGCCGATCCAGGAGCCGAAGCGCACCACGGTCGGCAGGCCCCGGGATTCAACCGACATCCCGTAACTCTTCTCGAAGGCCTTAACGAGCTCGGCGTACACGCCCGGTATCGTGTCTATCAGCACGTCGGCGTAGTAGTCGAGTCCCATTCGCACTTCGTCGATGACCGAGGGACGCCGGCGGCGCACCTCATCGGTCTGCCAGAGCGACGTGATCTCCGCGGTAATGCGGTCTTCTTCCGCTGCGGCGGCCGCGTCCGTCAGTGGCAGCGAGTCGAGTCGCTCGAGCGATTCGGCAATCCGGCGTCGCTTGAAGAGGACGGTTCGGCGCGAGACTTCGGTCGGGTGCGCCGTGAAGACCGGCATGACCATCACCCGGCCCAGCTTCGCGAGCGCTTGATCCGCGCTCATCCCGGCCGATCTCATTTGCAGCAACGTGCCGAGCATGGTACCGGGCTGCGCCGGATCGTCGCTGTTCAACTGCAGCGCGCGCCGGCGGCGCTTGCGGTGCGCGGTCTCGGCGAGATTCGTCAGCTCGAAGTAGATCGAGAACGCCTTGGTGAGACCGTACGCTCCGCGTACGTCGAGGGAATCGACGATGCGCTCCGCCTGCAACATGGGCGTGGATTGTCCCGCCGGATCGTTTTCCCGGTGCTGAATGGCGAGGTTCCGGACCGCCTCGACGGCTTCGTACAGCGCGTCGCCCTCCTGCTCGCGAATGACGTTGCCGAGCAGCGTTCCGAGCGAGCGCACATCGCGGCGCAGCGGCAGCGTCTTCGCTTCCGGGTCGCGGCCGAGCAGCTCGGCCAGGCGTTCGGCCTGATCGTCGGGTTTCCAGAGCGGCTCGGGTTGATCCATTCAGCGAAGTCTACCCCAACGTCGCGCGACGCACGAGCGGAACATGGCGGCCAGCGGCCACCGCGCTGCTGTGGACGCACCGGTGTTCATGCTCTGGTACCTTTTCACTCTGATGTAGCCAACCTCTCACGCCAGCCGGACGCCCACATGGTAATGCCGCTCGGGGACGACAACACCGACCGCCACATCGTTCCCATCGTCACCTACGCCCTCATCGCCGTCAACATCCTCGTCTGGCTCCTTGAGCTCTCGCTCGGCGAGCGCTTCATCAACGGCTACAGCACAGTCCCCTTCGAGATAACGAACAACCAGGACCTCGTGGGAACGCGCACCATCGAGGCCGGCGGGCAGAGCCACGCCATCCAGCTGTATCCGGGGCCGGTGCCGATACATCTCACGCTGCTCAGCTCGATGTTCATGCACGCGTCGTGGATGCACATTGGCGGCAACATGCTGTACCTGTGGATCTTCGGCGACAACATCGAGAACCGCATCGGCCACGCCCGCTTCCTCGGCTTCTACCTGCTGTGCGGACTGGTGGCGAGCGTCGCACACATTTTCGTGACGCCAGCGTCGATCATTCCCAGCCTCGGTGCGTCTGGCGCGATCGCCGGAGTGCTCGGCGCGTACCTGCTCCTCTTCCCGAAGCGGAAGGTCAAAGTGATCGTGATGCGGCAGCTGGTGCACATGCCTGCGTTCATGGTGCTCGGACTCTGGATACTGCTCCAGATCTTCGGGCAGTTCACGGTTACCGAGGGTGGCGGAGTCGCCTACATGGCGCACATCGGCGGGTTCATCGCGGGCGCCGTGCTCATCTTTCTGTTCGGCGGCAGGCGCGAGCGCACAATCGACGTGTACCCGGGAGGTGCGTCGCCTTGATGCCGGGCCGCGCATCGACGCCCCCTCGCTCGGCTGGCGGCCACTATCTATAGTAGGGGGCGCCAACGGAAGCCCCCTGAACACCCATGTAATGCCATGCCCAAGCTGAAGGCCGTTACCGAAGACCGCCCACCGCGGCTGCGCGACGAGGACGCCGCGCCCCCACGCGACGCGCCCTCGGGTGCCGCGCTCGAAAAAGCTTTCGACAAGCAGGCCGAGCGGTTGAAGGATCTACAGAAGGTGTTCTACGCCGATGGGCGCTTCGCGCTGCTCGTCGTGCTGCAGGGGCGCGATGCGTCGGGGAAAGACGGAGTCATCAAGAAGGTTCTCGGCGCCGTCAACCCGATGGGCTGCGAGATCACGAGCTTCAAGACACCATCGGAGGAAGAGCGCTCGCACGACTTCCTCTGGCGGATTCACGCCCGCGTGCCGGCACGCGGAACGATCGGCGTGTTCAATCGTTCGCACTACGAAGATGTTCTGGTCGTCCGCGTCAACGACATCGTGCCCAGGAAAGTCTGGTCGAAGCGATTCGACCAGATAAACGAGTTCGAGCACATGCTCTCGCTCAACAACGTCGTCATCCTCAAGTTCATGCTGCACGTCTCGCGCGACGAGCAGAAGAAGAGACTTGAAGCCCGCCTCGCGGACAGAACCAAGAACTGGAAGTTCAGGGCAGGCGACCTGAAGGATCGCGCCAACTGGGAGGGCTTCACCAAGGCGTACCGCGATGTCGTCACGAAATGCAGCACGCCTTGGGCGCCCTGGTACGTCGTGCCCTCCGACGACAACGACGTTCGTAATCTCCTCGTAGCTCGCGCAATTGCCGATGCACTGGAGTCCCTCGAGCTGCGGTATCCGAAAGCGGAGAAGGGAGTGCGGGAGCTCGCGATCACATGACCTCACTCGAGCATTTCCGCAGCAGGCTAGGTGAGCGGTATCGCAGATGGCCGCGCAGCGTGAGCTCCGGAGTACCTTATTGATTGACTCACGAAACCCTATGGAGATTAGATGAAACGCAGTTCGAACATTCCCGCTCGCATCGTTCTTATCGCCAGCCTGCTCCTGGGCGCGTGCGCCGTGGGTCCTACAGAGGAGGACATCAATAACGCGCTCGAGAAGGCCCTCGAATCAGTGAACGGCAATTGGACCGGAACCAGCACCAACCCCACAGGAGCGCTGACGCTGTCGTTCTCGCTCAACCAGGCGGCGAACGGCTCCCTTACGGGCAGCGGCACCATGAAAGAGACGAGCGCGCCGAGTGCCGTCCCCATCACCATCACGGGAACCTTTCAGCGCCCTGTTCTGTCGCTGACCTTCAATGGCATGGTCTACGAGAGCACCGCCGTGCAGGGCACGTTCCAGGGTAACTACTCTACCGTCGGCGGAGTTCTTGGCGACCTTCAGCTCACGGGAACGGGCTATAGCAAGAAAGTCGTGGTGCTGCTCCAAGAGCAGTAGCAGCGCTTCGACTATAGCCGCGCAGCGTGTTGACTTACGAGATAACCGCGATTGTGCGCGCCGACCTGTGCGGCGCGTACGAGCGGTACATGACGGACAGGCACATACCCGACGTCATGCAGACCGGCGCCTTCATCGCGGCGACATTCAGTCGCTCGGAGGCGGGACGGTACCGCATCCGTTACGAAGTGTTGAGCCGCGAAGCGATGGACGCATATCTCGCCGCGCACGCGCCCGGGCTGCGCCAGCACTTCGCTGATACGTTCCCTTTCGGCGTCGAGCTGTCACGCGAAGAATGGACGATTCTCGAGGGCTGGATTCCCGCGGGCGCTGCTGAGTCGTTACCGCCGGGCTGACTGCCGGCCCGAACCGAGCACGCGCGAGAAGAACGGCAGCACCCGGGTCACGACTTGCGCGCGCACCCGGTCGCCGTGACCGCCCTGATATATCTCCACGCGGTGCGTGATGCCCATCGACATCAGCAGACCTTCGAGCGCGCGCACGTTCGCCGGAATGTCAGGGAATCCGTCCTGCGCACCGGCGTCGACCGCGATCGCCAACCGCCGAAGCGCGGCGCCCGAATTCGGCATACTCGACATCGGATCACTCCGCCACAGCTCGGCGATCTCCGGCACCAGGCGGAGCGAGTCTCCATCCGGGATTACCGGGAACGCCACATACAATGGAGCGTTGGTCGTATCGGGCGAGTACATCGCCGCGCGGGCGATCAGCAGCTGCGACCGGAACGGCGCGCGCGCAAAGTCCTCCCGGGTCTTCACGGCCGCCGCTCCCCGCCATGCCGCGAGCCAGCTTCGCTGAAAGAATACGTCCGAGTCGAGGCAGCACGGACTCATGGCGTACACCGCTGCATAGGTGTCCGGGTTGCGCACTGCGATCCGGAGCGCGCCGAACCCACCCATGGAATGCCCCGCGATCCCGCGCCCCGATCGCGACCGCACCGTCCGGTAGCGCCGATCGATCCATCGCACGAGGTCGCGGACGACGAAATCTTCCCACCGCCCCGTGACCGGCGAGTTTGCGAAGAAGCTGCCGCCGAACGCGTTGTAAGCGTTGGGCATCACGATGATCATCTCCTTCGCCGCGCCTTCGCGAAGCAGGCTGTCCATCGCCAGTCGAACGTTCAGATTCTGGCGAATCCCGGAGATCAGCTCGCGGTCGGTGCTCGTAAACCCGTGCAGCCAGTACAGCACCGGAAATCTCCGGCGCGGCTCGCGCGCGTAGCTCGGGGGGAGGTACACCGATACCTGCCGCCACGCGGGGTCGCCGACCAGGTTGGCGGCGAGCGAGGGCGCAGGGACGGTGTCGATGCGGGTTATGCCCTGCGCGCTGGCCGTAGCGAATCCCGTGACCGTGCATGCCGCAATTGCGATAATGCTGCATGCGATCAAGCGCGCTGGCCGTTTCTTGCTGTAGCTTCCCCTCTTCCGCAGTATTGGCCCGGTCATATGCTAGGAAGTTACGCCACCGCGACTCACCCTGTATGTCGTCGAAATCCCCGTCTGAGATTCTTGCCGGGCTGTACGCGGCCGATCTTCGCGAGCACGCGGAAGTGCCCGCCGTGGGGACGCCGGAGTACGCGGCGCTGCGCGAGCGGGACCACGAGCGGCGCGAGCGCGCGTTCACCGCACTGACGGAGCTCCGGGAAAGCGGGAAGCTCGCTAACGACGATCTCTACCACGCCGCGTGGCTATACAACCACGGCGACACCCCGGAAGACGCGAAATTCGCCCACGAGCTCGCTTCGGTTGCCGGCAGGCGGGGACATCCGAAGGCACGCTGGCTGTCCGCGGCCGCGTACGACCGCTGGTGCATGTATGAAGGGCGACCACAAAAATTTGGTACGCAGTTTGTCCCCGACGGGCAGCGATATAGACTTTGGGACGTGGAACCGACTACGACTGACGCCGAGCGCGCCGAGTGGGACGTACCGAGTCTGGCGGCGCAGCTTGCTCGCGCGGAGCAGATGACGCGCACCGAATCGCAGCCGCCGATGGATGGCGCGCCCGAATGGCTGCGCGACGCGATCGCGCGCTGGCGCGCCGAACCTTCTTCCTGAACCGCGGAGCTCACATGCAGATCAATGCATACCTCAACTTCAACGGCACCTGCGAAGAGGCGTTCCGCTTCTACGAGAAGCTGCTCGGCGGGAAGATCGAGGCCGTCAGCGATCAACGTGGACAAAACCCGCCGAAGCGCGCCGGATCTTCGACGCGCTGGCCGAGAAGGGGGACGTGCACATGCCGTTCGCGAAGACGTTCGCGGGCGGATTCGGGATGGTCGCTGACCGCTTCGGCACGCCCTGGATGGTTAATTGCGAGAAGGGCGACTAGTCATAAACGCTGCAGCAACCACTTTTCGGAGGAGTCATGGCTTACGTCGACGGCTTTCTGGTGCCCGTCCCCAAGCGCCATATCGCGGTCTACCGCCGGATGGCGCGCAAAGCGGGGAAGATCTGGATCGAGTACGGCGCGCTCGAGTTCCGCGAATGCGCGGGCGATGATCTCCACCCCAAAGGCCCGGTTCCGTTCACGCGCTGCGTAAGAGCCAAGCCCAACGAGACGGTGTTTTTCTCCTGGATCGTGTTCCGATCAAAGGGCGACCGGAACCGGATCAACAAGAAAGTCATGAGCGATCCACGCCTGCAGAAGATGATGGAGCCCGGTGAGGCGCCCTTCGACTACAAGCGCATGGCGTACGGCGGCTTCAAAATCGCGGTCGATCTCTGACAGCCACCGGTACTTTGAAAGAGGTAGTCGAAGGTCCCGCGAGTTTCGACACACTCGGCATCTCGCCCGAGCTGCTCAGGACGCTCGAGTCGCTGGGGTACGAGGAGCCGACGCCGATCCAGCGGATCGCGATCCCGCCGCTGCTCGAAGGCCGCGACCTGCTCGGCCAGGCGGCCACGGGCACGGGCAAAACCGCGGCGTTCGCGATCCCGATGCTTCAGCGACTCGCCGCTGAAGCCGGTGGCGGCGGACGCTACGGCGTACGCGCGCTGGTGCTCGTCCCCACGCGCGAGCTGGCCATCCAGGTCGCCGAAGCGGTGCACCGCTACGGTCGCGAGCTCGGCGTGCACGTGCTTCCGGTATACGGTGGTCAGGATTTTCAGCAACAGCTGAAAGTTCTACGACGCGGTGTGGACGTGGTAGTCGCTACACCGGGCCGCGCGCTCGATCACATCCGGAGAAACACGCTCGACCTGCGCAACGTGCGCATGGTCGTGCTGGACGAAGCGGACGAGATGCTCGACATGGGCTTCGCCGAGAATCTCGAGGCCATACTCAGCGCCGTACCGTCGGAAAGACAGTCCGCGCTTTTTTCGGCGACGATCCCCGCGCGCATCGCGAAGCTCGCGGAAAAGCACCTGCGCGATCCCAAGCGGATAACGATCGAGCGCGAGCGGGTCGCCGCCGGTGAGATTCCGCGGGTCAGGCAGCTGGTGTACATGGTGCAGCGGCGCGACAAGGTCACGGCTCTGGGCCGCGTGCTCGACATGGAGAACCCGAAGTCGGCGATCGTGTTCTGCCGTACCCGCACCGAAGTGGACGAAGTCGCCGAGAAGCTGGGCGCGCACGGCTACGCCGCCGAAGCGCTGCACGGCGGGATGACGCAGGACCAGCGCTCGCGCGTGATGAAGCGGTTCCGCGAGGGGACATGCGAGCTGCTGGTTGCGACAGACGTTGCCGCGCGCGGCCTCGACATCGAGCACGTGTCCCACGTCGTGAACTTCGACGTCCCGGCAGCCCCGGACGCGTACGTGCACCGCATCGGGCGCACGGGGCGCGCAGGCCGTGAAGGAACGGCGGTTACGCTCGCCGAGCCGCGTGAGCGCGCGATGCTGCGCAACATCGAGCGGTTGACCGCGACCAAAATGAAGGTGGAGAACGTGCCGAGCGTGACGGACCTGCGCGCGCGCCGGATCGGCCTGGTCAGCGCCGCCGTGCGGGACGCGGTCGTCGCGGGCGATCTGGATCAGTACGTGATCGAGCTCGGCTCGCTGGCCGGCGACTTCGATCTCATGGACATCGCCGCCGCGGCAATGAAGGTGGCGCACGACTCGCTGCTCGGACACGTGGACGAGAAGGAGATCAGCCGCGTCGAGCCGGAGGCTGCGCCCCGCAAGGAGCACAGAAAGGGGCCGAAGCCGAAGACGTTTGGGAAGCCCGCGTACGAGAAGTCTGCATCGTACGAAATGGCCGGCAAGCGCGAGAAGCCGGAGAAGCCGGAGAAGCCGGAGAAGCGCGGAAAATTCGGGAAGAAGCGCGACAAGTACGACAGGCACGAGAAGTCCGGGAAGCCCGGCAAGAAATTCCCGGCGGCGCGGTTCGACAAGAAAAAGCGCCCCGGCCCGTCCCGCTCGAAGCGGCGGTAGGCCGACTCTACGTAACGCCCTCGCGCGCCCACTCCACGGCCGCGTCGGCCTGATCGTCGGAGTGGCCGAGGGAGACGAGCGCGTAGTGTGACATCGCGAGCGCGGTCTCGCGCTCGCCGAGGACTGTGCGGCCGACGCCCATCGCGTCCAGATAAGCCTGCTCTGCGCCGCTGTGCGTGCGGACCACCGTGTCGAGCGACGGGTTGACGCGGCGCGACAGCTCCAGCACTTGCCGCGACTGGTACGCGCCAGGCGCGGCGAGGATCAACAGCCGCGCGCTCTCCGGAGAAGCGAGCGCGAAGATCGGGCGACGCGTGGCATCGCCCCACACCGCGCGGACTCCGGCCTTTCGCGCGGCCTTCACGACCGCGCGATCGGATTCAATCACGACGAATTGCATTTTCTGGGTCGTCAGCGTCTCCGCTATCGTGCGCCCGACGCGGCCAAATCCCACGATGATCGCGTGGCCCATCAACGGCTCCTCCCCAGGAGGAAAAGCGATCGACATCTCGGTGGTGCGTTCCATCGTCTCGATCAGCCTTGGTTGATTCTTGGTCCACCGCTCCAGTTTGCCAGCGAGCCCGAACATCAGCGGGTTGAGGGTGATCGACAGGATCGCGGCGGCGAGAATCAGATCACGGCCCTCTTCGGAGAGCAGTCCAAGCG
>Ga0136611_10003101_pt1 | contig 11602 bp, 8 predicted proteins | sample AntDrymUQ2232306_2_FD_106645 | JGI IMG/M metagenome (GOLD analysis project Ga0136611, IMG submission 106645) | Polar desert sand microbial communities from Dry Valleys, Antarctica - metaG UQ223 (23.06) | ecosystem: Environmental > Terrestrial > Soil > Desert | place: Antarctica: Dry Valley... | reverse complement strand
GTGGGAAGAGCTGCCGTATGTGCAGATCGATTTCGTCGGCTCGTTCACGGCGTCGGCGGGGACGGTGATCTACGACGGCGGCGCGTGGCCCGAGGAATATAACGGCGACTACTTCAGCACCGAACCGACGATCAACGTCATCCATCACACACGGCTCAAGCCGCAGGGCGTGAGCTACACCGCATCGAAGCTGCCCGGGCGCGAGGAGACGGAGTTCATCCGCAGCAAGGACATGTGGTGGCGTCCGATCGAGGTCCGCGTCGGTCCGGACGGCGCGATGTATGTCGGTGATTTTTATAATCAGGCGGTCATCCACAACGACACGCGCGGGCCGGATCACAATAAAGTGAACGCCGCCGTCCGGCCGGATCGCGACCATTACTTCGGGCGAATCTGGAAAGTGGAGCACAAGCAGGCGAAGAAGCTGCCGGTGGTGGAGCGTGGGCGGGACGACATCGGGCTGGAACATCCCAACCGGCACGTGCGGATGAACGCGAGCCGGAGGCTCGTGGAGTTTTTTACTTCCGACATGGGGAAGAACGTGCCTGCGATGCACAACGCGATCGAGAAACTTACGAAAACCGGGAGTCCCGAAACGAAAATCGCGGCGATGTGGACGCAGGTCGGAGCCTATGGGAACATGTCGCCGTTCTATATTCGAACTGTGTTGGGGATGACGGACGACAAGGCTCCCAGCGTTCGCCGGAACGCGGCGATGGCTTTGGAATTTCGTATGCTGCCAGAGGACTTTGCGGCAGAACGTAAGAAAGCCTCCGCCGCGCTGGGTAAACTCATTGCCGACCCGGATGCTTCGGTTCGCATCGCTGCGCTCCGAGCGCTCGCGACAAACGAGCTGACAGACGATAATGCAAAAGCGCTCATCGCCGCCTGGCCGAAGCTCAACGACGACTTCCAGCGCAGCGCCGCGGTCGGTGCGGCTTCGCGCAATCCAGCCGCAGTAATCGCCGCCGCGCTCGACATCGGCGACGCGACGCTTGCACCTCTGGTCGCAACACTCACCCAGACAGTCGCCGACAAAAATGACGTAGCCGCCGCGGCGAAACTGGTCGTCGCGATCGCTGCAAAGCCGACGGGTGCTGACGCGCTGAAGCGCTCGATTCTCGACACGCTCGCGAAGGCAAAAGGCGAAGGCCCGACGATGACGCCCGAGCTTTCCACCGCGCTCGGCAAGCTCCTTGCCAGCGGCGTGAGCGGTTCGGCGCTGCCGCTGGCGGCGAAGTGGGACAAAGCCGGTGCGCTCAAGGGCGAGGTCGCGCGGCTTACGGGCGGGATGATCACTGCGGTGAACAATGCGCAGGCGACGGACGAGCAGCGTTTTGCGGCGGCGACCAGCCTGCTCGGGATGCGCGCGGCAAACCCGGATGCGCTGGCTGCGGTAACGAAGCTCCTCAGCAGCGATGCCGCGAGTCCGACGTTGAAAACGTGGACACTGTCCGCGCTCGGCGACACCGCGGACCCGGCGGTCGGCCCGGCGATTCTAGACGCCTTCGGGAAGCTCGCACCGGACGCGCAGCAGGCCGCTTTTGACGTGCTGCTGAAGCGCGCGGATTGGGCGCTCGCCTTTCTCGATGCGGCCGCCGCCAAGCGCATGGATGTCGCCGGCATCGGGCCGGCGAACCTTTCGCGGCTGCGCACGCATGCGGACAAGAACGTCGCGCAGCGCGCCGGCAGTGTGCTCGATGAAATCCTGGGGCCGGCGATGAAGGCGAAGAACGAAGCGATCGCGAAGCTGAGCCCTATCGTCGAGCAGCCGGGGAACGTGGCGAATGGGAAGCTGCTCTTTACCACCGCGTGCGCGGTCTGCCACAAGCTCGGAGACGTGGGTAAAGACATCGGCCCGGCGCTGACCGGCATGGGCACGCACGGCCCGAACGAATTGCTCACCGCGATCGTCGATCCGAACCGCGAGGTCGATCCCAGCTACGTGACGTGGAATTTCGAAACCAAGGACGGCCAGCTCTACTCCGGTGTGATCGAGAGCGAGAATCCTGCGAGCGTTACGCTGAAGAGTCTCGCCGGGGTGCAGGAGGTGAAAGTTCCGGCGATCAAGACGCGCGTGAACACCGGGCGCTCACTAATGCCCGAAGGTTTTGAAGCGCTGGGCGGCGAGACCTTGCGCGACCTGATCGCGTTCATGCAGGCGGAAAGTGGCGGCCAATTCCGCACACTCGATCTCTCGAAAGCGTTTACCGCGAACACCGCGCGCGGGCTTTACATCACCGAGGCGAACCCGAAGGACACGCTGAAGTTCGCGAAGACCGGGCACGTCACGGTTGAAGGCGTGCCGTTCAATATTATCGGGCCGGATCGCGCGCCCGCGAACGTCGTCGTGCTCAAAGGCGGCCCGGATGATTCCTTCTCGAAATCGCGAGCAGAACGCGTGGATATCGCGGTCGGCGGATTCAAAGCGAACCGGCTGCATTTCCTCGGCGGCATCGCCGGCTGGGGACACCCTTTCAACAGCGATAACGAAGTGGTGATGAAGGTCACCGCGCACACCACCGACGGGCAACGCGAGACCTTCAACCTCAAGAATGGCGTCGAATTTGCCGACTACATCCGCGAGGTGGACGTGCCCGGCTCGAAGCTCACGAAGGGTTTGGTAAAGGAGAACCAACTCCGGTGGTTCACGCTCAAGCTCGAGCGGCCGGTGGCGATCGATCGGCTTACTCTCGAGAGCCTGAATACCGGCGTCGCTCCGACGACGGTCGCAATCACCGCGGAGCTGGCGGATGCGAAGGCGCCGGCCACTGCCGCAACTTCAGCGGAGCCACCGCAGAAACCCGAAACGCCGAAAGCTCCGGCTCTCACGCCTCCCGCGGAGGCCAGAAAAGGGGTGCGCGCGCTCGCAGTCGGCGGCGGGTCGTCACACGACTTCCAGAAGTGGTTCAATGTCGCTGACCGAAAAACGCTCAGCGGCTCCGGAATCGGCTGGTATGAATACACAGAAGACACTTCCGCGATTGCGAAAGCCGCGCCGAATCTCGACGTGCTCTACCTTAGCGCGAATCAGCCGCTCGCGAGCGAATCGCGAAAGGCGATCTTCGACATGGCCAAAGCCGGCAAAGGCCTCCTGCTCGTGCACCCGGCCCTCTGGTATAACTGGAACAACTTTCCCGAATACAACCGCGAGCTGGTCGGCGGAGGGGCCAAGTCGCACGACAACTTCGGCGAATTCGAAGTCGAAGTGCTCGATCCCGATCACCCGCTGATGGTCGGGCTGCCGAAGAAGTTCAAGATCGCGGACGAACTCTATCATTTCACGCCGGACACGTCGGCCACGCAGATTCAGGTGCTCGCGCAGGCGACCAGCCCCACGAGCGGGAAGACATTCCCGCAGGTCTGGATCACGCGTCATCCAAAAGCGCGGATTGCGTGCTTCACGCTTGGCCACGACGGGAAGGCGCACGACTCGGAGCACTATCAGACGCTATTGCGGAACGCCTTTAAGTGGGCGGCTGGGAAGTGACTGGTGACGGGTGACCGGTGATTGGTGATCGGTAGTGAGCGCGTCACACGCTGCCGCCTATCTACTGCCCACCGATCACTGATTACCAATCCCCGCTTGCCACGCCTCCCGTCCGGCGGCCACAGTCCGCGCGATTCCACAACACTATGGCCCACGAACTACCGCCGCTTCCTTATCCGACCACTGCCCTCGAACCGCACATCGATGCGAAGACGATGGAGATTCACCACGGGAAACATCACCAGGCTTACGTCACGAACCTGAACAAAGCGCTCGAATCAGCGCCGCAGCTCGCAGACAAAAGCATCGAAGAGTTGATCCGCGGTTTGTCGGACGTGCCGGAGAATATCCGGGGGCCTGTGCGCAACAACGGCGGCGGCCACGTAAACCACAGCTTCTTCTGGAAGCTTCTCGCGAAAAACGACGGCGGAAAACCGACGGGCGCGCTCGCTCAGGCAATCGATTCCACCTTCGGGAGTTTCGATGAGTTCAAGACGAAGTTCGAGGCCGCTGGAGTCGGACGATTCGGATCCGGCTGGGTCTGGCTCCTGGCAAACGGCGGAAAACTGGAGATCGGCTCAACGGCGAACCAGGATCACCCGAGCATGGGCAAAGCGATCGCGGGAGTTGAAGGGACGCCGATCATTGGCGTCGATGTGTGGGAGCACGCCTACTACTTGAATTATCAAAACCGCCGGCCGGATTACCTCAAAGCGATCTGGAACGTGATCAACTGGCAGCAGGCGGAGCAGAATTTCGCAGGCGGGAAATAGCACTGCGCTGATCGATCATGGAGCCGCGCTTCGCAAGGAGCGCGGCTTTCTGATGTGTGTCTGTGTCGTGCTCGCGCGCGACGCGCTCCGGCTTGCCTTTTGAGGGTGCGCTCATAGATTCGACGCCATGCCTGAACGGACGCAACGACCGGTCAGCCCCGCACCGTGGGGCCCAAAGGAGGGAGACGGCGGCGGGCCGAAAGCGCCCGACGTTTCCAAGCCCGATACGAAGGATCTCCTCCAGCGGATGCGCCGGGTCGATCCTGACCAGTCACGCCGGTATCGGCAGCGCACGGGCCAGTGAGCGACGCGGCCACGGCGCGGCCCCAGCCCGGCCTCGGTGCACCGCAGGAGTTCTCCGCGATTCTCCGGCAGCAACGGCTCTACCCTGAACCGCCGGGCGCCGTCGCAGCATCGGCAGGGCAGCAAGGCGCCGCAACGACTCAAGCAACGACGATCCTCGCCTTCAAGTTCGCGGATGGGGTTCTCGTCGCGGGTGATCGCCGAGCCACGGCCGGGAACGTTCTCGTTTATGACCGCGCGGACAAAGTTCTCGAGATCGACCAGCACTCGTTGATGGCGATCGCGGGTGTCCCCGCGACTGCTTGGGAGATGGCTCGCGTGCTGGAGCACTCGTTTCAGTTTTACCGCCGCAGCCAGCTCCAGGAGATGAGTCTCGATGGGAAAGTGCGGGCGCTCTCCAAGCTTCTCCGCGACAACCTCGGCTTCGTGATGCAAGGCGTGGGCGTGGTCGTGCCGATCTTTGCGACCTTTGATCAGGAAGCAAACGTCCCACGCCTTTACTTCTACGATGCGATGGGCGCGCAGTTTGAGGCGGCGGATTATGCAGCGACCGGCTCCGGTTCCAATGCGGTGCGCAGTGTTTTGCATTTCGAAAACGCATGGGGCCGCAAGACGCTCGCGCGCTTGAAAGAAGAAGATGCTGTCCTCCTCGCGTTGCGCGCTCTGGAAACGGCCGCATCGAGTGATGTCGCGACCGGCGGTGTCGATCGGCGCGCGGACGTTTTCCCGATTGTGAAAACCATCACGCGCGCAGGGATCACGACCTTGCCCGAGAAGCGGCTCGCCAAGATTTTCAAAGCGCAGCTCGCATGAGCGGGCATCCTCTAAATGACTGACGAGCCCTACCGCTGGGTGGAGGCGATCGCCAATCGCCGCGAATACATCGAGCATCAACTTGGCGGCGGCAGCCCCATTGTGGCGCTCACGTATGGCGACGGCGTGTTGATGTTCACGCTGAGCCGGGAGCGGCAGAAAATCTTCGAGATCTACGATCGCATCGCGATGGGCGGAATTGGGCACCCCGGTGACATCGAGCGCCTGCGCATGGCTGCGATCGAGGTCGCGAGCACGGAAGGGTTTGCCCGCTCGCCACTCGACGTGTCATTGCGCCGGCTGGCGAATTACTCACTCAGCCCAGCGCTCAAGGCAGCCTTCGAGCAGGTCTACGGCCCGCCCTACCTCGCGCGGCTGCTCTTTGCGGAACTCGGGAGAGGGAGCGCGCCGAACCTGTTCCTTCGGGTTGATTACGATGGGTCGATCCACAGCAACGGCGGCAGTTTTCACCGTTCCTTCGAGCAATTCGGGATCATCTCCGGCACCGCGAGTTCCGCGGCACAGATGGAGCGCTTTCTCCGGGACCGGGACTTTGCCGCCGGAACTCTTGAGGGCGCATTGCGCACCGCCTGCGATGCGTGGACGCTTGGGCACCTAACGCTCGGAGCCGACTCGCCTGATCAGACCCCGGAGCCGGCGGTGCTCGCCAGCCACCGCTTGGACCAGCTTGGACAAACCTCGATAGAAGCCGCCGTATTGGAGCGGACGAGCAGGCTGCCAATGGCGTGGCGGGCATTGCCAGACGCCGAAGTTCGCCGATTGTTAGCTCCCGAGGCATGAAAAGTTCTTCCGGTTCGCCCCATGAAGGCCGTGCTTCCTCCGAAAAACGGATGGAAGGCGACCAAGCGCTTCTGCCTCTGGACGACCCTCCCGCGCCGGTGCAATCCCCGCGGGAGCCGTCCAATCCGGCCCCGAAAGCCGAAAATAAGACCGTGATCCTTACCGCCATTTCCCGGAGCGTCCCAGGGAACCCATTTCCCCGTGTGGTGGCGCGCATTCGTAAGGCGTTCCGCGTCCAGCATGCGATGCCGTGTGTGGGTTTGGTGGTGCTGGCCGGTTGCTTGACCTTTGTGATCGCGCCCGACGAGGAACCGACGGTCGAAAGCCGGATCAATACAGTGCTTTCAGCTTCGCTGCCGACGATTGTCATCGATCCGGGCCACGGCGGCCGCGACGCCGGCGCTCACGCCCATGGGCTTACGGAAAAGGATCTAACCCTCGACGTCGGATTCCGTGTCCGGCGGCTGCTGCACGGTTTCGGGTTTAAGACCGCCATGACCCGGACGGGTGATACTTACCTCTCGCTCGCCGAGCGCGTTGCATTCGCAAATCAGGTCGACAACTCGTTTTTCGTCAGCCTCCATTTCGACAAGTCCCCCAATACGGCTGCAAGCGGCGTGGAAACATTCTACGCCACGGCCAAGGTCGCGCCCGAAGGTGCGTGGACTTGGGTTGGGTATTTCAGCGACCCGCACAGGGCCACTGATGCCGACAATGGCGAAACGTTCGCTGGATATGTGCAGACTGCTCTCGCCACCCGGACAAACGCGGTAAACCGCGGGATCCGTGGGCGGGAGCTTTACGTCGTGCGCCACACGCGTTCGCCAGCGGTGCTCGTGGAAGGCGGGTTCATCAGCAACCCGTTCGACGCAAGCCTCCTCGCGATGCCGGAATACCGCGAGCGCCTTGCCGCATCGATTGTCGAAGGGGTCGTTCAGTATCACAAAGCACAGCCGCGGCCGAAAAGGCCGACCGAGCTCGCCAAAGCGACGCCTTGAATGCGCGGGCGGGGGGTTGCGTCGGAGCCCGCACCCTCTTCATGAAAACTCCCTGCCTCGCGGTCGCGTCGCTTCTTTTCCTCGGTCATGCATCACGTGGGGATGACCTCGTGAAAAATGTGCAAACGGAGCTCAAGAGTCAGGGCTTTTTCTACAACGAGATCACTGGGGTTAACGGACCAGAGACGGTTGCTGCAGTGAAGCGGTTTCAGATCCGAAACGGATTGGAGGTAACCGGCACGCTGAGCAAGGAAACGTTGGACGCGCTGGGCATCGGCGGTGGCAATCGCAGCGGCGGCGCACCAACGCTTCAACCGCCAAAGGCACCCGCGCGGAGCCCTGCGGCTCCTTCACGCGAACAGCCATCCCCCGGGCAACCCGGAGTCGACCTGCGGCGCGACCAGAGTATTGAGGAAAGCGACCGGACGTTTCTGAAGAAACAGCAACCATCCGCGCCGCCGCGTGAGAATGATGAGGAGGCGGAAGCTCCTGCAGCCGCGAGCGGTGGCAGGCAATACACCGAAATTTTTGCGCGGACGCCATACGCTGCAGCACCGCTCGAAGTGCAGCAGAGCACGCTCCGGCGTGCGCAACGCTTTCTTAGCGCGCAAGGGGCGTATCGAGAGGCTGAAGACGGCGTGCCCGGTCCCGACACGGAAGAAGCAATTCTCAGTTACCAGCGCCGCGCCCGCCTCCCGTTGACCGGTCGGCTCGACATGGAGACGCTCAGCACGATGCGCCTTCTCCCGGGGAGCAAAGGGGCTCCACCAATGCGAAATCGCGCCGCTCGCGAATCCACTGTGCCGCGCGGCTCAAACCGCACCTATCGCGGGATCTGGGTCGAGTAAGGTGCGAGCGCCCGGCGCACGCACGCGTCGATCACTTTGACGTGCGCCGCGCTGCGTTGCGCGAGCGCAAATTCTGACGGCGTTTCGAAGGTGAGCGAACGACGTGCATGATGCACGTGGAGGTAAATTGCTTCCGGGTAGCCCATTGTGGCGAACCGCCGTTGCTCGAATCGACGGCGCACGATTCCGCTGCGTGCCAGACGGCCATCGATTCGCCCGCGCGGATCAATTGGTAGAACGTCGCTCGCGACTTCCAGAAGTGACTCTCCCCAGAACGGCAGCTCGCGCTGCACTTCGTAAAGGTAGGCGCCTTGCGCGTCGTAATCCTCGTGCAACATCAGCGCCAAAGTGAACTGGTGCGGCGCCATCAGCGACTTGCACGCATTTACCACCGGCGCCGTTTCCGTATGGAAAAGGCGATTCAGATCGTGCCCGTCGCGGTCCACTCGCGTGTTGTTCACCAAGCCCCATGGGTTCAGGCAGGGGAAGATCATCAGCGGCAGCTCCGCGAGTTCACCGACGCGTTGCTCGGCCCAGGAAATCAACCCGTCCGGAGCTGCAGGTTCGTCGCCATGGATGCCCGCTGAGATGTAAATGCCCCCCGCTTCCGCGAGCGCGGGGCTGCGAAGATACACGAGCCGCATCCCCCCCGTTTCCGCAAAAACCTTGAGGCGCAGCCTGCCGGCACGCGCGACGTGCCGCCAGCGCTCCATGAGATGCGCATAGTCGTGGGCGCGATGCTTCGTCGTGGCTTCCAACCACGCTGCCCCGGCTCGCGTGAGGCTGCGGGTCACAGCTCCGCCAGCAGCCGGTCGTGGATGCCTCCGAAGCCTCCGTTGCTGAGCACGACGACAATATCCCCTTCCCGTGCGAGCGGCTTTAATCGCTCCACAATCGCATCCACGTCCGCCTCGTAGAAAGCCGCGCGGCCGGCGGCCACGAGATCCTCGACAACGCGCTCGGGATTGAGCCGTTCTTCGGCCGGGAGCTGCTCCATCCGCGCGACCTGCGCGAGAATCACTCCATCCGCTTCCCCGAGTGCCGCCGGCAGATCGTGCTGGAAAATGGCGCGACGCGTGGTGTTCGAACGCGGTTCAAAGAGAGCCCACAGCCGGCGGCCGGGATAGCGATGCCGCAGGCCACGGAGCGTCTCGCGGATGGCCGTGGGATGGTGCCCGAAGTCGTCGATCAGTGTAATCCCGCGCACCGTGCCGCGAATCTCCTGCCGGCGTTTGACCCCTTCGAAACGCTCCAGCGCCGCCGCGATCACCTCGAGTTCCACCCCGTAAACGTGCGCGGCGCTGATCGCCATCGCCGCATTGCGAACGTTGAATTCGCCCACCAGACGGGTGTGAAAACGATGATCGAGCAACGTCAACTCCGTCCCGTCGGCGTGATAGTGAACATCGCGAATGTGTCTCGCGGCATTCGGTGAAAAGCCGACCTCCACGAGCTGTGCGCGACACCCTTGCGCCACTTCCACAGCATGCGGATCGTCAGCATTGACCAGCACCATTCCTTCGGTCGGCACCACATTCAGCAGCCGTCGGAAACTCAGCTTGATCTCATCGAGGTTCGCGAAAATGTCGGCGTGATCGAACTCGATGTTGTTCACGATCACGAGTTCCGGGAGGTAATGGAGAAATTTCGAGCGCTTGTCGAAGAAGGCGGTGTCGTATTCGTCGCCCTCGATGACGGTGTATTTCGAATCGTGCAGGCTGCATCCCTGCCCGAGATTATTCGCAATTCCGCCGATCATGTAGGCGGGAGCGAGGCCAGCATGCTGAAGAATCCATGCGAGCAGCGCGGACGTCGTCGTCTTTCCGTGCGTGCCGGTCACCACGAGATTGTGTTTTCCGCGAAGGAAAAACAGCTTCAGCGTCTCCGGCAGCGAGAGATAGCTGAGACGCCGATTCAGCACCGCCTCGACTTCGACATTCCCGCGGGAAAGCGCGTTCCCGATGACGATCAAATCTGCCTCTGCTGGGATATTCTCCGCCGCGTAGCCTTCGCTGAGTCTCACTCCGCGCTCGGTCAGGAAGGTGGACATCGGCGGATACATCCGCTCGTCCGACCCGGTGACGGTGAAACCGCGCGCCTGGAGCGCGGCCGCCACAGAACCCATCGCTGTTCCGCAGATCCCGATAAAATGAAAATGCCGAAGACCTTGAAGCATGAGCGCGGGATAGATGCCGGACCGACGCCGTGCCGGCAACCTTTCGCATCGGCGCGCGCGCTTGCGTCTGAGAAACTTCGCCGCTAAGCGAGGAACGCCGCAGCGGTTATCGCAGCGCTCAACTTCCATTCACCTATGAAATTGCTCTCCACCCTCTTCCTTCTCACGTTTGCCTCTTTCTCCGCGTATGCGGTCGAGACGGAGGAGGTCGTCAACGCTCCGACCGACGACGATTCACAGGGCAAGCCGATCTTTAACGGCAAGGATCTGACCGGCTGGGAGGGTAATCTGAAGCTCTGGTCCGTGCAGGATGGCGCGATCACCGGGAAGACCACCGACGAGGGCGAGACGAAGCTCAAACACAATACCTTTCTCGTGTGGAAGGGCGGCACGGTGAAAGATTTTGAGCTGACCTTCAAATACCGCATCGAGAAGGGAAACAGTGGCGTGCAATACCGCTCGAAGGTCGTGAAGCAAGGGGAGCAGGGGCCAATCCTCTCGGGCTATCAAGCCGATTTCGAAGCGGGGAACGTCTACAGCGGGATCCTTTACGAGGAGCAGGGCCGCGGAATCCTTGCGGCTCGCGGACAGAAAACAACGATCTCCGCGGGAGAGGGTGGAAAACACAAGCTTGAGGTCAAGGGGGAGGTCGGAAAGTCCGAGGAGATTCAGGCCGCGATCAAGCCCGAGGCTTGGAACAACTACATGATCGTCGCGAAGGGAAATCGCCTGCTGCACTTCATCAACGGCAAGAAGACCATCGAAGTGATGGATGAGGACGCAGCGCACGCGTCGAAGGAAGGCGTCCTCGGACTGCAGATCCACGTCGGCCCGGCCATGGTCGTGCAATTCAAAGACATGATGTTGAAGAACGAATAGGGCCTGCTTCGTTCCGATTTTGCGAAGGCCGCGGGGGTATCCTCTCCCGCGGCCTTCTGCTTTCCTCGTCGACTCCCCGGATGCCACCCGTCGAAAGCCGCCGATCCTGCTAACACCCAAACCCCTTCCCCTGCTCTGCTGAAGCACGCGCGCCCATGAGTTGGTTTAACTTCTCGCTCAACGATTTCTCCTTTTCCTTCCTGAGCGTTCTCTTTGAGGGCATCGCGTTCCTCCTCCTCGGCTCGCTGATCTCCGGGTTCGTGGACGTGTTTGTTCCCTCGGAACGAATCACCCGCCTGCTGCCGAAGAACCCGATCGGTGCGGTCGCCTTAAGCGGGTTGCTTGGCCTCGTTTTTCCGATCTGCGAATGCGGCAGCGTGATTGTCGTCCGCCGCTTCATTCGCAAAGGGGTGCCGCTTTCGTGCGCGGCGACATACATGCTCGCGGCGCCGATCGTCAGTCCGATTGTCGCCTTCAGCACGTGGCAGGCATTCTCCAAGAGCGAGCCGCTGGTGATGACG
>Ga0136611_10003100_pt1 | contig 11602 bp, 7 predicted proteins | sample AntDrymUQ2232306_2_FD_106645 | JGI IMG/M metagenome (GOLD analysis project Ga0136611, IMG submission 106645) | Polar desert sand microbial communities from Dry Valleys, Antarctica - metaG UQ223 (23.06) | ecosystem: Environmental > Terrestrial > Soil > Desert | place: Antarctica: Dry Valley... | reverse complement strand
TCCGAGGCGGTGGGCGACCGCACGCGCGAGCTGATCGTCGACCTGCGCAAGGTCAGCTTCATCGACTCGACTGCGCTCGGGGCGCTGGTGCGCGCGGCGGAGCAGCTGCGCAACCAGGGCCGCCTGATGACGCTGTTGATCACGCCGGGCGATCCGGTGGACGGCCTGATCGAGGTCTCGGGGCTCGGCGAGCGTTTTGCGCTGCTCAGCGAGCCGCCGGAAGCGGCTCCAGGAGCCAGTCCCGGCCCTGCAGCGGCCGCCTGAACGACGCCCGTTGCCCAGCCCGTGGTCGCGAGCGCAGATTCACGGCGCCAACGGTATGACGCGCAGGTCAGCGCTGGCTGTCGGCGGCCCCTGCCGGCTTGGCGTCGTCGGCCGGCTTCGCCGTGGTACTGACAGGCTTGGCGTCGGCCGCCTTGGCCTCGGCCGCCCTGACCGCCGCCGCACGCCCGGCCGCCCGGCCGCGACGGAACGCGCGGGCCGCGTTCTCTGCCTCGGCGATCCGGACCTGCGACACCTTGGAACCGAGCTCGGAGTCGAACTTCTCGCGCTGGAACGCGGCTAGGTCGCGCAGCGCCGCCACACGTGCCGTCCGGTCTTTCGCGGCCTGTGCGGCGACCGCCTTACTGACCGCGCTCTTCACGGCCGCCTCACGCTCGGCCGCGACGTTGGCCTCCGACGGGCTCGACCGCTGGCCGACCTGGTAGCCGCCGAGCGCCGCGGTGACCGTGCAGGTCACCACGAGCAGCACGTAGGCGAAGGCCCGCGCGAAGCGCGCGGGAACGCTCAGCTCGGGCAAGGGGCGGTAGTCGCTGCGAGCGGCCACGACGCGACGATGGCAGCACTACGGGGAATCGTCCAGCGACGAATCGAACCGTGCAGTTTGCGCCGAGGACCGCGCCGCGGTTAGGGTCGGCCGTTCGGAGCGGTATTCAACCGGGGGGCAGCAATTAGCAGGCAGGCACGGACGGTGGCACTCACGGCTGCGATGCTGGCGCTGTTGTCCGCAGACGCTGTCGCGGCGACCAAGAACGTCTACCGCGACCCGCCCTCCTACAAGGGCGTGAGCACCGCTCCCAAGACCGTCGCCGCGCCGGCGCCCAAGGCGCCGCCGCCCCTCTCGCTCTCATCCGCAGGCAGCTTCCCCGACGTCATCGTCGACGAGGCCGGCACCGCCCACGTGGTGTGGAACGAGGACCGCGGCGACCTCGCCGACGTCGTGGTCTACTGCCGAATCCTGCGCGGCGCGTCGGCGTGCGACACGCGTACCGAGCTGCGCTCGGAGATTCCCGACAGCAGCGAGAGCGCCCGCTTCGACAGCGGCGGCCCCCCGAAGATCGTCCGCTTGGGCGATCAGCTGATCGTCTTCAGCAAGCGCTACCCGGTCGTCCGCGACAAGCCCGACGGCGCCAGCAGCCACACCGTGATCGCGTGGACCAGCGGCGACGGGGGCAGCATCTGGACGACCACCCCGACCACCGTGGGCAAGCGCAACCTCGGCCACATGGTCGTCATCGGCTCCGAGGACGACCCGACGATCCTCAACCTCGGCATCGATCCGTTCTGCGGCGGGGGCCCGTCCGGGGTCTGCGTCCAGGCCTACAAGTCCGGGCAGTACGCCGCCGAGGAGGGCAACCTTTCGACCAAGGCCAACCAGGGCTACTACGACCAACTCGTGCTCGACGAGCAGGGCCGGCCGGTCATGGCGGTGTCCGACCTCGACTACAACACGTTCATCCGCCGCTGGGACGGCACGGGCTCGCCGCTCGATCCCGCCCGGTGGACCCAGCCTACGGTCATCCCGACCGATCAGTCCTCGCTCGCCGGCGGGCCGTCCGGCGTGTACCTCATGGGCAAGCCCAAGACCGGCTTCGGCCCGTACTCGGTAAGCCGTCTGGAACCGAACGGCGACACCTACTCGCGGGCGACGCCACGGGTCATCAGCGCCGAGACCGACAACGTGCTCGGCCAGCTCTTCCAGGGGCCCGACGGGCGCCTGTTCGCGGCGTGGGAGCAGCGCGACAAGGGCCTGCTGCTGAAGTCGACGGGCGGCGCCCCCGGGGCAACGCCGTCGTTCGGCACGGCCAAGACCATCGCCACGGGTGGCGGCAACGGGCAGATCGCACTGGGGGCGACCGACGACGGCGGCGGGTTCGTCGCCTACAACCACACAGCGGGAGTGGTGGGCGAGGGCGAGATCCAGGTCGCGGGCTTCGGCCGCCAGATCCTGACCGGCAAGCCCGGCATCGCCGACCTCGCGGGCGGTGGCGTCGTGCCCGGCGGCGCCGGGACGGGCGGCTCCTGCAGCGAGCTGTCGTTCGGCGCCTTCACCGCCGAGGCGGTCGGCGGCTGCATCCTCAAGGGCAAGGGCTCGCGCTCGCAGGAGTACGTCACCGGCGGTGAGATCAACCTGTGGGGCGTCCGGATCATCCCCGAGGCCGGGGTCAAGATCGTCATCGATCCCAAGAGCCTGCAGCTCGATACGACCGGCACCGTGCGGGTGATCGTCACGGCGCCCGAGCCGGTGGGCGACGTGCTGCTGTTCAAGGGCGTGCTGCACCGCGACCTTTCGAAGGTCCTGCCGGGTACCAACCTCTTCGAGTTCGGCACGGGCGACGCGGTCAAGGGCATCCTCGGCTTCGACATCGCCGGGGGCATCAACGTCCGGCTCGAGCGCGACGGCGTGCACATCCCGCTCGACCTCAAGCTGCCGCCGGCGTTCGGGGGCTTTCAGGCTCATGCCGAGTTCGTGGCCGACAAGGACGCCGGCCTGCACATCGACAGCGTCCATCTCGAGGCAGGGCCGATCCCGCTCGGCGCGCTGCTCATCAACAAGGTCGTGCTCGACTACAAGGGCGGCGACGACCTGTGGAGCGGGTTCGGGTCGATCACGGTGCCCGCCGGCGGCACGCTCGATCTCAGCGCGTCGTTCGCGATGGGCGCGTTCAAGAGCGCCACGTTCTCGTTCAAGCCCGGTACGCCGATCCCGATCGGGCCGTTCGTCTACCTGCTGCAGTTCGGCGGCGGGTTCTTCCTCGACCCGGTGACGATCAACGCCAACGCGACGATCGGGGCAGGCGCGGCGGTTGCCGGCAGGTCGCCGGTCGAGGTGCACGGCGACTTCACGATGACGTTCCCCGACGTGGGTCCGGCCGACTTCCGCCTCGAGGGCACGGTTGGCCTGTTCATGTTCCAGATCGGCGAGGGGGAGCTGAACTTCCAGAACGACGGCTACGCCGCGTTCCGCGGACACACGGGGCTGGAGCTCGGGCCACTGGAGGTCGACGCAAACCTCGACGGCTTCGTCGATGCCCCCTCCGGCAAGTACGGAGCGAGCCTCGACGGCCGGGTCGACCTGTGCGCCAAGGTGACCATCCCGGTAACCGAGAACGTCGTCCGCGTCTGCGGTGGCGCGAAGGCGGGAGTCGCGGTCTCCAACAAGGGCTTCGCCGCCTGTGGGCGGATCAACCCGCCCGACCCGCTCGGCGGCTTCGAGATCGGCCTGAGCTACCCGTGGGCCGACTGGAACCCGGCGTTCCTGGCCAACCCGTTCGCCTTCGGGGCATCGGTGCTCGCCCACATCGGCGGCTGTCACATCGAGGAGTACAAGGTGGCGCCCACCCGTGCGAGGGCCGCGCAGACCGGCGCGGGCGCGCCGGTGGAAGTCCCCGCCGGGCTGCCGAGCCAGACGATCCTGGTGCCGGGCGATGGCGGGGCGCCGAAGGTCACGGTGACCGGGCCCAACGGCGAGGTCGTCGAGACCGGCGGCGCGAGCGAGGCCGGCACCGTCGTGACGTTCGACGGCGTCGACGCCGCCTACGTCCTGCTTCGCAAGCCGGCGGGCGGCACGTGGACGGTGCGCACGCAGCCCGGCTCGGTCGCAGCGGTCTCGATCCTCACCGCCGACGGCTACACGCCGGCGAAGGTGTCGGGCAAGCTCGGCGGCAAGGGCCGCAAGCGCACGATCCGCTACAGCGTGAAGGACGGCGGCCACGGTCAGCGCGTCGTGTTCTCCGAGACCGGCAAGTTCGGCTCGCACCTGCTGGGTGCGGCGAAGGGCGCCTCCGGGACCTTGCGGTTCCGGCCGGCCGACGCCAAGGGCGGCAAGCGGTCGGTGGTGGCCCTCGTCCAGCGCGGCGGCATCACCACCGACACGATCCGGATCGGGACCTACACCGCGCCCGGTCCTCAGAAGCCGGGCCGCGTCCGCGGGCTCAAGGCCCGGCGCGCAGGCCGGAGCGTCGTCGTCAGCTTCCGGGCCGCGCAGGGCGCCGCGCGCCACGCGGTGACGATCAAGGGGGCAAAGGGCACCCGGTTGGGCAAGCTGCTCGGCAAGGGCAAGCGCACGGTTCGGTTCCCGGCGATCCACGAGGACGAGAAGGTCACCGTGGCGGTGCGCGGCCTGTCGGCGAAGCTGCGCCTCGGCCCGGCAACCCGCTCGATCCTCCGCGCCCGACGCCGCTAGCCGCGAAACCCCGCGGGAGCCGCGAACGTCGGTCATGCCACCGCTTACCGGTGGTCTGACCGACGTTCGCGGCTTCTGGCGCTCAGTGGGGGCGGTGCAGGACGTCGTCGACGATGATGCAGTCGACCCCGGCCTCGGCCAGCAGCGCTTCCTCGGGCGGCTTCGGGCACCAGGCGACGACCTCGAGTCCGGCGCGGTGAGCGACGTCGATGTTGTGGGCGAGCTCGCGCTCCATCCGCTCGGCCGGAGTCCCGGGCAGGGGGAACGAGGCGAACTGCGGAGCGACGACCTGACAGCCGAGATGCACGGCGGCAGGGATCGCCTTGCGTAGCGGAAAGCGCGTCCAGGTCAGCAGCCCGATCGGCAGCTCGGGATGACGCTCTCGCCCGATGGCCAGCACCGAGGCGTCGAAGCTCGTCAGCAACAGCTGACGGCCGGCGGCGCGGGCGCGGGCGGCAAGGTCGGCCGCCGCCGCGCCGGTCGTCTGCTCGCGCGGGCGCAGCGCGTCCTCGAGCGCGGTCTTTACCTCGAGGTCGATCCCGATCTCGAGTGGCAGCGCCTCGAACATGTCCTCGAGCCGCATGATGCCCAGCGCGTCGGTCTCGGCGCTGGTCAACTCGGCGACGAAGCGGCCGGCTTGCCGCCCCTCAGAGTCCTCCACGCGCGGGTCGTGGCGGGCGACCAGCACGCCATCGGCGTTCAAGCGGCAATCGATCTCCAGCCACCGCAGCCCCCACTCGATCGCGGCGAGGCACGACCCAAGCGTGTTCTCGACATGCCCGCCGACGACGCCTCGCCCGCTGCCGCGGTGTCCGCACAGCGTCGGGGTGGATTCGAAGAGCGCCACGTCGAGTAGCTTGCCACGCCGCAGATGCGCCGCCCGAGCTTCCTCCGCCGAACAACCCCTCCCGCCACGGGCAAGGAGGCGCTCCAACGCCACTATCGCGAGCAGCTCACCGAGCCGATCGACGAGCAACTCGCGGTGTTCGCCGCCTACTGGAACCGCGGCTACGCCTGCAACCCGGCGGCGCTCCACCGCAAGGCGCTCGAGCTCGTCGACGGCCTGCGTGCCGTGTGGGTCGTCAAGCGCGACACGGCGGCCGCCATGCCGGATGACGTCGAGATCGTGCACCCCGCGACGCCGGAGTACTTCGCGGCGATGGCGCGCGCGGGCTTTCTGATCAACAACGTCAACTGGCCCAACAACATCGTCAAGCGCGGGGGCCAGGTCCACGTGATGACCCATCACGGAACGCCGCTGAAGAAGATGGGCATGTCGCTGCAGGAGGCCGAGGGGCGCGAGAAGTCCGACGACTTCGTGGCGTTCATGAGGCGCTGTGCGCGGTGGGACTACAGCGTGGCCGCCAACCCGTTCTCCACGCGTGCCTGGGAGGGCGCCTACCCCGGGCTCTCGTTTCGGTCGTTGGAGACGGGCTATCCCCGCAACGATGCGCTCGCCGCGGCGACGCCACAGGACGTCGCGCGGGCGCGCGAGGCGGCCGGACTGGCCGACGGCGACGTCGGGGTGCTCTACGCGCCGACCCATCGTGAGTACGAGACCGACGGCTCGGAGCTGCTCGACCCGGGGGCGCTGGCGTCGCTGCTCGGCACCGAGCACGTCGTCCTGGCCCGTCAGCACTACCTTGAGGTCGCCGCGCTGCGCGCCGACACGGGGCGCGTCCGCGACGTCTCGAACCATCCGTCGGTCGAGGAGCTGTGCCTCGCCGCCGACGCCCTCGTCACCGACTACAGCTCGATCATGTTCGACTACGCCGTCCTCGACAGACCGATCGTGATCCACGCGCCCGACTGGGCCACCTACCGCGCCAAGCGCGGCACTTACTTCGACCTCATGGAACAGCGGCCAGGACCGATCGCCCGTACGCCCGAGGAGGTCGCCGAGGCGATCCGCGGAGGCGATCCCGAGCCGGCCGCCCGCGCGGCGTTCCGGGACGAGTTCTGCGCGCTGGAGGACGGCGGCGCGTCCGAACGGGTCGTCAGAGAGGTATGGGGCCTTGAAGGCGGCCCGGATGGCCGGCGTCCATCTCAAGAGCGCCGACCCGACGGAGGCAAGGGGTGACCTCTGCGAAGCACCTGATCCTCGTCGTCGGCGTGGGCCGCAGCGGCACCAGCCTGTTCGCCGGGATCATGGGCCAGCTGGGCTTCCGCATTCCGCAACCCGAAGTCGTCGCCGACGACACGAACCCGAAGGGCTTCGGCGAACCGAAGTGGGTCGTCGACTTCCACACCCGGATCATGCGTCGCAAGCGCGTGACGGTCTTCGACGCCCGGCCCGCAGCGTGGGAGCACACCGCCGCCGCGTCCGCCGAGCCCGACGTGGCCGCCGAGCTGCAGGCCTGGCTGAAGAGCGAGACGGGAGGCTCAGAAGGGGTCGTGGTCGTAAAGGACCCCCGGATCGGCTGGTTCCTGCCGCTGTGGACCAGGGCGGCGGGCGAGCTCGGCGTGCCGACGTCGTTCGTGACGATGCTGCGCCACCCCGCCCAGATCCTCACCAGTGCCAAGAAGTCGTACGGGACCTGGCAGACCGACGCGAGCCGTGCCGCCGCCTGGATCAACGTGATGCTCGAGACCGAGCACGCGACGCGCGGCACCCAGCGCGCGTTCATCCCTTACGCCGAGCTGCTGACCGACTGGGCCGGGGAGCTGCGCCGCGCCGGCGCCGCGCTCGGCGTGGCGGCGCTGGCCGAGCTCGACGCCGCGGCCCACCCGGCCGTCGACGCGTTCGTCGACCCGAGCCTGTTCCGCAATCGCACGGGTTGGGAGGGCCTCGAGGTCCCTCAGCGGGTCATCGACCTCGCCGAGGACGTCTGGGCACTGCTTCAGGAGGCCGACGCGAACGCCGCCGCCCTCGACGCCGCCCGCGGGGACTACGACGCGCTCTATGGCGAGGCCGAGGCGATCAGCCACTCGTCAGTCATCGCGGTGCGGCCGCGCAAGAAGACAGCCGGCAATCAGGCGCCGCCGTCGCTGGCCAAGCGCGTGCTCGCCCGCCTGCGGGGCTGACCATGGCACGCATCAGCGTCGTCGTCCCCGTCTACAACGTCGAGGCCTACCTCCGCGAGTGCCTGGACTCGGTCGCGGGACAGTCGTTTGCCGACCTCGAGGTCGTCATGGTCGACGACGGCTCGTCGGACGGCAGCGTGGCGATCTGCGAGGAGTTCACCGCCCGCGACGAGCGCTTCAAGCTCGTCCGCCAGCCCAACGGCGGACTGGGCAACGCGCGCAACAACGGCACCAAGGCGGCGACCGGCGAGTTCCTCAACTTCCTCGACTCCGACGACGTCCTGCCCAAGCACGCGTTGCGCACGATGGTGCGCTCGCTCGACAAGACGGGATCGGACTTCGCGACGGGCAACGTCCATCGCTTCAACCGCGGCGGCACCACCCCGGCGCCGTTCGTGGCCCGCGCGTTCGGCAAGACACGCCCGAAGACGCACATCACGAAGTTCCGCGGGCTGCTCGTCGACCGCATCGCTCCCAACAAGCTGTTTCGCCGCTCGTTCTGGGATCAGCACGGCTTCGCGTTCCCCGAGGGGGTGACCCACGAGGACATCCCGGTCATCCTCCCGGCGCACTTCCTGGCCAAGTCCGTCGACGTGATCGCCGAGCCGGTCTACCTCTACCGGCTGCGCGAGACCGGCGGGCTGTCGATCACCCAGCGGCGGCTCGAGCCGAAGGTCCTGCTCGACCGGGTGTCGGCGGTGTCGCACGTCTCGGGCTTCCTTCGCTCCCACAAGCGCCGCGCCAAGCGCTGGTACGACGCCAGCGTCGTCGCCGAGGACCTGCGCTACTACGTCAACGTCCTGCCCCACGCCGACGAGGAGTACCGGGCGCTGTTCCTCGACCGCGTCAACGCGTTCCTCGACACGATCTCTGAGAAGGCGTTCGAGCCGCTGTTCGCCATCGAGCGCCTCAAATGGGCGCTGGTGCGCGCGCGGCGGATGGATGAGCTGCTCGAGGTCATCCGCTTCCAGCGCGAGGAGCTCAACGACTCGGTTCCGGTCGAGATCGACGGGCGCTGGTACGGCGACTACCCCTACCTGCGCGACGCCCAGGCGCTCGGCGTCCCGCGCTCGGCCTACGAGCTGCGCCAGGAGCTCACGCTGGCCGCACAGGTCGACTCGGTCAGCTGGGAGGGCGACGTCGCGCACATCCACGGCTCGGCCTTCATCACGGCGATCGGCGCGCCCGACGAGGGCGCGCAGGAGATTCACATCGTCGCCCTGCGGATGGGGCGCTACCGCTGGTGGCGGCGGGTGCGGCGCAAGGTGCCGTGGCTGGGTATCCGCGTCAAGACCGAGGCGGTCTGGCGGCCCGATCTGACCGCGGCCACCCGGCAGCGGCTCGTCGAGGTCGGATGGGGTGGCTTCCACGCCACCGTGGGCGCCACCCAGCTCGAGCGGCTGCGCTTCGGCCGCTCGGAGGAGTGGGAGCTCTACGCCGACGTCCACGCCGGGAAGATCTCTCGGCGCACGGTGCGCTTCCAGAACACCAGCGCCCGGCCGACGCGGGCGGCGGATCTGGTTCACGACAACGGCTCGCTGTTGCGGGTCGGGCCCGACTGGGGTCGGCGCCTGACCATGGAGCTGCTTCGCCGCTGGGCGATGGTGACCGGTCATTCCTTCGAAGCCGGCGCCATCGTGCTGACCGGCGAGCTGCACGGCTACGCCGGTGAGGCGCTGCGCCTCGAGCTGCTGCGCGAGGACGGCTTGCCGACGCTCGAGTACCCCGTCTCGCTCGCCGGCGGCACGTTCTCCGTTCGCGTTCCCCCCGGTGACCTGCTGGTGGGCGACGAGGACGAGGCGCGCGGCGGCGACGCCGAGGACGAGGATGCCGAGCAGGGCGTGCGCTGGCAGCTGAACCTGCTGGCCGGCAAGCGACGCGACAAGCTGTGGCTCGCGGAGGAGACCCCGGTGGCCGGGTGGCCGGTGGCGGGGGTCGAGATCGCGCTGCACCGCTCGTTCACCGGGCACGGCGCGCTGGTCGCCCGCGCCGCAGAGCCCGTTGCCACCGAGGCGGAGTGGACGCCGGAAGGAGCACTGCTGGTGCGCGGGGAGCGCGGCGCCTGGAGCGGGCCGATGGAGCTCGTCATCCGCGGCCCCAAGAGCGGTGTCCAGCACATCTTCGCCACGACCGACGAGCCCGGCGGGGCCTTCGCGGCGGAGCTGCGGCCTGCCGCCATCGAGACGCTCGGCGGGCCGGTGCCGCTTCGTGCCGGCGCATGGCATGTGTGCGCGCGGCCGGCCGGCGTGGCCGACGAGGCCGCGCTGGTGCCGCTGGTGATCGCCCGGCCGCTGCTGCGCCGGCTCCCGCTCGCCACGGTTGTCGAACGCAAGCCGTTCTCACTGGGGGCGATGGCGGGCGACCGCGCGCTGCTGGCCGTCGAGCGAAACCTCGACGACGACGAGCGCAGCATGTTCCACCAGCGCCAGCTCGAGGAGCACGGCTACCGCGCGCGGCGCAGCGCCCCGCTGCGCGACGCCGTGACCTACGTGAGCTTCGGCGGGCGCCAGTTCTCCGACAGCCCGCGGCGCATCCACGAGGAGCTCGTGCGGCGCGGCTCCCCGGTAGAGCATCTGTGGATCGTCCACGACGGCATGGTCCGCCCGCCGGAGAGCGCAACGGTGGTCCGCACCGGCAGCCGGGAGCACTTCGAGGCGCTGGCCACCGCGCGCTGGATCGTCACCAACGACCACCTCCCCGACTTCTTCGAGCGCCGCGACGACCAGTTCGTGGTGCAGACCTGGCACGGCACGCCGCTCAAGCGGCTGGGGCTCGACGTCGCGTCGGCCGCACCCACCCAGCGGCGGTTCGAGGGCGGCTCGAGCGAGGGCGTGGCGAGCTGGCAGCACGTGCTGTCGCCCAACCCGCACACCACCGAGGTCATGCGGCGCGCGCTAGGCGTGACGGGCGAGATCCACGAGACGGGCTACCCACGCAACGACGTACTGGCGGCCGAGGGGCGCGAGGAGCGCGCACGGACGGTCCGGGCGCGCCTGGGGCTCGACGACGGTCAGAGGGTCGTGCTCTACGCGCCGACGTTCCGCGATCACGTCATCGACCGGCGCGGCCGCCCGCGCCTGGACTCGCACCTCGACATCGAGACGCTGCGCGCGGCCGTCGGACATGACACCGTCGTTCTGTTCCGCAAGCACCACCTGGTGCTCGACCCGGTCCCCGCGGCCGCCGACGGCTTCGTCCGCGACGTGACCAGCTATCCGGACGCGACCGAGCTGCTCCTGGCCGCCGACGTGCTCGTAACCGACTATTCGGCACTGCTGTTCGACTTCGCGCTGACGGGACGGCCGATGATCTTCTTCGCCTACGACCTCGAGACCTACCGCGACGAGGTCCGCGGGTTCTACCTCAACCCCCTGACCGAGCTACCCGGGCCCGTCGTGCGGACGACCGGCGAGCTGGCCGCCGCGCTAACCGACCTCGACGCCGTCGCCGAGGAGTACGCCGAGCGGCGGGCAGCCTTCGCCCGGCGCTTCTGCCCGGCCGACGATGGGGCCGCCGCCGCCAAGGTGGCCAACCTGCTGTTCGGTTCGCGCGATACGTGAAAGACTCGGGACATGGAGCAGCGCAACGAACGAATGCTCATCGAGACGACCCGGCACCGCATCGCCGGGACGATCACGCTCGCCAGTGAGGGCTACCGCAGCCGCGTGTCCGATCTGCTCAACGCCCCCGACCGCGACTTCCTCTCGCTGACCGACGTGACCATCGAGGTTCTCGACCACGACGGCCCGGGCACCCGTCACGCGTTCATGGCGGTCTCGCGACGCCACATCATCTTCGCCATCCCGGCGGGCGACGCCCCCTCCACCCTCTGACGCTTCGTTGCTCGAGGGTCAGTTGCGCTTGAACTGGTTGATCCAGCGCTCGCAGTTGCTGGCGGACGGCTTGCGCATTCCGTAGTAGACGGTGTCGACGCCGGGGCCGCAGTCGATGGAGACGCTGGCGGAGGTCGACGTCGCGTAGATCGTGTCGTCGCCCGGGCCGGCGTGGATGCTGTTGGAGCCGCCGCGAGTACGGATCTCGTCGTCGCCGCCGCCGCCGAAGAGCACGTTGCGCCCGGTGCCGCCCTGGACGAAGTCGTTGCCCTCCCCGCCG
>Ga0136611_10003099_pt1 | contig 11602 bp, 6 predicted proteins | sample AntDrymUQ2232306_2_FD_106645 | JGI IMG/M metagenome (GOLD analysis project Ga0136611, IMG submission 106645) | Polar desert sand microbial communities from Dry Valleys, Antarctica - metaG UQ223 (23.06) | ecosystem: Environmental > Terrestrial > Soil > Desert | place: Antarctica: Dry Valley... | reverse complement strand
GGTCGGGCGCAAGTGGCTGATCGTCGGCGGGATGTGGCTGCAAGCCGCCGCGCTCGCCCTGGTCGCTACCGCCGACAGCTTCACCTGGTGGGCGATCGCCGCCGTGGCCCTCGGCGCCGGGACGGCGATGGTCTACCCGACGCTACTCGCCGCGATCGGCGACGTGGCGCATCCGGCCTGGCGGGCCCGCTCGGTCGGGGTCTACCGGCTGTGGCGCGACGCCGGGTTCGCCATCGGCGCGCTCGTCGGCGGCATCACCGCCGACCTGTACGGACTGCGGCCGGCCGTGGCGCTGGTCGCCGCACTCACCGCAGCCTCCGGCGCCGTCGTCGCCCTGCGGATGTACGAGACGCACCAGGCGCAGCCGGACGACCAGGCGGCACCCGAGGCGCAGCACGTCGGGAACGGGTCAGAGGAACATCGGTAGGAACAGCGCGGCAACTGAGGGGACGACAAATGGGTCTGTACGGCGAGCGGGTCCTCCCGCGGATCGTCAACGTCGCCTGCGGGAACAAGACACTGCAACCGCTGCGCCGGCGCGCGTGCGCGGGACTGGCCGGCGACGTCGTAGAGATCGGGTTCGGCTCGGGACTCAACGTTCCCTACTATCCTGCCGCGGTCACCAGGGTTGTCGCCGTGGACCCATCCGATGTCGGCTGGCGGCTGGCCGGCAGGCGACTCAGCGCGACCAACATTCCGGTGCAGCGGACCGGTCTGGACGGCCAGTCGTTGCCCTTCGCCGACGACAGCTTCGACGCTGCGCTGTCCGCGTGGACGCTGTGCACCATCCCCGATGTGGCCACCGCGCTAGCGGAGGTGCGGCGCGTCCTGAAGCCCGGGGGGACGCTGCACTTCGTCGAGCACGGGCTGGCCCCGGACGAGCGGGTGCGGCGCTGGCAACGCCGCCTTGAGCCGGTTCAGAAGCGGCTCTTCGGCGGGTGTCACCTCACCCGGCCGGTCATCGACCTGCTGACCACCGCGGGCTTCACCCTCACCGAAGTCGACACCTTCTACCAGAAACGTGCCCCGAAGTTCGGAGGAGCACTCACCCTCGGCGCCGCCGTGTCTGCGTAGCCCGGCGGGCCCGAGCGGGACGAGGCCACCGACATTGGCACCAAGGGCGGCGTGGACCTTTTCGGATGCCGGAGGATAGTGGACATGACCGCTCAGGGGGATAGGGAACCAGACCAAAGGTTCACGCTGGCCAACGAGCGGACCTTTCTCGCGTAGATTCGAACCGCATTGTCGCTCTTGGCTGCCGGAGTGGCCGTCGTGCAATTGGTGCCCGACTTCGCTGTTCCGGGAGCACGCAAGGTCCTCGGGGTGTTTCTCGCGGCCCTGGCGATGCTCACAGCTGCGACCGGCGTGCTGCGCTGGGACCGGGTGGAGTGCCATGAGGCGATCCATGCCTTTGCCGCGGACACGTGTTCCTTGGATCATTGCTGCCGTTCTCGTGATCATTGCCACTGCTTCGCTTGTGCTACTCGCATTACCGGTCCGTTGATGGCGGGCGCGTCGAGCTCTTCGCTCGACGTGGGGGAGGATCCCGGTCTTCAGCCGCAACGGTCGGCGTTGGCCTGGAGTCGCACGTCCCTTGCCGTGACGGCCAACGCTGTGTTGATCCTTCAGCGCGAAATCCACCAGGTGGCGGGGCTCATTTCGGGGTTTCTTGCCTTGGCGATCGCTGCGGCCACGCTGGTGATCGGACGGCGTCGCCATGTCACCCTGAGTCAGAGACCCTTACCTGACGGGTTGGCGGCGCCGATTCCGGTGCATCTGCTGGGCTGGTCAGTGGTCGTGTTGAGCTTTGTAACATCTGGGCTGCTTGTCTTCGCCTGATGCAGTTGCCAACGCAACGTCTTCAGGCAGGTGTTGCGTTGTGTGCGCCGGCGGTACCGTGAGCGGGATCACGACGACGCGGGCCGAGGTGCCGGCGAGCCGGTTGGTACCCGCCGATTGTGCTGCCCGGCTGCCCCTGTTCGCCTGTCGAATCCGGCTACTCGCCTCAGGAGACGCTTAGCGGCAGGGGTACGCCGACGAGGCTGCGTCGCACGGTCGGAATCGCCGCGGCCAGCGACCGCAGGACCGTGGCGGAGGACGATGCGGGGTCTCGCTGTACGACGGGAACTCCGGCATCACCGGCTTCGCGGAGCGCGATGTCCAGCGGTATCTGGGCGAGAAGCCCTACGCCGAGTTCGTCGGCGAGTTGGGCACCGCCGCCGGATCCGAACAGGGCGGTTCCGCGCCCACATGCCCCGCAGGTGGCGACGGTCATGTTCTCCACGACGCCGGCGATCGGCATGCGGGCGTCCAGGGCCATCCGGCCGACCCTGCTGGCGACGGCCCGCGCTGCCGGCTGCGGGGTGGTCACGGCAAGCAGCGCCGCGGTTGGCACGAGTTCGAGTAGGGACAGGGTGATGTCACCTGTGCCGGGGGGCAGGTCGATCATCAGCACGTCCAGGTCACCCCAATGGACATCGGTCAGGAACTGCTCGAGCGCCTTGTGCAGCATCGGGCCGCGCCAGATCACCGGCTCGTCTTCGGCCACCAGGAAGCCGGTGCTCATCAGCCGCACCCCGTGCGCCTCGACCGGGAACATCAGGCCGCTCAGGGCCACAGGTGCCCGGCGGGTTCCGAACAGCTGTGGGACGGAGTAACCCCAGACGTCCGCGTCCAGCAGGCCGACGGCCAGTCCTTGCTCGGCGAGGGCGACGGCCACGTTGGCGGTGACCGAGGACTTGCCGACGCCGCCTTTCCCACTGGCCACCGCATAGATGCGGGGCGCCACAACTGGAATCGCCCCAGTGTCGCGACCTCGCAGGCTGATCGCAAGGTCTCTGCGGGCGCGTTCGTCGAGCACACCGAACGCGAGGTCGACGGCAGCATCGGGGGCGGCCTCGCGCACCGCGGCGGTGACGGCCGCTCCGAACGCCTCGCGCAGCGGGCAGGAGGGCGTGGTCAGCCGGATCTCCACCCGGACCCGGCCGTCGCGTCCTGCCTCCACGGCTCCCAGCATTCCGAGGTCGCCGATGGGCCGGTGGATCTCGGGGTCCTCGACGAGCGCGACGGCGGCGCGAACTGCGGCGAGGTCCACCTCCGGCGACCGGCTCAGAAACCTCATACCCGGAATGCCTTGCGTTTCGGTTTGACCGGGCGCATCAGGAATTCCGGGCGGCGCTGGCCGCCGGGGCCGAGGGTGGACCTGGTCATCGCCAACCACTCCCGGTAGACCTCCCGCGACTTGCGGGTGTCCACCACGACGTCGGCGTACCGGTCTCCTTCATGGGCCGGCTCTACCCGCACTTTCTGCAGCCAGCAGTGCATTCCGGACCAGGGGTCCGGCTGGACAGGGAAGGTGAGGTTCTGGTGTACGCCGGGGTCCTCCCAGAAGATCCGTTCGCTGTCCTTGTCGCCGGAGGAGAACGCCTGCACACCCTGGCGTTGGCGCATCCGCCAGACCCCTTCGGGGCTGCGGTCAAGATCGACGAGCCCGGTCACCCACCGGCTGCCCTCGCCGTCGCGAAGCCGCCACCGGCCCATGTGGTGCGACAGCGCCGTGACTCCCGGCCGGATTCCCTCGGTGGCCCAGACCTTCACCACGAAGTGCCCGATGCGGGTGGACACCCGGGCCAGGGCGCCGGTGGCCAGCCCGAGCCGGTCGGCGTCGGTGCGGTTGAGCCATAGCGGGTGAGTGTTGCTGAGTTCGTTGAGGTACTTGGCGTTGCCCGAGCGGGTATGGATCAGGGTGGGCAATCGGAACGTGGGGACGAGCACGAACTCGCCGTGCTCGGTGTCGATCTTGCGCCGGCTGACGTGAGATTCGATGTACTGCGGGGTGGCGTACTCCGGCCAGCCCCAGTCGCGCATCGCGGGGCTGTACACCTCCAGCTTGCGGGAGGGCGACAGCCACCCGAACGTCTGTGAGCCGTCGGAGTGTTGGACACCGACGGAGCCGGCCTCCCCGACCAGCGGAGGTGCGGACTCCAGTGTCACTGGCTTGCGTAATACCCCGTCGCCATCGGCGACCGCACCATCGAGTTCGGCCTCGGTGAGCGGCCGCTCATCCTGCCGGTAGATGTCGCTGGCCACCTCGACGACGCCGAACTTACGCATGTAGGCGAGCGGGCTCATACCGAGCGCGGCCGCCCTGTCCGGCAGCCCAGGAACCTGATTCTCGAAGATCCAGCGGTAGTACTCGTCGACGGTGACCTTCTCACCCGGCCGGTACGGTGACTCGAAGTACTGCCGGATGCCCAGCGACCCGTCGGGGTCGATCCGCCAGGACAGCTCGAACCAGTACTCGTTCTCCTCCCAGACCTCGCCGGGGTTCGCGTCCCTGCTGTCACCGACCGGCAGGCCCAGTTTCTCCATCGCCACCCGGCGTACCGGCTGCCGGAAACCCAGCCATTTACCCGCATGTGTCTCGTAGGAGTGGGTGTCGTGCCGTTCCAAGGAGTGACCCATCGGCAGCACGTAGTCGGCGAACTCTGCGGTCTCACTCCAGGTCGGGGTCAGCGCGACGTGCAACTTCACGGCGTCGGTATCGGTGAGTGCCTCCATCCAGCTGAACCCGTCGGGATTGGTCCAGATCGGGTTGTAGACGCGGCTGAAGTACACGTCCAGCTGACCGCGGCCGTCCTTGAGGAAGTGTGGCAGCAGGAAGGACATCTCGTTGGTGGACAACGGGTATTCTGCCGGCCAGGTCAGCTCGTTCCACGACTCGTGCGCCGGGGGCATGTTCGGGCCGTGCGGGATGAACTTGTTCCAGCCGTTCGGGCTTGTCCCACCTTTGGTGCCGATGCTGCCGGTCAGGGCCAGGACGAACCACAGCGCTCGGGCCACCTGCCAGCCGCCGTAGTTGCCGGCGCAGGCCGAGCGCCACACATGCGCGGCCAGGCTGCCATCGCAGTTGGCGACCAGCCGGGCCATCTCCTCGATCCGCTCCACCGGCACTTGCGCTTCCTGCGCGGCAAAGTCGAACGTGAAGGAGGCATAGTCCTCGGTCAGCCGGTCGAGGAATGTCGCGAAGTCGCGCGGAGCGTGGGGGTGCAGGTTGTCCAGGTAGGTGTCCCAGTTGAACCAGCGTTCGAGATAGCCGGCGTCGATCTGTCTCGTGCGGAGCAGGTAGGAGGCGATGGCCAGCAGGATCGCTGCTTCGCTGCCGGGCCACGGGGCGAGCCACAGGTTGGCGTGCGATGCGGTGTTGGACATCCGCGGGTCGATGACGATGAGCTTCGCGCCGTCGAGCTTGCCCTCCATGATCCGCTGGGCATGCGGGTTGAAGTAGTGACCGGTCTCCAGGTGGCTGGACAGCAGCAGGATCACCTTGGCATTGGCGTAGTCCGGCGACGGCCGGTCGAAGCCACCCCACAACGACTGACCCAGTCGGGCGCCGGCGGAGCAGATGTTCGTGTGGCTGTTGTGCCCGTCGACCCCCCACGCCATCAGGAACCGCTCCGCGAAGCCGTCCTCACCCGGGCGTCCCACGTGGTACATCACCTCGTTGTGGCGGCCCTCGACGATCGCGGTCCGGATCCGGCCGGCGATGTCGTCCAGGGCGTCGTCCCACGACACCCGCTCCCACTCGCCGCCGCCGCGCTCGCCTATCCGCTTCAGGGGATGCAGCAGCCGCTCGGGGTCGTTGATCTGGTTGATGGTCGCCGGGCCCTTGGCGCAGTTGCGCCCACGGGAGCCGGGATGGGCCGGGTTGCCCTCGACCTTCAGGATCGACAGGTCCTCCTTGTCGACGTAGGCCAGCAGCCCGCAGGCCGATTCGCAGTTGAAGCAGGTGCTCGGCACCAGCATGAACTCGCGCCGGACCTTGCGGGGATGCGCGCGGGCGTCGTTGAGGAAGAACGAGTCCCATTGCTCCGGCGGCGGGTAGTTGCGCAGGTTCTCGTGGGTACGAGCACCGGGCAGGGCCGGGGCGACGCTTTCGGTGGTCACTCGGGTCTCCTTCACGACAGCGGTACGTCTTGACCGGCTCGCACGAACACGCTCTCGTAGGCCACGAGGGCGAGCTGCACGAGCATGCCCGCGGCGATGGCCGCGACGAGTGGTTCGCCGGACCAGCTGAACGCGCCGACCAGGGCGGCGATCAGGGCCACGGCCACCGCGCCGGTCCAGAACAGCCGGGCGTAGCGGCCGTGGGTCACCATGTGGGCCGCGGCTGCGGCGTGCTGGGTCGCGTGCCGCCCGCCGTACTCCAGTGCGAGCACGAGGACGTGCGCCACGGTCGCGATGACGAGGACCCGCACGATCAGCCGCCCCGCCGCCGGCTCGAGGTCGACGAACGGGAGCGCGACGGTCAGCGCGCCCGCGCCGACCATCAACGCCTGCACCTGCAGGTGCCAGAACAGCAGCGGGGACTGCCACAGGTCACGTCCCTCGGCCTGCCCGAACAGGAACCCGGTGTATCCGGTGGCCAGCGCTGCCGCCGGTAGCGTGACCCAACGCAGCAGGTCGAACGCCCCTGATGCGTCGTAGGAACCGAACTTCTGCGCCAGGCCGACCAGCAGCCACAGCCCCGCGACGGCTCCGTACGCGGCCAGGGCGACCGACCCCCAGAACAACCACGATGTGGGGTTCGGTTTGAGGAAGATGTAGAGGAACCGCTCCGGTCGTTTGAGGTCCGTTACCAGCAGCAGGCCGGTGACGGCCAGGAACCCCAGGGCGAGCGCCGGCGCGACCAGCGTTCCGATCACGCCGAGATCGATCCCGAGGAACAGCGCCAGAACGGCGACCAGCAGCACGCCGGCACTGACCGCCTTCGTCCACAGGTAGCTGGTCACCCGCCACCCCCACGGGCGGGGGTGCGCGGTGTTGTACGTCGTACGCGCACCCGATGACGGGTCGCCGGTCAGATCCTTGCCGACGTCCATGCGGTGCGGGTCGGACGCGGCCCAGATGTAGGCGCCGTCGACCGGTGCATCCAGCGGCGCCAGCACCGCCCGGTCAGCGCCCAGATAGAAGACATTCGGGCCGGTGTTCTGCTCCGGCGACCGAACGGCCGTCGGATTGGTGTTGATCAGCCGGCTGATCCCCGAGGTGGCGTCGTCCAGGTCGCCCACCCAGATCGAGTGCGTGGGGCAGACCACGACGCACGCCGGCTCGAGATCCTGGTCGATGCGGTGGGCGCAGAAGTTGCACTTCGCCGCGGTGTGGGTGTCCTCGTCGATGTAGATCGCGTCGTACGGGCAGCCCTGCATGCAGCTCTTGCAACCGATGCAGCGGTCGCCGTCGAAGTCGACGATCCCGTCGTCCCGCTTGTACAGGGCCTTCGTCGGGCAGATCGTGATGCACGGCGCGTCGGTGCAGTGGTTGCACCGCATCACCCCGAAATCCCGGGTGGTAGCGGGAAACTCGCCCTTCTCCACGTACTTGACCCAGGTCCGGAACTGACCCACAGGGACCTGATGCTCGGTCTTGCAGGCCACCGTGCAGGCATGGCAGCCGATGCACGTCCGCTGGTCGATCGCGAAGCCGTACTGCATGCGCAGTCCTATCTGCCCGGGATCACCGAGCCGGTGATCGTCTGAACCTACGACGTTGTGAAGCGGCGAAGCAAGGACTTGTCCGGACTTTTCGCAGCCGGTGGCGGCCCGATCCCGTTCGCGGTCTGCACGGTGTCGTCATCGGAGGGCTGGGTTGCCGCGGATGTCGGCACGGCGAGTTCACCCAGAACGGCGGCGACTAGCCGCATCGCCTGCGGCTGAACGCCCTCCACGGTCGCGTGGATAGAGCACCGTTGCATGTCCTCCAGCACCGATCGCAGCACCAGCGCACCGGTCAGGTCCATCCGCCCCAGCCGCTGCAGATGCAGAACGACATGACCGACGGCGGGATTGGCGGCGACGAGGGTCATCACTTCCGTCTCCAGGCCGGGCGCGGACCCGAAGTACAGAACGCCCTGCGGCTGCACGTGCAAGGTGCTCCCAGCGATCCAGGTGTCCACCTCCAGGCGCAGCTCGCGCCAGAGGTGGACGGCAAGGGACAGCCCCACGCCTAAGATCACGCCCCTTTCCACCCGGGGCGCGAACGCGATGGTCGCCAGGAAGGTGGGCAGCGCGACCAGAAACTGGGGACGGGAGTGCCGCCACGCCTCGACGAATGGTCGGATCTCGATCAGCGGCAGCACAGCAGCGATCACGAGCCCGGCCAGCGCCGCCCTCGGCAGCCCGGACAGGATCGCCGCCGCCGGCATGAAGGCGAGGATGGCCACGCCGGTCAGGACGCCGCTCCAGCGCGTGCGCGCCCCGGAAAGCCTGTTGAGGGAGGACCTGGAGAACGAACCGCCGGCAGGGTAGCCGCTGAACAGGCCGGCGCCTATGTTGGCGAAGCCTTGGCCCATGAACTCCCGGTTGGGGTCCCAGTGCCGGCGGTCTTCGGAGGCGTACCGACGGGAGATGCTGGCAGCCTCGGCGAACCCGACCAGCGCAATCACCACCCCCGGCACGATGACCGCGCCGACACCGTGCCAGGGGAGGTCCATCCCCAGCGGCGGAAAACCGCTGGGGATGGACCCGACTGCGGGCACGTCGACGGCGCCACTCCGATTGAGCAGGAGGGCGATAGCGGCGGCCATCAGGGCGGCCGGGACCAGCGGGCTCAGTCTGCGCCCGATCACGATCATCGCGATGGTGCCCAGCCCGATCAGGATCGTGACCGCATTCCAGTCCTGCGGCTTAGCGATCGCCTGCGTTGCTGCAATGAACGGACTGTCGGACGTCGTCTCGACGTCGACGAAAGCCGGTAGCTGCGAGGTGAGGATGAGCAGGGCGGCGGCCACGGTGAACGCGGCGACGACCGGTTGGCTCATCAGGTATGCCACGACCCCCCATCGCAGCGCCCCCAGCAGCACCCGGACCACGCCCACGACGAGGGCAAGCAATCCCGCGTACCCGACGAATTCGGCGCTGCCGGTGTGCGCCAGAGGAGCGAGGGCCCCGAATGTCAGCAGACTGGTCAGTGCGACCGGCCCGGTCTGCAGGTAGGGCGACGACCCGGCGATGCCGGCGGCGAGCGTTGCGGCTACTGCCGTGTAGAGGCCGTTGACGACGGGCATCCCGGCTAGTTCGGCATACGCGAGCGACTGGGGGATCAAAACAAGCGCGACGGCCAGTCCAGCCAGCACATCCCCGCGAGCGGGCGGCGTTATCGACCGCACGGCTGCCCATCTGCCGACTGGTCCACGGCGGAGGCCGTTAGCGGCCGGTCAGGTCGGCAACGGCCCGGTTCAGATCCGCTCGGCTACCTCGGTTGTAGGGCAGTAGTCCCAGAACACGCGACATGGCGCAGGTGTTCGTCGCCGCCGCGAAGGTGAGGCCGGCACCGACCGCGCCGGACAGGAAGCGCAGCTTGGGAAAACGCAGACTGCCGATGATTCCGGTCAGGACGAGAGCACCGGCGGTCAGTCGTACCTGCCGTTCCATCCCCCACTTGGGCTGCCCCTCCTCGAGTTCCCCTGCGCCGGCAACCCACGCGTCGACCCCGCCTTTGAGCACGACTGCCCCGGTGTAACCCTGCTCGGCGAGCAGCTTGCCGGCCTGCTCCGATCGCGGCCCGCTCTGGCAGAGCACCACGACACGATCGCCGTCCAGTCCGGAGACGATGTCGGCGCTGTGGCGCTTGAGTTGGCTGAGCGGGACGTTGACCGCACCCGCGATGCGAGCACTCTCGAACTCAGACGACGTACGTACGTCCAGCAGCCGCAGCGATGTGTCCTCGGCTCGCCACCGCCGCAGCGTCGCTGCGTCGATCGAGTCGTGCCTCTTGACGTCGGTGGTCAAAGCGCCTCCGGGAGCGGCTCGTGGCTGCACGTGATAGTCCGGACAACCGGTCTATTGAGGATACCCTGTCAGGGTGCACCAGCGGAAGCGTCGACGGATCGGGCATGTCGACGAGCTGATTCCGGCGATCGGCTGGGGCAGGTCCTACCGCAGAGATCTGCTCAGAGCCGACGTATCGGCGGGATTCACGGTGGCGGTGCTGCTCATCCCGCAATCCATGGCCTACGCGACGCTGGCCGGGATGCCGCCGCAAGCAGGCCTCTACGCGGCCATCGTGTCCCTCGTCGTCTACGCCGCCCTCGGCACGAGCCGGTACATCTCGGTGGCCCCCGTCGCGATCGACTCCCTGCTCGTGGCGGCTGCCGTCGGTCCGATCGCGCAAGGCGACACCGCCTTCTACGTGGCCGCGGCCGGACTGCTCGCAGTGCTGACCGGTCTCCTACAGCTGGCGATGGGTGTGCTGCGGCTCGGCGCACTGGTCAACTTCCTATCGATCCCCGTCATCAGCGGCTTCACCTCCGCGGCCGCGGTGACGATCGCGGCGACCCAGGTCAAGGACCTCCTCGGGGTGACTGCCGAGGGTGGCAGCAGCTTCCTCGGCACCATCGGCGCAACCTGGGCGGCGATCGACTCGGTGAGCGGTACGACCGTCATGATCGCGGGCACCGGCATCGCCGTGCTCGTGCTGGCCCGGCGATGGGCACCACAACTTCCCGCGGCGCTGCTCGTCGTCGCGGGCGCGACCGTCCTGGTCGGGATACTCCGGCTCGACCAACACGGCGTGCGCGTCCTGGGCAGCGTGCCGGGCGGACTTCCGACTCCGCAGCTTCCCGCGACGGATCTCGACCTCATAGCGCAGCTGGCGCCCGCCGCCGCGGCCATCGCTGTCATCTCCTACCTGGAAAGCATCAGCACGGCGAAGGCGTTCGCCGCCAAGACGAGACAGCGGATAGTCCCCAACCAGGAGCTGGTGGCCGTCGGCGCGGCGAATGTGGCAGCCGGGTTGTTCCGCGGCTTCGCCGTAGCCGGCGGCCTCTCGAGAGGAGCGGTGAACTTCCGCGCCGGCGCCAAGACCCAGCTCGCCGGTGTGATCGCGGCCGCCGTGCTCGCAGTGGCCGTCGCGTTTCTCACGCCCCTGTTCTTCTATCTCCCCAGGGCGGCCCTTGCGGCAGTCATCGTCGTGGCCGTCGCCTCCCTGGTGGACGTGAGCGGGACGCTGCGGATGGTCCGCGTCCACCCCGTCGACGCGGTGGCTCTGCTCGTTACTTTCCTGGCGACGCTGCTCGCCGGAGTGGCGTCGGGACTCGCGATCGGAGTCGGCGTCAGCCTGGTCATCTTCATCAGCCGCACAGCGCGGCCGCACGTGGCAGAGATCGGCCGGGTGACCGGTACGGCGCGGTACCGCAACATCGATCGTTGGGACACCCACACCGACGAGCGCATCGCCATCCTCAGGATGGACGCCCCGCTGTACTTCGCGAATGCAAAGTTCTTCGAGGACCGGCTGCTGGAACTCATCGCCTCCCGGCCAGCGATCACGCACGTGCTCCTTGTTGCCAGCGCCATCGGCGACATCGACGCCAGCGGCGTCCAGCAGCTGACCGAGATCGACAAGGATCTCGCGTCGTCCGGAATCGAACTTCACCTGGTCACCGTGCGCGGGCCCGTCCGCGATGTCCTGCTCAAGGCGGGATTGTGGGACGCACTCGTGGCTGCCGGCCGGGTGCACACCACGATCCAAGCCGCGGTCGAGGCACTTGTGGACGACGCAGGTTCACCTCTGCTCGCCCCGGCTGCCGACCACGAGACGCCTC
>Ga0136611_10003098_pt1 | contig 11603 bp, 9 predicted proteins | sample AntDrymUQ2232306_2_FD_106645 | JGI IMG/M metagenome (GOLD analysis project Ga0136611, IMG submission 106645) | Polar desert sand microbial communities from Dry Valleys, Antarctica - metaG UQ223 (23.06) | ecosystem: Environmental > Terrestrial > Soil > Desert | place: Antarctica: Dry Valley... | reverse complement strand
TGTATGCCGCCGACACGGGGCCGCTCGTCGTGCAGACCGGGCCGGCGGCACGGACGACGGACGGCGTCGTCGGCATAGCCGGCGAGCCGACCGCCATCAGGGTCAGCAGCACGGACAGCGTCAACCGGATATGCGTTCTGCCTATGGAAGGACGGGCCGCGAACAACGTGGTTTGGCCCTTCATCGAGACCCTCCATTCCTTGCCAAATCAACTCGCGGTAAAGCACGTGACCGTCGCGCGATCACCGCCGCGCTGGCTCCGATGCTCAGCAGAAGCATCCCCAACATGAGTGCTCTGAACACGCCGAAGGCCTCGGTGCCGCCGGGCGTGCTCGAGTCGAAGTCCGAGGTGGCCTCGGCGGAACCCACACTGTCGGCGCCATCGACCCCGTCCACTGGGCTAGCGGCCGGGATCGGCGTCGCCTCGCCGCATTGTCCAACATTGCTGGGAGGATCGCCTCCGAGTGCCCGAGCCACCGTTCGGAGGTACTTGTCCCCGTGGTCACAGCTGGGCTCGATATGCGAGTTCTCGCTGAACTCGTTCCAGCTGATGATCCCAAGTGCGTCCGGGGACGAGGCGAGCGCCGTCGTCAGCTGAGTGAGCAAGGTCTCACCGTCGTTTCTCGCTACGATCCTCGTGCCGCCGATGAGACGCGCGTCGAACCCCGGTGCTGCCGGTGCGATCCAGAGCCCATCGTTGTCGCGCACCGCATCGGCCATGGCGCGGAGCTTCTCACCGTAGCCCGGCTGCGTCTCGGGGTTGACCGACGACCAGTAGTAGGCGTTCCCGTCGACGATGTCGGCAAGCGTCAGGTAGTCGTCCACCTGCTTCTCCGAGGCGAGGATCAGGAGCGCATCCCGGCGCGGCCCCGAGACCTCGGCGATCTCCTCGCGCGAGAACTCCCACGTCCCGCTCCAGATGACCATGGGCTTGCCGAACAGATCGAACACCTCGTCGTCTGCATACGTCTCGGTGAAGTAGTCGAGGTCGGCGGCGATCTGGTCGATCGGCAGCGGGTCTCGCTCGAAGTCGAGCCCCTGATAGATGATGACCAGCTTGAAGTCCTCGTCTCTCGCGATCTCCACGAGGCGCTTGAGGCGAGGGCTGAGCTGATTCGTGTTCTTCCAGCTCACGATGAACCCGTCGATCCCGGCGGCCTTGGCCCACCGAACGTGCTGGCGCATGACGCCGGGATCGTCGCTGGAGTAGCGTCCGAGCAGTGGGTAGTCGCTCTTTGCGCGGTTCCACGACGGGACGTCGAACCAGATGTAGTAGTAGGCCAGCACGGGCACGGAGCTCTCGGCCAACGGGCTACTGGCCGGGGTCGCCGCGGCCGACACGATCCCGGAGCTCGGGGACATCGCGCCGCCGAAGAGGAGCGCGCAGATCGCCAGGCGCCAGAGCGTCCGCCCACGCATCGACCCGATCAGACCCGGTCCGGCCATCAGCCAGGTGCTCCAAAATGAGCGCCCGTGGTCCGCCATCGGCGATACAACCGGAACGGGAACGTCACGATCCCCGGACGGCCGGCGAGGAGGAGACCGAGTCCGACCGAGCCGGCCAACCCGACGAGGATACCGATGTCGGTGTTCGTGACCACCTCCAACTCGACCAACTGGTTGCGGGACAGCATGATCGGCCGCGGCGGCGAGATGCCGGCCCCGATGACGCTGAGCTGATATTCACCCCGCGGAAGCGAGTCGAGGGTCTCGACGCGATCGGGCCCGAGCGTCAGCTCCTGGACGTGCCCATCCGGGAACACAACCTGGACGAGATCACCGGTGGCCGAGCCTAAGAGCGCGTCCTGAGCCGAGACCGTCATCGAGTACATCAGCACCGGGATCTTCCACGGGCCGCTGCTCCCAGCCTCGAAGCGGTGTTGGCCAGTGTTCACGACATTGGACCCGTCGATCATGACGTTCTGGACGGAGTACTCGAAGTTCCTGCTCTGACGTCCCTCCCTGGAGGGGACGACCCTGCTCCCGGGCAGCAGCTGTGGTTGGCCGAGCTGCTTTCCGGTGAGCGTCACCTCCTGGCCTACGCTGCTGCGGAGCGTCACCGAGTCCACCCGTGACGGAGGCACTGGGTTGTCATCCCCGTCCACGAACTCCAGGGACGTCGGGTAGCTGAGGTCGAAGAACGCCGAGACATCGTGGTCCCGCGAGCCGATCCAACTCTCCCATCCCCAGAATGTCGCCGTGGCGCCGTTGCCCGTAACGCCGGTGTCCGAGTTCGGCACCTGGATGCGTTGGCGGAGGTCCGCCGACCAGCCCCGCACCTTGATCCGGGCAACGCCCTTCTCGTCCGTGACGAAGGTCTCACCATCGAGCACGAAACGGATCCCGGCGAGGGCGGGAAGGGTCCGTACGACCAGCGTTCCACTGATCGGATCGGGCTCCTGCGACGGTACGATCCTCGCGTCGTCGACAATGATGTCGTCAAAATTGACGTCGAACGATCGCCCGGCGGTGTTGTCTCCAAGCTCGACGCGGCCGATGCGATCGCTGCCGAGCCCGAGTCCCTGGGAGAGGTCAGGGACCGCGACGTCATTCAGCCAGACGTCGGCGCGGCTTTCGTTGCCGTGGACGACGAGATGCACCTGGATCTCGTACCACGTCGACAGCGAGATCACCTGACCGCTCGCGAAGGCCGTGCCGGTCTCGTCGGCCACGTAGCCGAGCCGCCCGGCCATGTCGACGGTCACCGTCAAGATGGGGCGACCGCCCACGGTGCGGAGCCGGAGCAGCGAGACCGCGTTCTCGCCCCGACTGTTCAGCCTGAACCGTAGTCGGGCATAGACCTCGTCGCTGGGAGCGCGGAGGCGAGACTCCGCAAACGCCGGCGCCCCTGAGCTGATGCCGCGGGCGCCGAAGCTCTCTCCGTAGCCCGCCGCCTCCTCGACGTCGAGCACCGCCTCGCCCGACCACAGCGACAGGTCGCCGGTCGCCTCGAAGCCGTCGCTGAACAGTGCCCTTGGTGGCATCTGGTCATCGCCCCGTCCCTGCGTCTCCGCATCATCGATCGGAGCCGTATCCTGGCGAGCGAACGCCTGCCGTGGAGAGGCCAACGTGATGACGAGCAGAAGAAGGACCGGCAGGATGCGTATCGATGAAAGCCTCATGATGATCTCGCTCCACCCGGTCTCAGACGAACGGGCGGTATCGCCGGGCGACGACGCGCCCTGACCGACCATGCGAGCGTGAGACCAATCAACATCGCTGCGAAGGCGCTTCCGGACGCGTACACCAGGTAGATCGTTGATCGGTCCGGGATGATAAGCGACGGCGTCGGCGTGCGGCTCATGCTGATGATAGCCGGTTCCCGCGGCGGTTGTGAGAAGTCGAATGCGCCCACGATGCTGTTTGCCGCGGCGTCGCGCTCCGCGAGCGGGGCCAGACCGTAGTTGTCCTCGATGAAGCGCAGCACCGAGGTATGGTCCAGCACGGTGTTGTCCACGTAGCCCCGCCGGGCATAGGGACTGACGAGCAGCGAGGGCACGCGGAAGCCGTACCCGAACTCGTCGGCCTCCGGTGGGGTAACGTGGTCATACCAGCCGCCCCAATCGTCGTGCGCCCACGTCAACGCTGAGCTCTCCCAGGCACTGCTCTGCATGAGCGCCGTGACCATCCGTCGCAGCAGCTTCTGGCCTGAGAGCGGGTTGCTCGGGGGGTGCTCGGAGGAGCCGACGGTGACCACGTAGGACACCGCCGGGAGGGTTCCGCGCTGCAGGTCCACGAAGTACTCGTCCAGATCAACGATGTGGCTGGACAACTCGGGGTTATCGAGGAAGCGGGCGAAACTCAGCAATGGCGCCCACGCGAACTGGGCATTAATCCCGCCCTCGCCGCGGTTGCGGTAGGTGACAGACGGGTCGTAGTTCTCGATATAGAACTTCCAAGGGATGCCTTGCTCCTCGAGTCGGTCGAAGATCGTCGGCAGCTCACCCCAGCCGGCATCCGGAACGCCAACCCGGTCCAGGTCGGTGACCCCCGCAGTTCCCGACACCCAGAACATGCGGTTCGGCGTACTTCCGGCCGACGCGGAGCTGAAGTACCGATCAAACAGGACGTATTCCTCGGCAACGTTCCAGTGGAAGGGGAGTTGGAGGTCGTCGAGGTATCCCATGGTGAGGTTCTGCAGCTCGCCGCGCTGCCGGAACGCGTCGATGAAGCCGTCCATCTCACCGTTTCGATACTGTTGCTCGAACATGAGGTGGGTGTGGCTGAGATCCTCCTCGTAGGTCTCGAGGCGGAAGGGCGCGATGCACTCGTCGCTGGTTTCCCCGAGTGGGTCCTCCGGCATGCAGACATCCGTCGGGATCCCGGTCACACCGGGGTAGGCCCCGAAATAGTGATCGAAGCTGCGGTTGGATTGCATGACGCTGACGAGGTGCTTGATCGGTGTCTTCGCCGCCGGTGTGGTCGACTGGGCGGACCCGGACAGCGGCGCAAGCATGCCGAGGCAGACGAGCGCGACGAGGGTACATATGCAGAGCGGCATTCGGCGTCGTATCACGGGTAGACCTCATAAACGATGATGATCGGCTCGACGCCCTCGTCGGGGCTGGTCCCAGGCAGGTACTCGGTATGAACGATGCGTCCGTCGTAGCGCTCGATGAGCTTCTTGATCCGCTCCGTGAAATAGATGGAGCGCGACGACGAAAAGACATCGAAGACGATGTACTGCGCGTCGCCCGAGCGAACGGAGAGATCCGGGTTGCGGACCGGCTGGTAGGACGGGTTGCGGTGCAGCGGGTTCGGGCTCACCGACAGGCCGTAGGCCTTCCGGTGACCGTAGAACTGGATGATGTTCGCCATGGACGGTCCGACCGTCAGAAAGACCGAGTTCTCGGGCGTGTTGGTCTGGATCCACGCGCCGGTCTCGCGTCCACCGGGCGTTCCCCCGGCTCCCGCCAGCAACGTGCCCGACGCGGGCGGCTGCAGCCGGTCCCACGTCGTGGACGTGAGCGACAGCGCGATCACCCCCACCGCGGCGATGCGGAGCGCCACGGTCGGGACCGAGAACCGTCCCCAGCCGATCGTCCGAACGGCTGGCCACCGGATCAGGGTCCTACCGGCCAGGACCGCGACGGCGGGGGCAACGGGCAGGAGGTATTGGAACCCTTTCACCGGCCAAAGTTGGAAGACCACGCACGGCACGACGATCCAGGCGACGAGGAGGGTCTCTCGCCACGTCCGCTCGCCTCGAAGCAACCATAGTCCGGCTGCGGCGGTGATCAGGACGAGCGGCCCGATCGCGGGAGGGACGACGGTCGGGAAGAACGTCCACTCGTGGTTCGAGCGCCGGAATAGCTGCCAGACGAGATAGCCCTTCGCCGTGTCCGACCGCCCCGCGAGCGCGGTCGACATCGGATAGACGGCGATCGGCACAAACATGACGATCGCCGACAGGACGAGATCGCGGATGCGAACTCTGATCTGCGGCGTGAGCGCAAGGAAGGCATACACCGCGGCAACCAGGACGAAGCCAGTCTCCTTGGCAAGGAAGACGAGGCCCAGCGAGGCTGCGGTGGCATAAAGGAAGCGTGGCTGTTGGGAGATTGCGAAGCGCGCGACCAGATAGAGCGTGAGCGTCGTGCAGAACGTCAGCGGACCGTCGAGGAGAACCTGGCGGGTCACGACCACGTGGTACGGCATCAGGGCCACCAGCAGGGCGGCGACCGCGCCGATCCGCTCGTCGTAGAGGAGGGCGCCGAGCTTGTAGATGAGGAGGATCGTGGCCATGCCGATCGCAACGACCAAGAGCCGAGCGGCGACGTCGCTCACCTGCACCCTGAACATGATCGACAGGAGGAACTGGACGAGCATGGGATGGGCCCGAAAGATGGGAAAGAACCGACTGATGTCGGGGTCGCCCGCGAGGGCGGCCGCTTGGCCGGCGTACACCGCTTCATCGCTGTTGAACCCGGCACCGTTGAGGCGCCACAGCCGCAGCGATCCACCGGCGACCATCGCGATCGCCAACACCATCGGGACCGCCAGCCGGCCTACGAACGCCAGTATGTGAGCGAGGTCGAGCCGGCCCACGTACGTCCCCACCAGTGGGCCCGACGCATCGAGCGCGCTGCTTTCCACCTTATGCCGCTCTTGAGCCACGCTTATCTTGATCACCGTCGTGAGGTCTTATCGCCTACGTGATCAGGATAAGCGTGGCGTCTAATCGCCGAACGCATGTGCTGGATCCATGGCCGACGCGGAGCCCTGCTCCCCGTACGACGCGGCGGGGACCGACTCCGAGACGGGAGCACCGGTGGCCGTGGACAACCCGAGATGGCTGGGGATCAACTGCCACCAGTTCCGCGTGCTGCTGCGAAGGAGGACCGCCGGCAGCCCCGCGAGGGCTGAGGTCACGGTCGCGCGCTCGATCGGCCGGAGATCCCGCTCTGACGTCTGGTACAGCAGGTGCTTGATCTCGGCATAGGGTGGGAAGCCGTACGCGTCCTCGCAGTTCTCGAGGAGGATCCGCGTCGCCGCCTCATCCGTGAGCCGCTCCTGGCCGTCCTCCCCCCGCTCGATCACGAACATCCCAGCTAGCCGGGCGGTCCGTCCGACGGTCTTGACGTGCGGGACGAGGTGCTCGACGTGGTACTTGGGCGGCGGCACGACGAGCTGGACGATGGCGTTCATGGTCGCCATCGGCAGTCTCGTCTTGGCCAGCAGCAAGCCGAACAGCCGACCGGACTTCGAGTGGAGTCGGCTCTGCAGGGGCAGGGTCAACCGCTCCCGCCGGGTGAGCAGCGGAGAGTTGACGGCCTCGACGGTGTGCGAGCTGATCGTGAGCGGCTTCGGATACGGCAGCACCGATCCGTCCGGGCTGACTAGCGTGAGGTCGTCCGACAGGAACGACACGCCGCGATAGTTGTCGAGGAGGCGCAGGATCGTGGTCGTCTTGCCGGTGTCGGTGCGGGCGGTGATCAGGAAGGCACGATCACCGACGGCGACGCAGGCACCATGCACCAAGGCGAAGCCCTTGTCAGCGAACGTCCAGCGCAGGATCGGCTCGACGATGTTCGTGTAGAGGACGTGCGGCGAGCGAGCGAGCAGCGGCGAGGCCGCGACCTCGATCGTATCCCCCGGCTCCCCGTACATGATCTCCATGCCGAAGCCCATCCGGCCGAGCTGGTCGTGATAGGCCACCCGACGACCGTTGGGCGTTGTCGGGCGCTTGGCGGGGTCCTCGGCCCCAGGAGCGCCGTGGGCGGGGATGCGGACGCGGATGGTCGGGAGTCCGGAGTGTCCAGAGGTTCGGAACCGCTCGAGCTCGGGCAGCGCGACGTCGGAGACGACCTCGACCTCGTCGTGGATGTTATACGCGTGAACTTTGCGGGCCACGTTGACTCCCTCTAGCGAACGGTTTCGGTAACGACCAAGGGCGACGAGGTAAACGACCCGGACCCTGCGGTCCCGCCGGCGAGGGACGTCCCCGGCGAGGTCCGCGCGGCACGACCCCAGATCAGTTGGTCGGCGGCTACATATCGAAGGCCCATCAGGGCGACGAGGGAGATGAGGTTCGCGATCAGGTAGTGGATCCCCAAGGTCGTCGCCAGGACGAACAGCATTGGGCCCCTTAGACCCAGCGCGGCGTTGTTCATGGCGAAGAACAAGCCCGCCCGGCGGGCCCGGCCCTTGGAGCCCTGGGGCCGTGCGAATACAAACAGCTCGGTCATCGCGAAGTTCCAGGTCGACGACGCCTGGGTCGCGGCGACGGCGGAGACGAGGTAGAAGATGCCGAGAACCTCGGTGAAGAGCGCGACGGCGAGAAGGTTCACGAGGATGCCCGTTACCCCGACCAGCCCGAACTTCACGAAGCTCAGCCACCGTTGCCCGAACCGGAGGTCGAGGAGCTGACCGACATACCGGGCGCCCTCGCGAAGCGACGCCTTGCTCTCGCCCGCCAGGCGCTCGCCGAATCGAAACGGCACCTCCGCCACCCGGAGCCCCGGGGTTCGCGCCAGGATCTCCAAGAGGATCTTGAATCCCTTCGGCTGCAGGGCCGCCAGCTCGAGGCTGGTCTTGCGAACCATGAAGAAGCCGCTCATCGGATCAGTGACACCGCGCAAGGCGGTCGGGAACGCCAGGCGAGCCAACCACGTCGACCCCTCCGAGACGTGGGTGCGGAGCCGCCCGAAGTTTCCTAGCTCGCCCGAGGCGCAGTACCGACTCGCGACCACCACGTCGGCGGTCGACGCCCTCGCCTCTTCGAACAAGGTGGGCACCAGCTCAGGCGGATGCTGGAGGTCCGCGTCCATCACGCAGATCCAGCTCGCCCGGGCCGCCGACATCCCGAGCGTTACCGCGCTCCCGAGCCCGCCCTCGCGGTCCTCGGGAGCGCGGTGCAGCAGTGAAACGCTCAGCTGTATAGTCGACGGGATGCACGAGATTATGTCCGGCGTGTCGTCGGAGCTGTCGTCGACGAAAAGGACCTCCGTCGTGTACCCCGCCATGGCGTCCGTCAATCGCCGAACGAGCTCCGTGACGTTGCCGCTCTCGTTGCGCGTGGGGACGATGATCGAGAGTTCGGGCCGTCGCGGTCCGTCATCGGCCTCGTCCCAGACACACGCGCTGGGAATTTCAGGGGTTGCGATGTGGAGGGCTTGGAAACTCACGTGTGTCTCTCCGTGCGGGTGCGGGTGGCGGGACAGGGCAAACATCCTCAGCTGAAATCGTGAGTCAACCACACGCGGCTACAGGGTGGGCAATGTAGCCAATTCAGATAACGTCGAACGCTCGCTCTCCAGGCAAAGTTGACGGTGGGCCACCTGATCCGCAGGTTCACGGCTAGACTCTCCACACTCCGAGCGAGGCACCGGCGAGGCTTGACACCCATGGGACGTATGTTCGGCTCATGGCACCCACTTTGGCCACGACCCATCCCGTCGGGCTGGGCCGTATGGATTCCCTGACAAGGACTAACGTAACATTGCGTTAACATGCCGACAACTGTCCGTACAGTCCCGATTATTATCCAAATCTTCAGTTCAAACGCTCGCCACGGATCGACTTCGTACCAACGGCTCGCTTGGGCCCGATCTCGAGCAGTCAGCGGCCGTTGAGGTGTTCTGAGAGCGTGTCGTCGAGAAGTAGACTCGGAGAGGACGACTCTTTGGAACATCAGGCACGCGAAGGCGAAGAAGTGCAGCCCGACGACCGTCTCGTGGAGCCGTTCGTAGTCCTTCGTCAGGCGGTGGAAGCTGGCCGCCCACCCGAACGAGCGCTCGGCCACGCAGCGCCTGGGGTGCAGCACGAAGCCCTGCTTGGCCTCGTTCACATGGCCTGCCTTTAGCCGGACGCCGCGGTCGGCGGCGTCCAACGCGGGTCCGCCCCGGTGTAGCCCTGGTCGACATAGGCCAGCTCCACCGTCTCTCCCGTTGCCTCTTGGACCGCCTCAGCGAGCGCCGTGATCTGGGCCCGCTCCTGGATGTTGGCGGGGCTGACCCAGACCGTGGGCAGGTGGCCGAGGGTGTCGACCGCCGCATGCACCTTCGAGCCCTTGGTCCGCTCGTAGCCGTCGTCGCCGGCCCGGTGGCCGCTCTCGGGCGTGGAGCGCAGGGTGCGGCCGTCCGAGATCACCGCCGTGGGGTCCGGCTCCCGGCCTTGGTCCCCCCGCAGCGGGCCCCGCAGGTCGTGTACCATCGCCTCGAAGCAGCCGGCGGCGATCCAGCGCTCTTGCCTGCTGGTGGACTGCCGCCCACAGGGGGGAGTTCGTCGGCAGCATCCGCCGGGCCGACCGGGCGCGCACGATCCAGCGCAGGGCGTTGATGACCGCCCGGAGATCATGCCCGCGCCGCGGCACCTCGGGGTCCAGCAGGGGCACGTAGGGGGCGACGAACGTCCACTCCTCGTCGGTCGGGTAGGGCTTGCGGCGGGCGGGACTCTCCATCCAGCGACGCTACCCTAAATGCATGACCCGCTCCGACGTGTATGACGTGTTCCGGTGGTCACTGTCCGTGGGCCGTCCACATGCCACCGGACCGTTACACTCTCGTGCAAGCTTTGATTGCTCGACGAACCACCAGTAGGAGCGAGGCCGTGCGCGCACGTTCATTTGTGAGTCTCTTGGCACTCGTCCTCTCGCTTCACCCATGGGTAGCTCCGGTTCGAGCCCAGGACGCCATACCCACTCCTGGCCCTACCGAGTCGTTCTCGCCGATCAAGCTGACGCTTCCGATAGGGCCATGGTCGTTATCGGCCACTCGCTTCGAGTTTGTTGATAGTGAGCCGGAAACATTAAATAGTGGTGCCGGCGGCACGCTCTTGGTGGTAGAGCAGGGTGTGATGAGCGCCGAGGTGGGCGGCTCTGCTCTTCCCGTGCTCCTTCCCCCTCATGGCTCGAAACTCCCGTCGACACCGGTTGGATCGGCAGCGGAGCTCCTGCCAGGTGCACTGGTGGCATTGCCCATCGATACCGTCGTCGACATCACGGTGATCCGGCGTCCCGCCGTCGTGCTCGTCGTCGAGGTGGTTGCGGCTGGCGGCGTACCGACGATGTCGTCGCGCGGTGCCGGATCACCGGTGGTGGTATCGGAGTCATTCCAAGCTGATGACGGGGCCTCTCGTCTGGAGATCGTTCGACAGAATCTGGCCGCTGGTGCAACCTCCGTGCCAACATCGGCTCGGGTCGTCGGGAGCATAGTGGCCGTGGAGCGTGGCGCCGTTGACGTAGGCATCTCACAGGGGACGATCCAGATCGGACGTAGCTACGGCGGGGTAGAGACGATCATCGCTCAACCAACCGACGGCTCGGCCGTGACCGAGGCCGACCCGGAGGCCGATCCTCAAGCCGACCCGGAGTCTGAGGTCGACGGTGAGGCGGTCGTGCCAGCCCTCGAGGGTACGGTCGTCGGTCTTGCGGTGGGCGATGTCGCGCTGGTCAGCAACGAGGGGATCGTCACGACGCAAGGGGTAGATGGTGATCCGGCAGTCGTGCTGACGGTCTCCATCGTGGAGACGGAACCTGAGTAGGGCGAGAGCCACGTCGAACGCCCGTCCGCGGGTTCAGTCGCTCGTCGGCACGTCAGCGGCTGGGGAGAAGCCAAAGCCAGATGCTCGTCCACCCGGCACACCACAGGGCGAAGAACGGCATGCGCTGCCACCCGAGGGCGATCGTTAAAGCGGCGGCGACCAGAGCAATCAGGGCCAGGAGAATCAGAGGGATACGGTCGCCTTCCGGCATGGGTCTCGCTCCGTCACGACGCTTCATCCTCCGATTATAGCCTTCCCAGGTCGGGGTCCGAGCGAAACGGTGTCACCGGCTCACGGATGCCTCTCCGATCCTCGTCCTCACGTGCCTCGATCTTTCACTAGGTCGCCGCCCTTAGGCGCTCCCTGGTAGGCTTACGTTCCGTAAGCGACGGCGCGCGCGTGCCAGCGTCAGCTACAGGAGGATGAGCATGTCCGATTCGTCAACCCAGATCCCAGACGGCTACAAGATCCCAGACGGCTACAAGGACCTGATCGAGTCGAAGGCGCTCGCGCACATCGCGACGATCGGGCCCGACGGCGAGCCGCAGAACAACCCGGTCTGGTTCGGGTGGGACGGCGAGCACCTGCTCTTCAGCCAGACCACCGCGCGTCAGAAGTAC